>Ga0081540_1001615_pt1 | contig 19222 bp, 16 predicted proteins | sample TabmetS2T1R1_FD_71024 | JGI IMG/M metagenome (GOLD analysis project Ga0081540, IMG submission 71024) | Tabebuia heterophylla rhizosphere microbial communities from the University of Puerto Rico - S2T1R1 | ecosystem: Host-associated > Plants > Roots > Rhizosphere ... | reverse complement strand
GGCGCTGCCGGACATCACGACCTTGCGGTCGGAAGCGATGGTGATGTCGGCGTTGACGGTCTCGATCCTGCGCTCGACGCGGTCGCGCAGGTTGGAGAGCACGATGGTGCCGCCGGTGACGCTGATATGCTCGATCGAAAAGGCATCAGCCGTCTTGTCGGTAGCGGGCTTCGAGGGAGGGTTGGCGTCCCGCACGCGCTCGCGCCGCAGCGGCAAATTTGCCACCGGGCGGATGATGACGAGCTCGGTGATATGCGGCTTGCCGGCCCACAGGCTCGCGAGCGTCACCTCCGCCTCGATGCTTGAGGCTGCAAAGCGGCGGTTGATGTCGCGGTCGTTATTCTCCAGCGTCACATCGTTCAGCGTGATGTTGAGCGATGGCCACAGGCCGATCCTGGCGCCGCCGTTGATGGCGAGCCTGTAGCCGGTCTCGCGCTCGACCCGCTCCTTGATCTGCGCCGTCACGAAGCTCGACGGGATGCCGATCACCAGCAGCAGTGCGATGATGACGATCACGGCAGCAATGGCGGCGCCGGCAATTTTCAGTGCTCTCATATCGACATTCCAGACCGCGCAGGCGGCACTTATTTCGGTGGCGAAATGCACGTGCGCAACCGCTCGGGCAAGCTTATCCCGGAAAGGGATAGGGCCCAATGCGGCCAAAAATATTCCGGGGCTACTGCAAAGTTATGTGACTTATGACACACTCGTTGCCGGTGGAATCTTGCTAACGGCCTTGATAGGGCGGGTCCAGGCCGATTTGGAAGGTAATACAATGAGCAAACAGGCCGAATTTGCGGTCATTTTGAAAATGAACCCGATGTTCGCCGATTTGGGCGCTGACGAATTGCAGCGCATCTCCGGCCTTTGCCACACCCAGCAGCTCGGCATCGGCGAAATGCTGTTCCAGAAGGGCGACGCTGGCGATGCACTTTACGGGGTGCGCCGTGGCCAGATCCGGATCGAGACCGGCGCTTCCGATGGCAGCCGCCTGACGCTGAATTTCATGGGGCCGGGCGATCTGTTCGGCGAGGTCGCCGTGCTCGACGGCCAGAGCCGCACCGCGGACGCCACTGCCGGCGAGCCGTCGGAACTGTTCGTGCTGCGGCGCGAGGATTTCCTCTCCTTCCTCGAGCGCGAGCCCAAGGTTGCGATCAAGATCATCATGCTCTTGTGCCAGCGCATTCGCTGGCAGAGCGAGCGGATGGAGGAATCCGTGCTGCAGCCGCTGCCGGTCCGCCTCGCGCGGCGGCTCTGCGCGCTCGCCACCGATTTCGGTTCCGAGGTGCACATCTCGCAGGAACAGCTCGGCGTCTTCGTCGGCGCCGCCCGCGAGAGCGTCAACCGTCAACTGCAGCTCTGGCGCAAGGACGGAATACTTGACCTGCAGCGCGGACGGATATTGCTGCAGAACATGACCAAGCTGACGGCGGTGGCGAGGAACGAGTAGTTCCATCGATCGTCATTCGCCGCGCGCGGTAGTACCATGATCGCATGAGCTGGATACTCAAAGACGTGATCGAGCATGCCGAAACCTGGCCCCTGGAGGATCAGGAGGAGCTTGCTGAATACTCCCGTGAAATCGAGGCGCGGAGGACTGGCGTCTGCAGGATGTCTCACGCCGAGCGCACGGCGGTTGCGAAGGGTTCGGCCGAAGCCGATCACGTTGAATTCGTCTTGGACGAACTGATTGCGGAAGCCAATAAGCGCCACGACGGATGAAAGTCCGCTACACGCCTGCCTCGTTCTCCGACCGATAAAATCAGGTAGCCAGCCTCACCGGAAGTGAGGCGAGTCCTTCACTTCGCCGCAGGCGACATCGCCGGCGGGACGGACGGCGGCCCCTTGGCCGGCGGCTCCTTGTGATCCGGTCCGTGGCCGCCATGCTCGGTCTCGGCGCTGGAGACGATCAGCTTCTTGCCGAACCGCCAGCACAGCGCGCCGATATCGTCCATCACCATGAACATCGCCGGAACGAACACCAGCGACAGGATGGTGGAGAAGATCAGGCCACCGATCACGGCAAGCGCCATCGGCGAGCGGAATTCACCGCCGGCGCCAAACGCCAGCGCTGACGGCATCATGCCCGCAGCCATCGCGATCGTGGTCATGACGATTGGACGTGCGCGTTTCATGCCGGCGTCGATGATCGCCTCGTCGCGCTTCTTGCCTTCGCGGATCGCTTCGACCGCGAATTCCACCAGCATGATCGCATTCTTGGTGACGATGCCCATCAGCATCAGGATGCCGATCCACACCGGCGTGGTGAGCTGCTTGCCGGTCAGGAGCAGCGCTGCGATCGCGCCGCCGATCGAGAGCGGCAGCGAGAACAGGATGGTGATCGGCTGCAGGAACGTGCCGAACAGCAGCACCAGCACCGCATAGACCATCATCAGGCCGGCGGTGATGGCGGTGGCAAAGCCTTCCGACAATTCGTTCAGGCTTTCGGCATCGCCCGACGGGCTTACCTTCACGCCCTTCGGCAGGCTCTTCATGACCGGAAGGTCGTAGATCTTCTTGGTGGCGTCGCCCAGCGCGGCGTTGCCGACGAGGTCGGCGGCGACAGTTGCCTGCCGTTCGCGGTCGTAACGGTTGATGCTGGTCGGCCCCTGATCGAGCTGGATGTCGGCGACGACGGATAGCGGCACGCCGCCGCGTTCGCCGCGCTGTCCGAGCGGCACCCGCAATTGCTGCAGCATCTGCAGGTCGCTGCGGGCGCTGTCCTCGAGCTGGACGCGGATCGGCACCTGACGGTCGCCGGCATCGAATTTCGCCAGGGCCGGCCCGACGTCACCGATGGTGGCGACGCGGATCGTCTGCGACAGGCTTTCGGTGGAGACGCCGAGCCGCGCCGCGAGCTCAGCCCGCGGCCGGATACGGAGTTCAGGCCGATCGAGGGAGGTTTCCGAAATCACGTTGGCGATGATCGGAATCCGCTTCATTTGCGTCGCCAGCTCGCTGGCGACGTTGTTGACGATGTTGCTGTCGACGCCGGTCACGACGAGGGAAATCGCGCGCAGGCCGTTTTCGTCGAGGAACCAGAAGCGGATATCGGGAACGTTCTCCAGTTCCTGGCCGATCTCGAGCTCGAGCTGCCGCTGCGTGATCTTGCGATCGGCCTTCGGCGTGTAATTGATGATCAGCGCAGCGCGGCGCACTTCCTGCGTTCCCGGTGGCACACGACCGCCATCGACGAAGACGCTCTTCACCTCGGGGCGCTTGCGCAGGCGGGCGACGATTTCTTCGGTCACCTTCTCGGTGTAGGCGAGCTGCGAGCCGGGCGGCAGTTCCATCGCCAGCAGCGAGCGCGCGGTGTCCTGCGCCGGCAGGAAGCCTTGCGGCAGCAGCGTGATGCTCCAGATCGAGGCGGCGAAGACGCCGAAGCCGATCAATACCGTGATGAAGTAGTGATGCACCGACCAGGTCACGAGCTTGGTGTAGGTCTTCAGGACGCGCCCGGGCGGCGGGTCCTCGTGCGGATGATCCTTCAGGAAATAGGCGGCCAGCACCGGCGTGACGAATCGCGCGGCGAGCAGCGAGAAGAACACCTGCACCGACACGGTGATGCCGAACTGCTTGAAGAACTGCCCGGCGATCCCCGACATGAAGCTGGCGGGCGCGAAGATCGCGATGATCGTCAGCGAAATCGCGATCACTGCGAGGCCGATTTCGTCGGCGGCTTCGAGCGCAGCGCGATAGGGTGATTTGCCCATGCGCATGTGGCGCACGATGTTCTCGATTTCGACGATGGCGTCGTCGACCAGAATACCGGTCGACAGCGTGATGGCGAGGAAGGAGACCAGGTTCAGCGAGAAGCCAAGTAGGTCCATCGCCCAGAACGCCGGGAAGATCGACAGCGGCAGCGAGATCGCGGCGATGATGGTTGCGCGAATGTCGCGCAAAAACAGCAAGACGACGATGACCGCGAGGATCGCGCCTTCGAACAATGTCGAGATCGCGGCGTGGTAATTGCCTTTGGTGAATTCGACCGAGGTGTCGATCAGCTTCAAGTCGACATCGGGATAGGCCGCCTTCAGCGCTTCGATGCGCTTCTCCACGGCCTCGGCCACCTTCACGTCGCTGGCGCCCTTGGAGCGCTTGATGCCGAGCGCCACCACGGGTTCACCGTTGAAACGGGCAAAGGTGCTGCGATCGGCAATGGTGTCGGTGACGGTGCCGAGATCGTCCAGGCGCACCTCGCCGCCGCCGAACAGCGGGATCATGGTGCCGGCAAGTTCGTTCAGCGTCTTGGCGCCGGCGAGTGTGCGGATCGCCTGGTCGTTCTTGCCGATTTGGGCGCGGCCGCCGGCGACGTCGACATTGGTGCCGCGCAGGATCTGGCTGACGTTGACGGCGGTAAGGCCCGCGGCCTGCAGCCGGTCGGGATCGAGCGACACCAAAATCTCGCGCTCGACACCGCCGATGCGCTCGACCTGGGCGACGCCACGCACGCCCTGCAATGCGCGTTTGACGACGTCGTCGACAAAGTAGGAAAGCTGCTCCGGCGTCTTGCCGGGTGAGATCGCTGCATAGGTGACGATCGGCAGGCCGATGACGTCGACGCGCTGGATCAGCGGCTCGTTGACGTTCTGCGGCAGATTGGCGCGGACGCGGGTGACGGCATCCTTGACGTCGTTGAGCGCGCGGTCAGTATTGGTTTCAAGCGCAAACTGGATCGTCGTGACCGACAGGCCGTCGGTGATCGAGGACGAAATATGCCGCACGCCCTCGACGCCGGACACGCCGTCCTCGATGGTCTTGGTGACCTGCGATTCCAGTTCGGCGGGCGCGGCGCCGAACTGTGCGACCGCGACCGAAATTACCGGGATATCGGCGCTGGGAAGCCGCGTCACGGCGAGCTTGGTGAAGCTGGCCCAGCCCAGCACCAGGAGAATGATCGAGAAGACGATCGAAGGAAGCGGGTTCCGGATCGACCATGCAGAGATATTCAAAGCCATTAGCGTGCCCGCGTGCGCTCGAGTTCGTCGGCGAACATGGTCTTGATCTGGTCGCCGTCATGCAGCGAGGTGCCAGCATCGGCCACGACGATTTCGCCGACGTCGAGGCCTTCAAGAATTTCTGTTGAGGTGTCGGAGGTCAGGCCGACGCGGACCTTTCGCGTCTCGATCGTGTTGCCCTTCACGACCTGCAGCGTCAGGCGGTCGATGGCGGTGCGCGGCACGGCAACGCCGCAGGAGCGCTTGGCGTCGATATTGGCGCGGGCAAACATGCCGACCTTGAGCGATGGATTGTTGTTCAGCGAAATCCGGACCTTGCCGAGCTGGGTGTTGCGGTCGATCTGCGGCGAGATCTGCCGGACCTTGCCGACGACATCGGGCGCATCGTCGCGGCTGATGCGCACGGTGGCGCCCGGATTGAGCTTGAGCAGATGAACGCTCGGCACTTCGGCTTCGAGCTCGATTTCATTGTTGACGGAAATGCGGAACATCGGGCCGGCCTGCGGCGAGGCCGGTGCGCCGACCGCGGTCCTGACTTCCGTGACGAGGCCGGCAGCGGGCGCGCGCAGCGAGATCGGCCCCTGGCGGCCGCCCGGGGCGCCCGGCGCTTGCGGCGGCGCGGTGAGGCGGGCCAGTTCCTGATTTTCGGTGACCATGTCGCCTTCCTTGACGAACAGGTCGGTGACTCTAGAGCCTTCCTGGTCGACGCCGACCTGTGCCTCGCGGCGCGGCACGATGAAGCCGGTGACGCGAACCATGTCGGAGAAGCAGGCATTGGTGGATTTGGTCACGATCACCAGCGCCTGGCCCGGCGTTTCCTTTTCCTCGGCGTGGGGACGGTGCTCGAACCAGTAATAGCCGACGGCCAGAACGACGACGAAGGCCGTTCCGAGCGCAGGTTTGAGGTATTCGGAGAATTTCATCGCCGGATCAATCCAGACTGGAAGTCAAATTAAACGGGCAGCATTTGGCCGGCCAAAGGCCTGCAACGGAGCCCAAAACGAATACGTCCCGCACGGGTGCTGCGGGACGTATTGTAACCGGAAACTGCAGGTCGGCGCCACGCCCTTACTTGCAGGTCTTTACTTGGCTGCGTTCGCCGCCGTGGCCTTGTTTTCCATGTTCACGACCTGCACGCGGCGGTTCACTTCCGCCATCGGCTGGCTCGGATCCTTGAGCTTGCTCTTGCCGTATCCGACGGTGACGAGATCGGTGCCGTTGATGCCATACTTGTCGACGAGGTAGCGCTTGATCGCATCGGCGCGGCGCTCGGAGAGATCCTGGTTGTAGGCGTCGCCGCCGGCCGCATCGGTATGGCCCGCGACCACGAAGGTCGAGCCTTTGAGATCATTGTTGGTGAGCGCGCGGCCGAGCGCCTGAACCGACGGCAGCGACTTCGTGCTGATATCGGCCGAGTTGTAGTCGAAATTGATCTCGAGATCGATCTTCGGCTTGTCCTTGACGATGGCGGCGATCTCTTCGCGCTCGGCGCTCGAGAGCGAACGCGTGGAACGACCGCGGATCTTCTGCACGAATTTGCTCTCGGCGGCGGCTGCGGTCGGGTCGACGGTCTGTTGCGGACCAACCGACAGGCCACGGGTCAGCGGCTTCTTTTCGGGCACCAGCGCGCGAACGATCTGATCCTCGGTGACGTTCTTCTCCTGGGCCAGTGCTGCTCCCGCACTCAAGCAAACGGCCGCGCCAAGCGTCGCAACCGAGACGATTGCGGTAAAGGTTCTTGTTGCCGAGAAATTCGCCATTGCCAGTCCCTCCTGCGGGTTTCCCGCACGGTTCCAATGTCACTCAAATGAGCCGCCGGACCTTAAGGTACAGCCGGCTCCTATCCTTTAGTCTGGGTGCCCCGCCGCGGGGTTCGAGGGGCCGCCAGCCTTCAGCTAAAAAATCGTCACTGCACCCCGTAATCGGCGAATTCCTTGACGATATTGGGGTCCATCGCCTTCGCATTGTTAATATCCAGGTCGCCTTCCGGAATCGAGCCGTTGCGCTTCTTGGCAAGGCCGCGACCATACAGTGACGAGGTCAATCTGGGGTTGATCTTGAGCGCGGCGTCGAAATCAGCAATTGCATTCTTGTTCTGGCCGCTCTTCAGATTGACGAGGCCGCGGCTGTCGAGCGCGTCGACGAAATTCGGTCGCAGCCGCAGCGCCTCGTTGCAGTCTTTCAGCGCCGCCTGCAGGTCGCCGATCACGGTGCGCGCCCAGCAGCGGTTGTTGAAGGCTTCGACATCCTTCGGGTTCAGCCGCAGTGAATTGTTGAAGTCCTTGATGGCGAGCTCGTAAGCGCCCTTGCTCGCATAGACCTGTCCGCGCCGATACAGCGCCGCGGCGTCATCAGGATTATCGTTGAGCTTGGCGGTCAGGCTCTTGATGGTCGGATCGTCCGCAAGCGCGAGTACGGTGGGGCTGGGGCTCTCGACCGGCTTGGCCGGTGGCGGTGGCGGCGGAATCGCGGCCTCAACCGGTTTCGGCGTCGCTGGAGGCGATGGGGGCGGCGGCGCAGGCGCGGGCGCGGCCACCTGGGGCGTGGCCGGGGCAGGCGCGGCGGGGGCAGGCGCTGGTGGTGCCGGTGCGGGGGCCGGCGCTGCGGCTACCGGAGCTGGAGCGGGCGGCGGGCTCGCCGGCCGCGGACCGGTGCCGCTCGGGATAAAGGAGAAATCCTCGGCCAGTGACGAGGAAATCCACGGCACCTGCTCCTGACGCGAGGCGCGGGTGACGCCGACGCGGGTCCGGTTCAGCGTTTCCTCGGCCGTCAGATCGGGGGTGCGGATTTCCTTCAGCAACTCCCGCACGAACAGGCTGCGGTCGCTGCCATTGTCGGGAACGACGGACGACAGCGCCGCCGAATACATCACCAGCGTGCCGTTCGGTGCAATCACCGGCGCAAGGCCGGCCGAAAAGCTGCGAAACCGGCGTTCGAACGGATTGCGCCTGGAGGCGTCAATCAGCGCGACCTTGACGCCGGCGCCTCGGCTGTTGATCTCCCCCAGCACCGTCTCGAGGCTGAAACCGTCACGGCGGACGTCGGCCTCGGTCCAGATCTGCGCATCGACGGGAATCATGTAGCTCTGGCGGCTCGACTGCACACCAAAGCCCGAGAAGAAGATCAGCGCGACCGATCCGGGCTTGATCTTGCCGTAAAGGCGCTCGAACGCCCGCCGCATCTGCTCGCCCGTCAGGTTCTCGCCAATATCGACATTGAAGCCGTCGCGCTTGAGCTCGTCGGCGATGTCGCGCGCATCATTGAGGGGCTCCTTCAGCGGCGCCTCGGCGTCCGGATATTTCGCGTTGCCGATCACAAGGGCATAGCGATCACCGGCTGCGAAGGACGGCGCAACCGAGGCGAGCGCAAAAAGCAACGTGAGGAGCAATGCAGGGCGGATTTTCATAATGATGGCAGTCCAGATCACGGGCAACCCAGCCAAAATAGCGCCGATGCTAGCTCGCGCGGCGGGCGACCTTACTCTACGGTATCGGCATTATCAAACCGGCCCTGCACCCCGTCAACTGATTGCGATCTCGTAATTAATTGCGACAATTCACCGCGACAGGACCCCGGCGGACGAGGGAATAAAAGCCCATCGTGGCAGCGCGGCAACGCGCGATCGCTTTCGAAAGAAGCGGTTCCCAGTCGGGACGAAATCCTTTTGGCGCAAATGCCCGGCCTCGTGTCCGATAGGTCAGCATAATCAGCGAAAGCGGAGTGCCGGCCATGCCGCAGCCTGGTCGGCTCGGTGCACCGCAAACCCCGGGTCACCACCTTTACGAGCGGTAATGTGATCTCTCTCACGATGGGTGCTGGCTCCGTCACGCGGCCGTCATTCGCCTTCCCCGTTTGACGTTTGCGGATGACAATGGCTTGTTGCCGGGATCGGCCAATTCAACATCCAAGAAAAAAGTGACACCGATGGGAAACGTCTACGAAATCTACGCGCTGCGCTATGCGACGATGTCGCCGCGCACCCCTCATCTGAATTTTCTGGTCCCCGATCCGCACGAGACCACGGCGCAGGACCTCGATTATTTCGTCTGGCTGGTCCGAGGCGGCGGCCGTGACATCCTGGTCGACACCGGCTTCAACGCCGAAGAGGCGAAAGCGCGTTCGCGCAAGCTCACGCTCAATCCGGTCGATGCGCTGAAAGATTTCGGCGTTGCGGCCGACACCATTCGCGACGTGATCGTCACCCATCTGCATTATGACCATGCCGGCAATCTCGATCGCTTCCCGAACGCGCGGTTTCATCTGCAGGAGCGCGAGATGAGCTACGCGACCGGGCGCTGCATGTGCAACGGCCTGTTGCGGCATCCGTTTTCGGTCGAGCACGTCACCACCATGGTGCGCCATGTCTATGGCGACCGCGTCACCTTCCATTCCGGCGATGGCGAGATCGCACCCGGCGTGACGGTGCACCGCGTCGGCGGCCATTCCGACGGCTTGCAGGTGGTGCGCGTGGAGACTGCGCGCGGGCCGGTGGTGCTGGCTTCGGATGCGGCGCATTACTACGCCAATTTGCACAAGCGCAGCCCGTTTCCGATCGTCTATAATGTTGGCGACATGGCGCAGGGCTGGGAAACCGTCGAGCGGCTGGCCGGCCATCCCGACCGCTTCATCCCCGGCCACGATCCGATCGTGAGCGAGATCTACCCGCGCGCCAGCGACAAGGTCGATGCGTTCGCGCTGCATCTGGCGCCGTCGCGTTCCTTCGCGAAATAGGTTGAAGACAATGCCGGAATACGAGACTCTCGGCTTCATCGGCCTCGGCGTGATGGGCGAGCCGATCTGCCGCAACCTCGTGAAGAAAAGCGGCAAGCGGATCCTAGCGTTCGATCTGTCGGCGGAGCCGTTGGCGCGGTTGCGCGCTGACGGTGCCGACGTCGCGGCCTCCGTCGCCGATGCCATCAAGCAAAGCGATTTGCTGTTCTTGTGCCTGCCGAGCGCCAAGCATGTTCGTGCGGTGTTCGAAGGCGACGGCATCCTCAAGAATGTCAGGAGCGGGCAGGCCGTCGTCGATCTTGGCACGTCCTCGGTCAGCCAGACCCGCGATTTCGCCGGGCAATTGCAGGCCAAGGGCGCGGCCTGGGCGGATGCACCGATCGCGCGCACGCGACAGGCGGCGCAGGACGGCACGCTCAGCGTGATGGTTGGAACGACGCCTGCGCTGTACGCCGATATCGAGCCCCTGATCCGCTGCTTTGCCACCGACGTCACCCATTGCGGCGAGGTCGGCGCCGGACAGGTGACAAAAATTCTCAACAACATGGTGCTGTTCGAAACCGTCAATGCGCTCGCCGAGGCGGTTGCGGTCGCCAGGCACAACGGCGTCGATCCGAGGCTGCTGCTCGATACGCTTTCAAAGGGCTCGGCCGACAGTTTTGCGCTACGCAATCACGGCATGAAGGCGATCGTGCCGGGCAATTTTCCGGAGCGTGCGTTCTCGACCGAGTATGCGCTGAAGGACTTGTCCTACGCGCTGGAGCTTGCGACCGATGCCGGATTGAAAATCCGCGGCGCGGAGCTGATTGGTACGGTGTTGCAGGAAGCCATCGATGCCGGATCGGGCGACAAATATTTTCCTGTCATCGCGAAGCATATTGATGGAAGCTAACCGGAGATTCCCATGATCCAGCGCTTTGCCGGGCTCACGCCCACCCGCAGCCGCGCCGTCGCTCACGACGATCTGGTGTTCACGGTGGCAGTCGCGCCCGATCCGGTCAGCCCCTCGATGTACGAGCAGAGCGCCAAGGCGCTCGCCAGAATCGACGAAAGCCTCGCTTTGTGCGGCACGGACAAGAGCAAGATCCTCTCGGCGATCGTCTATATCGCCGACATCAAGCTCAAGGGGGAGATGAACCGCGCGTGGGACGAGTGGGTCGATATCAAGAACCCGCCGATGCGCGCCTGCATTGGCGTCGATCTCGAGCCGCCGCACATCGTGGAAATCGTGGTGACGGCGGTGAAGTAAGCCGGTCACCCAAGCCGCCATTGCGAGCGCAGCAAAACAATCCATCTCTCCATTGTGAAGGCATGGATTGCTTCGTCGCGGAGCCTGTCATCGGGCGCGCATTCGCGCGACCCGTTGGCTCCTCGCAATGACGGGGGAGCGCATTTCAGTGCGCTTCCTTCGCGTCCGGCCCTTCGCCGGTCCGCACCAGATCGAGGCTCGCCTCGATCTTGCCGAGCAGACGGACTACCAACTTGTTGGCGTGCGCCAGGCCCTCCAGTGCGTAGGCCAAATCAAGATCGGCTCATCGGCCCAAGCATTGTACCAAACTCCCAATCTTCGGCGGCACGGAAAAAACAGTGGCGCAACACCAGTCTTATCGAGTTCGCCGACTTCTAGATCACAATCTTCGGGCGCGAGTTGTATCGGTAGCCACGGCATGGTTCTGCACGACATCCCGCACCTAGAAGGTGCGTGTAACTAATGCCGCCACCCGTCTCTGGAAGCCGCTGATCTGTCTGAGCGCATCCCGCCGTTCGGATCCTTCAGGCAGCCGTTGCGCAGCTTCCCATAAGTTCACTAGCAACCGCGCCATGTCTATCAGTTCATTGAATTCGGGCATTCCAACCTTGCGTTGGCTCAATGTTGAGTCCTCTTGTAGGAACGGATCAATGTGAGGGAGTCGCGGCTTGATGGCGCGATCAGTAAGGGAAGAGAGTAAGTGCAAATGGCAGTATCAATGCAGTTGCCGCCCGCAAGTGCTGACGCAGCAAAAGGTGCTCTTCTCCACGCACGTGGCCTAGCACCGATCTCCGGTTGTCACTCATGTCGAATATGAGGATCACCCAACGATTGCGGCATTCCGCTTGTCACACGACTGTCATACTTAAACCGGCGCGATCTGTATGTCGGCGCTGGCAAAATGAAATGACACAGCGAGCGTGCCAGCATGCTTTTCGCACGGGGATTGGGCTGTGATCCTCCGGCGGGAAACCGCCGCTATGAGTCTTGGTTGTGTGGAAAGGGTCATTCGCGATCGGGGCCAACCAGTGGCAAGCGATGTCAGCTGTTCCGTCGAAAGCGGAAGTAGATTCAGATCACCGGTATCAAGCCGAACTCCGGCTACGCGCTAATAAGTCCACGCCCTAATAGGCTTCCTTCGCGTCAGCCTCTTCGCTGGTCTGCACCAGGTCGAGGCTCGCCTCGATCTTGCCGAGCAGCCGCGCGAAATCCTTGCGCTCCTGCGCGGAAAGGCACGACATGATCTCCTGCTCGCGGCGCAGCAGGCGCGGGATCAATTCCTCATAGAGCGCCGCGCCCTTGCGTGTCAGTTGCAGGCGGAATTCGCGGCGGTCGTCCTCGTTCTCGACGCGTTCGATGATCTGCCGCTTCATCAGCGAGGTGACCGCGCGGCTGATGGTGGATTTGTGGGTGCGCGTGCAATCGGCGACATATTGCGCGCTGCAGGGCTCAAAGCGGAAACCGAGCGTCGCCAGTACGCGCCATTCCGGAATGTCGAGCCCGTAGCGCGCCGCGTATTCGGCCGAGAGCGCGGAACTGACTTCCGCCGCCAGCCGGTTGAGCTGAAACGGCACGAACTTCAACAGGTCGAGCCGCGCGGCTTTTCTCGGCGCGCTCTCCTCCTGCGGACCGGCCGCCATTTCGCCTGACATCGCTTTTGGCAAGAATCGCCTCGATTTGAGTTGACGCCAGGCCTTGCCCGGGGTTTAAGATAGTTGCAGGTGAGACTAATTTAGCAGGGTCGCAGGCCACTAGCCAGCGTTTTCGAGCGAAGTGGATACCGGTTCGCGTGAAGAAAACGCGTCAAAACAAGATCTCTAGTACGGGGTTGAGCCCGCATGGCGCTGACCAAAACCCAGTTTGGCTATCGCCGCCATCCCGATCAGGACCGGGCAGGCGCGAACATTGCCGAACACGCCGTTGTCGTGGTCGGCGCGGGGCCCGTAGGGCTATCGCTGGCAATCGATCTGGCGCAGCGCGGCCAATCCGTCGTGCTGCTCGACGATGCCGACCGGATCGGCGAGGGCTCGCGCGCGATCTGCTTTTCAAAACGTTCGCTCGAATTCTGGGACCGGCTCGGCATCGGCCAGCGGATGGTCGACAAGGGCGTGGTGTGGAGCGTCGGCAAGATCTTTCACGGCGACTCGCAGCTCTACCAGTTCAACCTGTTGCCGGAGGAGGGCCACAAGCGACCCGCCTTCATCAACCTGCAGCAATTCTACGCCGAGGCGTATCTGGTCGACCGTGTCGAGGAACTTCCCGCGATCGACCTGCGCTGGCGCAACAAGGTGACGGGGCTCGAGCCGCACAACGACCACGTGGCGTTGACGATCGAGACGCCGGATGGTCCTTATCGGCTGAGCGCACAATACGTCATCGCCTGCGACGGCGCCCGATCCTCGCTGCGCAAGATGGTCGGCGCGGAATTTTCGGGCCAGGTGTTCGAGGACCAGTTTCTGATCGCCGACGTCAGGATGACCGCCGCGTTTCCGACCGAGCGCTGGTTCTGGTTCGATCCGCCGTTCCATGCCGGGCGCTCGGCGCTGCTGCACAAGCAACCGGACGACATCTGGCGAATCGATCTGCAGCTCAGCCGGCATGCCGATCCCGCGTTCGAAAAGCTGCCGGAAAACGTGCGGCCGCGCATTGCGCGCATGCTCGGCCACGACAAGTTCGATTTCGAATGGATCTCGCTGTACAAATTCCAGTGCCGCCGGATGGACAGGTTTGTCCATGGCCGCGTGATCTTTGCCGGCGATGCGGCGCATCAGGTTTCGCCGTTCGGCGCCCGCGGCGCCAATTCCGGGCTCGAGGACGCCGAGAATATCGCCTGGAAGCTCGATCGCGTGCTGCGGGGAACGTCGCCCGAGGCGTTGCTCGAGAGCTACCATACCGAGCGGAGCGCCGCGGCCGATGAGAACATCCGCGAATCCACCCGCTCGACCGATTTCATGGCGCCCAACACGCATCAGGAGGCGCGGCTGCGCAAGGCGGTGCTGTCGCTCGCCAAGGAAACCGAATTCGGCAAGCGCATGGTGAATGGCGGCCGGCTCTCGACGCCGTCGATCTATGACACGCCGCTCTCGACCGCCGATAGCGATAAGTGGCACGGCGGGCCGCTGCCCGGCGCGTCGATGCCGGATGCGCCGATCGCAGCATCTGGTGGCGAAAACATGTTCCTGACCGAAGCCTTCATTCGTGCCGGAACGCGGTTCGCGGTGCTGGAATTTGGCAATGGCGCAACCGCGGACGTGCCCGAAGGGGTAGCGGCGATTCGCATCGGTGGGGGCGGTTATGCCGATGCCGCGGGGCTTGCCGTCGCGCGCTACGATGCCGACCCCGGCACGGCCTATCTGCTGCGGCCCGACGGCTATGTCGCGGCGCGGTTCCGGCATCCGACCCGCGAGGGGCTCGACGCCGCGCTGGCGCGTGCCTCCGGCATCAACTGAGGTTTTGCGATGGCGCTATCGACCGCTTCGAACTTTGCCAAGCCCGACGACGCGTTCCGCGCCATCGTCGAGGCGCATCGCGGCCTGAGCGACGAGCAGAGCGCCGATCTCGACGCGGCGCTGGTTCTGGTGCTCGCCAACCACATCGGCGATCTCGACGTGCTGAACGAGGCCATCGCGCTCGCCAAGCGGCGGATGCTCGATGCGAGCCAGCAGCAACAACAGCAACAGCAATAATTCACGTCTCGAACGAAGTCAGGAATCGAATTGATGGCCAAAGGTTTCGCATCTACCACCGATCTGGCGGAGAAGAAGATCACCTTCTCCGAAATCGGCACCGATCTCTACGCGTTCACGGCCGAGGGCGATCCGAACTCCGCGATCATCGTCGGTGACGACGGCTGCCTGGTGTTCGACGCGCAGTCGACGCCGGCGATGGCGAACAAGGTGATCGAGCGCGTTCGCACCGTCACCGACAAGCCGATCAAATATGTCGTGCTGTCGCATTATCACGCCGTGCGCGTGCTGGGGGCTTCCGCCTACAAGGCGCAGGGCATCGTGGCGTCGGCGGAAACCCATCGGCTGATAGAGGAGCGCGGCCAGCAGGATTGGGATTCGGAATACGGCCGTTTCCCGCGGCTGTTCCAGGATGCAGAGAGCATTCCCGGCCTGACCTGGCCGACACTGACTTTTGAAGGCGAGATGTCGATCTATCTGGGAAAACGCGAGGTGCGGCTGATGCAGCTCGGCGCGGGCCATACGTCGGGCGACATCGTGGCGTGGGTGCCGGATGCCGAAGTGATGTTCTCCGGCGATCTCATCGAATACCACTCGGCCTGCTATTGCGGCGACGCGCATCTGCGCGAATGGCCGGCTACGCTGAACGAAATCCGCGCCTTCAATCCCAAGGCGATCGCGCCGGGCCGTGGCGATGCGCTGAAGGGCCTGTCGACCGGCCGTGATGCAATCGCGATGACGCGCGATTTTGTCACTTCGCTCTATGGCGCAGCCGAAAGCTCGGTCGCCAAGGGTCGCACGCTAAAAGAGACTTTTGCCGCGACGCGCGAGGTGATGGACCCCAAGTTCTCCAGCTTCGCCATCTATGAGCACTGCCTGCCGTTCAATGTCTCGCGCGCGTTCGACGAAGCGTCGGGGATCGACGATCCCGTGATCTGGACCGACAAGCGCGACCAGGAAATGTGGGCCGCCCTGCAAGGAGGAGGATAGTCATGAATATCAATACCTCGCCCGATCAGATCGTTCGAAGCAGCGCGCAACTGACGCCGGGTTACATGTCCGGTTTCGGCAACAGCTTTGAGACCGAGGCCTTGCCCGGTGCGCTGCCGATGGGGCGCAACTCGCCGCAGCGCTGCGCCTACGGGCTTTATGCCGAACAGCTTTCCGGCTCGCCCTTCACCGCGCCGCGCGGCACCAATGAGCGCTCCTGGCTCTATCGCATCCGTCCGTCGGTGAAGCATTCGGGCCGGTTTGAAAAAGCCGATGCCGGGCTGTGGCGCACCGCGCCGTGCCACGAATATGAATTGCCGATCGCGCAGCTCCGCTGGGACCCGGCGCCGATCCCGAAGGAGGACACGACCTTCCTGCAGGGCGTGCAGACCATGACGACGGCCGGCGATGCCAACACGCAAGCTGGCATGGCCGCGCACGTCTATCTCATCACCAAATCCATGGTCGATCAGCATTTCTACAATGCCGACGGCGAGATGATGTTCGTGGCCCAGCAGGGCAATCTGCGCCTCGTCACCGAATTCGGCCGTATCGATATCGAGCCCGGCGAAATCGCCGTGATTCCGCGCGGCGTGAAATTCCGCGCCGAGATTCCGTCAGGCCCCGCGCGCGGCTATCTCTGCGAAAACTATGGTGGTGCGTTCACGCTGCCGGAGCGTGGGCCGATCGGCGCCAACTGCCTCGCCAATTCGCGCGATTTCCTGACGCCGGTTGCCTTCTATGAAGACAAGGACACGCCGACCGAGCTCTACGTGAAATGGGGCGGTGCGCTGTTCAAGACCACGCTGCCGCATTCGCCGATCGATGTGGTGGCCTGGCACGGCAATTACGCGCCCTACAAATACGACCTGCGCACCTTCTCGCCGGTCGGCGCCATCGGCTTCGATCATCCCGATCCCTCGATCTTCACGGTGCTGACGTCGCCCTCGGAGACCGCCGGCACCGCGAACATCGATTTCGTGATTTTCCCGGAACGCTGGGCGGTCGCCGAAAACACCTTCCGTCCGCCCTGGTATCACATGAACATCATGTCGGAGTTCATGGGGCTGATCTACGGCGTCTACGACGCCAAGCCGGAAGGTTTTGTCCCCGGCGGCATCTCGCTCCACAACATGATGCTGCCGCATGGCCCGGATCGCCAGGCGTTCGATCACGCCAGCAATGGCGAGCTGAAGCCGGTGAAACTGACCGGCACCATGGCCTTCATGTTCGAAACGCGCTTCCCGCAACGCGTGACCCAGCACGCGGCGACGTCGGCGACGCTGCAGGACGATTACGCCGATTGCTGGAAGGGCCTTGAGAAGCGATTCGATGCGAACAAGCCGTGAGTTTCTCACCCTCCCCTGGAGGGGTCCGAGACGAGCGAAGCTCGCTCGCGGGTCGACGCGCGTGAAACGCGTGGCGGGGTGGGGTGAAGGTCTCTCCACATCCAACAGTGCCCGAGTGGAGAGATCACCCCACCCCGTCGCGCATTTCGCTGCGCTCCATACGAGCCGACCCTCCCCCTCCAGGGGAGGGTAAAAAAGGCGTTGCGCGCCCCAGAGGAAACCATGCCCCATCCCAACGACCCCAAGCTCCGCTCCTTCATCCCCGTCGACGCCACGTCCGACTTCTCGATCCAGAATCTCCCTTACGGCGTGTTCTCCGCCAAGGACGGCCTCGCCCCCCGCGTCGGTGTCGCGATCGGCGATTACGTGCTCGATCTCTGGCAGCTCGCGCAGGATTGCCGCTTCGATGTCGTCGAGCCGGGCGTGTTCGCCGCATCGCAGCTCAACCCGTTCATGGCGCTGGGGCCAAAAGTCTGGTCGAGCACGCGGGCGCGGATCAGCGAATTGCTGCGGCAGGATCACCCCGAGCTGCGCGACAACGAAAAACTGCGCAAGCGTGCGCTGGTGCCGATGGCGGACGCAAAACTGCATCTGCCGTTCGCGGTCTCCGGCTACACCGATTTCTATTCGTCCCGGGAACACGCCACCAATGTCGGCGTGATGTTCCGCGGCAAGGACAACGCACTGCAGCCGAACTGGCTGCATATGCCGATCGGCTATAACGGCCGCGCCTCGACGGTGGTCGTCAGCGGCACGCCGGTGCGCCGGCCGCGCGGGCAGTTGAAGCCGCCGACCGCCGACGTGCCGAGTTTTGGCCCGTGCAAGCGGCTCGATTTCGAGCTCGAAATGGGCGTGGTCGTCGGCCAGCCATCGGTGATGGGCGAGATGCTCACCGAGAAGCAGGCCGAGGAAATGATCTTCGGTTTCGTGATCCTCAACGACTGGAGCGCGCGCGACATCCAGCAGTGGGAATACGTACCGCTCGGCCCGTTCCAGGCAAAAGTGTTCGCGACCTCGATCAGCCCGTGGGTGGTGACGCGCGAGGCCCTGGAGCCGTTCCGCCTCCATGGGCCCACGCAGGAACCGCAGCCGCTGCCCTATCTGCAGCAGGTGCAGCCGAACAATTACGACATGGCGCTCGAGGTTGACCTGCGCGCCGCGCCGATGAATGCGCCGAGAAATATCAGTCGTACCAATTTCAAATACATGTACTGGTCATCGGTGCAGCAGCTCGTGCACCACGCTTCTAGCGGCTGCGCCATGAATGTCGGCGATCTCTTGGGGAGCGGCACCATCTCCGGCCCGGAGAAACACCAGCGCGGCAGTCTCCTTGAAATCAGTTGGAATGGCACCGAGCCGATCGAACTCGCCGAGGGCGTCAAGCGCACGTTCCTCGAGGACGGCGATTCGCTCGTGATGCGCGGTTGGTGCCAGGGCGACGGCTACCGCGTCGGTTTTGGCGAAGTCGAGGGGACGATCCTGGCGGCGGAGTAAGGGCAGTCATTCCGGGGCGATGCGAAGCATCGAACCCGGAATCTCGAGATTCCGGGTCTGGTCCTTCGGACCATCCCGGAATGACGGCGTTGATGGTTCACCGCTTCTGCGGCGGAATATCCCGTAACCGCGCAGAATGCGCTGCAATATCTTCAACGTTGTACTTCAAATGCACGCGCTTATCCGACGGCAACTGCTTCGTCACGCAAACGCCCGGCCGCCGCTCGGTCACGGGGCGGATCGGCCGCCGCTCAAACCCGCCGCCGCAGTTCGGGCAGACATTATGCAGCTTGTTCTCCGCGCAATCGGCGCAGAACGTGCATTCATAGGAGCATATCCGCGCGTCCGTCGCATTCGGCGGCAGGTCCTTGTCGCAATATTCGCAATTGGGGCGGAGTTGCAGCGCCATGATCGTCTCGTAATGTGATTCCGGAGCGATCATCGCAAATCGGCCGGAAAACGCGAATGGCGAATTTCCCTCGAATTGCGCCATCTAGATTTTCAGCGGCAGCCTCGCGCTCTCCTTCAGCCGGTCCAGCACGATCGAGGAGCGCACATGCGCGACGCTCGGGTGCGGCATCAGCACGTTGTTGACGAGATCGGAGAGGTCCTTCAGATCGCGCAGCACGGCCTTCAGCACGTAGTCCGCATCGCCGGTAAGCGAATAGGCCTCCTGGATGTCGTCGACGCGGCCCACCAGCGCGCGGAACTTCTTGGAATTGTCGGGCGAGTGCGTCGCGAGCGTGATGTGGATGAAGGCGATCA
>Ga0081540_1001614_pt1 | contig 19225 bp, 15 predicted proteins | sample TabmetS2T1R1_FD_71024 | JGI IMG/M metagenome (GOLD analysis project Ga0081540, IMG submission 71024) | Tabebuia heterophylla rhizosphere microbial communities from the University of Puerto Rico - S2T1R1 | ecosystem: Host-associated > Plants > Roots > Rhizosphere ... | reverse complement strand
GTGGGCAATGAACTCCTATTGGAGAGTTCAGCAACGCGATGGTGGCGTATACATCGAATGCGAAGTCGTCACGCTCGCGAGGTCCATCCCGTTTGGCATGGGAGCCTTGTTGCGGCCTACGATTGAATCCTTCGCATCCGAATCGCTCGAAAATACTCTTAACGAAAAGCGCCGCGCCGTCCTTGGACCGCAGTAAAGCCCACAAGACACATAGTCGCCGTCAATCGTTACAGGACTATCTTGGCAGTTGTTACAGTTGTTGCTTCTAAAGTGTTGCTGTTAGCCTTATTGTCGAAGCAACCCACCCTGTTCGTCGCAAAGACCTCGGCCCCAAAATCTCCCTTCTATATCCAAGGAGGAAGCCCGTGCGAGTTCAGCGCTTCAGATTCACTACTGCAAAACTCCCTGTATTTGCTCTGGCATGCGCCACCCTCTTCACCGTTTCGGGTTGCGGAACGAACAATCCGCCGACGACAGCCATGCCTAAGCCCATGCTCAGTGCAACCGTGATGGGCGGCCGCAAGCCGATCTCCAATTCGGCGATTGTGCTCAGAGAATTAGGCACAACTGGTATAGGCTCAATGCCCAAAACGCTCGGAAACACGATCACAGACGCCCGAGGGACTTTCAATTTTACAACCGTCAATTGCACTTCGCCTACTTCACAGCTTTACATCACCGCATCGGGCGGAGTTGCCACGACCGGGGCTAACATCAGGAACCCTGGCATAGCGCTGGTTGCGATGCTGGGCCCATGCAATAACCTGCCGAACAATGTCATCCTCAACGAGCTGTCCACGGTAGCCGCGGCTTATGTATTCGCGCAATTTTTTAACCCCAAAAGTCCCTTGCGAATTGGCGCGAAGAGCACCCCGGGAACAACCCAATATTTGGGAGCGACGAATGCGGGCGCAACGCTGGCAAATCTGATCCGCATTGCGAATGGTGCTCCGGGACCGATCCTGAGCAAGACCGGAAATTCTCCCGCCACCTTAAATACTCTGGCCGACATCCTTGTGGCATGCATAAACTCTCTGTCTCCGTTTACACCCTGCACGAACCTCTTCAACGCGGCCACGCCGCCCGGAGGTACTACTCCCACTACAACGCTTCAGGCGATCTATAACATTGCCACTCACCCTGCCAACAACGTGGCAACACTTTACAGCGTCCTCTCACAGATGCCCTCAGATGTTCCAACACCATTCACGCCAACTCTGGCTGTCGCGCCAAACGATTGGCTATTGTCAGTGAATTTCAAGCCCGGCGACTTGAGCACGTCCAGAGCAATCGCGATAGATCAGATGGGGAATGCCTGGATCGCCAATTCGACCAGTGCAAGCATTACCGAGATGAGCTCGTTGGGTGTCGAAATATCGCCTTCAGGTGGTTACACTGCCGGCGGCACACTCAATCATCCGGAGAATTTGCTTTTTGACACAAATGGCAATCTTTGGGTAACCAACTTTCTCGGCAATACCGTGCAAGCGCTCGACGGTTCAGGAAATGTCGTTGTGAATCCCTTCGGCGCTTCAACGATTGTGAATCCAACGGGCCTCGCGCTCGATTCCTTTAATCAGGTGTGGGTTGCTGACAGCGGATCTCTGGACAGCACGAAGCAACTTACCGTAAGCACAACAGGTCGCGCATTTGAATTCTGGGTAGGTGGATTTGGGCTCGGTACTGCATACACCATTGCTGCAGATACAAGCGTCTCGCCAAATATTATGTGGGTGAGCAATTCCGGCACCGGAGGCGTGTCGCGAATCATAAACGATGGCACGTCGACTCTAACCGGCACGAATGTTCCCGGAGCGGGGCAGCAAGGCCAGCAAGGAATTGCCATCGACAATAACGGTGATGCCTGGGTGACCAACATCACCGGGAGTGTGACAAAAATTCATAACACCGCCGTTGCCTTGGGACCGATTGCAGTCGGAGGCATCAATTCAACCAGCAATCCCTACGGGATCACCACCGACAGCGCGAACAACGTCTGGGTGCTTAACGCAAACAGCAATAGTGTGACCGAACTCGACACGAATGGTAACGCGTTGAGCCCATCGGGCGGATTTACGGCTGGCGGAAAAATCAATGGCCCATTCAATGGCATAGCAATTGACCGCAGCGGCAATGTTTGGGTCGTCAATGCCGGCAACAACACCGTCACAAAATTCCTGGGCGCCGCTGCGCCGGTCGCAACTCCCCGGACAAGCGGCCGCCCGCTTGCCCCCTAACGGGCCAGATGCCTTCGCAACACCAAACGCCGCTCGGAAACTGTGGGAACTCCTGTCAACCCCCAAAACTCGCAAAAACTTCCTAACTCACACATTTCAAAAAGAAGAAAGTGGCGCGGCTTTGGCGTACCGATACCACCCAAATTGTTAAACTGGATATAGAGAAAAACAAGGCCCGCCAATCCGGTGGGCTTTCTCTCTCCCTCTCCCATTTCCGCAGCCAAATGCAGCCAAGTACCTGTAGAAAGAAGAATTTAACCGGAAATGTATAGGTGGGGGGTGGCCCGCTCAGTGGAGGCTGGTGACATAACAAAGCTTGCGACCGTCGCCACTCGCCGGGTTCCGGCATGTCTATTTGCGACTGAGGGTCTCGCCCCAGGTGGAGGAGTTGAGCCTGTCAACTCTGACAGTACCCGTCGCAGCCGGTTTGGCATTTCATGTCAGTCAGCCTTATCTCTGGCGGACGCGGTCCAGCATGTCGCAGACCCTTTGGGCATCTTCGGACGATCAGCGCGATGGAGGACGCGAGGCCTCCTCTCACGTACCTCCGATCATGCACAAGCCAACGGATGCGCTCAACCGTCCAACCTGCCCACCGCGCCTAGATCGAGCCTTCATCTTCCTGCTCGCAATCGGATCGCTCGTGGCCGCAGGTTGCGGAAAACCCCAACCTCCACCCACTCAGGTAGAAACACCAAAGCAGGAAGCCTCCGGACCTCTCGCTCCGAGTGGGAGCGCCGCGACGACTGGTTCAAGTCAAGGTACGCTCATGCTGCCCGCAGGCTTTGGCAAGCGCATCGGCGATCTCGACGAGATGGCAAAGCAGCGCGCGATCCGTGCGCTCATGATCGTCAATCCCATCGGCTTCTTCTATCAAGCCGGTCGTCCTCAGGGAATCCAGTATGAAGCGCTTCAGGAATTCGAGAAATTTGCCAACCAGAAGTTGAAAACCGGAAAGCTGCCCGTGAAGGTTGTCTTCCTTCCCATGCGCCCGGACCAGCTTGAGGCTGCCCTCACTGAAGGGTTAGGAGACATCATCGCGCAGGGCGTCGTCATTACTCCGGAGCGCGAGCAGCGAGTCGCGTTTTCCATCCCCATCCAGAAGGATGTCTCCCAGGTTGTGGTCACCGGTTCAGCCTTGTCGAACGTATCCAGCTTCGATGATCTTACTGGCAAGGCAATCTACGTCAACCCGTTGACTGTCTACGATGACAACCTTAAGAAAATAAGCGATGCACAGCAGAAAGCCGGCAAGCAGCCACTGGATATTAAATCCGCTGACGAAAACCTTTACGACGACGATCTGGTTGAGATGGTGAACGCAGGCTTGATTCCTGCGACTGTAACAACCAAACAACGAGCCGATCTGTGGGCACAGGTGCTGCCGAATATTAAGTCTCACCCGGAACTGGTTGTAGCCACTGGAACCAACCTCGGTTGGGTAATGCGCACGAACAATCCCCAGCTCAAGCAGTTGGTCGATGAGTTTGTCACGGACCACGCTGCTGGAACGTCCTTCGGCAACACACTGTTGCGCCGCTATCTGCAGAACACGAAGTGGATCAAGAACTCAACTTCAGCAGATGAATTGCAGAAGTTTAATGCCTATGTCGAATTCTTCAAGAAGTATGCCACTGAATATAACTTCGACTACCTCATGCTGGCGGCACAAGGTTATCAGGAGTCTTTGCTCGATCAGGATAAGAAGAGCCACGTCGGAGCGGTAGGAGTGATGCAGGTAATTCCAAAACTTGCCGCTGCTAATCCCATCAACATTCCAAATGTCGGCACTGCGGACGCCAACATTCATGCAGGAGTGAAGATGCTACGCAATATTGCAGACACCTATTTCAACGATCCAGGGATCGATCCGATGAACAAAACACTCTTCACATTCGCGAGCTACAACGCAGGCCCCAATCGTATCGCGCGTCTTCGCAAGAAAGCGAACGACGACGGGCTCGATCCGAATAAATGGTTCGGCAATGTTGAGTTGGAAGTAGCCAAAGACGTAGGTCAGGAGACAGTCACCTATGTCAGCAATATCTACAAGTACTATGTCGCTTACAAGCTAACTACCGAGCAGAACCAACAGAAGGTGCAGGCGCCTGCGACTAAGTAGGTGAAGTCCGCGGGCAGAAGGACCATGTTTTTTGTCATCTACACTGGGCCCGAGAGGGCATATACGCCGAGACGCAACTTTTCACTATTCAGGAGGAATCGATGATCACGCCACGCCGGATCGCCGTTGTCATACTAGGGTATGCAGTACTGTTTTCCAGCTCTTCCCTGTTCTCTCAAACAGGCTCGTCACAAGGTGCCTCTTCAAGCCAGGCTCAGAGTTCAACTGACCAGGACATCGAACTGCTTCGCAAAGACATCCGGTCACAAAAGAAACAAGTAATTGCGGCAAACATGAACCTTACTGACAAGGAGGCTGAGCAGTTCTGGCCCATCTACGATCAGTACACCGCTGAACTGGTCAAGATTAACGATAATAAGTATGCCGCCATTAAACAATTTGCCCAGAACTACGACACGTTGACGGATGCTCAGGCTCAGGACCTCATAAAACAGGCTCTAGGTGTGGATGAATCGGTCGCACAACTCAGGCTGAAGTACATGCCCATCTTTGGAAAAGCTATTTCCGGCAAGAAGACGGCGTTATTCTTTCAACTCGATCGTAGGCTGGTTATGCTGATCGATCTCCAGCTGGCATCTGCCATTCCTCTAGCCCAGCCGTAGGAACAATCTGAATTGTGAAACATCTCTTAGGCGAACCTTGATCGCTGGCGCCACCGACATCCTCCTGCGTCGAGAAACCAGTTGGCAGAAAAATCGGAAAGGTGAGTTTCCTATTGCAGTTAGCAGTCTGAGCTAAGCTGGAGGCGTCAGCACCCGTTGTTTTATCGCGAACATCACGATGTCGGACTGAGTTTTGAGACCATGCTCCTGCATCATCTGATATTTGTGAAATGCTACCGTGCGCGTACTTATGTCGAGCAAAACGGCCACTTGCCTCATGGTGTGGCCTTCAGCCAATAGCTGCAAAACTTCTTTTTGCCGCTTAGTCAAGTGCGCCTCGTGATCAGGACGAGGGTCGCGAACAAATTCCTCTAGCAACCGTTGAGCTACTTTTGGCGTGACGTAGGTTTTCCCTTTCAGAACCTCGCGTATGGCTCTAACCAACTCCGACGCGGCAGACTTCTTAAGCAAGTAAGCAGACGCCCAATAACGCAGAGCCTGTGCGGCAAATTCGAAATCCTCGCTCATTGTCAAAACGATAATTTTCGTTAGAGGCAGAACCTTCTTGAGCTGTTTACCAGCATCCATGCCGTTTAACTTCGGCATATTGAGATCCAGGATGACGACATCCGGTTTCAGTTCGGGAGCCATCTTCAGCAGTGCAAGCCCATCTGCCACAGTCCCGACGATTTCGAATTCTGCTTCCAGCAGCTTCGTGAACGCCTCAACGATGAGGGTATGATCATCTGCCAACAGTAGCCGCGGCTTCGCCATAACTTACCTCCGGCGTCCACAGATCTCAATTCGCAATACGACGACATCCACCACGAAAACGCGCCATTAGATAGAAGTCCGCTTGCAAGGTATCGTGCAACCTCAGGTGTCTAGTTGGAACTGTCAACTGTAACAGGGGTTGAAACGAAATAGCCAAAACTTGACGACAGCCTTGGCCCATGTCTCGCAACTGGAAGTCAAGGGCATGCACCAGTTAAAGAATTGACAGGTAAGAGACTGATGGTTCTACCAGTGTTCAAACAAGATATCTCTTGGTGAACTGTTGAAGACCGTGAAAGTCAAAATGTCCACCCAACCCGAGACAGTGGAACAAACCGACGCCCGTCTAAGCGTGCTTTTAGCCGATGACCACCTCAGGGTTCTCGAAAGTGCAACGAGACTACTAAGTCCTGACTATCGGGTTGTCGCCGCCGTGGGCAATGGCTTGATGGCGCTGGAAGCGGCTAAAAAGCTAAGCCCGGATCTCATCGTGTTAGACATCGAAATGCCTGAGATGGATGGCATCCGTACTGCGCAGGAAATACGACGCCTTGGATTGAAAGCGCGAATCTTCTTTCTTACAGTGCATGATGATCAGGACTACGTTGCAGCCGCTCGCACATTTGGCGACGGATATGTATTGAAGTCACGTATGGCCACGGACTTACGCCATGCAATCAAGGAGGCTTTCTCGGGACGCTTCTTCATCTCGCGCCGTGTTCTCGAAGCTGGATGAAACGGTCATTCCATTCAAACCTCTAACCCGAGTACGAATCTTTCGCCAGCCAACTCATCAAGTTTCATCAATAAATTCAGTCTTTTATGAAGCTCCGTTATATAATTCCGCTTGCGTCGCGAGAGTGATTTGCGACCGTAACCCAGAACTGCCGTTCACTAGTTGACACTAGCTCTATCGACGTACTCAGACCAATATTCGGAGGAGTATCGGTCATGGGCCCCACAGTCGGTCGCAGTCGGTTCAATACGCTTCCCGATGCTCAAAAGCCTTCGACATCGAAGGCCGCCTTCGCTCACGGGTGGAAGTTTCATCTTCCTCTGTTGGTCTTGACTGCAACCGTCTTGAATATCTCTGCGCAGGCCCAACCCGTCTCAACTGGAACCTTGGCCGGTATCGTTTTCGAGGCATCCGCAACCCCTCGTGGGGGGCAGTTAGCTATTAAGGTGATGTTTTAGCGTTCGCGTACGAAGTATGTCCGCGAGAGTCAGGCAGCGTTGACACTATGCTGAGAGTCACAAGTTCGATCGCAATCCTGCTCCTCTTCGTTTCCGCAGCAATGGGAGCGGCGCGGAAGAACGTGCTTATTCTCCACGAAGGTTCCCGGCTTTTTCCATATCAGGTTTTGATGTCTCGCGAGATGCAGAAAGACCTCGCCTCGAATGCGAGCCTGGACATTGAAATCTTTGAGGAATATCTCGACAACTGGCGGCTGGATCAGGACATGCCGCGATCAGCAAATGCGCTGGAGACCAAGTATTCAGGTAAAAAGTTCGACGTTGTTCTCGCTGACGGAACCGGAGCCTTCCACCTTCTTCTTGGTCATCCTCCAGATTTTCTTCGGGACACTCCAGTTGTTTTTGTCAGTGTGCCGGACTTTCATTTGCCCGCAAAACTTCCTGCACATATCACGGGAGTAACAACGCACGTTGACTACGCCGCAACCGTTCAACTTGCCCAAGCACTTCAGCCAGACCTGCAACACCTCTACTACATCGACAGAGAACCACTGTCACAGACCCTAAAGAATGAAATGCTTCAGACCGAGTTTCATTCGCTGCGCAACCAACTTGATATTTCCTTCTGGGAACAGGATGATCTTGCGACGATTCTGAAAAAGGTCAGCAACCTACCCCCGCACAGCGCCGTCCTTTTCGATTCTTATTATGAAGATCCTAGCGGCCGGACATATATTCCGGGTGATGTTGGCGCTCTGATTGCGGTCAGCGCAAACGTGCCCGTTTATGCTCCGTATCAAACAATGATTGGCAGAGGAATCATCGGTGGCGTGGTTGTCAACTTTGAAGCAATTGGCCGCCGCGCCGCAAGGATCATTCTTGCAGTACTCCAGGGAGCGAAAATCTCTGACTTCCCGGTTGAAAAATCACGCAATGAATTGATGATCGACTGGCGACAATTCGAACGATTTGAAATGTCGGAAAGATTCATACCACCTTCTTCAATCGTGCTCTATCGCAACCCTCCCGTGTGGGTGCGATATGGATGGTACTTCATTGTGGGTGGCCTTGTAATCCTGTTCCAACTCATCCTTATTTTCAAGCTGGCGATCGAGGGGAAGAAAAGAAAGGAGTCGGAGAAGTCAGCACGCGAACTTGCAGGTCGACTCATACACGCGCAGGAGGAGGAACGACGACGAATTGCCGGCGAATTACATGATGATGTCAGTCAGCGACTCGCATTAGTATGCCTTCAAATCGATACCATGCGCGGATCGCTTCCAATGCCTCAGGAGCACTTGATCCAGGAGCTATCTGTCCTGTATGACGAAACCGACTTAATATCATCCGATATTCATCAATTCTCCCGTGAGCTCCATCCGCACATCCTGGAAAAGCTCGGCCTGATCTCTGCTTTGCGCCGGTATTGTTCAGAATTTTCTTCGCATAGAAGGATCGCGGTTAATGTGAACACTGACGGTGAGGAACCCCCCATGTCCCCCGAAACCGCATTGGCTTTGTTCCGCGTGGGACAGGAATGTTTGATGAACATTGCAAAACATAGCGGAGCTGTCTCTTGCGATGTGATGCTGAACTACACAAGCAATCGCGTGACACTGGAGATCGAGGATCAGGGTAATGGTTTCGATCCTGGGGAGCTAAAGGAAAAGACAGGGTTGGGGATCGAAAGCATGCGCGAGAGACTTCGTTCCGTCGGTGGGACTCTGCGCATCGACTCGACACCCTCTCGCGGGACGAAAGTCCGCGCGGAAGCTCCGATTACACGGGCGGTACCGGAGAGCAGACCTGCAGAGTTGGACAAGACAACGGAAGGGCAACCGAATGTGTCAGCGGCATAGCCTTAAGCAACCGCGCTCTATGCCAATCAAATCCACACAAACTAGCCGCTAGGCACTGTCGAGCTACTAGTTACAATCAGCATCGACTAGATCAGACACTATTCAACTCAAAGTCACGGTAGAAGTTAACTGGGCGCTTCTGAGTCATGTCGGAAATCCGGGGAAAAAGAGTAGTTGAGACCCGCGCCAAAAAATAAGAGGCTTTAAGTCACAAGAAGATGTACCATCTGTTGCGAGTTGGATTTGCAGGTATACCTGTCAAAGTTAACAGTGGTCGCTTGAGATGGAACTTTCTAATCTTGGCGCATTGAAAAGGACTGTGCCTTGCTCTTCCGTCCACAACTGCCTGCAGATCGCGCGCTCTGCGTCGCTAGGACGTGTCGTTTCATTTTCCCTGTGGCTTGCGAAGCTCTGAACATATCCAAACCACACACCACGGGACACAGTTAACGGCAGTAGATACGGGCCACAAAGCTGTGAAAGGAAAGAAAAGGAGACTGCTGTGATCCAACCTCAGAATCGCGATCAGTCTATGAACATCAAGCGGATGGGCAACATTGCAGTTGCCGTCCTGTGCCTCCTTATGCCCTTACTGGCGAAGGCGGCGGATGATACCGAACAGGCTCGAATCAAGGCCTCCGGTGATGTCCTTAAGGAATTGCTCAACGGGCCGAATGGAATCCCTCTCAGTGTTTTGAACAAGTCGGAATGTGTCATCGTTCTACCTTCAGTTAAGAAGGGTGGCTTCATCATTGGGGCGCAATATGGTCGCGGAGTCATGACCTGCCGCAGCGGCGAGAACTTCAACGGCGCATGGAGCGCTCCTGTCATGATGCAATCAAGTGGCGGCAGCTTCGGTTTGCAGGCGGGTGGACAAGCTACTGACTTTGTCGTCCTGGTGATGAACGACAAGGGTGCGCGCGCCGTTCTTCACGGAAAAGCCAAGCTGGGTGGTGATGCCAGCGTTGCTGCCGGTCCTGTTGGCCGCGATGCAGAAGCATCTACCAACGCTGCTATGAGCGCGGAGATGCTTTCCTATTCCCACACGCAAGGCGTGTTTGCCGGCGTCTCACTCTCCGGAACCTCTCTGGGCCCCGATTCCGGCGCCAATGAGAAGGTTTACGGGAAGAAGATCACTGGAGAAGAGATCTTTTCGGGTAGTGTTCAAGCCCCCGCATCAGCGGAAGTGTTGCTTTCGACGCTTAAGGAAAAATCGCCATCGAACGCTTCTCGCGGAAAGTCTTAGACCGAACTTGTACTAACGGAAGTGTGGTCAGCCTGTTCGATCTTTCTGGTTGGGAACTAGGTAGTTTGGCGCAACGGTGGATTAAAGTTGTCGGGTGTAGGCGGAAACATCAGGACCTAGAAGAAGTGTAGTAGCTCGGCATGCCTTCTCCTGACGAAGTTTCGCCTACACGGGGCAGTATCACCACGTCCCGATTCGCAAGACTGCACCTGTCGTAATCCGCAGGGCATTTTGCGGCTGAATTGTGCCCACATCGCCCATCCAGGTGTGTGAGTACTGCACTTCAACGAGCCGCCATGCCATCGCGCGCGTCAGCACGACATCAAAGCCGCTTCCTACGCCAAGGTCTGGGCCATTCTTAGCCACTTCAACCGACCAATCGCTCCGTTTTGGATAGTGTGGTATCGTTCCGTTGCCGTCGTTCCAGTCGGCTAATAACTTGGTTCGTAATGGAAGGTCGTCCGTTTCTTGAGTAACTTTCCTTCCCCCAAACATAACCTGCATGTATGGAGAGACACGCCGTGCCGCCAATGGAGTCCAGCGCAGTCCTCCACCATAAAACAGCGAATCACCACTCTGATTGGCAGCTGGCATATGCATGATGAGACATCCACTGACCTCGGCAACGATTTGCAGGCTCGGGTTCACTCGAGATGCTCCCGAACCGCCACCACCGACGCAGCTGCCACCACCGAGGAAGGTTTCGTAGACGGGAAATGCCGTCAGTTCGATGTCTGCCTCCTTCGGGTATGAGTGTTCAAATTCCACTTTGGGTGGACGAACATATTCGAAGGGTTTCTCTCCTCCAGTCTTGTAGTCCGCAAGGAGTTCTTGGCGAATGCGAAAGCCCTCTCCAAAAAGACCCAGGCGATCGAACCGGTGCCATGGCTTTCGAAACGCCATCACATTTGCGAACGAGCGACCTGGATTCAGAAAGGTTCGAGCAAGCAACAGCAACGGTCGATTGGCAGTTCGATTTTCCAGCCCCATGATCAAATATCGATCGGCAGCATCTTCTCCGATCATTTCGACCGTGCCCAGAGTCGGGGTGTCGGTCAGGGTAATGAATCCGGGCGATGCGTGCAACATCACATTGCCAATCGATGCCTCGCTAGCGGGTCCTATCTTCCATTGCGTGTGCCAGACGGCCGAATATGCAAGTGAGTGGAGAAGACTCATGTAGTAATCGCGTCCATCCCCCCACTGCACGTTGCGGTATCTGGGATCATTTTGGCGTTCGATAAACCCGAAGATAGAACCTTCGAGTGTGTGGCCCACATATGGGGCCATGAATCTGTCGCTGTCGCTCCAGCCACGCAGCTCACTCACGGAATGCAGGTAGTTATTAAGCCAAGGCCCATTCAAGGCATCGCGAGTTCCTGCCTCTGTCCAAATGTTGAACGTGTGCATGATTCCCGTGTAGAGCAGTGATTGCCGGGTGGCTGCTCTCCAGTTCACATTTGTCTCTCGTGTTTGCTTTCGTGGTGCCTGCACAACGAGGCCAGAGCGGGAAGCGCCAAACATTTTGCCGGGACTGTCGGGAAGATTGTTAATGTCGAGGTTTACCGAACCGTAAGAACGAATCGATGGGTGCGGATCAGATGTTAATTTTCCGTACCTACCGTCTGAATCGACCTCAGCAAGTTCGCGAGGCGGTGTGCCCGAATCGGGAAGCGGATCAGACTGACCTCTTACATAAGTCGATGGAATGAGGACAAGGAGGGCCAGCAATGTCGAAGCACAGCCGAACCACTTTGTTTTGAACTGACTTCCCTTTCGCATTCCACATTCTCCCAGCGTTCTAACTCTGTCATTTGGCCGAATGTTCTGTATTTGCTGGAGCTGCTTCGATCAGGGTCGCGAACACCAAGTTTCGAGCCGGCTATTACTTTTAGCAATTTCTGGCTTCTACCAACACTGTCACTTATGTCAGGGGAGATTAGATTGCTATGTAATGGAGTTAGTGAAATGGGCGAAATAAAAGCAAATCCAGGTGCCATGGCGTCTCGTGAAACCTCTAACTACCAAGAACTGACACCGATGCAAATTGAGGTACGCCTGATTAGTCGGCGGGTTGCCAGGATTTGTCTGGATTGTATTCCGTCATAGCTGCACCAAGCGTTGCAGTGTCTGGCCCCAGGTCCTTTTCGTAAACCACACCTTCCTGATTGACACAGAAAGTCATAACCCCGGAATTGCGATACTGCGCGGGATAAGCCACATAGGCGAAGCCACGGGAAAGCTTGCCGTTGACTATGTAATCGCGCGCGCCACCCTTGGCAGCAGATCCCTGTTTGGTCAGAATGCGGTAGTAGTAACCGTGATACGGAGTTTCTTTGCCCTGCTGCATAATGTAACCCTCGTTGGTGGCAGAAACGAGAAGTGGGCCGATCGGACTCGGAGCTTCCGCGTCGCTTGTCTTCCAATACAAACCGTTGTGCTTACCTTCGTCGCTCAGGAACTTCAATGCGAAGTGTTTCGTGGTGTCGCCATCTCGCGGCATTGAATCATAGTCATATTGCGCATCAACCAAGCCATGTAAAGTATCGATTGCGTCGTTTTCGTTTGTGCCTACGCGGCGATATAGAATCTCCTTCTTGCCCGCCTCCGTATCGAAATACCACACACCACTACCGTTCTTGACAATTGGGATGGGAAACGGCCAATTCTCCGCACCGATATAGAGCGTGGCAGTCTGATCAGGCTCGATGACAACACGATGCATCTGATCGTATCGACGGATAAAGTTTGCCCGCGCGTTTTTGTCTGCGACGTCATCTCCGGTGTGGGTAATATCGTTAGTGCTCGCACCGAGCACAGTTGGCAAAGCGCCGCTGTCGCTCGATTTCGCAGCGTTGTAGAGCGCGAGAGCAGCATCACCCGGTGATGCAAAAGTCTTCTCACCACCCTGCTGCGCGGGACATGAAGAAGCATTCAGCAGAAGAGACGAGATAGCTGCAATCAATGCGAACAAAGATATTCGATGAGCGATCATATGCGCCCAAGAACGAAGCGAAGGTCGAACTTTCTGCGTAAATTGCACGAGAGTCTTCTCCTGCACTGAGTTTGAAACCTGACCCCAACCTTAAGGTGCCAGGTTAGCGGCGCCGCGCTCCTCCGCGTTGCGCTTGTGGCTGTGGCCGCGAAGCGGCGGTGCGGTTTCCCCCAAAGTTCCCACCTTGCGGTGGCCGATTTGCAGCCAGACTTTGCTGGCCCCGCGCACTATTGGTTCGAGCATTACCGCCCTGACTGTAATTGCTGAACGCACCGCTGTTGGTGCCCCGACTCGGTTGTTGCCCATAGCCGCGCGCCGGGTCCCGCTGAGGCTGATTGATATTGTTAGGCCGATTCTGAGCCTGGTTCAGTCCAGCACGGTTCTGTTGATTAGGGCCAGCTCGATTTTGTTGATTAAGTCCGGCTCGATTTTGCTGATTCAGACCGGCCCGGTTCTGCTGGTCGAATCGTGGCTGATTGGCTCCGCCTGGCTGTTGACGATTGTTCTGCGCCAGATTATTTCGATTGTTCTGGAACTGGGGCTGATTGTATTTCTGACCGAAATTCGGGGTATTGAAGTTAGAACTCCGGGCATTGCTGTTGAAGTTGTTGGCGCGGTAATTGTCACGATTGATGTTGTTGCGGTCGATGTTGTTCCGATTGAAGCTGGCATTATTGATATTGTTTCGGTTGTAGTAGTTGTTGCGATTAACGAACGTATTTGATCTGGAAATGTAGGTATTGTGGTTGTAGACCACGGTGGAGTTATGCCAACCGCATCCCCATGAATTCCATCCCCATCCGCAGCACCCTCCACTCATGGCCGCCCCGAGCGCCATACCCACGCCGAAAGTGATCAGACTTGTCGCCACCAAGTCAGCTGTCGAATACCCAGGATATGCAGCTACAGGCGCACCGTAGACCACCGTCGGATTGTAGGTCGGAACATACACAACTTCCGGCTGTGCGGGCTGAACAACAATCGTCTGCGGCGGAGGCTGCACCACGTTAACTTGTGGTGAACCCGAAGACGCATCTGCTGGCGGAGCGGCTCCCGGTGCCTGATTCTGAACAGTAACATTCTGTTGCTGGTTGCTCTTCAGATTGCCTGCCGCGTATGCGCGCTGGCGCATCACCTGTACAGCATTCATCACGCTCTGCGGAACATTAAAGTAGGCATCACCGAGAGCAGAAGTCCAGGACAGATTAGAAGACATCTGTTTCAACACATCTGGAAATTGCGTCAGGCCTTTGACACTGTCGTCCCACGGTTGCTGGTTTGCTGCCTGCATCAGTTGCTCCCCCTTGAGGCCCGAATTCTGCTGGAGCCACTGATAGGCCGCGCTGATCTGATCCGGGAAGGTAGAGCCAGCCAGAACCTGCGCGAGCAGATTATCCGGGAAGAGGGCAATCGGAGCGACAAGTTGATAAAGCTGCTCCGCAGTGGGAGTAGCGGACGTTGTAGCCGGTCCTTGCTGCGGTGTGGTCGGCGAAGACCCTTGCTTATTGCAGCCGTTCAGGCTAATCGAACTGACAGTAACACTTACGCAAAGAAGAACTGACAATGCCTGTTCTCGATTTGGCATGGAAGAACTCCTTGCCGAGCAGCGACCAAAAGTATCCGAAGATGCATTTCGGCTTTCCTAGGTGGCTGCGACATGCGATTTGCACCTTTGGGATTCCAATCAAACAGGAAAACCCCAGTTCTGATAACTGTCAAGTGTGACAGGCTCACATTGACAATCGCACGTGGCATTCTTTGTGGCGCGCTTTGCTGCAACTCTTGGCAATCCACACGACAAACGGTGTAACTTCGAAAACAGACTATTAAGGTATTTTGTCTGTGAAGTAGGATCTGGCCGAATCAGCTCGAAGAATAAATCTAAATGACTTAGATGGTGGGCGAGGCGGGAATCGAACCCACAACCCCCGGCTTAGAAGGCCGGTGCTCTATCCAATTGAGCTACTCGCCCGTTATGGCTGCTTTCTCCATTGTAATCGTTACTGCAGCCACCAGGGCATCGTCAAAAACACTCGAAGCCGCCTCTTGAGTGGCACCGCACGACATAACGTAGAGCGTAAGCGCATAGCCTTCCCGCTCGTCTACGGTCGAGGGTCGCACAACGAATTCAGTCCGACACTGGGGCATTCTAACTTTGCGCATCTCGTTGGTCGCGATCTGCACCCACGCTTCGTGTGCTTCAAATGACGCAAAGGTCGTTCGGTTGCGCGCAATCACATCGACATAGCAGGCAATGCCTTCTTTCGCGTCTTTTAGTAGCGCGCCGAACTCAAGCGGATCGATCTCGTCAGCAGAAAGAGACCAGAAGTCGCACTTGGACGTAAAGACTCGCGACGACTCCTGATTCAGTCGGATGAGAGATTGCGTCAGCATCGGGGTGCCGGCAGTTTCCGTTAAATCGTGTGCAAGCAATGGATTCGGTCGCAAATCAACGAAGCCTTCCCACGGCACAACAATTGCCGGGAGATCAGCGCCCACCTGGACGGACCAGTCAGCTTCCATTCACTTCATGAGGTACCGTAGCGAGGAGGAAACCAAGCAATGTCTTTTCGGCCCAGTAACCGTCATATCCAGCGGCAGGAGCTAAGAAGGCGCAATGGCCGCCATGATACGTTTCTATAAAATTCACGTGGGAATTATCCATCAGCGCTTGTCGTGTTTCCGGCAGCATCCGAATAAAGGGATCGTCAAGCGAGTGCACGATGAGAGTAGGCACGCCTAACTGTGACGCGACGCGAGAACTGGCAACAGAATAGTAATAATCGTCGGCATCAGCAAAACCCCCAAAGCGAGCAACCACTTGTTGGTCGAAATCGCGCATGGTCTGTATTCTGCGTGATAGGCCGCTGGCATAAAACGGCAGGTATATCTCCGGAAAAAGTTCCGCCTTGCGCCGCACACGATCAATCATGGAATGTAGGAAATGTCGCTCATAGAAGCGATTCTGCGATTCATGTAGCGCTGCAGAAGATGCAGCAAGATCCATCAGCGGCGAGATCCCCACGACAGCCCTGAGCACGGGTGGCGCACTGGCTCCCATCTCACCGGCATACTTCAGTACCAGATTGCCGCCCATCGAATAACCAATAAGCGCAATCGCCTTCAGCCCATGCTCTGCAGTAATCTCGTCGACCACACAGGCCACATCACTTGAGCGGCCCGAGTGATAAATCGTGGGTGAGAACTTATCTGTGCCACCGCAACTGCGCATATTCATGCGGACAACATTGCATCCAGCCATCCAGGCACGCGTGGAGTTGCTCAGCACATACTGTGAATTTGAGGATCCTTCAAGCCCATGAATCAATACCACGGTTAGCCGCTCACTGCGAACTTCCGGAGGTTGCCAGTGACAGTGGCAAAGAACGTATGTCGACCCATATGCCTCATATCCTTCAATTGGGCCTTCGACCTCTACCAGAAAATCTTCTGGGTCAGGCAGCGACCAGTGCCGCGGCAAAAAATTACCCGCCAGAGTCATCAGGTGTCCGTTGTTTAAGAAACGGCGCGGGACGAAGTCGCTATGCCAGCCGTTGGCAATCGTATTTGCAGCAAACTTTGTGTGGGTCTTCTGGATCATGTGCCGTGCAACCCCTTGATGACAGCGACGGCACGAAGCGCCCCCGTGGGCTCATCTTCATGTTTGAAGTATGCGAATGCATCACCTGTTTGAGCAGACTTACGTAAGCGATCACACACCGCCTTGATTTGCTCATCGGTGTAGTCGCTCTTCCGAAAGCGGTAGCAGGTAAAACCGGCTGTTCGCACATCCGGGGTTGTCAGGTCGTCACTTTCGGCAACGCAGAGTGCTGCATCATGTTTCTGCAACACAGAATAAATCTCATCCGTGAACCACGATTCGTGCCGAAACTCAAAAGCTATTCTCAAATTCGCGGCCGCGGCGTCACCAAGAAAAGATGTCAGCCGCTGTGAATCTGCCTTGAAATTTGGCGGCAACTGAACGAGCACCACTCCGAAGCGGTTGGCCTCAATCACGGATCGAATGGAATTTGCGAATGGCGTCAGGGCCGCGCTGCAATCCTTAAGCCGCAAAATATGGGTAATCCGCTGCGGCGCTTTGCAAGAAAAGCGAAAATCAGCTCCCGTAGCCGCCAGCCACGAATCTACTGTCGTTGAGCTGGGCAAACTCCGGAAGGTGTAGTTGACTTCTACGGAATTCAGCTGCGTCGCGTAGTACTCTAAGAATTTTTTCGCGGGGACTTTAGCCGGATAGAAATCAGGTTTCCAAGTAGCATAAGCCCAGCCCGAGCAGCCTACAAAGATGCCTCCGGGCGAAGAATGTTGGCTAGTTTGAGAGGCTGGCGTCAAGCGTATCTGGGAGCGGCTAGTGGGGATCGAAGCTGAGCCACATATTGCCGCTTCGTAAATACAGAATACACGTTGCCGCAATATCCCGTCTAAGCTTTCAAGAGAAGATGCTCTGGGCTCAGCTTCTCGGCATCGTGGTCGTCGTTGGTTCCTATGGGCAATTTCCTGGTCCACTCCAGCCAGTCGGGACGATTGGGTGAAATGTGGGAGCGAGGAGGGCCGGGTCAGAAACCCGTTCCGGCCCTTCACGCTCTATCTCGACGATTGTCGAGCGGTGTGAACCACGATCTCTTTTTGCAGCGTTGGTAAGCTCGTCAGTAGTGGCTCACCGTGAACTGACCGGTGAACCTACTTCTCCGTCAAAACTGTCACGCCGGTTCTTCCGGACACATAGACCTTTTCGGTAACGAAGTTCACCGCGACAAAGCTCGCCGGGACATTGAGGACGGTAGTCTTCACAGTGTTGTTAGAACCATCGATGACAGCAACGTCGTCCTGTGCTGTGCTGGCCACAAAGGCAAGATTCGTGATTGGGTCCACATCCACGCCCAACGGAGCGTCGTCAACCGTGGGGTCGGATTGCAGGGAACCCTTAGCATTAAGCACTCCAACCGTCGACGGGCCAGAGGACTCCTGGTCCGTTACAAACACATTTCCGGTGAGAAAGTTCGCGGCTGCGCCCACAGTCGATTCTCCAAAGACCGTTGAAGCGATAATCTTTTTGGTTCCAGCATTAACAGTAACGACCACGTCAGAGCCGGGAACATAGAGACGGTTCAGGATCGGATTGATGGCGATCGCGGCTGGCGAGTTGCCCTGCATATCGATGGAGCCGATGAGCTTCGCCTTGCAGCCGTCGATAATGTTAACGACATTGTCGCTGCCATTGGCCACATACACGAGGCCGTTCAACGGATTGGCCACGATTCCCTTGATACCGAATCCGGGGGTAGTGGTAACCAGAATCGTGTTCAGCGTCGCGTTGGTTTTACCGTCGATCACGGTTACGGTGCAGGGCACCGGGAGCTGGGTATTATCGCAGCCGCCCACGTAAACGCGGTTGGTAATATAGTCGACCGTGACAGACCGTGAACCCTGGGGAACAGAGAGGGTCGTTGCCAGCGTATCGCTGCTTCCGTCAATCACTCCAAGGCTGTCGGTGGGCTGTGTCCTGCGGTTGGGAGCAACTACGTAGACCTTGTTCGTAACCGGGTTCACTGCTACACCCGTAGTAGCGAAGGTGAAGGGGATTGTAGTCTTGATGGTCTGCGCACCAGCGATCACAGAGAGACCGGTAGACAGCGCGGCCATGGCCAGAACTTTGCACAATTGGTTCTGCATCGATATCTCCTTGTCGGTTTGAGAGGTACATTGTCCCTCTCATCCGTTCATTACGGTGGACGAAGCACGCCGGTAACGTCGTCGGCATGCAAGTTAGCGAGCGAGTCCGGAGAGCGCGGCAAAAATGCTCTATAGATCGTGAGCACTACTCTCTGACTCTGTACAAAAAACGAAGAAGCAGCAGCGTGCGAAGTACTGGTGACAAGGCATGGCCTAACAACCTCTTCTATTTTTTATCTGTCACTGTTGACTGTTGAGTCCCTCTCTCCTCAACGCAATACGGGTCAATTTTCGATGAAACTCGAGGAGGTGAGCGGTAGACCCTGCCTGAGAGGGTGGCCCTTTCTCACGACGCGCCAGTTCTTGTTGGACCGGTGTGAAATTTCTGTCGCATTGTGATGAATTCGAGTCCGTGTGACGATCAGCCTCAGTTCGACTGCAGCAGATAAGTCGCCCAGGGCTGCGAGGAGTCCGTTCCGATGAG
>Ga0081540_1001613_pt1 | contig 19226 bp, 17 predicted proteins | sample TabmetS2T1R1_FD_71024 | JGI IMG/M metagenome (GOLD analysis project Ga0081540, IMG submission 71024) | Tabebuia heterophylla rhizosphere microbial communities from the University of Puerto Rico - S2T1R1 | ecosystem: Host-associated > Plants > Roots > Rhizosphere ... | reverse complement strand
TCGCCGCGCCGGAGCAGCGTCCCCCGACCGTCGCCACCGGGACGGCCACCACCGGGACGGCCACCACCGGGACGGCCACCACCGGGACGGCCACCACCGGAGCGGCCGCCGCGGGGGGCCGGGCGCCGGTGGCCGGGACCGAGGCCGAGGTGGCCAGGGCCAGGATGGCCGGGACCACCGGGGCCAGGACCGCCCAGGACCGCGGCAACAAGAACGAGGCCAAACCCCGGAGCGGTGGCGCGGGCGAGACCTCGGCCGAGAGCCGCGGCAACGACGGGAACGCGGACCGCACCGGGAAGGGCAGCGGTTCCGGCGATCGCCGGAACCCGCCGGCCGGCGCCGACGATGACGAGGAAGGGTACGTCAGGCTCCTGCCGCCGCAGCCCAAGGCCCCGGCGGAGGGCGCCTCCCCCGGGGCCCCGCCGGCAGACCGGGCCAGACCCGGAGCCCAGACACCCGGCGCGTCATCCGGGCAGGACGATGGGACGGCCGGGCCCGACGGCACCGGAGCCACGCCCGGGCCCGGCAGCAAGACCTCCGGACAGGACGACAAGACCTCTGGACAGGACGACAAGAAGCCCAAGGCCCGCGCGAGGGCCGCAACCGGCGACCACGCCGGGCAGTCCCCGACGGTGCTGACGCCTGCCCCGCTTCCCGACTTTCCCCGGCCACGCAGCACCCCGACGCCACCCCGGGAAAAGGAGACCGGCGCGGAGTGACCTCCGGCAGGGCGTCGTGGGCTGAGGTACCCGAGGGAAGCGATTTCCCGGTCCAGAACCTGCCCTATGGCGTGTTCGCCCGGCCGGGGGAGGCGCCGCGCGTCGGGATCGCCATCGGGGACCAGGTACTCGATCTGGCTCGCCTGGCCCACGCCGGGCTGCTGGCGGAACCCGGCTGGTTCGCGGCGCCGTCGCTCAACGCGTTCATGGCCGCGGGCCCGGCGGCCTGGCACGCGGCCCGCGCCCGCCTCACCGAGCTGCTGACCGACCCCCGGCATCGCGCCCTGGTGGAACCGCACCTGGAGAGGCAGGCGGCGGTCGACCTCCGGCTGCCGTTCGACGTCGCCGACTATGTGGACTTCTATTCCTCGCGTGACCACGCCAATACCGTGGGGCAGATCTTCCGGCCCGGCTCGGCCCCGCTCCCGCGCAACTGGCTGTACCTGCCGGCCGGCTACCACGGGCGGGCCGGGTCGATCGTGGTCTCCGGGACGCCGGTGATCCGGCCCCGCGGCCAGCTCCAGCCGGCCGGCGGAGCGGCACCCGCCTTCGGGCCAACGCGACGGCTCGACTTCGAAGCGGAGGTTGGCTTCGTCGTCGGTGTCGGCTCCGCGCACGGGCAGCCCGTCGCCGCCGGGGAGTTCGCACGGCATGCGTTTGGCTTCATGCTTGTCAATGACTGGAGCGCGCGCGACATCCAGGCGTGGGAGAGCCAGCCGCTCGGCCCCTTCCTGGGGAAATCCTTCGCCACCTCGCTGTCGCCGTGGGTTGTGCCCGTGGCCGCGCTGGCGGCGGCGCGCGTGCCGCCGCCTCAGCAGGACCCACCCCCGCCGGCGTACCTCAGCTACGCCGAACCATGGGGACTGGACCTGTCACTGCAGATCATGCTCAACGATCACATCGTGGCCCGGCCCGCTTTCCGCGGCATGTACTGGACGCCGCCGCAGCAGCTCGCGCACGCGACCGTGGGCGGCGCTCCCCTGCGCACGGGGGACCTGTTCGCATCCGGCACGGTGTCCGGGCCCGGCCCGGATGAGCGCGGCTGCCTGCTGGAACTGACCTGGGACGGGACCCGGCCGCTCACGCTGCCGGGCGGCGCCACCCGGACCTATCTCGAGGACGGCGACGTCGTGCGGATCACCGCCACCGCGCCGGGTGCGGACGGCGTAACGATCGGGTTCGGCCCCGTCGAGGGCCGGGTCGTCGCGGGTTAGGCCCGCGCCACCAGCGCGGTCGCGATCGCGGCGACGCCCTCTCCGCGGCCGGTCAGCCCGAGCCCGTCCGTGGTGGTCCCGGACACGCTGACCGGCGCGCCGCCGAGCGCCTCGGACAGGACCTTCTGCGCCTCCGCGCGCCTCGGCGCTATGCGCGGGCGGTTGCCGACGACGCAGATCGCGACGTTGCCCACGACAAAGCCGGCGTCCGCGAGCACGGCGGCGGTGGCGCCCAGCAGGCTGGTGCCGGCGGCCCCGGCCCAGGCCGGGTCGGCGGTGCCGAACACCGAACCCAGGTCACCCAGGCCCGCCGCCGACAGCAGCGCGTCACAGGCGGCATGCGCCGCCACGTCCCCATCGGAATGCCCGGCCAGGCCATCCTCGCCCGGCCACAGGAGCCCGGCCAGATAGAGCGGCCGTCCCGGCAGCAGTGGATGAACGTCGGTCCCCACGCCTACCCGGGGCAGATCACCGGCCATGTCAGGCCACGCCTGGCTCGACTGGCGCGGATCAGGACGCCAGGATCTCGTCGAGCAGCGCCTCGGCCTTGTCCTCGTTGGTCTTCTCGGCCAGGGCGAGCTCGCTCACCAGGATCTGCCGGGCCTTGGCCAGCATCCGCTTCTCGCCCGCCGACAGCCCGCGCTCGCGGTCCCTGCGCCACAGATCACGGACGACCTCGGCTACCTTGTTCACATCGCCGGAGGCGAGCTTCTCCAGATTGGCCTTGTACCGCCGCGACCAGTTGGTCGGCTCCTCGGTGTGCGGGGCGCGCAGCACCTCGAACACGCGCTCCAGTCCTTCCTGCCCCACCACGTCGCGCACGCCTACCAGTTCGGCGTTGTCCGCGGGCACGCGTACGGTCAGATCGCCCTTGTCGACCTTGAGGACCAGATAGGTCTTGTCCTCACCCTTGATCGACCGGGTCTCGATCTCTTCGATGCGAGCAGCCCCATGGTGGGGGTACACAACAGTGTCGCCGACCTTGAAAGTCATGTGGCACATACCCCTTCCGCTGCACCAATCCTACCATGCCGAACGCGGCCCAATTGCCGGAGCTCGCGGCGAACACGCAGGTCATAAGGCCAATTCACTGATCTGAAAGTGTGATCGCCAGCGTGTTGGGTGCCCGGCGAGGCCCGCAGGTCCAGCGCGCCGGTGACGCGGGAGCCGCCACTGACCCATACTTGGGGATGAACGTGGCCGCTCATGCCGGAGAGATGCGCGTGAACATTGGCGGCGACCCGGGACGGGACGACTACGGCCTGCCACCGGTCGACATCGAGATCCCCGACGACGCCCGGGAACTCGATCGTGACGTGCAGGCCTATCACCGTGAACTCCGCGCGCGGCGCCGGCACCGGCGCACGCGCAAGCTGGCGGCACCGCTGATCCGCGACGGCATGGTCCTGCCGCTGCTTGCCGGCTGCCTGGCGCTGACCCTGCTCGCCGGGACGCTGCTCACCGTGTTCAGCGGCGCCCAGCTGACCGCGCGGCCGCCGGGCCGGCCCAGCCAGCGGCTCCCCAACGCAAGCGTCCTGGTGGACGGCCAGAAGGCACCGTTGCGCCACCTGCGCGGGCTGGTGCTGGCCCTCGTCCCGCCCCGGTGCGGGTGCAAGGACCTGCGCCAGCTGGCGGCGGAAGCGGTCAGTGCGGCGGTGCCGATCTACGTCGTCGGGACCCGGGGCGCCCGGGCCGCGGCACTGATCAAGCAGGCGCAGCTCCGTGACGCGCATGCAGTGGAGGACACCCAGGACGCCCTCACGAGCGCTTATCACCCGGCCATCCTGACGGCCGTCCTGGTCAGAATCGACGGGTCCGTCGCCGATGTCGTGGAGCCCGACCATGCCAGGGGCTTCCAGCTGACGAGCGAGCTGCGCTCGCTGGTCCCGCATCCGGGCGGCACCGGCCTGGCGACCGTCGCGGCCGGCCCCACGGGTGGCTAGCGCTGCCCCGCCCGATACGCTGTGCGGCGTCCACTACCCCGCGTCGGACTTCCGCACCCGAGGAGAGCACGCCGTGATCCTCATCAACCGCCGCACAGCATCGCTGCGAGCCCTCGCCGTGGTAGCGGCGGCCGTCCTGGCGCCCGCGGTTGCCGGGTGTGAAGCCGGGTTCAACGCTCCCACCCAGCGGTGGCATCAGCCGGCCGCCGGAGCGTCGACGGTGGTGAACAACGCGATCCGGATCAACAACGTGTTCCTGCTCGGGGCGCCACCGGCCTTCACTCTCGTGCGCGGCGGCTCGGCGGGCCTGTTCCTCGCCCTTGAAAACAGCGGGCCGCCCGACCAGCTGGTCTCGGTCACCGCGCCGGGCACGGCCGTCGCGGTGCAGATGCCGGCCGGGGGCGTCCGGCTGGGTACCCAGCAGCAGGTGCTCCTCACCGGCCCGGCGCCGCAGGTGATCCTGCGCCGTCTCATCCGCTCGGTCAACGGCGGCCAGCACATCCTGGTCGTTCTGCACTTCCTGCGGGCGGGCAGGGTGCCCATGGTCGTCCCCGTGATGCCGCGCGCCCAGTGGTTCGCGACCTTCTCGCCGGCGCCGCCCCTGATCAGCCCCTCGCCGTCCCCGACCTCCACGTCACCGGCGCCGACCCCCACCGGGTAGCCGATGCCCCGCTCCGTGCCCCCTTGCGAGCAGGTCTCGTCGCGCCGGGCGGACGCGGAGAGAGCCGTTCAGACCACCGGCTCGAACTTGTAGCCGAGCCCGCGGACCGTGATGATGTGCCGGGGATTTCCCGGGTCGGTCTCCACCTTCGCGCGCAGCCGCTTGATGTGGACGTCGAGCGTCTTGGTATCGCCGACGTAGTCCGCCCCCCAGACCCGGTCGATCAGCTGCATCCTGGTCAGCACCCGGCCCGCGTTGCGGAGCAGCACCTCCAGCAGCTCGAACTCCTTAAGGGGCAGCTGGGCCTGCTCGCCGCGCACGGTCACCACGTGCCGGTCAACGTCCATCCGAACGGGTCCGGACTCCATGACCGCGGCGCCGACTTCGTCGGGCTCACCGCGCCGCCGAAGCACCGCCCGCATCCGCGCCACCAGTTCGCGGGATGAGAACGGCTTGGTGACGTAGTCGTCGGCACCCAGTTCCAGGCCGACAACCTTGTCGATCTCGCTGTCCTTGGCCGTCAGCATGATCACCGGGACATTGGACCGCTCGCGCAGCGTCCGGCAAACCTCGCTGCCGGGCAGGCCGGGGAGCATGAGGTCGAGCAGGACAAGATCGGCGCCGTTGCGGTCGAACGTGTCGATCGCGTCCGGACCGGTGGGGCAGACCGCGACCTCGAAGCCTTCCTTCCGCAGCATGTAGGAGAGCGCGTCGCTGAACGATTCCTCGTCCTCGACCACCAGCACGCGTGTCACTTGACTGCCTCCCTGGCAGGTTGGGCAAGGCCAGCGGCGGGAGTGCCGTCGGCGGTCGGCGTATTCTTCAACGCGGGCAGGCGCAGGGTGAACGTGGACCCCACACCTTCCTTGCTCCAGACCGTCACCTTGCCGCCATGGGCGGCCACGACGTGCTTGACGATCGCCAGGCCCAGGCCCGTCCCGCCGGTGGCGCGGGAACGGGCGGCGTCGACCCGGTAGAAGCGCTCGAAGATCCGCTCCAGGTCCCGCTCTGGAATGCCGATGCCCTGATCAGCGACGCTGATCTGGGCGGCGCTGGCACCGTCGCGGGTAGCCGAGACCACCACCCGGGTCTTCTCGGGACTGTAGGCGACCGCGTTCTCCACCAGGTTCCGCAACGCCGTGATCAGCAGGTCCTCATCGCCGAGCACGGCAAGTCCCCGGTCGCAGCTTTCCGCCAGCTCGATCCCGCGTGCGCTGGCCTTCATCCGGCACCTGTCCAGGACCTCTGCCACCACCGCGCCGAGCTCGACCGGATTCGGGTCCGGGACGGGCTCGGCGGCCTGGATCCTCGACAGGGTGATCAGGTCCTGGACCAGGTAGGTGAGCCGGGATGCCTCCTGCCGCATCCGGCCGGCGAACCGGCGCACCGCCTCCGGGTCGTCGGCCGCCTCCTCCATCGTCTCGGCGAGCAGGGCGAGGGCGCCGACGGGTGTCTTGAGTTCATGGCTGATGTTGGCGACGAAGTCCCGCCGGACTTCTTCCACCCGGCGGCTCTCCGTCTGGTCCTCGGCGAGCAGCAGGATCAGGCCACCGCCGCCAACGGCGGAGCCGAGCGGCGCCACCCGCACCGCGAAGCTCGTTCGCCTGCCGCCGAGCGCGGTTCCGGACACCTCGATGTCGCCTTCGCGGATCTCCCCGTCCCTGCGAACCTGGCGGGCCAGGGCGAGGAGCTCCCCCACCATCAGCCGGTCGTCCTTGACCAGCCCAAAGGCGCGGGCCGCCGCGCTGGCGCTCAGCACGCGGTCCTGGTTGTCGAGCACCACGGCCGAGGACGAGAGGACGGACAGCACCGATGCGACACCGGGAGGGATACGCGTCGCCTGCCGCTCGGTGCCGTCCGACACCACGTCGGACTGGTTGCGGACTTTCACCGGTCAGCTCCCCGGCGTTACGGCACACACGGGCGTGTGGCCACGGCACCACGCGTCACCTGCGCGCTCACGCTTAGATGGTATGCGCAGTCGGTCAGGAACGCTCCTGACCAAGGTCAAGCCCGTTGTGCTGTTCCTCACGTATTCACGCGCGTGTTGATCAGCGGACATTCGAGATTTCGCCCATCGAAACGATCATGGCCCGTCATTCTCAGCGCCCCTGGGCCCGGACGGCCTCCGCTGCCACGGCCGCGGCCTGCGGGTCGAGGTAGCGGCCGCCGGCCTGCTTCGGCCGGAAATCGGCGTCCAGCTCGTAGACCAGGGGGATGCCGGTCGGAATGTTGAGCTCGGCGATCTGTGCGTCCCCGATCCCGTCCAGGTGCTTGACCAGCGCGCGCAGCGAGTTGCCGTGCGCGACGACCAGCGGGGTCAGCCCGGCCGCCAGGTCGGGAACCAGCGCGTCGTACCAGTAGGGCAGCAGCCTGTGCAGCACGTCCTTCAGGCACTCGGTGCGGGGCCGTAGCTCGTACGGGAGATTGGCATACCGCGGATCGTGGGCCTGCGACAGCGGGTCGTCGTCGGAGAGCTCCGGCGGCGGCACGTCGTAGGAACGCCGCCAGAGCATGAACTGCTCGTCCCCGAACTCCTGCCGGGTCTGCGCCTTGTTCTTGCCCTGGAGAGCACCGTAGTGGCGTTCGTTGAGCCGCCACGACCTGGTGACCGGAAGCCAGAGCAGCCCTGCCGCCTCCAGCGACAGGTGAGCGGTCTGGATGGCGCGGGTCAGCACCGACGTGTGGACGACGTCGGGCCGCAGGCCCGAGTCACGCAGCAGCGTGCCGCCCGTCACGGCCTCCGCGGCGCCCTTGGCGGAGAGCCCGACATCGACCCAACCGGTGAACAGCCCCTCCGCGTTCCAGGTGCTCTCGCCGTGCCGCAGCAGCACGAGTGTCGACATGGCGCGAGCCTATCCGCCAGGCGCCCGGCCCATCACCCGGCCCGGGCCGCGGGCACGCGCGGCCGCCGGGCTGACGCACCGGCCGGGACGAGGTGCAGCACGACACGGCGCGGCCGCGAGCGGCGCCGCGCGCACGGTGCTGGGAGGCGGGGAACACGGTGCCGAGTGACGTGGTTCCCTAGGCGGAGGTGGGTGCCCGTGCCGCGATGCTACCCCCGGCGGATCGCGACCATCAGCGTTCATACCTCGCCGCTCGAACAGCCCGGCACCGGCGACGCCGGCGGCCTGAACGTGTATGTGGTCGAAGTCGCCAAGCGGCTGGCAGCGCGCGGCGTCGAGGTGGACATCTTCACGCGCGCCGTGTCGCGGGACACCCCCCCGGTCGCCGAGTTGGTGCCCGGCGTGCTCGTGCGGCACGTGCCGGCCGGGCCGTTCGAGGATCTCGATAAGGCCGACCTGCCCGCCCAGCTCTGCCACTTCACCTTCGAGGTGCTGCGGACGGAGGCGGGTTACGCCCCCGGCCGGTACGACCTGGTGCACGGGCACTACTGGCTGTCCGGTCACGTCGGCGCGGTCGCGAAGGAGCGGTGGGGGGTGCCGCTGGTCCAGTCCATGCACACGCTGGGCAAGGTGAAGAACGCGGCGCTGGCACACGGCGACGCCGCCGAGCCCGCGATGAGGCTGCGCGGCGAGGCGGACGTGGTGGCCGCGGCCGACCGGCTCGTCGCCAACACCGATGAGGAAGCCCGGCAGCTCGCCGGGCTCTACGGCGCCGACCCGGCCAGGGTCTGGACCGTCAACCCCGGCGTCGACCTCTCGGTCTTCCAGCCCGGGCCGCCACAGCGGGCCCGGCAGAGGCTCGGCCTGCCCGCGGACGGGCACGTCATCGTGTTCGCAGGCCGGGTCCAGCCGCTCAAGGCGCCAGACGTGGCGCTGCGCGCCGCCGCGGCCCTGGTCCGCGACCACCCCTCCCTGGCGCGGTCCCTGACTGTCGCGTTCATCGGCGGGCCGAGCGGCACCGGCCGGGCGGACCCCGACCGCCTGACCGAACTGGCCGGTGCGCTCGGGATCGCCGGGCTGGTGCGGCTGGAGCCGCCGTGTCCGCAGCGGGAGCTGGCGGACTGGTACCGGGCGGCGACCGTGGTCATGGTGCCGTCCTACTCCGAGTCGTTCGGGCTCGTGGCCGCCGAGGCCCAGGCCTGCGGTACGCCGGTGATCGCCGCGGCCGTCGGCGGCCTGCGCACCGCCGTCCACGACGGCATATCGGGGATCCTCGTCGATGGGCACGACCCGGCGAGCTACGCACGGGCACTCGGCGAGCTGTTCGCCTCCCCCGGGCTGCGAGCCCGGCTGGCGCACGGGGCGGTGAAGCACGCCTCCCGGTTCGGCTGGGGACTCACGGTGGACCGGTTGCTCACGGTCTACGCCGGAGCGATGAGCACGTCGCTGGCCCCGCCGAGCTATACGCCCGCGGGCTGACAGGATGGAGGGCCATGAGCGGCATGGCTCCGGCGGCGTACGCATGAACCCCGGCGCGCCGGTGACCTCGGCGCAGGCACGGGCGGCCAGCGCGATCGAGTCGGCGCTGGCCGGGCTCGGGCTGACCGCCGAGAGCCCGCAGCCGGGCAGCTACCTGGTCCGGCTGGAGGGCGAGCGCAAGCTGGCGACGATGACCTGGCTGATCGTGGGCGTGCACAGCCTGCACGTGGAGGCGTTCTTCTGCCGCCAGCCGGACGAGGACCACGCTCGCTTCTACCGTTTCCTGCTGGAGCGCAACGGCCGGATGTACGGCGTCCATTTCGCCGTGGACGAGCAGGGCGACGTCTACCTGGTCGGCCGCCTTCCGCTGGGGTCGGTGACCGCCGACGAGGTTGACCGTCTCCTCGGCTGCGTCCTGACGTACTCCGATGAGAACTTCAACGCCGCCCTGGCCATCGGCTTCGCCTCCTCGATCCGCAAGGAGTGGGCGTGGCGGGTCAAGCGCGGTGAGAGCCTGGCGAACCTGCGCGCGTTCGCGCGGTTCGCCGACCCGGGGCCCGGCGAGGCCGACGGCGGGAGCGTCAGGACTTGACCAGGCGCGAGATCGCCTCCGCCGCCTCGTGGACCGAGGCCCGCCCCTCATCCCCGCCTCGCCGCACCGCCTCGGAGACACACGCGTCGAGATGGTCTTCGAGCAGTCCGAGCGCGACTGCCTGCAGCGCCCGGGTCACCGCGGAGACCTGGGTGAGCACGTCGATGCAGTAGACGTCCTCCTCCACCATCCGCTGCAGCCCCCGGACCTGGCCCTCGATCCTGCGCAGACGCTTAAGGTAGGCGTCTTTGTCCTGCGTATAACCGCGCATGCTGCGACAATACGTGCTCGCGAGCCCAGCCGCCGCATGCGCGGGCGCCGGTCACCGATCCCGCCAGCTCAGGCGCGGGCCTCGGGTGGCCGAGGCCGCGACGGCCGGGGGTGATCATGACTTTGGTGCGCACCTGACGACACCGGAGCCATGATCACGAGTTGTACGTGACGCAGGGCGCGAGCCGCCGGGGTGCGGGCTGACGCGTTTACCATCGTCGCGTGGGCGCGCCGGGCATGGGGCGCTGGCGAGAGGAGACGGTGCCGGGATGGGTCCGCTGGACGGAGTGCGGGTGATCGAGATCGCGAGCCTGGCGCCCGCGCCGTTCGGCTGCATGGTCCTGGCTGACCTGGGCGCCGATGTGCTGCGGGTGGACCGGCCCGACCGTTCGGGCAGGCAGCCTCTCCCGCCGGTCGACCCGCTGTGCCGGAGCCGGCGGTCGATCCGGCTCAACCTCAAGGACCCGGCCGGGGTTGATGTCCTGCTCCGCCTCACCGACGGGGCCGACGTGCTGGTCGAAGCGTTCCGGCCCGGCGTGGCCGAGCGCCTCGGATTCGGGCCGGACGTGTGCACGGGGCGCAACCCCGGGCTGGTCTACGCACGGATGACCGGCTGGGGGCAGGACGGGCCGCTTGCCGAGAGCGCGGGCCATGACATCGACTACGTCGCCGTCTCCGGCAGCCTCGACCCGATCGGCCGGGCGGGCGAGCGCCCCCTCCCCCCGCTCAACCTGATCGGGGACTTCGGTGGCGGCGGGATGCTGCTCGCCGTCGGCGTGCTCGCCGCGCTGCTGGAGCGCGAGCGGTCCGGGCTGGGGCAGGTCGTCGACGCCGCCATGGTAGACGGGTCGGCGCTGCTCGCCTCGTTCCTGTACGGGCTGAGGGCAGCCGGGGCGTGGCAGGACGAGCGGGGCACGAACGTGCTGGACGGCGGCGCGCCCTTCTACGACACCTACGCCACCGCCGACGGCCGGTACATGGCCGTGGGCGCGCTGGAGCCGAAGTTCTTCGACGAGCTGCTGGACCGGCTCGGCATCGACCCGGCGGGCCTGCCCGCCCAGTACGACCGCTCCGGCTGGCCGGAGCTGCGGGCGCGGCTGACCGGAGTGTTCGCCGGGCGCACGCAGGCGGAATGGGTGGAGGTCTTCGCCGGTTCGGACGCTTGTGTGGCCCCGGTGGTCAGCCCGCGTGACGCGCCCGGGCACCCGCACAACGCGGCGCGCAAGACCTTCATCGACGTGGGCGGCGTGACCCAGCCGGCGCCCGCACCCCGGTTCGGCCGTACCGCGTCCGGCCCGCCGTCGCCGCCGGTGCGCCCCGGCGCCGACACCAACGACGTGCTCGCCGGGCTCGGGCTCAGCGCGGCCGACATCACCGGCCTGCGGGACCGAGGCGCCGCGAGCTGACCCCGGTATGCCAGACTTGTATACACAGCGGCGTCCCGGCAATCGCCCGGAATGCCTGCTCACCTAGCGCGACTAGCCTGGAGATCGCAGCCGACTGAAGGAGGTGTGGCCGTGCTTGGTGATCCCTGCAGTACCACCACGGCGGGCGCGGCCATCACCACGGGCCGGGCCGCCAGATGCTGCCCGTTCCGATTCCTTCCACGCGTGCCGGCCGCCCCGGGTTAGACCACCCGGCATGGCCGGCGGACCAGGAGGTTGCTGTGTCCGACCGGCACTTCTTCAACGCGCGCCTGCCCGGCGCTCGCTCGCGCAACGGCGACGGCGCCGCATCGCACCTTTTCGGCAACTACTCGCAGCGGCTGATGACCTCGCGTCAGGTCCGGCAGAACATCATCTCGCTGGTCGGCCTCATCGGCGCACCGGTCCTGAACCAGTCGGGCGAGGAGGTCGGCCGGCTGGTCGACATGGTCGCCCAGGTGCACGGCAACACCGATCCGTACCCGGCGCTGACCGGGATCGTGGTCCGGGTGGGACGGCGCCGGGCCTTCCTCGACGCCTCTGCGATCGACCGGGTGGAGCGCCGTTCGGTCACGTTGCGGACGGCCCGGATGGACCTGCGCGAGTTCCAGCGCCGCGAGGGGGAGGTGCTGCTGCACCGTGACATCCTCGATCACCAGCTCGTGGACACCGACCAGGTTCAGGTGATCAGGGCGGCCGACCTCTACCTCGCCCAGGTCGGCGACAAGGTCCGGCTCGTCGCCGTGGACGTGAGCCTGCAGACGCTGCTGCGCCGGCTCGGGCCCAAGCGCTTCCGCTGGCACCCGACCCCGGACCGGGTCATCGACTGGGCGGCGATCGAGTCGTTCGGCGCCGACTCGCCCGAAGAGCCCGCCGCGGTGAAGCTGCGGACCCCGCGCACGGCGCTGCGCCGGCTGCGCCCGGCCGAGCTCGCCGACGTGCTGGAAGGGCTCGAAAGGCCGGGGCGGAAAGAGCTGCTGGCCAGCCTGGACCACGACGTTGCGGCGGACGCCCTGGAGGAGATGGAGCCGGAAGAGCTGACGGCGCTGCTGCGTGAGATGGACCCCGCAGAGGCGGCGGATCTGGTCGCGCGGATGGAACCCGATGAGGCGGTGGACGCGCTGCGCGACCTGCCCGCGCCCGAGCAGGCACAGCTTCTCGCCCGGATGCCAGCATCCACCCAGCGGGAACTCGCACGCCTGCTCGGCTACCCCGAGGACGAGGCCGGTGGCGTGATGACCACGGTGCTCTGCACCGCGACCGCCGACGAGACCGTCGCCGCGGTACGCAAGAGGCTGCGCAAGCTGGCCAAGCACCAGACCGAGATCGACTCCGTGGCCATCGTCGATGCCCACGGCGGGGTTGTCGGCGACGTCTCGGCGTTCGACCTGCTGGTCAACGACGGCGACAAGCCGCTTTCCGCCCTGATCGACCCCGACAACCCCCCGGTCACCCTGCGCCCGGACGACGACCTGGACAAGGTCGCCACCGAGATGGTCGAGTCCAGGCGCTCGTCGCTGCTCGTGGTGGATGACAACGGCACGCCGCTCGGCCGGATCCTGTCCGACGACGTGCTCGACGCCCTGGTGCCCGGCCACGGCCGCCTGCACTTCCCGAGGATCCTGCAGTGAGCAACCGGGAGGGCGACGGCGACCCCGCAGCGAGCGATACGGAGGGCGCCGCCGATCCCGCCGCGGGCACCCGGGGGGGCCCCGGCGATCCCGACACGGACGCCCGGGCCGCCGGCGGTCCTGGCGTGGACGCCCCGGCCGCCGGCGATCCGGGCGTGAGTGCCCGGGTGGGCGCCGGCGACCGGGGGGCGAGCGCCCGGCAGCGGGACATCGAGGCTGGTCTTCACCACTCGGCGCGGGAGCGGGGGCTGTGGTCGCTTGCCCGGATCCGCTCCGGCGGGATGCGCCTCATGCGGGGGCGCAGGAGCCGGATCTGGCTCGTCCTGGGCATCGCCGGCCCGGGGGTGGTGGCGGCCAACGCGGGCAACGACGCGGCCGGCATCGCCACCTACGCCTCGGCAGGATCGGAGTTCGTCTACCGGACCCTCTTCTTCATGGTCCTGGTCACGATCGCGCTGGTGCTGGTGCAGGAGATGGCGGTGCGGCTCGGCACCCACACCGGCAAGGGACTGGCGGCGCTGATCCGGGAAGAGTTCACGCTGCGCATGACCGCGATCGCGCTCGGCTGCGTGCTGCTGGCCAACACCGGCCTGGTCGTGTCGGAGTTCGCCGGCATCGGGGCCGCCTTCGAGCTGCTCGGGATCAGCCGGTACATCATCATCCCGATCGCGGCCGTCGCCATCTGGGCACTCGTCTCGTTCGGCTCCTATCGTTACGCCGAACGGATCTTCCTGATCATGTCGCTCGCTTTCCTCGCCTACCCGATCGCGGCCATCCTCGGCCACCCGGACTGGGGCGAGGTCGCCAGCAACCTCGTCGTCCCGCACTTCCTGTACACCAAGGGCTTCCTGCTGCTGGGGGTCGCGCTGATCGGGACGACGGTCAGCCCGTACATGCAGCTGTACGCGGCGGCGGGGGTGGTCGACAAGGGCGCCGACCCCGCTGACTACCCGCGCGCTCGGATCGACGCGGTCTCCGGGGCGGTGTTCGCGTGCATCGTCTCGGTGACGATCATCATCGCCACCGCCGCCGCGATCGGCGGGACCGGCCCGCTGACGTCGGCGGCGGAGGCGGCGCAGGCACTGAAGCCGGTCGCCGGCGCGGCCGCCGAGGTGCTGTTCGCGCTCGGGCTGATCGGCGCGTCCGCGCTGGCGGGCGCGGTGGTCCCGCTGTCCAGCGCGTACGCGATCAGCGAGGCGGTCGGGGTGGAGCGGTCGGTCTCGCGCAGGTTCACCGAGGCCAGGCTGTTCCTGGGGCTGTTCGCCGTACAGGTCGTCCTTGGCGCGGCGCTGGCCCTCACGCGCATCAACCTGATCACCCTGCTGATCGGCACCCAGGTGCTCCAGGGCATCGTCACCCCGGTCATCCTGGTCTTCATCGTGATCCTCACCAGCCGCCGCAGCGTCCTGGGCAAGGCCGCGAACGGCCCAGTGTTCCGGATCGTGGCCGGCGCGTGCGTGGCCGGCATCTCGGCGATGAGCCTGCTGCTCCTGGGAACGAGCGTGCTCGGGTGGTTCGGTGTCGGCTGACCGGTCACGCCCGGCGATCAAGGGTCGAAACGATAACCCATCCCGGACTCGGTGAGCAGGTAACGAGGTCGCGATGGCTCCGGCTCGAGCTTGCGCCGGAGCTGGGCGACGTAGACGCGCAGGTAGTTGCTCTCGGTCTCGTACGCCGGGCCCCACACCTCCTGCAGCAGCTGGCGCTGGGTGACCAGGCGGCCGCGGCTGCGCACAAGGATCTCCAGCAGCTGCCACTCGGTGGGGGTCAGGCGCACATCGCTGCCGTCGGCGCGCGTGACCCGCTTGGCCGCGAGGTCGACGGTGAAGTCGTCCGTCTTCACGACGGGCTCATCCGGGGCAGGGGAGGCGCGGCGGATCGCGGCGCGCAGCCGGGCCAGCAGCTCGTCCATGCCGAACGGCTTGGTCACGTAGTCGTCCGCGCCCGCGTCGAGAGCCGCCACCTTCTGGCTCTCATGTCCCCAGACCGACAGCACGATGATCGGCGTCGAAGCCCAGCCACGGATGCCGCGGATCACCTCGGTGCCTTCCATGTCGGGCAGCCCGAGGTCGAGGATCATCACGTCGGGGCGGTCGCGGGCCATCGCCGCCAGCCCGGAGGCGCCATCGCTTGCCGTGCTGACCTGGTAGTTCCGCGCGGTGAGGTTGATCCGCAGCGCACGGAGGATCGACGGCTCGTCGTCGACGACCAGCACGCGGGTCAAGAGCCGGCGCCCTGCATGGTGTCGGCGCTCATGGTTGCGACCGGCAGCGTGATCCTGACCGTGAGCCCGCCGCCCGGCGTGTCGGCCGCGGCGATGGCGCCGCCCATGGCCTCGGTGAAGCCCTTGGCCACCGCGAGGCCAAGTCCCACCCCGACCTTGCGGTCGTCGAACCGCTGGAATGGCTCGAAGATGCGTGCCTTCAGCTCGTCCGGCACCCCCGGCCCGTGGTCGATGACCTCGAGCACGACGGTATCCGCAACCCGGTGAGCCTGCAGGGCGGGCGGCTGTGTGGACGGCGAATGGTGCAGCGCGTTGGAGAACAGGTTCGCCAGGACCCGCTCCAGCAGGCCCGGGTCGGCGAGCACCAGCGGCATGCCGTCGGGCACCCCCAGCCGCAGGCTCGCCGAGGCGTCGAGCCCGACCAGCGCGATCGGCGCCACCTCGTCGATCGTGATGGGGCGGAGGAAGGGCTGCAGCGAGCCGGTGTGCAGGCGGCTCATGTCGAGCAGGTTGCCGATCAGCCCGTCAAGCCGGTCCGCGTTCTGCTCGATCGTTGCGAGAAGGGCCTCCTCGTCGGACTCCGTCCAGGCGACGTCGGTCTGGCGCAGGCTGCTGACGCTGGCCTTGATCGACGCCAGCGGCGTGCGCAGGTCGTGGCTGACCGCCGCGAGCAGCGCGGTCCGCATCCGGTTGCCTTCGGCCAGCGCCTCCGCCTGGGCGGCCTGGGTGCGCAGCCGCTCCCGGTCGAGCGCGGCCGCGGCCTGCGCCGCGAAGCCGGCCAGCAAACCCGGCGCGATGGGGCTGGGCTGGCCGCTCACAACGAGCGCCAGGTCACTGCGCACGCCGGTGCGCGTGATGACCGCCCTGGCGGGTGCACGGCCGCTGGCCGCGATCTTGACCCAGCGGCCGCCGACGTACTCCTGCAGCTCGGCCAGGCCTCCCAGGGTCCGCACGAGATGGTCGAGCACCGCGACCGGCGTGTCGGCGCCGCCCAGCACGGTCTGGGCCAGCGCCAGCAGCAGCCTGGCTTCCTCGCGGCTGCGCGCCGCCTGGGCCGCACGGCTGGCCGCGAGGTGAACGACGCTGCTGACCGCGATGGCGACGATGATGAACAGGAGCAGCGCCAGCAGGTTGTCCGGCTTCCCGATGGTGAACGTGTGCACCGGCGGGGTGAAGAACCAGTTGAGCAGCAGGCTGGCGGACGCCGCCGCGAGCACGGCCGGCCAGAACCCGCCGATCACCGCGAGCGCGACGACCGCGACTAGATAGATGAGCAGGTCGTCGGTCAGGCTCAGGTGCGGCTGCGCCACGACGAGCAGCAGGGTCAGCAGCGGCAGCACGACCGCGGCGAGCAGGACCCCCAGCAACGCGCGGCGGGCACCGACGGCGTAGGCCACCTTCGCCATGAACGGGCCGCGCTCAGCCTCGGGCCGGCCGCCAGCTGCCTGATCGCCGCTGGCCGGTTCCAGCCCGGTGCCAGGCTCCGCACCGCCGTCGTGCTTACCCACGCCTTCCAGTATGGGCCCGCTCGCCGACCAGCGCATGAGCAGGCCGAGGCCGGCTCCGGCCAGGACGCAGACGGCCATCACGATGGCGGCATTCGCGGCAAAGAAACCGGTGACCCGCAGCTGTGCGTACGGGGGCCGGGAGAACCCCACGGCGGTGAGCCATCCGATGACACCGAGGGGGACCGCCGCGACCGGCTCGGCCACGAAGGACCAGGCGGTAACGACGACCGCGCACGCGATCAGCACGCCGGTCGCGGTGAACCGGCCGTGGAGCGCGGCGGCGGCCGTGCCGATCACGAAGAGTGCGGCGAAACCCGTTACCAGCGCGAAGGGCGCCGCCGCCCCTCGCCGTGTCGGACCGTTCATCTCACTGACAGTCGAACGCCCGGCAGCCCCCAAAAATAAGGATCTTGATAGATCCTTAACGCGCAGGTCAGCAGTCTTGACGCCGCCTTTGCGCCTGCGCCGGACGGCCGCGCTTAGCGTCTGTGGAAGCGGCCGGAACGCGAGTCACAACGCGAGCCGGCCCGGCCACCGACCCAGGCCCGCGGTCCGTGGCCTGAGCACGGGAGGGAAGAACCGTTGGCCCTGCGCAAGGCGGCCGGCCTGCTGGAGCGAACTCCCGGGAGCGACCTCCCGGAGACCTTCTGGTACTCCGTGAAGCGGCGCCTGCTCGGCCCGCCGCTGGTCAACGAGCAGCTGGCCGAGGAGCGCCTCTCGAAGCCGCTGGCCCTCGGCGTGCTGTCGTGCGACGGGATCTCGTCCGCGAACTACGGCTCTGAGCTGATCTTGCACGAACTGCTGCCGTTCTTCGGCCTGGCGGCGTTCACGCTGCTGCTACCGATGACCGGGGTCGTCCTGCTCGGCATCGCGCTCGTGGTGCTGTCCTATCGCGAGGTGGTGACCGTCTACACGCGGGCGGGAGGGTCGTACGTGGTCGCACGGGAGAACTTCGGCCCACGCGTCGCGCAGGTGGCGGCGGTGGCGCTGATGGTCGACTACGTGGTCACGGTCGCGGTGCAGAACGCCGCCGGCAGCGCCGCGATCCTGTCGACGTTCCCGGCCCTGGCCAGGCCGCTGGGCGACGCGGCGACGCTGACGCTCATCGCGGTCGCCGCCACGCTGATCATGTGCTACGTGAACCTGCTCGGGGTCAGGGAGAACGGCAAGACGTTCGCGCTCCCGACCTACCTGTTCTCAGGCTCGGTGGGTCTGATGATCATCGTCGGCCTGTACCGCGAGTTGCTCGGCGGCGGCCTGCGGCACGTGCCCTGGCAAGCCGGGACGGTGGCGGTCGGGCACCACGTGAACGGGCTGCTCACCTTGGGCGCCATCTACATCCTGGGGCGGGCGTTCGCCAACGGCGGCTCCTCCCTCACCGGGATCGAGGCGGTCTCGAACGCGGTTAGCGCGCTGCGCCCGCCCGAGGGCCGCAACGCCCGCCAGGTGCTGGTGACCCAGGGCAGCATCGTCGCGTTCCTGATCGCCGGGATCTCCTGGCTGGCTCACATCACCCATGCGGTCCCGTACGTAAGCGGCGTCCCGACGGTGGTCTCGCAGGAAGCCAAGCTCGTCTTCGGGCAGTCCGCAGCGGGCCAGGTGCTGTTCTTTCTCGTCCAGGCGGGGGCCATCTCGATCTTGTTCACCGGCGGCAACACCAGCTTCAGCGGCTTCCCGTTCCTGACCAGCTTTGTCGCCGAGGACTCGTTCCTGCCCCGCTGGCTGTCCAAGCGCGGCCACCGGCTTGTCTTCTCCAACGGGATCGTCCTGCTCACCGTGCTGGCTCTCACCCTGCTGCTCGTGGTGGGCGCCAACATCAACGCCCTGGTGCCGTTCTACGCGATCGGCGTGTTCACCGGGTTCTCGATGGCCGGCTTCGGCATGGCCAGGTACCACCGCAGAACGAAGGAGCCCGCCTGGCGCCGCCGGCGAGCGCAAGAAGGCGAGGACCAGCGAGCCGAAATCGCCGCGCGCCTTGACCACCAGGATGCGGCTGTCGGCATTGTCTTGAATCTTGGCGATCCGGCGGACGTCGGGATTGGCTGACAGAAGCGGGCCGAGCGGGGTCTTGTTGAGGTCCCAGCTGTTCTTCTGACCGACCTGGTAATCGAGGAAGATGAGCTTGCCGCCGGTGCCGACGAGCAGCAGGTCGCCGCTGCCATATTGGAAGCGGACCCGGCCCGGCCGCTTGAGCTGCAGCGTTCCGGCAGCCGCGCGACCCTTTGCGTCGGTCTGGACGAAGTCGGCGGTCATCGTCTGCACGGTTGAGATGTGCGCCTTCAGCTTGCCGAAGTCCGCCGATTCCGCGGCAGCGCCAGGCGCGGCCGCCGCAAGCATCGCCATCGGAATCAGCGCGCGCGCAAGGCTTGTCGAAATGGTCATTCGATACGCTCCTGAAATTTTGCGCCTGAAACTGGCGTTTCGCAATTGAATGCGCTCTGAACCCGGCGGTTCCGCGACGTTCAGGCTCAGATCGGGTGTCCGTCTGGGTCGATCAACACTTCGCGCCGGCCGACGTGGTCGGGCTGGCCGACGAGACCATCCTTCTCCATCCGCTCGATCAGCCGCGCGGCGCTGTTGTAGCCCACGCGAAGCTGGCGCTGGAGGTAGGAAGTCGAGGCCTTCTGGCTTTCGGCAACGATCTGCACGGCCTTACGATAAAGCTGCGTCTCGGCGTCGTCCTCGCCGGTCGGCTGGCCGTCGAACAGATAGCCG
>Ga0081540_1001612_pt1 | contig 19228 bp, 14 predicted proteins | sample TabmetS2T1R1_FD_71024 | JGI IMG/M metagenome (GOLD analysis project Ga0081540, IMG submission 71024) | Tabebuia heterophylla rhizosphere microbial communities from the University of Puerto Rico - S2T1R1 | ecosystem: Host-associated > Plants > Roots > Rhizosphere ... | reverse complement strand
TCCCAGACCTCGTCTATCCGATCCTCTGGTCTCCAGACGGACGGTTTGTCCTCCTGGTGCGTGGCTACAACTCCACCGAGGTACTCGATGCGGACACGGGCGAGCGTCTCGCCTGGTTCCAGGTGCTGAGCCACCTCGTCACACCGGTCCGAGTCGAGCAGTACTATCCCGACCTCCGGATGAAGGCCGTTGCCGGAGAGACGACCTGGGACATCCGCCCGGTGCCGCAGGCCGACGAGAAACCCGCCGCAGAGAGCCTCGCTCGGACCCTGCAACGGACGGGACTCGAACTTCGTGGCGCGGAGCTGGTCGCGGCGCCCTGAAGGTCCGCCGAGCGCAGGCGGGTTCTGCGTTGGCTGGCGCGAGTGACACCCGCGAGTCCTGCGCCTGGCGGCCGCAGGGCGTGAGGTGCGGCATGTGCCGGTCGGCGACGTGTGTCTTCCGGGGGCTCACGCGGGGTTCCTCTCGGTGAGCCCGCGGGCCCGCCGGATGGCATCTCCGAAAGAGTCGCCGCCGAGGTGGTGAAAGCCGGTGAAGCGGCTGCCGTCACGAAGGAGCTCGTCCCAGCTGAAGCGGATTCCGCGCTGTGACGGGCCCGAGACCCGTCCGCACGCTGGGTCAGGGCTTTCATCGCACCGCTGGAGACCCGCGCTGTCGTCTTCCGGCGAACACCTCCGGCCGGAGTGCGTGGCGCCACGGTGGAGGATTACCCGGCGAGCCGTGGCGGGAGGACCCGGACCAAACCTTCCGGATTGGAGCTTCCACGTGTCCGGCCGATGTCCGCCACGAACAAGGGGCCGGTATGCTGTATCGTTCCGATCGGGCCCCCGCAACTCCCGAAATGCTGAAGCCCTACCGACCCTTACGGCGGTGGGGCTTTGGTGTTTCTGGGGGCCCAAAACACGGGGTGTGTCCTAGACGTGTCCACGACCTCGTGCGGCGCGTACCCAGCGAGCCCGTTTCGAACACCGCGCGCGTGCGGTGCCCGCTCATGCGCATGACGACGGATTCCGGGACGCCGACTCTGCGCGCCCGGGTGATGAAGCTCCGCCGGAGGTCGTGTAACCAGAGGCCGGGGAGATCCGCTGCGTCGACGGCCCGGGACGCGCGCCTGAAGGAGAAGACCCGGCGCGGCAAACCGCCGACACCGGGACGCTCGACCGGTGAAGTCGGGGCAGCTCAAGGACCATCCGCTCCGGGGCGTCCGGCTCCTCCGCAAGCCGAACGTCCGGCGGATGGTCCTCGACGAGGCCGACCACAACGACAAGGCGAGCCGGGATCCAGCTCAGATCGCAGAGCACATCCCAGAGCGCGTCCCAGTTGCGACCGAAGTATTCGGGAAGCTGGAGCGCGCCCTTAAGTGCTTCCATGAGCCCTGCCTTCATCGTGATGCCGGCAGGTATCGTCGCGCAGAACGCGGTCGGGTCCTCACGGGAGCCCGCTCCGACCTCCACGAAGCGAAGAGCGAAGGCGGCCGGCGCCGTCTCACTGGGAGGCATTCAGGGACTATGCCGTGCTTCGCTCGGATGTGGCGCCGATTCGGGTAGACGCCCTTCCGTCCGTACGTCCAGCGCTTCGGGCTCGTAGTACCCATCTGCGTCCTCCCCGTGCTGTCAGCACGGGCATCGAGAAGGCATCGCCGGGCCGGGACGGCCAGCAGCCCACGCCGGAGCCCGAGACGTCGGGAAGGCCGTACGGAGCAGACCCATCATCACCCGAGGACGGCCCGGCCGGCCGCGCCGTAGAGAGTCGAGGCTGCTTCCTGGAAGACGAGGGCTCCCGGTGCGGCAAGGAACCGATCGCGATCGTCGATGTACTGGGCGAGGGCAGAGGTCGGCGCCGAGTGCCGATTCTCCAGAAACTGTGGCGTCCGAAAGACGCGCTCGTGATGGCTATGGCCTTGAGCACGGCGGTGGTCTCGACCGGCTGCGCCGGGCTCCCGTCATTGCAAGGAACGAACGAGGAGGCCAAACCATGTACGACGTCATCATCATCGGCGGCAGCTATTCGGGTCTCGCCGCCGCGCTTCAACTGGTGCGGGCGCGTCGGACCGTTCTCATCATCGACGCGGGGGAGCGGAGGAACAGGTTCGCAGATCATTCTCATGGCTTCCTGGGACAGGATGGGCAGCCGCCCGGCGCGATCCAGGCCAGGGGCAAGGCGGAGGTTCTCGCCTACACGACGGTGACGTGGTTGGACGCTCGGGCCAGCCAAGCCACCCCGACGAAGGCTGGGTTTCAGGTGACGACCGGTCATGAAAGGTTTGAGAGCAGGCGGCTCATCCTTGCGACAGGAGTGACCGACCAGCTCCCAGCCATTCCTGGTCTGAAAGAGCGGTGGGGTAAGCGCGCCTTCTATTGCCCGTACTGCGACGGCTACGAATTCAACTTGGGCACGTTGGGAGTGTTGGCGACCGGTCCGGGCGCCAGCCTTTTCGCTGTGCTCATCTCGGAGTGGGCGGGGCCCGGGCGCACGACCCTCTTCCTAAACGGCAACGCGCAAGCCAACGCCGACGAGTTCGCGGCGCTTCAGGCCCGGGGCATCGCAGTCGAGCCCAGCGCTGTCTCGAGCTTCGGAGGGAGGGACGCCGTGGATGTTCACCTCGCCGACGGGCGGATGCAGGCCGTCGACGGCATGTTCCTGGCGACCAAAGTAAGGCTCAACGGCCCCTTCGCGGAGCAACTCGGACTGGAGCTCGACGACGGGCCGATGGGTCCCTTTTACAAGACGAGCGCGACCAAGGAGACCAACGTACCAGGTGTGTTCGCCTGCGGAGATGACGCCCTGCCGGTGCCCGCTGTCGCCTTCGCCGTCGCCGACGGCGTCAGAGCCGGGGCTGGCGCCCACCAGTCGCTCGTTTTTCGGCCGTGACAAGCTCGCTGGAGCCAGCCTACTTCAGCGCGGCCTCCACGAGCTGAGCGACTCCGGCGACCGGTGCCACCTGAGCCTCGGTGAGGCTGTACCGCCGAGCGAAGTATGCCGGGTCGGTGTACCCCAGCCAGACCTTGCCCGCCGAGGGCGGGTGGTCGGGAAAAAGGTGTCCTTCCGCGTCACTTCGCCTTCGTCAGCGCCGGAACGATGTACTCACCGCGGTACATGCGCTCCTCGGGTTGATAGAGCCGCAGCGTCAGGAAGAAACCCTCGGCGGGCGCGCTTTGTCCGCGCCCTCTTCGCCTTTCACCACCGACGCCCCCGCCGTCTGGGAGTAGCCTAGCCCGGCACCGGGGCGATGGCCGTCGCTTCGGCTCGACGCTCCAGCCCACTCCCACTTCCACGTCCTTTCCGGTTTCGCTGACGCTGGTCGTCGCGTCTCTCCTGTTGCTGCGCGGCTTCCGGATCTCGAGTATGTCAAGCCGTGCGTGCGCGGTGGGCGAATGCTTCCAGCTGGGAGGTCAGGAAATGGGTTCCAAGCTCCTCGCCGAATTCCTGGGGACTTTCTGGCTCGTCCTCGGTGGCTGCGGTAGTGCGGTGCTCGCGGCCGCGTTTCCCGAACTCGGGATCGGCTTCAGCGGCGTATCCCTGGCGTTCGGCCTGACAGTCCTTACCGGTGCCTATGCGCTCGGGCCGGTCTCCGGCGGTCACTTCAATCCGGCGGTGACGATTGGACTGTGGGCCGGTGGCCGATTTCCCGCCCGTCAGATCCTTCAATATGTCGTCGCTCAAGTCGTCGGTGCCATCGTCGCGGCCGGCGTGCTGTACATCATCGCAAGCGGCAAAGCCGGTTTCGACCTCGCGGGCGGCTTCGCGTCAAACGGCTACGGCGAGCATTCTCCGGGCAAATACTCGTTTGCCGCCGCGGTCGTCACTGAGATCGTGATGACGTTCATGTTCCTCATCGTCATCCTGGGCGCAACGCACCAGCGCGCCCCTGTCGGGTTCGCGGGCATCGCTATAGGCTTCGCGCTTACGCTGATCCACCTGGTCAGCATCCCGGTGACGAACACGTCAGTGAACCCGGCGCGGAGCACCGGGCCGGCGTTGTTCGTGGGCGGTTGGGCGCTTGCGCAACTCTGGGTGTTCTGGGTCGCGCCGATCGTCGGTGCGCTCGCCGCCGGCTGGGTGGCGCGCGTGCTGCGGTGGCGCACCGAACCCGAGATCGCTGGGGTTCGATGACGCGTCGGCGAGGAGCGAGCGACGTCCTCCTCTGAAAGGTCGTTTCGTGCAGCTCGCCTGCCTGGTTGTTCGGAGGCCTACCGCGTGGTGGGATGGACGGGGTTCCTCCAATGACCGTCCCCAGCCCGACATCAGGCGACGAGCGCGTCGCCTTGGCCCTCTCCCGTGTCCTCCGAGAGAACGCAGGCGCAATCGCAGACCGCTGGGTCGACAAGCTCCGCGATCAGAGCGCTTCGTCGGCCCTGCCGACGTCCGAGCTGAAGAACTCGATGCGGGAATTCGTCGAGGAGATCGCCGGCGCGCTGGAGGAGGATGAGGGCGCCGAGGCGGCAGGTCCGGCGGCCCGCGCCCGCCAGCATGGCGAGCAGCGGTTCCGCCTCGGTTACAACATCGACGGGCTCATCCGAGAGTACGGGACGCTCCGGCAAGTCCTTCTGGAGTTCATCGAGGCCAACCGCGTTCCTTTGAACCCCGCGGAGGCGCTTCGTCTCTCGGGCATCATCATCGAGGGCATCGCCAGCGCAGCCGCCCAGTACTCGCTGAAACGCGACGCACAGGCGCGGGAGCAAGCCGCGGAGCACGTCAGCTTCCTGGCCCACGAGCTACGGAACCCGCTCCAGACGGCCCAGCTCCGGGTCGAGATCATGGAGCGGCGAGGCGGAGTCCCGAGTCGTGGCGATCTGGAAGCCCTCAAGCGAGCGCTCCGGATCGTGCGGGATCGCGTCGACAACGAGCTCTTCCATTCCCAGCTCCACTCCCTGCCAGCGCCCACCTTCAAGAGCGTCGTTCTTCGGCAGGTGCTCGACCTGCTGGCCGAGGACATCGCGCCTCATGGGGAGGGGAAGGACGTGGAGGTACTCGTGGAGGCCGAGCCGGAACTCCGGATCGTCGCGGATGAGAAGCTGCTGAATTCCGCGCTCTCCAACCTCATTCGCAACGCGGTGAAGTTCAGCGCCGCGGGAGCCACTGTTCACGTGAGGGCGAAGAGCTCCCAGGAGCGCGTGGTCATCGAGGTGGAGGACCAGTGCGGCGGTCTTCCCGAGGGCGCGGTCGAGAAGATGTTCAACCCGTTCGTCCAGCTGGGTCAGGACCGAAGCGGTTTCGGCCTTGGGCTGTCAATCTCGAAGCGCGCTGCCGAACTCCATGGAGGCGATCTCCGGGTGCACGACCTTCCTGGAAAGGGGTGTGTGTTCCTCCTCGACCTTCCCCCTGACCCCTCGCTCGGTGTTGCGGAACCGGAGCCCCTGCCCTTGAAGAAGACTTGATGGCACTCCGCGGCGGCGGTCGGTCGAGGGATGGCCGGGACGGCTGTATCAGCTCCCGGAACGGGAAGACGCCTGACTCGCGGCTCTCCGGGCACGCGCGGTCGGGAGCCACAGCAGCGACTCGTCGCCAGAGACGCGGAGATTGCGGGCCCGGAGCCCGCTGATCACCCAACCTGCGGCGGCAGGCTTCATGTCCACGTCGTAGAGGTTCGTCAGGAAGACCGGTCGGTCCGGCGGCAATTTCGACCGGTACGACTCCTCGACGAGCGCCGAAACGCTCGCCGCCGACGGATGCAATGCAGTCACCCACGGCTCGCGCATCGAATGGGTGGTCTCGAGATCCACGGTCGCGCTCAGCCAGGCTTGCAGGATGGCGCGGCGGCCTCTCAGAGAAGGGAGTGTCGTCCACAGCCGGAGAGCCGGCCCCGTGAGATCGAGCACGGCGTTCTCGTCCAGCACCGAGCAGAGAAGCTCGGAATCCCGCAGCGTGAGGGCGGTCCAGAACCGGGAGAGGACGTCGATCCCTTCGAATCTCACTTCAGTGCCAGGGCCGCGGGGTGACATCTCACGTCTCCTTCGACTGCGGGTCCATGTGCTTCGGAGGCATTCGGCTGGCTCAGGCGGCGTTCGGAAGGACCGGACGCGGATCCTCGCGGGGCGGGGGAGCGTCGAGCTCCTCCTTGGCGTCCCAGCGCACGATCTTCAGGTCGCGCACGAAGACGGTGTACATGAGCGGGACGAGCACGAGCGTGATGACGGTGGCGATGCTCAGCCCGCCGATCTGCGCGTAGCAGAGAGGCTCCCAGAGCGGTCCGCCGTGCATCGCCAGGGGGATGAGGCCGAGCACCGTGGCACCCACCGTGATCATCACCGGCCGGAGCCGGATGATGCCCGCCTCGATGAGCGAGTCCTCCAGCCCACGTCCGTGGTGGTGTGCCTCCTCGATGAAGTCGAAGAGCACGATCACGTGGCTGACGATCACCCCGACCAGGCTGGCCACCCCGAGAAAGGCCATGAACCCGAACGGCTGGTGCATGACCGCCAGCATCGCCAGCGCACCGCACATCCCGTAGGGAATGGCGAAGAAGACCAGGAGGGGCTTCACCGCGCTGTCGAACTGGAAGACCAGCGCGAAGTAGATCAGCGTGATGGAGAAGAGCATCACCAGGGCCATCTCGGCGAAGCCCTTCGTCTGTTCCTCGTACTCCCCACCGAGCTCGATGCGGTAGCCGGCGGGAAGGCTGGCCTGGATCTTCTGGATGCCCGGCATGGCCACGCTGAGGACCTCGGACGGGAGGTGGCCGGGAACGGGGAAGGCGGAGACGGTGATCGTCCGGATCTGGTTCCGGCGCTGGATCTTCGATGGAGCCGTCTGCCGCTCGAACCGGGAGACCTGCCGGAGGGGCACGCTCTGCGGTGTGGTGGTCGAGAAGACGTACGTGTTGGACAGGTCCGCCAGCCTGCCCCGGTCCTCGAGGCGGAGCCGGGCCACGATGGGAATCTGCTTGTCCCCCTCCCGGAAGGCCCCGACCATGCCTCCGGAGATGGCGGTCTGGGTGGAGGAGGAGATGTCGAAGCGACTGACGCCCGAGAGGTTGGCGCGGTCGTCGTCGATCGCGAGGCGCTCGACCATCCCCGGCGGTCCCCAGTTGTCGCGGACCCGGGCGGCGAGCGGTGCGGCCCTGAGCACGTCCCCGACCTGGGCGGAGATCCTCCGGAGCTCGCCGATGTCCTCTCCCATCACCCGGATCGAGACCGGGATGCCGACGGGCTTGCCGGTCTCGAGCTGGCGCACGTCGATCCGTGCGCCCGGCACCCGGGCGCTCAGCGCATCCTGCATCGGACCGACCAGCGCGCTGGTGAGGTGCTTGTCCGTGACCTCGACGATGATCTGGGCGTAGTTGATCTGCTGCTGCTCGGGCTCGAGCGAGAACCAGAACCGGGGCCCGGCTCCGCCGATGAAGCTGGTGAGCGTGCGGAGCACCTCGGGGTGCTGGTGGTGCTTGCCGTACTCGTCGGCCACGTCGCGAATGACCTGCTCCGCCTGTGCAGTCGCCGCCCGGGTCGCGGAGAGCGTCGCGTCCTCGGGGAGCCAGACGTCGACGTAGGAGAGATACGACAGGTCCTTGGGGAAGAACTGCGTCTTGGAATGGGCCATCAGCACGCCCCCACCCACCAGGATGAGGGAGGAGACGGCGAGCACCTTCTTGCGGTGGTTCAGTGCCGCGAGGACCATCCGCGAGTACCAGCCGGTGAACCCGGTGCGCCGCCGCTCCTCGATGGGCTTCTCGGGCTTTCCCGGCCGGGAGATGCCGAGGGCCAGCAGCGGGATGAAGCTCATCGCGACGATGAGCGCCGCCACCAGCGTCGTGGTCATCACGATGGGCAGGCTGTGGAGGAACCGGCCGGTGTCGCCGGTCAGCATCAGGAAGGGGAGATACGCCACGACGTTGGTGAGGGTGGCGAAGAAGATGGCGCGAATGAGGCGGGTGGGGCCGATCCACGCGGCGACCTCCCGGGACTGACCCTCGGCCAGCTCCCGCTCGATGGCATCGCCGGCGACGACGGGCATGTCGACCAGGAGCCCGAGGGCGATGATGAGCGTGGCGATCGATACCTGCTGGATGTCGATCCCCAGGAAGAGCATGGCGGCGAAGCTGATGGCGACCGTGATGGGGATCGAGGTCGCGATGAGGAGCGCCGAGCGCCAGCTCCAGAAGCCGAGCCAGGACACGACGACCACGAGGAAGATCGCCTCGTAGAGGCTCACCATGAAGAGCGAGACGTTCTCCGCGACCTGAAGCGGCTGGTCGCTGGTCCGGGCGATGATCAGGTCCGGAGGAAACTTGCGGCGAAGCTTCTCCAGGGCCGCATTCACCTCTGCTCCGAACTTTCCGACCTGCTCCCCGGAGCGCATCTGGAGAGCGAGGGTGATGGCGCGGTCCCGCTGCCACCGCCCCTGGGCGTCCCGAGACAGCAGATAGTTCAGGAAGCGAGGCGGGCTCTCGTATCCGCGCGAGAGGTCGGCCACGTCGCGAAGCCGGACCGGTGTCCCCCGTGCGTCCGAGGCGACGATCTGGTCTTGCATGTCCCGGAAGCTGGAGTCCCGGACGTTCGGGTCGATGACCACGTGCCGGTCGACCACGTCGAAGGTCCCGCCCGCCTGGGTGGCGTTGCGCGCGGCCAGGATCTTGCTGATCGCGCTCGGCTGCATCTTCGACGAGGCAAGCCGCTCCTGGTCGTAGTCGATGAAGATTCGCTCGTCGAGGACACCGCTCCGGGAGGCCTTGGCGACGATCGGCACGTTCTGCATCACGCGCTCGATCTCGTGCGTCATGTCGTCGAGCTCGCGGTAGCTGTAGAGGTCACCGGCCACCTCGGCGAGGCGGTCGGGCGCCTGCGTCAGGTCGCGAAGGATGACCGGGCCCCAGGAGTCGGGGTGGAGGTCGGGGTTCCCCAGCCGCTCCCGGAGGAACCGGTCGACGTACTCTCGCAGCTGGACGTCGTTGCGGTCGGTGGTGAGGTCCAGTCCGGTGCAGCCCGCGGCCGTGACGGGCGCCGCCGCCTGGGCGACCCCGTCCTTCAGGGCCTGTGCGGCGAAGAGAGCCATTGGACGGTCGACCACGGCCGTCGAGACGCTGCTCGGGAAGCAGAAGAGCATCGCTGCCCTGCTGCCCTCCGGGGTGCCCGCGCGTTCCTGTCCGATGGCCTTCTGCAACGCGAGGCCCCGGATGCGGAGCTCGGTCTCCGGCACCTTGGGGCTGGCGATGGTGAGCATCAGGGTCGCCGTGTCCCCGAAGTCGCTCACCCAGGTGACCGGTCCGGCCCCGGGCGGGAGATCGGGGATGTGCGTCACCCGTTGACCGATGTCCGCGAACTGCGTGACCGTGTCGCCGACCTTGTCGTCCAGCTTGACGAGGACCACCGTCACGCCATCGCGAGTGGTGGACTCGATCTTCTGGAGCTTCGAGTTGCCGGCGGCGGCCTGCTCGATCTTCCGGGTGACCAGCTCCTCCACCCGGTCGGCGGGCACGCCCGGCCAGGAGCAGACGGCCATCGCCTGACGGACGGGGATGTCCGGATCCTTGCGCTTGGGCATCTTCTGGTAGCCGGCCACCCCGGCGGCCAGCGACACGACGAGGAGGGCCCAGGCGACCTGTCGGTGCTGGACGAAGTACCTCGCCAGGTTGAACCCCTTCTGAGCCTTCGAGTCGGCGTCGTTCACGGCTGCTCCTTCGGCAGGACGTCGACGCGGTCGCCATCCTTGAGCATCGCTGCGCCCGTGGTGATGACCCGCTCGCCTCCGGTGAGGCCTCGGGTGACCTCGACCCGGTTGCCGACGACGTCGCCCAGGCTGACCTCGCGCAGCCTGGCCTGGCCGTTCGCGCCCGCTCCATCGACCACCAGGACGGCGAACTGGTCCTTCCCGGCAGGAGACTGCACGAAGGCCGTGAGCGGGAGCAGCGGAGGGCTCTCCGTGCCCGAGTCCCCCGACATCGCCACGCTGGCGATCATGCCTGGCTTCCAGAGTCGGTCGGTGTTGGGGATCTCCACCTCCACCTCGAAGGTGCGGGTCACAGGATCAGCAGTGGCGGCGATCCGGCTGACCCTGGCGCTGAAGGACCTTCCGGGAAGCGCGTCACTGGTGACGGTCACCGGCTGCCACAGCGTCACGCCACGCAGGGCGATGTCCGGCAACCCGAGGACCACCTTGACGGTGCTGACGTCGCCGATGACGAATGCCGGCGTCCCCGGGCCGGTGTAGGCCCCGGGCTCGGCGGACTTCCTCAGCACGTCTCCGTCGACCGGGACGATCAGCGCCGTGTCGCGGAGGGCAACCTGCGCCTCGGACAAGGTTGCCTGGGCCGCGTCGACCTGGGCCTGGCTTGCATCGTGCGCCGCCGTCGCGCTCTCCATCTCTGGACGAGTGATGCTCTGGGTGGCGAAGAGACGTCTCGCGCGCTCCCACTCCAGCCGCGCCTTCTCTGCGGTGGCACGGGCGGCGGCGAGCTGACCCTGGGCCTGGAGCACCTTGTCGCGGTACTCGGCTTCGCGGAGACGGGCCGCGACGTCGCCCTTCTTCACCCGGTCACCCTCGCCCAGCGCACGGGTCTGCCCCTGCGCCGTCTTCACCTGCATGAGCTCCACGATGTAGCCGGAGCCGCGGAACGCGAGCGGGATGGTCGACTTCGGCTGCGCCACCGCCGAGTAGACCGCCTTCCCACCCATTGCCGTCGCGGACTGCGCCGCCTCGACCCGGACCGCGGGGATGGGCCTTGGCGGCGGCCTGGAGGAACAGGCCAGGAGCCCGCAGGCTCCCAGCAACAAGAGATCACGACTTTTCATCGCCAATCGTCCTTTCGAGTTCTGCAGTTGCCGACCAGTAGCCGGCGAGCGCGTCGGTGAAGTCGCTCCGGGCGGCGGAGAGCCGCGCCTCGGCCTCGAGGACGTCGTTCAGCAACTTCGCGTCCTCGCGATACTTGTTCCGGGTGTCGGTGAGATAGGCGCTGGCCGCTTCCTCCGAGACGCGGGCCGCCTCGAGCCGGGCCGCGGCGTCGCGCACCCCACGCCAGCGCTGCCCGACCTCCACCGAGACCTTCTCCGTGGTCTCCTGCCGATTCTGGCGAGCCTGGTCGGCGGCCACCCCCTGCTCGTGGGCCTCGTGAAACCGCCGCCCCCAGTCCCATGGCTCCCAGGTGAGCCAAACGCCCGCGGTCGCGATCTCCCTGGGAACGACCGTGTAGTTGATGTTCCGGGTGTAGGAGGCGAAGAGCGAGACGTCGGGGATCCACTGCGAGTCCGCGATCCGGCGGGAAGTCACGGCCTTCTCGATCCGGAGCGTGTCCTTGCGGATCTCGGCGCGGTTCTCGATCGCCTTCTGGCGGACGGAGTCGAGCGACAGCTGCCGCTCGAGGGTCACCAGCTCCGACGGGGTCGCGACCCGGTAGGGAGTGCCGAGATCGCGACCGAGGAGCTGGTTGAGGTGCTCGTGCTCGGTGTCGAAGCCGTTCTGGGTCGCGGAGAGTCGCTGCCGCTCCCGGGCGAGTCGCGCCCTCACCTCCAGCGCCTCGGAGCGCAGGACCCGGCCCTCGGCGAGGTAGCGGGTGGTGAGAGCGTCGACGTCCTCGATGGCCGTGACCAGGTCGCGCAGGGCGAGGATCCCGGCCGAGGTGGCCGACAGCTGGTAGTAGGCGGACTTCACGTCGGCCGCGATGCGCTGGCGGTCCTTGCGAAGGTCCTCGGACGCGATCTGGTGGTCGAGCTTCAGCCCGTCGAGCTGGAGCGCGATCCGGTACTGCTGGGTGATCGGCTGGGCGACGGTCGCGACCACGGTTGCCGTGGTCTTGTTGGTCGTGTCGATGAGCGGGATCGGGCCGAGGGTCGGCGAAGTTCCGAGCGAGCCCGGGGCGTTGTTGATCTCCGGGGAGTTGAGGAGCCGGAGCGCGACGGTGTCGAACCTGAAGCTCGGGTAGCGGCGGGTCCGCATCGCCGCGGACCGCTCCTCGGCCTTGTCGAGCTCGAGGGCGCTCGCGGCGAGAGAGTGGTTCTCACCCCGGGCGAGGCTCACCGCCTCGTCCAGCCGGAGCAGGGGAGAGGAGGATTCAGCGGCCTGCGCGGACGCCGATGTCACCATCAGCGCCAGCACGGCCGGAACTGCGGGCCAGGGAGTGCGAATCACGAGAATCTCCGAACCGGGTAACTAGTCACATCTAACTAGTTAGTTAGTTCGAGTCACGATGTCAACTCGAACAGCTGCGTGCGGAGTTTGGTCCTGATCTCCCGAGGTTGTGCCCGGGCCTCGGGTGGGTTCCGGGGATCGGCCCGCGAGCGCCGACCTCGGCTCACCCGGGCGACGGCCCTCGTGGTGGTGGGCGTCGGCGACGCGGGGAAGGAGGGTCGCCGCGCTCTCTCCGCCCCGGGTGGGAACCAGGCGGGGAGCTCCGCTGTCGAGCCCGGGCGGCCCGGGTCAGGCGCAGGGCCGGGGCAGGCTCAGGCCGAACGGCGCGAGACCCCGCGGTCGCTCTCCATGAGAAGGCGGATCACGTAGTCCACGAACTGCTCGTCGGTGTACTCGGCGCCGCTTCGCTGGCGGGCCAGGATCATGGCCGGGTGCTGCACGGTGTACCCGATCCCGAGCGACACCACCGTGGACCGGAAGAGCTCCGCATCCATGGAGGCGCGGAGCTCGCCGGCCGCTCGGCCTCGCTTCACCAGCTCGGTGATGAGGTCGAGGAGCGGACGCGCACCCTCGACGATCAGCTCGCGGCCCTCTCTGCCGTGGGAGAGGAATTCCCAGGCAATGAGGCGGGCGAATGGCCGGTCCTTGATCAGCATCCGGAGGTAGCGCCGGATCAGATCCTCGAGCGCCCGGCGTGGCCCGTGCTCCGAGGCAATGGCCTCCGAGAACTCGGGCGTCGCGAACTCGCGCATGCGCGAGGCAAGGACCGCGCGATAGATGCCCTTCTTGTCGCCGTAGTACGCGTAGATCAACGCCTTGTTCACCCCGGCGCGAGTGGCGATCTCGTCAACCCGAGCTCCGGCGAAGCCCTGCTCGGCGAACACCAGCGTCGCGGCGTCCAGGAGGACCTCACGGGTCGCGGTGGCATCCCGCGGCCGGGGAGACTTTCGGTTCCTTGCCATCGTGCCTCTATCTAACCAACGAGTTGGTTATTTGCAATCTGACGGCCGGGCCAGGCCTGGCCGCGCACCGTGCTCAGGGCGAGACGACCTCGAGATCCGCCCCGCGGAGCCGGAACCCGCCCGCGGAGCGGTCGTGTCCGCTCCGGGCATCGCGTTGACCGTCCACGCATGTGATCCGCGGGACAGCCGGTACCGAAGGCTCGGCAGCACGTTGACCTGCGAAGCTTCCGATCCCGACCGCCAAGGCCCCGCTCCTTGGTGGTGAAGCACTTCCGAGTCGAGACGTGACGCCGGGAGCCCTGAAGAGGGCTTGGAGTGATGGTCCACGGCCTCCCGTCGCCTGAGTGAGCGTCCACCATCTTCTCTACCGGGCCGGTGCACGCGGCGGTTCCATGCAGGCAGCAAGTCTCACGCCAATCAGGGCACCCGCCTCCTCGAATCTCAACAGCGCTCTGGACTTCTTCTCAGCGCAGAGGGACCCCATGCGAGTCAGAGGTTGCTTTGCCGCGTTGTTGACGATTGTCAGTGCATCCCTCGTCGGATGTGGAGGTGGCGGAGAGAGCGGCGCGCCCGCTCCGTTGGCGGCGCCCACGGTAGCGCTCACCTACGGCATCAAGCAGCTGCGATTCTCTTGGCCGGCAGTGAGTGGCGCGACGCACTACCGGTTGCTGGAGCGGCCCGACGCGACGTCCGCGTTTGCTCAGGTCGGAGCGGACCTGACCAGTACCAGCGTCAATCACGACATCGCACTGTATCGGCGCATCAATGCCGCGTATCGCGTGGAAGCGTGCAACGCCGCCGGCTGTATGGCGTCCAGCGACCTCAGCCTCGCGGCCAATCTGCTGCCCGCGATTGGCTACTTCAAGGCGTCGAACACGCAGCTCAACGACAATTTCGGTCACCTTGCATTGAGCGCCGACGGCAGCACGCTGGCCGTCGGAGCTAACAGCGAGGACAGCAACGCAATGGGGAGCAACGGGAATCAGTCAGATAATTCTGTCACCGCCGCTGGCGCGGTGTACGTATTCACGCGCCAGGCGGACGGCTGGTCGCAGCAGGCTTATCTCAAGGCCTCGAACCCCGGAGCCGAGGATGGGTTCGGCTCCCGTCTTGCCTTGAGTGCGGATGGTGCGACACTGGCGGTCGCCGCATACGAGGAAGACAGCAACGCGACCGGCGTCGGCGGTAACCAGCTCGACAACTCGGCCGTCGATTCCGGCGCGGTGTACGTCTTCGTTCGTAGCGCCGGTGCGTGGACACAGCAGGCTTACCTCAAGGCATCGAACACGGGTGCCAGCGACTTCTTCGGGACTGCGATCGCCCTCAGCGCAAGAGGCGACGTGTTGGCCGTTGGCGCCTTCGGCGAAGCCAGTAGCGCGACCGGCGTCAACGGAAACCAGGCCGACAACTCCGCGCTCTTTGCCGGCGCCGTATACGTGTTCGAGCGGAGCGGAGACGTTTGGTCGCAACAGGCGTACTTGAAGGCGTCAAATACGAACTTTGGAGACTATTTCGGCGTCGTTCTGGCGCTGAGCCAGGACGGAGCGACCTTGGCGGTCAGCGCAATCAACGAAGACAGCAGTGCGACCGGCATCAACGGCGGGCAAATGGATGACTCCGCGAGCAATTCCGGGGCCGTTTACGTCTTCACCCGCGCTTCAAGTGCCTGGGCTCAGCAGGCGTATGTCAAAGCGTCGAACACCGAAGCAGGTGACGCCTTCGGGTCCTCCGTCGCGCTGAGCGCAGACGGAACGACCCTGGCAGTGGGCGCGATCATCGAGGCCAGTGGCGCCACCGGCGTGAATGGCAACGAGGCCGACAACTCGGCGGACGGCGCCGGGGCTGTCTACGTGTTCACGCGCAACGCGAGTGCCTGGACGCAGCAGGCGTACCTCAAGGCGTCCGACACCGCATCGCACGACGCTTTCGGCAGGGCGGTCGCCTTGAGCGCCGACGGCGACACGTTGGCAACGAGCGCTTCCGGCGAGGACAGCAACGCCAGCGGCGTCAACGGAACGCAGTCGGGGAGCTCGGCCTCTCTCGCTGGGGCGGCATACGTTTTCACGCGCAACGGGGGCGTCTGGGCCCAGCAGGCGTACATCAAGGCATCCAATCCCGAGGGATTCGATCAGTTTGGCCTCTACCTTGCCTTGAGTGCAGACGGAGCCACGCTCGCAGTAGCAGCTCCGGGCGAAAACAGCGGTGCAACCGGGATCGGTGGTGATCAGGAAAACAGCTCCGCCCCTGGTGCCGGCGCCGTTTATTTGTACTGATTCTTCAAGAGAGGAAACTCATGCGGAAATATGTCGCGGCTCTTTGGTGCGCGGTAGTAGCAATCAGTGTTCCATCCATCACGTACGCCGCGGACGTGTGGGATCTTGCGTCCGACAACGACGATACGGCATCCAGCACGAGGAACGTGCTGTGGCACACCGCCCCGGTGCAGGTTCATGACTTGAAGGCACAGCACGGCGTCGCCGACGATGACTGGTTCCGGATCTATCCGCGTGCCCTCCGTTCCTACGAAGCACAGATCGTCAACATCACCGGCGACGGCAACACCTGGACGAACCGGATCAAGCGCTACGGCGCCGATGGTGTCACCCTCTTGCAGAACGGTGTTGCTCTCGACGAGGGCGGTTTGCTCACGACGTTGCGCTGGATCCACGGCTCCCGGAGCTCACCTGAATTTTTGCGAGTCCTCGCGGGTAGCGTCAGTCCGTCTTCCGCCTCGCAATACTCGATTCAGCTGCGCGAGACGACGCTCTATTGCCCGCGCTACAACGATAGCGGATCGCAGACAAGCGTCCTGCTCATTCAACGCACCGATCCGGACAGCTCGAATCCCTGCAGCTACGAAGTCCGCTTCAACAGCTCGACCGGTGTGGAAGTCGGAAGTGCCGCCGGCACTCTCGCTTCCGCGGGAGCCGGCAACGTGTTGAGCGTCATCCAGACGGGCACGGTGCCCGGCGTGGGCGGTACCAGCGGAAGCGCATTCGTTGCGCACACCTGCGGGTTCGGCGGGATCAATGCCAAGGTGGTTCAGCTGGAGCCGAGCACCGGGTTCAGCTTCGATACGTCCTGTACGACCCGGCCGACAAACTGACCGGTGGCGCTGCCCCGACCTGGTGGAAGTGATTCGCCGTCAGCGTCGTGGTGGTGAGGCATCGAGCCGTGGCGTCCTGAGCCCGGGTGAACGAACACGGCGTGGCTGCTCCTTGGTGGCGACCGAATCAGCCTCGGCTGGGAGCGTCGAGCGGCGCCTGGAGGCGCGAGGCTGCGGTGGTGCTCGCGTCGAGGTCCATCTGCTCCCACCCCTGGCGCTTGTCTCGCCTGGGGAACCGTAGTTCCCCGCATGGGCGGGAATCGATTGTCGCACGGGTGGTTGTCTGCTGGGCTGGCGGCGGGACGTCCCGTTGCGGAAGAAGGTCCTCGATCACGTCTGTGGCCGTTTGGGAGACTTCGATGCGTGCGTCGGTGCTCGCTGTGTTCACGCTTCTGTCAGTTTCTGCCTGTAGCCGGGACAGCGCGACCGCACCAGCGGCCTCCACTGGACCGGCTCAGGCCTCGGCCCCTGCTCTTCCAGTCCCTGCCGTTCCGCATACTTCGAAGTGGGAGCTGGACCCGGAGAACTCGTCGGCGCAGTTCGTTTGCAAGCACGTGTTCTCCAACGTGCGCGGGATGTTCCAGCAGCCTTCCGGAACCGTCAGTCTGGATGACGCCACTCCCACCAACTCCAAGGTGGATGCGACCATCAAGGTGAGCTCGATCACCACCGGCGTCGAAGAGCGTGACACGCACCTCAAGGGTCCAGATTTCTTCGACGCGGCCAAGTACCCCCTCATCACCTTCGTTTCGAGCGACGTCCGTAAGTCAAGCGCCACCTCATACTCGGTGACCGGTAACCTGACGATGCACGGCGTGACCAAGCCGGTGACGCTCGCGGTCACAGCCTCGCCCCCGTTCAACCATGCCGGGGGCATCCGCCGTGGCATCGAGGCCACCACGACGGTCAATCGCAGGGACTTCGGCCTTGTTTGGGACTTCCCGGGCGAGGGCACCGGTGTCGTCGTGGGAGACAACATCAAGATCACGATCGATGCTGAGCTGGTGCTTCAGCCCGAAACGAGCAAACGCGGGTGATCAAATGACGCTCGAATGCATCAATCCCCCGGATTTGCCCATCCCCGAAACGTACTCTCAAGTCGTCGTCGCGCGCGGGACCAGGCTGCTCTTTATCTCTGGCCAGGAGTCCGAGGACGTACACGGGAAGCTCGTCGGTCGAGGTGATTTCGCGGCCCAGGTGAGCCTCGTGTTCGCCAACCTCGGTCGAGCCCTCGCAGGCGCAGGCGCCTCTCCCAGGCACGTCGCCAAGATGACGATCTACGTCGTCGAGTACCAGCGCGACTACCACTACCCGATCATCGAAAAGGCCCGAGTGACGCTGTTCGGGAATCACAAGCCGGCCAATGTCGTGATGGGAGTTGCGGCCTTATCTCCCGACTATCTGATCGAGGTTGATGCCGTCGCGGTTCTCGATGGTTGAGACCCGCGCCAGATCGTACTGAGGAACTGCGACGCGTCGTTCATCCGGCACCGCTCAAGGAGCTGCGACTCGCTCGACGCCAGGAGCTCGAGTCCAGTCTTCCGGAGCATCTCGGCCAGCTTCTGACCTGGTGGTCGGTCATCGGGCTGCGGTATCGGGCGCGTGTCCCAGGTTTTCGCCCGGCCGAGGTCTCCATGGCGCCACGGCGGAGACGTACCCGGCGAGACTGCGGCGGGAGCTCATGGACGAAGCCTCGCCGCTCAGAGGTTCGGCGCGCCGGCCGATGTCCGCCACGATTCAATCCATCGCACTTCGGGCAGCAGTTTCAGAAGTACTTCTGCGTGAAGCCGAGCGGCTATCGAGCTCGCGGTCCCTAGCTTGCTTCGAGCGGCGCTAGCCAGCGTCTAAGAGGATGGGACATGGCAACTGGCACTCTCGAGCGGATGCTACAGGCCATCAACGCGCACGATCTCGTCGCGCTGGTTGACTGTTTCGCCAATGACTACCGGTGCGAGGTCCCGCTGCATCCGTCCCGCAGCTTCGTCGGCAACGACCGCGTCCGGCAGAACTGGACGGGCCTGTTCGCTCGCGTTCCAGACATCAAGGCGCGGGTGCCGCGCTCGGTCGAGGACGGCGACACGCTCTGGAGCGAGTGGGAGATGACCGGCACCACCACCGACGGCGTTGGTTATCGCGCCGGCGGCGTCGCTATCCTGGGAGCCAAGGGCGGGCGGTTCGCGTGGTCGCGCTTCTACCTCGACCCGGTCGACGATGAACCGACCGGTGCATCTGGTCGGAAACCGTGACTGAAGTCGGCGCGGGAGGACGCCGTGGTGGGGGCCCGTGAGGACTCGAGACAGGAGGCGGAGATGAAGGCAATCGTTGTGACGGACCAGGCGGCGGGAACAGCCGGGATGAAGCTGGTGGAGCGGCCCAAGCCGCCGGCGGCGATCAACGACGTCATCGTTCAGATTCATGCGTCGCGCTTCGTCCCGACTGAGCTGACGTGGCCCTCGACCTGGACAGATCGCCTCGACCGTGACCGCACACCGTCGATCCCCGGCCACGAGCTGGCCGGAGTAGTCATCGCTCTCGGCTACGGCACGACGGGGCTGTCGGTCGGACAGCGAGTGTTCGGCCTCGCCGACTGGTATCGGGACGGCACACTCGCGGAGTACGTCGCCATCGAGGCACGCAACCTCGCGCCGCTCCCGGGCGACGTCGACTTCACCGCGGGCGCGAGTCTCCCAGTCTCGGGTCTCACCGCGTGGCAGGGGCTGTTCCAGCACGGCCGCCTTCAGGCGGGGCAGAGCGTGCTCGTGCACGGCGCGGCCGGCGCGGTCGGTTCGCTGGTGACGCAGCTCGCCCGAGAGTTCGGCGCCCACGTCATCGGCACCGGACGCGCCGCCGACCGCCAGGCGGTGCTCGACTTCGGCGCGAAGGAGTTCGTCGACCTCGACAGCGACGCCCTGGAAGACGTCGGCGGAGTCGATCTGGTGTTCGATGTCATCGGCGGCGACATCGGGAAGCGGTCCGCAGGCCTGATTCGAGCCGGAGGAACACTGGTGTCCATCGTCGGGCCGCCCGAGGCGCGGCCCGCCGACGGCCTGGCGGGCGACTTCGTTGTCGAGTCCGCTCGTGCCCCACTCAGTGAGCTCGTCCC
>Ga0081540_1001611_pt1 | contig 19237 bp, 8 predicted proteins | sample TabmetS2T1R1_FD_71024 | JGI IMG/M metagenome (GOLD analysis project Ga0081540, IMG submission 71024) | Tabebuia heterophylla rhizosphere microbial communities from the University of Puerto Rico - S2T1R1 | ecosystem: Host-associated > Plants > Roots > Rhizosphere ... | reverse complement strand
GCGGTTTGCCGGCCAATTCGAAAGAGCTCGCGCAATTTCCCGCCGACGTGCGCAACCTCATCGAAGGCCAGCAGGCCGCCGAGCGCGTCTGGTCGCTGTACGCCGCGCGCGGTAATGCCGGCGGCACCGAAGGACTGCGGCGCCTGCTGCTCGCGATCATCCGCGACCTGCGCGTCGTGTTCATCCTGCTTGCGCGCCAGCTCGTCGAGATGCGCGGCGCCGCGACGCTGCCCGACGACGAGCGACGCGCGCTCGCACAGCTCACCGCCGACATCCACGCGCCGCTCGCGAACCGGCTCGGCATCTGGCAGCTCAAGTGGGAGCTCGAGGATCTCGCGTTCCGCTATCTCCAGCCCGACGTCTACAAGCGCATCGCCGCGCTGCTCGACGAGCGTCGCGGCGATCGCGAGAGCTGGATCGCGGAGGCGAAGGGCCTCCTCGACAAGGCGCTCGCGAAGGCCGGCATCAAGGCCGACATCGCCGGCCGGCCCAAGCACATCTATTCGATCTGGCGGAAGATGCAGAAGAAGGGCGTCGAGTTCTCCGAGCTCTACGACGTGCGCGCCCTGCGCATCCTCGTCGACGACGTGGCCAACTGCTACGCCGCGCTCGGCGTCGTGCATTCGACGTGGGCGTACATCGCCGGCGAGTTCGACGACTACATCGCGAGCCCGAAAGGCAACCAGTACCAGTCGCTGCACACCGCGGTGATCGGCCCGCACGGGAAGACGCTCGAGGTGCAGCTCCGCACGCACGAGATGCACCGTCACGCCGAGCTCGGCTTCGCCGCGCACTGGCGCTACAAGGAAGGCGGCGCCGCCGACGCGAGCTTCGAGCGCAAGATCGCCTGGATGCGCCAGCTCCTCGAGGGCAAGGACGCGCGCGAGGACGACGCCGCGCTGCTTGCGGGCTTCAGGACCGAGGTCATCGAGGACCGCGTCTATCTGCTGACGCCGAAGGGACAGGTCATCGACCTTCCGCGCGGCGCGACCGTGCTCGACTTCGCCTACTCGATCCACACCGACGTCGGTCACCGCTGCCGCGGCGCGAAGGTCAACGGCCGCATCGTGCCGCTGACGTTCCAGCCGGCGAGCGGCGACCGCGTCGAGATCCTGACCGGCAAGACGATCGAGCCGCGCCGCGACTGGCTCTCGCCGCATCACGGCTATCTCGCGACGCACCGCGCGCGCGAGAAGGTGCGCGCGTGGTTCAAGCGCGTCGACCATCAGCAGAATCTCGCCGCCGGTCGCGCGCTGCTCGACCGCGAGCTGAAGCGCCTCGCGCTGCACCACGCCAACATCGACGCGCTGCCGTCGCGCTTCCACCTGAGGACGCACGAGGACCTGCTCGAGGCGCTCGCGCTCGGCGACATTTCGCCGGGCCAGGTCGCGCGCGCGTTGCACGAAGCGCAGGCATCCGCGGCGCCGGCTTCGGGCACGGTCGCCATCGCGCCGCCGCGGCCGCGTGCGCACGGCAAGGATGCGATCGTCATCGAAGGCGTCGGCAACCTGATGACGCAGCTCGCGCGCTGCTGCCAGCCGCTGCCGGGCGACGCCGTGGCCGGCTTCATCACGCGCGGGCGCGGCGTGTCGGTGCATCGCGCGGACTGCAAGCAGCTCGTGCGCCTGCGCGAGCGCGATGCGGGCCGCGTCATCGAGGTCGAATGGGGCGAGCGCCAGAATCTCGCGTACGAAGTCAACGTCGTCGTGCGCGGCTACGATCGCAAATGGCTGCACAAGGACATCACGAACGTCATCGCCGCCGCGAACGCGCATCTCATCGCGATCAACACGCAGGTCGACGCGCGCCAGGGCCTCGCCGAGATGAACTTCGCGCTGCGCGTGACCGACTTCGGGCAGTTGAGCAGTCTCCTGGCGCGGCTTGCGACCGTGCCGAACGTGCTGGAGGCGCGGCGCGTGACCTGACGCTGCCGCGCTCGCGGCGCGCCTGCGAACCTCGCCGGCCGCCCAAGGTCCACATGGTATTCTCGACATTCTCCGCGAGCGCCGCCCCACACACGCGATTTCCGCAATGGATGTGACCGCCACGTGATCGAGATATCCGGCTATCGACTGCTGCGCCAGCTCGGGCGAGGCGGCATGGCGACGGTTTATCTCGCCGTGCAGGAATCGGTCGATCGCGAGATCGCGCTCAAGGTCATGTCGCCCGCGCTGCTCGCCGATCCGAATTTCGGCGAGCGGTTCCTGCGCGAAGCGAAAATCGCCGCCAAGCTGCACCACCGCCACGTCGTCGGCATCTTCGACGTCGGTCGCTCGGGCGACTACCACTACATGGCGATGGAGTACCTCGGCGGCGGGCCGGTGCTGCACAAGGACGGCAATCCGCTGCCGGTCGCGTTCGCGCTGCGCGTCATCCGCGAGATCGCGACCGCGCTCGACTACGCGCACAAGAAAGGCTTCGTCCACCGCGACGTCAAGCCCGACAACATCCTGCTGCGCGACGACGGCTCCGCGGCGCTGACCGATTTCGGCATCGCGCGCGCGCTCGATCCCGCCGCGAGGATGACACAGACCGGCGCCGTCGTCGGCACGCCGCACTACATGAGCCCCGAGCAGGCGCGCGGCCGGACCATCGACGGGCGCTCGGACCTCTACAGCCTCGGCATCGTGCTCTACGAGATGCTGGTCGGCCGCGTGCCGTACCAGGCCGACGATTCGCTCGCCGTCGGCATCATGCACATCAGCCAGCCGGTGCCCGTGCTGCCCGGCGCGATCGTGAAGCTGCAGCCGCTGATCGCGCGCATGCTCGCCAAGCATCCAGAGGATCGCTATCAGGACGGCCAGGAGCTCGCCGCGGCGATCACGCGCTGCGAAAACGCCGAGAACATCGACGTCGAAGCCGAAGCGCCCGCCGACGGCGGTACGCGCGAAGCATCGCGACGCGACACGCCGGTCATCGGACTTTTCGCGACGACGCCGCCCCCGCAGGCTTCGACGCCGACACCGCCGCTGCGCCACACGCCGACGCCGTCTGCGACCGCGCGCGACGGCGGCATGCATCGCGAGCGCGCCGAGCCTGCGATCGGCCGCCTCGACGAGATCGTCGCCGCGGTCGGCTCCGATCAAGGCGATCGCACGCGCGCCAGGCAGCGCGTGCGCAAGCGTCGCGGGCCCTGGGCTGCCGTGGCGTTGATCGCGCTGGCCGCGATCGCCGGCGCGGCGGCGTGGACGTATCAGGATCGCCTTCGCGCATTCCTGCCGCGCACCGAGTTCAACGACACGCTGACGCGCGCGCAACGAGCGCTCGACGAAGGCCGCCTGATGGGCACGCCCGACAGCGCGCGCGAGCTGTTCCAGGCCGCGCGCGCGCAGGATCCGGACAACGACATCGCGCGCACCGGGCTCGAGCGCGTCGGCAAGAGGCTCCTGCTGCGCGCCGGCGACGAGCTCAAGGCGAACGACACCGCCGCTGCGCGACAGTCGCTCGATGCCGCGCGCGAGCTGCTCGGCGGCGGCACGGCCGTCGATGCGTTCGCGCAGGCGCTCGCGAAGGCCGAGAACAGCAGCACCGGAACGACCGAGCTGCTCGATCAGGCCCGCGCCGCGCTCGATGCCGGACGCGTGCTCGGCGACGACGGCGCGGCCGCGCTCTACAAGAAGCTCCTCGCCGCGGATCCCGCGAATGCCGTCGCGCAGGCCGGCCTTTCGAAGTCGGCCGACGCGCTCGCCGCGCAGGCGCGCAGCGCGTTCGCCGCGCACGACGTCGCGACGGCATCGGCGCGTGTCGATGCGATCGCAGCGATCCTGCCGGCGTATCCCGCGTTGTCGGAATTGCGCGGCCAGCTTGCGCAGACGCGCGAGGTCGATCGCGCCGCCGTCAACGAGGAGCTCGATCGCGCGGAAGCCGCGGTCCGAGCCGGCAATCTCTCGGGCGGCGACGGCAGCGCGCTCGAGCTTTATCGCGCCGTGCTGAAACAGGACGCCGCCAGCGCGCGCGCGAAGTCGGGCCTGCGCCGCATCGCGCAAAGCTTCGTCGTGCAGGCCGGCGCGGCGATCGACGAAGGCAACGCCGACGCGGCGGAGAAGCTCCTCGCGAGCGCCGCGCAGCTCGCGCCCGATCTGCCGGAACTGCGTGAGGCGCGCATCGATCTTCGCGAGCTGCACGAGCGCCTGGACATCGATGCCCAGCGTCCGACGCTGACCTCCGCCGACAACGACCACGTGCGCAAGCTCGTCGCCGAAGCGGCCCAGGCGGTGAACGCCGGCAACCTGATCATCCCGCCCGGCGACAGCGCGTACGACAAGTACCGCGACGCGCTCGCGATCGACGGCAACAATCGCGATGCGCTCGACGGCATCGCGAAGCTGCCCGAGCGCGCGAAGGAGCTCTTCACGCAGGCGCTCGCCGACGGCACGCCGCAGCGCGCGCGCATGCTGCTCGACACCGTGCGGCAGATCGCGCCCGCGGATCCGACGCTCGCTCCGATGTCCGAGAAGCTCGCCGACGTCTTCATCGATCAGGCCGAAGCGCGCGTGCGCGAGGGCCGCCGCGACGATGCCGTGCGCGCGCTCGACGCGGCGAAGCAGTTGAGCCCCGTCAATCCGCGCCTCGCGCCGCTCGACGCGCGCATCCGCGCGCTGCCGAACGCGCAGCAAGGCTGATCGGCCTCACGCGCCGGCAGCCATGTGCCTGCTGCTGATCGCCGTCAACGCCGTTCCCGGAAAACCGCTGCTGCTGCTCGGCAATCGCGATGAATTCCGCGCACGCGCGAGCGCGCAAGCGGCACCGTGGCAGGACGATGCGCGCATCGTCGGCGGTCGCGATCTCGTCGCCGGCGGCGGCTGGCTCGCGTTGCGCAACGACGGCCGGCACGCCGCGGTCACCAATGTGCGCACCGGATTGCCGGCGACGGCGCCGCGCTCGCGCGGCTGGCTCGTGCGCGACTTCGTGCTCGGCGATGCCGCACCGCGCGCGTTCCTCGACGGCGTGCACGAGGACGTCGAAAGCTACGGCGCGTTCAACCTCGTCGTCGGCGATCGCGACGGCACGTTCGCGTACGGCACGGCCGACAGCGCGCCGCGCCGGCTCGACGACGGGGTGCACGTGATCAGCAACGGCCGCATCGGCGTGCACTGGCCGAAGACCGAGCGGCTGAAGCGGCGCTTCGAAAGTGCGATCGCGTCGGGCGCGAGCGACGACGCGGGACTCCTCGATCTGCTCGTCGACGAGAGCCAGCCGTCCGACGCAAGCCTGCCGGACACCGGCGTCGGCCTCGACCTCGAACGCCTGCTCGCGCCGGTGTTCGTGCGCGGCAGCGCGCAGTACGGCACGCGCGCGAGCACGCTTGCGTATCTGACCGGCGACGGCGCGAGCCTTCACGAGCGCGTGTTCGGCACGAGCGCGAACGTCGAGCGCGAGATCGCCTGGCATCTGGATCCGGCGCAGATCTGGCAGCGAGCCTAGCCCGCCCATCCCCTGTATGCTGGCCGGGTCGAACGGGCGGGGAGATCCGATGGACGCGGCGCTGGCAGTGAACCGGCGGCCCGGGCGCCTGTGGGCGTTCCTGCAGTTTCCGCTGACGCGCATCGTGCTCGCCACGCTCGTGCTGGCCGTCGCGATCGGCGCGATCCAGGTCGGCTCGAAGGCGGTCGGCATCGCGCCGCACACGATCGCCGGCGTGCTCGTCGCGTGCCTGATCGTCGTCGCGGTGCTCGCGACGTACGCCGGGTTCGTGCGCGTGATCGAGCGGCGCCGCGTCGGCGAGCTCGGCGCGAAGGGCGCCGCGTCCGAATTCGCATCGGGTTTTGTCGTCGGCGCCTTTCTGTTCGCGCTGACGATGCTCGTGCTGTGGTCGATCGGCGACGTCGAGATCGGCCTCGCCGGCGGCTGGCGGGCGCTCGGATATCCGTTGCTCGATGCGGTCATCGCGGCGGTCACCGAGGAAACGCTGATGCGCGGCGTGTTGTTCCGCATCGTCGAGGAAGGCCTCGGGAGCTGGAACGCGCTCGCGCTGTCGGCGGCCGTTTTCGGCGCGCTGCACGCGTTCAATCCGGGCGCGACGACGACGAGCAGCATCGCGATCGCGCTCGAGGCCGGCGTGCTGCTCGCGGCCGTCTTCATGTTCACGCGCAGGCTCTGGATGGTGATCGGCCTGCACGCGGCGTGGAATTTCACGGAGGGCGGCGTCTTCGGCGCGAGCGTGTCGGGCACCGACGCACGCGGTATGTTCGCGAGCCGCTTCAATGGCCCCGATGCGCTGACCGGCGGCGCGTTCGGCCCGGAAGCATCCATCATCGCGGTGCTGATCTGCCTGTTCGCCGCGGCGGCATTCATCCGGCTCGCGCAGCGTCGCGGCCATATCGTGCCGCCGTTCTGGTCGCGGTAGGCGTCTAGAGTCCGAGGATGCGCTGCACCGCCTCGCGCGCGGCATCGAACGAGAAGTAGCGCCGCACGTTGTCGAGCCCGCGTGCGGACAATCGATTCCAGAGCGCCTCGTCGCCGTAGACGCGAATGACCGCGTCGGCGAACGCAGCGGCGTCGGCCGCGACGAGCACGTCCTCGCCGGCGACGACATGCATGCCTTCGACGGCCATCGGCGTCGCGACGACCGGCAGGCCGTAGCTCATCGCCATGTTGACCTTGCCCTTGACGCCCGCGCCGTAGCGCAGCGGCGCGACCGACGCGCGGCAGCGGTCCATGTACGGCGCGATGTCCTCGACGTAGCCGTGCACGACGACGTGCTCGTCGGCGAGCGCGCGGATCGACGCCGGCACCTTGCTGCCGATGACATGGAAGCGGCAGTCGGGCAACGCGGCGCGCACGCGCGGGAACACGTCGCGCACGAACCACGTCACCGCGTCGGCGTTCGGCGGATGCTGGAAGCCGCCGACGAATACGAGATCGCGCCGGGGGCCGAACGCATTGCGGCAGCCGTGCACCTCGTGCACGTTCGACAACACTTCGACGCGCGCGCCGGGCGCGTCCTTCGCGAGAATGTCCCGCTCGACCGGGCTCACGACCAGCGTGACGTCGCACTCGCGGATCAGCTTCAGTTCCTGCGCACGCGTCGTCGCTGCGTGCCGTGCGAGATCGGACTTCCCTTCGAGCTCGGCGGCGCGCTGCTCGCGCAGGTAGTGCAGGTCGACCGTGTCGAAAATCAGCTTCGCTCGCGGCGCATAGAGCCGCGCGAGGCCGACGTAGCTCGCGGCGACGTAGTGCCGCGACAGCACGATCGCATCGAACTCGGCGCCCCGCTCGCGGAACAGCTTCACCGGATCGGTGTTCCACGGCGCGTACAGCGCCTCGACGCCGATCTCCTGCAGCGCGGGCGTGTAGCGTTCGTCCCAGAGGCGGTTGTCGGGGAGAAAGCTCGTGCGGCAGTCGAGCTCGCCGAGCACGCGCATCAGGTTCGCCATGCGCAGCGAACCCGAATCCTGATCGGGCGTCGGCGTCGTCGCGTCGACGATCAACACCCGCTTCGTCGCGCGACTCGATGCCGCGCGAGCGATCGGCGTGCCGGGCGCGGGCTGCCTGGCGAGCGCGAGCTGCCATTTGTCGACGAACTTCTCGCGGTTGATCGGCTGGAAGCGCTTGATGCCGGACGCCGTGTCGGTGCCCGAGGTGACGCCCTCGAAATGCACGACGGTCGACGCCGGCTCGTAGTAGACCTTGCAGCCGGCGTTGCGCACCGCGAACGCGAGATCGGTGTCTTCGTAGTAGGCCGGCGCGTAGCGGAGATCGAAGGCGCCGAGCCGGCGGAACAATTCGCGGCGCAGGAGGATCGCCGCGCCCGAGCAATAGTCGGCTTCGCGCCGAAACGCGTAGCGCGGATCGTCCGGATCGTCGAAGCGTCCGTAATTCCAGCCCGATCCGTCGTTGAAGATGATGCCGCCGGCTTCCTGCAGGCGGCCGTCGGGATAGATCAGCTTCGCGCCGACGAGGCCCGCGTCCGGCGCCTCGTCGATGCAGCGCACGAGCGGCTCGAGCCAGCCCGGCGTCATCTGGGTGTCGTTGTTGAGGAACAGCAGCAACTCGCCCTTCGCCGCGGCGGCGCCGGCGTTGCACGAGCCGATGAAGCCGAGATTGCGCGCGTTGCGCAGCACGCGGATGCCTTCGACGTCGACGAGCCGCTGCGCCGTCGCGTCGCTCGACTCGTCGTCGACGACGATGACCTCGAACGGCGTCGGTCCGGCGTGGGCAGTGATCGAGCGCAGGCACGCCGTCGTGTACGCGATCTTGTTGAAGACCGGCATCACGATCGAAACGCGCGGCGCTTCGCTGGTGCGCACGGCGAAACGCTCGAAATCGTCCTTGGGTTCGGCGTAGGTGACGCGTGCGCGCTGCGGTCCCTTGCCGCGCAGCTCGGCGACGATCCGCGCCAGCGTGCCGGCGAGGCCGCGCTGCGCGAGGCTGCCGCGCACGCGCGCGAGCGTCGTGCGCACGTGCAGCGTGCGGAACGCGAGCCGCGCGCGCCATTCGTGCACTCGCGCGTTCGCGCTGCGCAGCGGCGCCGTGATGCGCCACGACGTGCTGGCCGCCATCTGCTCGTAGCGCGGCTTGACGTCCTGGAGCTCCGCGTCGAGCGCGAGCGCCCAGCGGGTTCGCTCGTCGAGCTCGCCGCGCAGCACAGCGAGCTCGCGGTCGAGGCCGTGGCCCCATTCGCCGCGGCGATCGCTTTCGGCGCGCGTTTCGGCGAGATCCTTGCGCAGCGATTGCGCGCCCGCGCGAAGGTGCGAAATGGCGTCCGCGCGCGCGGCGTCGCGCAGCGTCGCCGCGTCGGACCAGAAGAGCGGATAGCGCGCCGCGGGGCGTGGGCCGAGCGCGAGCACGTGCGAATACGCGTCGGCCATCGCGGAAAGCGTCGGCTCGGGCGGCAGTCCTTCGGCGGAGCGGACGCGATCGAGCGGCGCGCGCTTCGCCAGCAATGCCGTGACGTCCGCCACGACATCGTCAGGGTTCGGCGCGACGAGAAATCCGTCGACGCCGTCGCGGATACGCTCCGCCAGCGCGCCGACGCGCGTCGCGATCACCGGCACGCCGAGGCTGCGCAGCTCCGACAGCGTGTAGCTGTAGGTTTCCGCGACCGTCGGCAGCAGCAGCGCCGCGTCGGGCGCGATGCGCGCGACCCGTTCGGGCAACTCCTCGCGCTCGTATTGCAGCACGATGTGCACGCCGCGCTCGCCGAACAACGCGTGCGCGTCCGAGCCCGCGCCGACGAGGTAGAGATCGGCGTGCTCGCGCAGGCGCGGCAGCGCTGCGATGAGCAGCTCCGCGCCCTTGCCGCGCCGGACGCGGCCCGGAATCAGCAGGCGCGGCTTACGTTCCCGCGGCGGCGCGGGCGATGTCGGCGCGTTCCTCGGCCACGGCGCAAGCCCGTGCGCGATCACGTGCTGCGGCAGCTCGGCGAGCTCCGGCGCGAGGCGCAGATGGTTGGCGAGCGCCGAGCGGCTCGGCGCGATCTGCGTCGTGCCGGCGGCGCGCAGTGCGGCGACGGTCGCGTCGCGCAGCGCGCGCCAGTGCTTCGGATCGCGGTTCGAGAATTCCGCGTCGTCGCGCTGCGCGTCGAGATCGCGCGCGCGCTGCGCGTCGTCGAAGCGCAGCGTCGTATCGCCGAAGTCGCGGTGCAGCGTCGGCCAGAGCGGGTAGTGATCGTGCACGACGGCGAAGGTCGGCAGGCGTGTCGCCAGGACATCGAGACTGTGCCCGATCAGCGAAGAGACGATGACGGCATCGACTGCGTGATCGCGCACGATGCCGGCGAGGATGTCGCGGTACGCGGCGTCTGCGATCGCGGTGTCGGCGATCGGCACCGGCAGCGGAACGCGCAGGCGCGGCGGACCTTCGAGCGAGCCGTCGTGCAGCTCGAGCCACTCGCCGTGCCGGCGCCGCGCGAAGCTGCCGCGCGAGACGAGCACGAGATGACACACCCGATCGAACGCCTGCGCGAAATCGCGCACCCAGCGCTCCGCGCCGCCGCCCCAGCCGTGCAGCACGTGCAGCAGCACCGGTCGGGCATCGAGACCCGGGCGATCGGGCTTCGCGTCGCCGACGAGCGCTGCAGCAACGCGCTCGCGCAGCGACGCGAGCGGCGAGGGCGGCGGCGGATCGCGCGGATCGTCGGATGCGCGCGCCGACCGTGCCGCCGCCGTCCGCACATAAAGATGATCGAGCAAAACGGTGCGCAAGCCGCGCGCGGCGAGTGCGTCGACGTCGGTGGGCGACGCATGACCGAGATCGGCGAGGCGCTCGCCATGCCACGCGCTCATGGCCGCCTCGCGCAGCGGCGCATCGATCAGCCGGCGCTCGCCGAATGCGAAGCACAGCGCATCGATGCGTTCGACGTCGGCGTCGGCGCGCGCACCGGCCGGCAACGGCGTGCGATCGGGCGAGGCATCGTCGAGTGCCGCGGCGCCGAGCACGTTTTCGCATTCGAGCGCGCGCAGCAGGCGCTCGGTCGCGAGGCTCGGCAGCTCGGCGTCGGCGCGGACGAGGATCAGCGTTTCGCGCGGAAACGCGCGCGCGGCGAACGGCAGCAGGTCGAGCGGATCGTTGCCGGCCGGCGCGTCGACACGCGTCGCCTCGGCCGGGGTCGCGGACGCGGGTCCGAGCCACGCGACGGGCGCGAGCTTGCGGATAGTCGCCAGCAAATCCGGCGACGGCGCCGTGGTTCCGAAGACGCAGAAGCGGAACGGCCGCTCGCTGATGCTGCGCACGGACGCGGCCGTCAGCGGGCGGTCCGCCGGAGCGCACGCACGATCCCGACCGGCGCACAGGCGAGCGCTGAAACGCGAGGGATCACGTGCATGGCAGCCCCGGGCTCACGAAAGCGCGGATTATCGCCGATCTGCTGCGGCTGCGCGCCGCGGGGCCGCGTCTCGCCATGCGCGACGCGGCGCGGGTAGACTCGCGCGAGCCGTTTCCGGACGCCGCGCTTGGCCTTGATCTCCCGCTTTTCCGCGTTCCTCGCCTTCTCGTGGCGCCTCCTGCGCGCGCCGTTCCTGATCGGCGTCGGCTTCGCGATCGGCTTCGTCGTGCCGTACACGATGTGGCTCGACCGCGAGGTGCGCGCCCGCTTCGAGGATCTTTCGTGGGAGATTCCGAGCCGCGTCTACGCGCGGCCGCTCGCGCTCTCGCCGGGGCTGCCGATGACCGCCGACGTGCTGAAGCTCGAGCTCGAGGCCGCGCGTTACGTCGACGATCCGGCCGCGAAGAACGCCGGGAGCTATGCGCGCGACGGCGCGCGCTTCACGATCGCGCGCCGAGCGTTCGTGTATCTCGACGGGCGCGAGCGCGAGAAGCGCATCGTCGCGACGCTCTCGGACGGACGCGTCGCCAGGCTCGCCGACGCCGACAGCGGCGCCGCGCTCGATCGTGTGCGGCTCGAGCCCGCGCGCATCGCCACGTTGTACGGCGCGCTCGAAGAAGACCGGCGCATCGTGCGGCTCGGCGAGGTGCCGACGCTGCTCGTGACGGGATTGCAGGCGGTCGAGGATCGCAATTTCAAGCAGCATCACGGCGTCGATTCCGTGGCGATCCTGCGCGCGGCGTGGGCGAACCTGCTCGCGCGCCATGTCGTGCAAGGGGGCTCGACGCTGACGCAGCAGCTCGTCAAGAACCTGTTCCTCGATCGCGGGCAGACGCTGACGCGCAAGTTCAACGAGGCGCTGCTCGCGCTGATCATCGAAGCACGCTACGGCAAGCAGCGCGTCCTCGAGGCGTACGTCAACGAGGTGTTCCTCGGCCAGCAGGGCGGTCAGGCCGTGCACGGTTTCGCGGCGGCGAGCGAGTTCTATTTCGGGCGCGACCTGCGCGGGCTCGGGCCGGCCGACATCGCGCTGCTGGTCGGCATGGTGCAGGGCCCGAGCTACTACGATCCGCGCCGCAATGCCGAACGGGCGCTCGGCCGGCGCAACGTCGTGCTCGCGCAGTTCCGCGACACGGGGCTGATCGACGACGCGACGTACGCGACGGCGGTCAAGCAGCCGCTCGGCACCGCCGCGAATCCGCAGCTTCCGCGCGATCGCTACCCAGCGTTCCTCGATCTCGTGCGCCGGCAGATCCGCAAGGACTACCCGGACGCGGAGCTCAACAGCGCAGGGCTCGCGATCCACACGACGCTCGCGCCGTCGGTGCAGACGCTCGGCGAGGAGGCGATCGACAAGGCGCTGACCGCGCTCGGCAAGCGCGGCGCCGCGGTCGATGCGGCGCTCGTCGTGACCGGCGCGAAGGACGGCGAAGTGCAGGCGATGATCGGGAGCCGCGATCCCGACGAGCCGGGGTTCAATCGCGCGCTCGATGCGCTGCGGCCGATCGGCTCGCTGGTGAAGCCGTTCGTCTATCTCGTCGCGCTCGCGCAGCCGCAGCGCTATTCGCTGGCGACGCTGGTCGAGGATTCGACGATCGACCTGCCGCAGAACGACGGCTCGCGCTGGCAGCCGCAGAACGACGATCGCCAGACGCACGGCAACGTCATGCTGATCGACGCGCTCGTGCATAGCTGGAATCTCGCGACCGTGCATCTCGGCATGCGCATCGGCGTCGATCGCGTGCGCGGCTTCCTGAAATCGTTCGGGCTCGGGCGCGAGATCAATCCGAATCCGTCGCTGCTGCTCGGCGCGGTCGATCTGAGCCCGTACGACGTCGCGCAGCTCTACCAGTATCTCGCCGCCGACGGGCACGCGTTGCCGCTCAACGTGCTGCGCGGCGTGCTCGACGACAAGGGACGGCCGCTGACGCGCTATTCGGTCAAGCCCGGCGGCGGCGACTACGTGCAGGCGACGCGGCTCGTGAGCTACGCGATGCAGCAGGTCGCGATTTTCGGCACGGCGCACGCGATCATGGAATCGGGCCTCGGCAATCTGCGTGCGGCCGGCAAGACCGGCACCAGCGACACGCAGCGCGATTCGTGGTTCGCGGGCTTCACCGGCGCGCAGCTCGCGGTCGCGTGGGTCGGCCGTGACGACAACAGGCCGACCGGTCTCATGGGCGCGACCGGCGCGCTGCGCATCTGGATCGAGCTCATGAAGCGCATGCCGGCGGCGCCGCTCGACGTGCCGAAGGACGGGATCGAGCTTGCGTTCGTCGATGCCGAGTCCGGCAAGCGCACCGATTCGGCCTGCAGCGGCGCGCGCGAGCTGCCGTTCGTGCAGGGCTACGCGCCGGAAGACGAGGAGCACTGTCCGCTGGACGAGCTCAAGAACTGGTTTCGCGGCGGCACGGACGCGCAGGAAACGCGGCCGTCGGGTCAGTAGCTTGCGCGGGGACGACGTGGGTCGTTTGTTTCGTGTATTTTCCGCACCTTGCAATCGAAGTCGCAGTACGCATGAACGCACGTTTTCCTGTCTTCGCGCTCGCCGTCGCGAGCGCCTTCACGCTCTCCGCCTGCACGCAGCCGAGCGCGCCGGCCAAGGCGTCGACGAGGCCCGCCGTCACGCTCGATCACGATCCCGTCGGCGCGATTCGCGCGGCCGGCATGGGTATGGATTCCGCGGTGCAGGTGCAGCCGCTGCGCGATCCGGCGATCGAAGGTTTCCTGAATCAGGCGCACGCGGCCGAGACCGCGAAGAACTACGACGCCGCCGCCGAAGCGGCAGCGCGCGCGCTCAAGCTCGCGCCGGATGCGCCGGACATCCTGCAATACCAGGCCGAGATCGAGGTCTTCCGCGCCAACTGGAAGGAAGCCGAGGCCCTCGCGATCAAGAGCTACACGCTCGGTCCGAAGGTCGGCAGCCTGTGCGCACGCAACTGGCAGACCGTCGTCGAGGCGCGCATCGTTTTCAAGGACGCGGCGACGCAGGCGCAGGCGAAGCAGCGGATCAAGGAATGTCGAGTCGCTCCGCCGGTACGGATGTAATGGATGTTCCGTCATCCCCGCGAAGGCGGGGACCCAGCGCCTCTTATCGCGCGTCAAAGGCGCTAGGTTTCCGCTTTGGCGAGAATGACGGAGTTCTTCATTCGCTGACGTGCCTCGTCCTATGAATGCCCGCGAATCGATCGCCGGCGCCGCCGAGCTTCTCGGCCCCGAGGGCCCGTTCGCGCGCGAAGTGCCGGGCTTCGCTCCGCGCGCTTCTCAGCAGGCCATGGCCGCGGCGGTCGAGGAAGCGATCGCCGATCGCCAGATGCTGATCGCCGAGGCCGGCACCGGCACCGGCAAGACGTTCGCGTATCTCGTGCCGGCGCTGACGTCGGGCAAGCGCATCATCATCTCGACCGGCACGAAGACGCTGCAGGATCAGCTCTTCCACCGCGATCTGCCGCAGGTGCGCGGCGTGCTCGGTGCGCGCGTCTCCGCGGCGCTCCTGAAGGGCCGCGCGAATTATCTCTGCCTGCACCGTCTCGATCAGGCGCGTCGCGAGGGCCGCTTCGCGAGCCGCGGGCAAGTCGCCGATCTCGAGCGGATCCACGCCTGGTCCGCGCGCACGCGCTCGGGCGATCGCGCCGAGATCGCCGAAGTCGCCGAGGATTCGCCGCTCTGGCCGCGCGTGACGTCGACGACCGAGAACTGCCTCGGCACCGATTGTCCGCTGTTCAACGACTGCTTCGTCGTCAAGGCGCGGCGTGCGGCGCAGGAAGCCGACGTCGTCGTCGTCAACCACCATCTCCTCTTCGCCGATCTTGCGATCAAGCAGGAAGGCTTCGGCGAGATCCTGCCGGGCGCGCACGCGTTCATCCTCGACGAGGCGCACCAGATTCCCGAGCTCGCCGGCCAGTTCTTCTCGGTGTCGCTGTCGGCGCGGCAGCTCAACGAGCTCGCGAGCGATGCACTCGCTGAATGCGCCGGCGTCGCCGGAGCGCTCGCGTTGCTGCAGGCGCCGGTCGATGCGCTGAACCTCGCCGTGAAGCGCGCGCGGCTCGCGCTCGATCGCTTTCCGCCGAAAGGCGCGATGACGCTGATCGAGCACGACGCCGAGGTCGAGCGCGAGCTCGCCGGCTTGCGCGACGCGCTCGCCGCGCTCGGCGAAGCGCTCGCGAAGCACACGGAACGCAGCCGCGGTCTCGCGAGCGTCTGCGAGCGCGCCGAGACGCACGCGGCGCGCTTCATCGAAGTCTGCGATGCCGCGAGCCGCGACGCGGTGCACTGGTACGAGCTCAGTGCGCACGGGTTCGCGTTCCATGCGACGCCGCTCGATCTCTCGCAACCGCTGCGCGAGCTGCGCGCGCAGAGCCACGCCGCGTGGATCTTCACGTCGGCGACGCTGTCGGTCGCCGGGCGCTTCCAGCATTTCGCGCGCCAGCTCGGGCTCGAGGATCCGCTGACGCTCTCGCTCGAGAGTCCGTTCGAATATTCGCGGCAGGCGCTGGCCTACCTGCCGGCCGGCTTGCCGGATCCGGCGATGCCGGACTACGTCGAGCGCGTGCTCGATGTCGTGCTGCCGGTGCTCGAGGCATCGCGGGGCCGTGCATTCCTTCTGTTTACCTCGCATCGCGCTCTCCGGCGGGCGGCCGAGATCCTGCCGCAACGCGTCGCGTTCCCGCTGTTCGTGCAGGGCACCGCACCGCGGCATCGGCTGCTGACCGATTTCCGCGCGTCGGGCAACGGCGTCCTGCTCGGTGCTGCCAGCTTCTGGGAGGGCGTCGACGTCGCCGGCGAGGCGCTCAGTGTCGTCGTCATCGACAAGCTCCCGTTCGCCGCGCCGGACGATCCGGTGCTGGTCGCGCGGCTCGACGCCCTGCGCGACGCCGGCGGCAATCCGTTCATCGACTGGCAGATACCGGCCGCGGTGATCGCGCTCAAGCAGGGCGCGGGCCGGCTGATCCGCGACATCAACGACCGCGGCGTGCTCGTGCTCTGCGATCCGCGCCTGACTTCGCGCAACTACGGAAAACTGTTTTTAGCGAGCCTGCCGCCGTTGCCGAGAACGCGCGCGCTTGCCGACGTCGAGCGCTTCTTCGGCTGAGTGCAAGATCGCCTCCACCTCGCGGCGGATACGGAGGCGTATGGCGACGCAGAACTACTTCCACCGAGGCGGGGGCAGTGCTATAAGCCGCGCAGCAGGTCTTTTTTGCTGGAGTCCTTCAGAAGTATTTCCTGCTTGTCTTACTGAGACCCGTGCTGCCGTCACGGAGCGCGCGGTCGTGTGCATCCGAAAGTGCGTAGTCATCCTGACGGAGATCAAGTGACATGGGGAATTCGGTTCGAATTAAGACGTTAGCTTCAGCCATCGGCGTCGCGCTGGCCACCGCGAGCCTCGGTCCGGCCGCCATCGCGGCGCCGGCCAACACGGCGAAGGCCGTATCGCAGGCGCAGGCCAACGCGCACGAGGTCTACATCGTGCGGTTCAGCGAGCCCGGGCTGCTCCACTATGCGGGCGGCACGCAAGGCCTCCTCGCGACAGCGCCCGACGCGCACCAGCGCAAGCTCGATGTCCGCTCGCCGGCGTCGCATGCCTACAGCACCTATCTTCAGAGCCAGCGCGGCGCGCACCTGCAGGCGATCTCGCAGGCGATCGGGCGCTCGCTCGTCGTCACGCACACCTATCTCGTCACGATGAACGGCGTCGCGGCCGACATGTCGGTGGCCGAGGCGCGCCAGATCGCGCACCTGCCGGGCGTCGCTTCGGTCAGGCGCGCGGGCGAGCAGCACACGACGACGTATCACGGCCCCGAATTCATCGGCGCGCCGAGCATCTGGGACGGCTCGGCCGTTCCCGGAGGCACCGGCACGCGCGGTCAGGGTGTCGTCGTCGGCGTCATCGACACGGGCGCGAACTCGACGCATCCGTCGTTCGCCGACGATCCGACCTGCGGCGTCTTCAATGCGGGCAACCACAAGCTTCTCTCCGCCGTGGACTGCCTGACGACCAACGGCGCCGGCGAATGCGTCGGCTCCGATCCGGAAGCGAATCCGAACAACGGCCACGGCGTGCACACGGCGTCGACCGCCGTCGGCAACACGCTCGACGCGACGGCGAATCCGCCACCGACGATCCCGCCGCCGTTCACGACGATGTCGGGCGTCGCGCCGTGCGCGAGCCTGCGCACGTACAAGGTCTGCGCGACCAACAACTGCTCGGGGGCGGCGATCCAGGCGGCGATCGACGGTGCCATCGCCGACGGCGTCGACGTCATCAACTTCTCGATCTCGGGCGGCTCGGATCCGTGGAACGACACGGACCGCGCGTTCCTCGACGCCGTCGGCGCCGACGTCTTCGTCGCGGCTTCCGCCGGCAACACCAGCGCTGCGGTCACCGATCCGGTCGGCGCGGTCAACCACCTCGGCGCGTGGGTCACGACGGTCGCGGCTTCGACGCACGACTTCAACGTCTCGGGCACGGGTCTTCTCAACACGACCGGTCCCGGCACGCCGCCGGCCAACGTGCAGAACATCACGCTGACGCCGGGCTCCGGACTCGACCCGGGCGCGGCGGCAACCGGCCTGCCGATGCGCCACTATGCCATTAACGAAGAAGGCTGCACGGATGCCGCCGGCGGCTCGCCCGGCGGCGGCTTCCCGCCCGGCTACTTCAACGGGGCGGTCGCGCTGATCTCGCGCGGCGACTGCACGTTCGAGGACAAGATCAACAACGCGCAGGCGGCCGGCGCGGTCCTCGCGGTCATCTACAACAACGCGGCCGGCACGATCAACATGTCGGTCGGTGCCGCGTCGCTGCCGGCGTACAGCATCCAGCAGTCCGAAGGTCAGGCGTTCGTCGCGTTCATCGACTCGACCGGCGGCATCACCGACCGCATCTTCGGCGACGGCTTCGACGGCACGCCGCTCGGCGGCGGCGGCGGCGAGGCGATCGTCGACTTCACGCCGGCCGTGCAGCAGGGCGACGTGATCGCAGGCTTCAGCCTGCGCGGACCGAGCAGCCTGGTCTCGGTGACGAAGCCCGACATCACGGGCCCCGGCGTCAACATCTACGCGGCGGTCGATCCCGCGGCCGGCAACTACGGCTATCTGAGCGGCACCTCGATGTCCTCGCCGCACACGGCGGGCTCGGGCGCGCTGATCCGCGCCGCGCATCCGGACTGGACGCCGGCCGAAGTGAAGTCGGCCCTCATGCTGACCGCGTTCACCGACGGCCACGAGGAAGACCGCACCACGCCGTGGACGCCGGACGACGTCGGCTCCGGCCGCATCGATCTCACCAAGGCGGCCGAGGCGGGCTTCGTGCTCGACGAGACCTTCGCGAACTTCCTCGCGGCCGAGCCGCCGGGCGGCGATCCGAAGACGCTGAACATCGCGAGCGCGCGCAACATGAGCTGCGTCGACTCGTGCACGTGGACGCGCACGCTGCGCAACACGCTGACGACGGCCTCGAGCTGGACCGTGACGGTCACCAACCCGGCCGGCCTCGACGTTTCGGTCGACACGCCGACGTTCTCGTTCACCGGCGGCATCGCCGAGACGCACGCGATCACGATCACGGCCGAACCGTCGACGACGCTGACGCAGCCGACGTTTGCAGAGATCGTGTTCCACGAGAACTCGGGCGCGGCACCGGATGCGCACATGTTCGTCGCGGTGCAGGGCTCGGGCTCGGGCGGCGGCGGCGATGTCGTCGAGAGCGGCCCCGTCAACTACGACGTGCCGAACGACATCGACGGCCTTTACATCAACTGGGTCACCGGTGCGCACAGCGGCTCGCCGCCGAGCGGCTGGGACTTCGACCCGTACTCCGGCGGCTCGCTCCTCTTCTATTGGGGCGGTGACGTGAGCCCCGACAACGCCGGCGTCGCGAACGACGGAGTGTTGTATTCGGTGCTCGGCTCCGGCGACACGATCGGTCCGTCCTCCACGTTCATCCAGAACGCGCAGAGCGGCACCGACAACTTCCTCGGCGGCGTCACCGGCTACATCGGCTTCGAGTTCCTCAACGAGGACACCGGCGAGGTCAACTACGGCTATGCGCACGTCACGACGACGGGCCCATCGGGCTTCCCGATGACGATCCTCGACTACGCCTACAACCAGGTCGGCGATCCGATCACGATCCCGTAAGCACGCAACACACACGGGTCGATTTTCAGAGGCGGAGGAAACTCCGCCTCTTTTTTCGCGCCGTGCCCGCTTTCCTCGGTGGCGGCGCGGGCGGCCATGTGGCATAACGCCGGATCGATCGAGCAGGGCGATCCGTCGCTGCACCGCATGTCCCATCCGCTTCGCATTACGACGCTCGCGGCCGCGATCGGCCTCGCGCTCGTAGCCGTTCAGCCGGCAACTGCCGAGTCCGCCCGGCCGGACGTCTCCGAAGCCATTTCGTTCGGTTCGAGCGCCGGAGCGCAGACCTACATCCTCCGCTTCGCCGAACCCGGCCTGCTGCACTACACGGGC
>Ga0081540_1001610_pt1 | contig 19242 bp, 17 predicted proteins | sample TabmetS2T1R1_FD_71024 | JGI IMG/M metagenome (GOLD analysis project Ga0081540, IMG submission 71024) | Tabebuia heterophylla rhizosphere microbial communities from the University of Puerto Rico - S2T1R1 | ecosystem: Host-associated > Plants > Roots > Rhizosphere ... | reverse complement strand
CGATGGGCAAAAGGTCGGCCGGCTCGGACGGCGTGCTGTGCCCGCCCGCCGGCGTCGATCCCGAGATGCGCGCGCCGGCACCCGATGCCGGCAAAACGCCGGTCATTCCGCCGCCCGGCAGCCCCGGCGGTGACCAGTCGATCCGTCCGAAATAGTCCGGATTTGCAGGCACTTGGTCCGCGAGGCAGCTTTGCTTGACAGCCAAGCGACCCACTCTTTATATGCCGCGCGTTCGCAATCACATGCGGCCCGTTTTGGCCGCCGCCGAACGCGCGTGGCGGGGTAGCTCAGCTGGTTAGAGCACGGGAATCATAATCCTGGGGTCGGGGGTTCGAGTCCCTCCCCCGCTACCACGCATGACTCACTATTATGATGGGCCTGCGGAAAGATTTCCCCGCCGACTAGCGCGATGGCGTTTACCGTTCACCTCAGGGCGCGCGGTTGATCGGGTCTACGACAGCCAGGTGGCGCGGCACCTGGTCTCAGTCTTGCCAGCAACATCACGGTCTGCAGTGCCCCTAGCACTCCCGCGACGTTCTGCGAGACTGGGGATGGGATAGAGACGCGATCGCTCGGCTCGAGAAGTGTGGAGTGGTCTTTCGGGCAACAATGACTCAGCCGGCCAGAGAGTCGTCCTTCGTTTCGTGGGCGAACAACGTCGCCGTGAAGGTGATCAGCGCCAGCAGGATCAGCATCAGCGACACGCCCGCGGTCCCACCCATATAGCCCGCCAGCGCCGTCGCAATCAGCGGCGCAAAGCCTCCGCCCAAGGCGGCGGCAACCTGGAAACCGACCGAAGCGCCGCTATAGCGCACACGCGTGCCAAATAATTCCGGAAAGTAAGCCGATTGCAGGCCGAACATGCTGCCATGCCCGAAGCTGAGTGCCGCAACAACGGTCAGAATGATGATCTGTGGATCTTTGGTCTGGATTAGCCAGAATAGCGGAAACGCGAACGCGAAAGTGAACGTCGTGCCCACAAAATAGAACACGCGGCGTCCGTAAATGTCGGACAGATATCCGAACAGCGGAATTGTAATCACCTCGACCAGCGCCGCAATGAAGATCGCATTCAGCAGCAGCGATTTCGGCAGGTTCAGTTGCGAGGTCGCATAAACGACCACGAAGATCGTCAGGATGTAGACCCACGAAACCTCGGAAATCTTCAATCCGACCGCGATCAGGAAATTCTTCGGATTCTTGAAGATTACCTCGATCAGCGGATTCTTGGAGATGTCGCCGCGGCGTTTGATCTCTTCAAACACCGGCGTTTCCGGGACTCGCGAGCGCACAAACCAGCCGACGCCCAGGAGAACGATGCTGAGGAGGAAGGGTATGCGCCATCCCCAAGCCCTGAAATCCGCCTCCGGCATCATCGTGACCAGAGCGAAGATGCCTGATGACGTCACAAGCCCGATCGGGAACCCGATCTGCACAAGGCTACCGAAAAATCCGCGCCGGGACTGGGGTGCGTGCTCCAGCACCATCAGAGATGCGCCGCCCCACTCCCCACCCAGTCCAATGCCCTGAATGAGACGCAACGTAATGAGCAGGATCGGCGCCCAGATCCCGATCCGCTCGTAAGTTGGCAACACGCCGACGGCGAAGGTGCCAAGCGCCATGATCGCCATGGTCAGCATCAGCATTGACTTGCGTCCGATGCGATCACCGAAATGACCAAAGATCGCTCCGCCAACGGGCCGCGCGACGAAGCCAGCGGCATAGGTTCCAAGCGCGGCGAGCGTACCCGTAAGCGGATCGACGTTTGGAAAGAACAGCGTGTTGAAGACCAGCGCAGCAGCGGTACCGTAGATCAAAAAGTCGTACCACTCGATGATCGTCCCGACTGAACCTGCGAAAACGACCGACGCCATGCCTCCCTTCTTTTCTGTCTCTGGCACAACAACGCTGGCGGCCACCGATGAATTGCTCATGTCTCGCCCTCAACTTCTTGGATTGCGTCGATTGTTCCTGCAGCGCTCTGGTTATTTTCTTTTTTGGGAAACTATTTCCTAATAGGAAACATATTAGATGACGGGAAACTTAGTCAATACGATTAAAAGAGCAAATTAGCGCGATTTTTGCCCAAAATGCGTTCCCCGACTGCTGTGATAGGCAACTTATTGCCTAAAAAGTTGACTTCCTGGCCCGGCTGCTCTTAAGTCTCACGGATGCAGCGCATGACCGACCAACCAACCACCTTTGCCATTTTCGTCTACGACGACGTGGAGCCGATCGATATCGGAGCCACCTATGGCGTATTGTCAATCGCACGCCGAGTCATTCCGCAGATCAAGATGTTTACGGTCGCCGAGCAAAGTGGCGAAGTCAGGCTTACCAATGATCTGATCATGCGCGCGCAATACGGCTTCTCCGATTGCCCGCCGTTCGACATCATGATCGTCACCGGTGGACCCGGCTGGCAGCAGCAATGCCGCGATACGAAAGTGCTAGGCTTCCTGCGCAATGCGGCTTCACGGGCCGACATCGCCTCGGTGTGCACCGGAGGCATGATCCTCGCCGCTGCGGGCTTGCTGGAGGGTCGCGCAGCGACAACGCGCCGACACGGCGTCAGCGGTGAGAATACACCCCTTCAGCGCATGAAGGGCGGATACAGCGGAGTGCAGGTGGTAGAAGCATTGGTAGTCGATAACGGCACTGTCGTGACCGGCGGCGGCGTTAGCCTCGGCGTCGATACGATGCTGTATCTGCTCGGCCGTCTCTACGGAGAGACTAAGACTGACGAGGTCGCGCAGCTCCTGGAATATCATCGAGCGCGGGCTGCCAACATGGCTGGCCTGGCGATCCATCGCACCGAGCCACGGCAGTAGAGCGCGCATATGCTCGACTAGTGAACGAGCATTGGCGCTACATTGCGAGCACTCAATCCGTCTGCGCAGCGCGATCAAGAAAGCGCAGTTTCTCCGGGATTTCTCGCCAATCTTGCGCGTCGGGAAGGGGCGCGCGTGCCCGCGCCGGCGGCCATTGAGCCGCAAGTTCTGCGTTCAGTTTGCGAAAGCTGACTTGTGTTTCTGGTAGTTCATAGTCTGGATAAATTGCGTTGACCGGACAAACCAGTTGGCAAAGCCCGCAATTCGCGCAGGCGGTGGGGTCGATGACGACAAAGTTGACGCCGTCACGGAAGGCCTGCTGAGGGCAAACCTCGACGCAGTCGGTGTATTTGCACCGGATGCAGGCTTCCGTGACGACATAAGCCATTGCAGGTAATGCCCTCAGGACTTCTGGAATCCTGCCGTATTGAAGAAGACATTCGGCTTTCTGTAGACAGCGAGAAGCAGGCAACCCTCGTCGGAGCGCGTCTCATGCATCGAGCCTGGATGCCGGTAAACATACTGGCCCGCCCTGCAGATGCCGTCGTGATCGTAGAAGGAGCCTTCCAGCACGAAACTCTGCTCGATCTCGGGGTGCTTGTGAAACGGAAGCACGGCACCCGGCTCCCATCTGAGCAGCACCGTCATCTCACCCTCTTTGTCGTTGCGATATAGAACCTTCATCCAGATCTTTTCGAACTGGGACTTCTCCCATTCCATTTTGGATGGATCGATATAGACCGAGCCGTTCGGTGTTGGCTCCAGTTTGCCTTTCAAGCGATCGGCAAACGGACTTGTCTGGGTTGCGGTCGCGGACATCTGATTATCTCCCTTTGCTCCTGCTCCGCGTTCGGCATCGCGCCGGTTTCGCGGCCTCGAACATTGAGGTCAACCAAAAGTATCCTATTGGGAAACAAAGGGCAAGAGGGTCCGGCCAAGAGCAGGCTTCTGCTCAATGATGGGATGAAGGCCCCAGATTCTCGGGGCCTTTTTGTATCCCAAAGGGATATTTTGATCCGCGGACGCTATATTCGAATGATTCCCGCAGGGAGACTGCCGGTGACGGCACGTCATTGAATCGCGGAAGCAGTCTGGCGACAGGCGGCCGAAGGTGTATGAGATTTCAAGATGGCCGGAAAAGCGAAACCAGGGTCTTCCAGGAAGCAAGCGCTACGTGTGAGCGCAAGGGGGCCGCATCTCGATCATCGTGTGCGCCCGGTGCACGACGCAAGGGAGGCCGATGCCCCGCTCCAACTCACCATCGGTGACCGGCTGCGCAAGATCCGAAAGGCTAAGGGTCTGACGCTCGACGTCCTGGCCGAGCAGATCGGCCTTACAAAGGGTTACCTGTCGAAAGTCGAAACCGGTCAAAAGGTGCCGCCCATTGCCACGCTCGCGCGCGTGGCCGGTGCCTTGCAAACCGACGTCGCCACATTGCTCCAGGGTGGGAAGGGCGCGGAAAGGGCCGTTACTACGGGCATATCGTTAATCAGAGCCAACGAACGACATGAGGTCATTCGTGGCGGCACCGCCTTCGGCTACGACTATCAGGCGCTCGCCCATCACATCGACGCAAAACATATGGAGCCGTTTATCTTTACATTTCCAGCGCAAATATTGCGCGAAGTTTTCTTCGAGCATGACGGTGAAGAGCTGATTTTCGTTCTCAGTGGAATAGTCGAATTTCAGATTGGCGAGGAGACCTACGAGCTTTCACCAGGCGATTGCATCTACTTCGACTCGGCGATTCCGCACCGTGGGCGCGGTGTGAAAGGTGATGCGAAAGCAATCGTTGTGATCTGCCCCTCCGTCCAATCTCGCCGACCGTAGGCGTGTGGAAGACGTGCTCCAACCTGTCGTGTGTTCCATTCTTGAGCGTCGAGATTGCCGGCAAATCACGCCGGGATTCGGGGTAAGGCATCACAGATCGGCCTTCGCATCGAAGCGGATCATGTGGTCGGCGATCTCCTGACAAGAGGGGATCGCGTCGGACAAGCCTGTCCGCTGCTGCGCCTCGCCTACGTTCATCTGAAGACTTACGAGGCGCGCAACACGCGGGAAGCAAAGAACTAACTTTCCCACCTCACGTCAGTTTCAAAATAGAAGCCATATTTTAACGGCATGTCCGAAGGGCGTTGCCGTCAAGGCAAATTGCCTGCCCGTCGAAATCCCCTTCAATGTAGTGGCCTCGATCGTTGACCGCTGTTGGTGGCAGCTGTGCGCCCGCCGTCGATAGCCAAAGACCATCTGCTTGACAGTTCAAAAAAAGAACTATAGTGATTTCTGATGCTGCCCAAGCCGGCAGCCCAAAAAGACATGTCCGGACCTTTCACGCGTACCGGATTTCAAGCGGAGGAGCGGCGCAATGATCAGGAAATGGGGATTGATGTGCGCGCTAGTGGCCGCACTCGGGACGTCTGCCCACGGCGCTGATGCGCCGGGCGTCACCGCAACCGAGATCAAGATCGGTGGAATCTTCCCCTTCAGCGGGCCCGCATCCTCGATCGGCCTGGTCGGCAGGGGGATTCTGGCCTACGTGCAGTCGATCAACGATCGCGGCGGCATCAACGGCCGCAAGATCAACTACATCGCCTATGACGATGCCTACGCCCCGCCGAAGGCGGTGGAGCATGCACGCAAGCTGGTCGAGAGCGACGAGATCGCCTTCATGTTCAGCCAGCTGGGTACGCCCGGCAACACGGCGGTCGCGAAATACCTGATCTCGCGAGGCGTGCCGACCATCGGCATCGTGTCCGGATCGAACAAGTTCACCAATGTCGTCGATTTCCCGCTGACGACCACGAGCCTCGTCAGCTTCGATACCGAAGGGAAGATCTACGCAAAGTTCCTCACCCGGACGCTGCCGAACGCGAAATACGCGATCCTCTATCAGAATGACGACCTCGGCAAAGACTATGTCAACGCGTTCAAGACGTTGCTGAAGGGCGATTTCGACAAGAAGGTCGCCGCCATTTCCTACGAGATCAGCGATCCCACAGTCGACTCCCAGGTCGTCAATCTCAAGAGCTCGGGCGCGGAAGCGCTGCTGGTCGCCGGTACGCCGAAATTTGCCGCGCAAGCGATCCGCAAGGCGCACGAAATCGGCTGGAAGGCGACCATCCTGCTCAACTATCCCTCCAGTTCGGTCGGTGCCACGCTAAAGCCGGCAGGCCTCGAAATATCCAAGGGCGTCATCGTCGGGACCGTGACGATGGATCCGACCGATACGCAATGGGACAACCACCAGGGCATGAAGGCCTTCCGCGCCTTCGTCGACAAGTATATGCCGGGCATTGACATCGCCGATACCAATTATCTGTTCGGCTACACTCAGGCCATGCTGCTCGAGCACCTTCTGAAACAGTGTGGCAACGATCTCTCGCGCGAGAACATCGTCAAACAGGCCAAGAACCTGAAGGACGTCGTGCTGCCGACGACCTTGCCGGGCATCAAGATCAACACTTCGGAAAAGATCAACATGAACTACACCCAGATGCGGATGCAGCGCTGGACCGGAACGCAATGGGATCTGTTCACAGAGGCTCTCGACGCGGCCTCCGACTAAAGCGCGATGAGATTGGGATGAATCATCATCGCGCTTTAGGTTGTTGTTTGAGCATGATCTTTTCGGAAAACCGCTTCACACTTTTCCGGATCATGCTCTGGCAGCCAGATCGATTGGAAGCGGTTCGAGGGACGTCATGAAGGGCTTGATGCAGAACCAGCCGTTGCTTCTGTCTTCATTGCTGAAGCACGCGGACCGCTTCCACGCCGATACCGAGATCGTCTCGCGCACCGTCGAGGGACCGATCCACCGCTATGGCTACGCTGACGCGGCGCGCCGTACGCGAAAACTCGCCGATGCCCTGCGCCGGTACGGCATCGCCGCCGGCGACCGTGTCGCCACGCTTGCCTGGAACACTTTCCGCCACTTCGAGATCGAGCACGGCGTCACCGGCATGGGGGCGGTGTGGCACGCGATCAATCCGCGGCTTATTCCGGCGCAGATTTCCTACATCGCCAATCATGCCGGCGACGTCGCGCTGTTCTTCGACGCGACCTTCGTGCCGCTCGTGCAAAGACTTGCCGGCGAGCTCTCGACTGTTCGCCTGCTGGTGCTGATGGCTGACCGCTCGGCCATGCCGCAGACGGCGTTGCCGAACCTCGTCTGCTACGAGGAACTGCTCGAAAGCGGCGACGAGAATTTTGAATGGCCGGTTTTCGACGAACTGTCGGCCTCGTCGCTCTTCTATACCTCCGGCACGACCGGTAATCCGAAGGGCGTACTATATTCGCACCGCTCCGATGTGCTGCATTGCCTGTCGATATCAGGCGCCTATTCGATGGGTTTCAGCGCGCGTGACACGATCCTGCCGATGACGCCGATGTTTCATGCCAACGGCGCCTGGGGATTCACGCACGCGGCGCCGATGGTCGGTGCCAAGCTGGTGTTGCCAGGGCCAAGGCTAGATGCAGTTTCGATTGCGGAACTGATCGCAAGTGAGGGCGTCACGGTTACCGCTGGCGTGCCGACCCTTTATTCGAACCTGCTTCGGCACATGGAGGCGGCGGGTTCGGGAGCCGGTACGCTCGAACGCATCGTTGTCGCGGGCTCGGCCCCGGCGCCGAGCATGATCGAAGGATTCGAGCGTCTTGGCGTCTCGGTCAATCATGTCTGGGGCATGACCGAAACCAGTCCTTGCGGAACGAGTCCGCAGCCTTCGCGGCGTACCGCCGGCCTGTCGGCGCGCGAGCAGCTGCGGCGCAAGACTGGTCAGGGACAGCCGATCTATGGCGTTGACGTCAAGATCGCGGACGAGCGGGGCAACGAGATGCCGCGTGACGGCAAGTCGAGCGGCCGCTTCATGGTGCGCGGTCCGTGGATCGTCTCAGGTTACTATGGCGAGGAGAAGCCGCTGCTGGAAGACGGCTGGTTCAACACCGGCGATCTCGCGGTGATGGATGACGACAACAATATCCATCTCACCGACCGCGCCAAGGATGTCATCAAGTCGGGCGGCGAGTGGATCAGTTCGATCGACATCGAGAACCTTGCCACGGGGTGCCCGGGGGTTGCGGAAGCGGCCGTGATCGGGATTCCGCATCCAAAATGGGAAGAGCGCCCGCTTTTGGTGGTGGTGCCTGCGCCGGGCGCCACCGTCAGCGTGCAGGCCGTCGTGTCCTTTCTCGACGGCAAGATTGCCAAGTGGTGGATGCCGGACGACGTCGTCTTCGTCGACGCCCTGAGCTACGGCGCAACCGGCAAGATCCAGAAGATGGAGTTGCGGCGCCGCTTCGCCGAACACTATTCGCAGGCAACCGCGCCTGCCGCGAAGGCCACGACGGCGTGAGGCCCTGTCAGGCGGCGCGGCGGCCCGCTTTGGCCTTTGCCGGCTTGTTTACTGATGCGCGTTCGGCGCCGGGGCGGGCGCCAGGTCCGGGATGCGTGGTGACTTCTTTGGCGAGCAGAGGCTCCCCGCATTCGGAGCACACCATGACCGGGTTGAAGTGTTTGCCGCATTTCTTGTGTTCGTGCAGCAGCGGCCGCCCGCGCTCGTCGACCATGTGGGTATCACCCCAATGCACCAGCGCCATCATGATCGGATACAGATCGAGCCCCTTTTGCGTCAGGATGTATTCGTGCCGCTTCGGGGCTTCCTGATAGGGAATGCGGCGCAGGACACCCGTGCGCACCAGCTTCTTCAGGCGCTCGGCCAACAGATGACGCGTGATGCCGAGTGCCGATTGGAAACCCTCGAACCGCCGGGTGCGCAGGAAACATTCGCGCAGGATCAGGAGGGTCCAGCGGTCGCCGATCACGCCGATCGTGCGTGCCAGTGAGCACGGCTCTTCCTCAAGGGCTTCCCACTTCATTCCATCTCTCCGGTCACGACACTGCGGCAGCATACTCGAATCGGTAAGCAATGCTGGCCGTATCTCATTCTAAATAGGTACTTAGATAGATACAATCGATAGATGCAATCTGGCTGGTCACGGCTTATAGGCACGAAAGTAACCCAGTTCGGTGCGAGTTGACAGTTCTATTTTAGAACGATATTGAAAGACGGTTTGGCCGGCTTCGACGACGAGACGGCCACCGGCACGCCCGAAAACGCTCGCGAGGGAGGTAGAGGTGGGAAATCCTCTGAAGGTTGAATTTCAGTTCGATTTTGGCAGCCCGAATGCCTATTTGGCCGAGCTCGTCATTCCCTCGATTGAGCGGCGTACCGGCGTAAAATTCGAGTATGTGCCGGTGCTGCTCGGCGGGATCTACAAGGCCACCGGCAACATGTCGCCGGCGGAATCGCTTCGCGGCATCAAGAACAAACCCGAATATCAGGCGCTGGAAACCCAGCGCTTCCTGCGCCGCCACAACATCACAAAGTTCCGCCAGAACCCGTTCTTTCCCGTCAACACCCTGATGCTGATGCGAGGCGCCGTCGCCGCTCAATTCGAGGGCATGTTCGAGCCCTATTTCCGCGCGGCCTATCACCATATGTGGGAAGAGCCGAAGAAGATGGACGACCTCGAGGTCTTCCGTGCCGCCTTCAAGTCTTCCGGCATCGATATCGATCGGCTGATCGCACGGGCGCAACAGGATGACGTCAAGAAGCGCTTGATCGATCTGACGACGGATGCCTTCAATCGCGGTGTCTTCGGCTCGCCGACGTTCTTTGTCGGCAAGGAAATGTTCTTCGGCAAGGATCAGTTGCGCGATGTCGAGGAATCGATTCTCGCGCAGACGGCTTTGGTCACAAAGTCCGCTTGATACGGCCCACCAATCCGGCATGCTGTGCCGGCAATAACAAGGCAAAGGGAGAGCGTCATGCCCGGTCCACTCCACGGTGTTCGCGTGCTCGATCTCACGGGTGTGGTCTCGGGACCGTTTGCGACAATGTTCCTTGCGGACCAGGGCGCCGACGTCCTCAAGATCGAACCTGTTGGCGGTGACATCACGCGCCGCAGCCGCGCCACCATCGACAAATCGGGCGAGTTCTCCGCCTTGTTCATTTCCTCCAATCGGGGCAAGCGCTCGCTTGCGATCGACGTCAAGAGCGAGGCGGGCCGCGAGGTGCTGGCAAAGCTCGTGCGCGATACCGACGTGCTGGTGCAGAATTTTCGTCCCGGCACCATGGAGCGGCTTGGCCTCGGCGCCGACGAGCTGCGGGCCCGGCATCCGCGGCTGATCTACGTTTCGATCAGCGGCGTCGGCGAGACCGGGCCGTACGTGAAGAAGCGGGTTTACGATCCGATCATCCAGGGCCTTTCCGGCTTTGCGGACATCCAGTCCCAGCCGGTGACAAACCGGCCGCAGATGATCCGCACCATCGTCTGCGACAAGACTACGGCCGTGATGACGGCGCAGGCGGTCGCCGCAGCGCTCTATGCCCGCGAAAAGACGGGACAGGGCGATCACATCAAGGTCGCGATGCTCGACGTGATGATTGCCTATCTCTGGCCGGAAGGCATGATGCAATACACAGTCGTGGGCGCGGAGACGACAGCTGCCGACCCTAATGATCGCCCCGACCTGGTGTTCAAGACCAGCGACGGCTACATCACCTGTGGCACCATCTCGGACTCGGAGTGGCAGGGATTCTGCCGAGCTACCGGCGACCCGGCTCTGGCTGCAGATGCGCGCTTTGCAACGCCTTCGGCGCGCTCGGTCAACGCAACGGCGCGCATCAACAAGATGCAGGAATATATCAGCCAGCATACCACGGCCGAGTGGCTCGAACGGCTCGATGCCGCCGACGTGCCCTGCGCCCCGATCTTGCGCCGGGGCGACATCATCCATAACGAGCAGGTGGTGGCTCGCGGCCTCATCACCGAGTTGGAGCAGCCCAAGGTCGGCCGGGTGCGGCAGCCGATGCCGGCTGCGCGGTTCGAGGTCAACGCGTCCGCGATTGGCGGTCCGGCACCGCGCATTGGCGAGCATTCCCGGCAGGTTCTCCGTGAGCTCGGATATGATGACTCAGCAATCGAGAAGATGGTGAGCGACAAAGCGGTCCGCGTCGCCGTGTAGGCTCCGGAACTCGCGCCGCAACGGAGGAGCGGCCGACTTTTGTCAATTTCAGTTCGCGCCGGCTTTTGGCGCTACAGGCACGATCGGCGCGAGCGGGACATTCGCGGCGGCGCTGCTCTGGTAGGCGGGGCGCTGGTGGATGCGCTCGAGATAGGGGTGGGCGTTGTCGCAGATGCCGACGCCATAATTGATCGCCCAGTCGAGGCAGGTCGTTAACAGTATGTCTGCGCTCGTGAAGCGCTCACCCATCAGGTATTGGCGACCGTCGGCGAACGCCGCCTCGACATGCCGCAACTGCTGGCGGAAATATTCACCCGCCTGTGCAACCACTTCCGGCGCAACGCCATAGATGGGCCCCAACGCGTCGGCGCGGTGGCGGCGCATTACATAAAGACTCGTCGAATCAAGCTCGGTGACGATGAAGAAGCACCACTCGAGCCAGGCGGCATAATCGCGCTGCGTTTCCGGGATCAGCGCCTTGTCCGGTGTGGCATAGGTGCGGGAGAGATATGCCACGATCGCAGCGCTCTCGCCGATGGCGAAGTCGCCGTCCTGCAGCAAGGGAACCTTCTGCCGCGGATTGAGCCTGGTGTACTCCGGCGTCTTGGTCTCGCCGGTTCGCGGGCCGATCGGCTTGCTCTTGTAAGGCAGGCCGAGCTCATGCAGGGCCCAGTGCGCACGTACCGTGCGGCTGGTCCCGACACCCCACAGTGTCAGATCCGGTGCCGCCGCCATCACCATGTCTCCACCGATGGACGCAGGTCCAGCTCATGCGTCCAGCCGTCCCTGCTTTGCTGATGCGCGAACCAATAGGCGTTGGCGATGGAAGTCGTCTTGGCCAGGCTATCGGCGGGAATATCCTTCGCCTCGATTCCCTTGGCGGCCTTCAGCCGTTGATGAATTGCTTCGCTGTCGACGGCTGCGTCGATAATGAGGTGCACGACGTGGATATTTTTCGGCCCCAACTCACGGGCCATCGTCTGGGCGACCGCCCGCAAGCCGAATTTGGCCGATGAAAATGCCGCAAATCCGGTGCTGCCGCGGACGCTGGCGGTGGCGCCGGTGAAAAGGATGGTGCCGCGCCCGCGCGGCACCATGTAGCGCGCGGCTTCGCGGCCGACCAGGAATCCGGCATAGCAGGCCAGCTCCCACGCCTTGAAGAACAGCTTTTCGGTGGTCTCGATCAGCGGCTTGTTGACGTTGGAGCCGGCGTTGAACAGGCAGACTTCGATCGGCCCGATCTCCTTTTCCACCCGCGCGAACAGGTCCTGCACCTCCGCTTCGCTGCGCGCATCGACGCTGAACGCCTGAATTTGGTGACCGGCTGCCTTCAATTCGTCGACGAGGCCTTGGGATTTGGCGGCTTCACGGCGGCAGATGCATATCGTGTACCCGCCTTCCGCGAAGCGCCGGGCGACCGCCGCCCCAATTGCATCGCCCGCGCCGACGAGTATTGCCACGCCGCGCCTGTCCGCCATCGGCTTTCCTCCGCAAGTTCTTATTTGGAACCACATTGATATTCTGAATGCGTGTCCCTGTAAACGGCCGTGAATAGCTCTTGCCATATATTTTCAGATGCTATTCGCGGGGGTCGACGAAGAATAGCGATTGACAAGTTCTAAAAAAGAACTGTAAGAAGGAAATCCGGCCGGCAATCCCGAAAGGGGAGTGGTCGGGCTTGGCTCGGGGAGGACGGCTGAGGTGTCGCAAACGATCGATATCGACGAGATTGCCGCGTCGCTTCCGCCGCGCCTTCACCAGGTGGCGGACCGCCACATTGCGCGTTCGCCGAACCATGTGGCCGTCATCGATGAGGCCGGCTCCTGGACCTATCGCGAGCTGGATCTTCATGTCGGCCGGATCGCGGAGGAACTCTCAGGCCTAGGCATCAGGGCGGGCGACCGCATGATGATCGTCAGCGAGAACTCGATCGCTCTCGCCGCACTGTTGCTCGCGGCGAGCCGGGTCGACGCCTGGGCTATCGTCGCCAATCCGCGCCTGTCGGACCGCGAACTCGATCAGATCCGCGACCATAGCGGCGCGCGACGGGTCTTCTTCACGGCGGCGATCTCGAAGGAGGCCGCAGCACATGCTTCGCGCTGCGGGGCGGATATCGGTTCCGTCGGTCCGCTCAGCCAGATCGGCATCGGCGCTCTGAATTTGCAAACGGCTGCCGAGCCCGTTCAGCGCGAAGCGGCCCGCCAGGTTGCCGTGCTGATCTATACGTCGGGAACGACAGGCACCCCGAAAGGCGTGATGCTCAGCCACGAAAACCTCATGATCAGCGCGAAGACAACGGCGCATTTCCGCGCCATGGACAGCCGCGACAAGACCTATATTATTTTGCCGATTTCGCACATTGTCGGCATCTCGCTTCTCATCATGACTCTGATGGTCGGCGGCACGGCGCGGCTCGTAGCCAAATACGATCCGGCGGCGCTCGCGAAGGCGATTTCCGACGAGGGCATCACCATCCTGAACGGCGTGCCGGCTACCTATCAGCGGCTGCTCGAATACAAGACCGTCGCCGGGCTGGCGCGGCTGGACCGCGGATCTCTGCGCATCATTGCGGTTGCCGGTGCTCCGCTCGACCTCGACCTGAAATCCCGCGTCGAGAAGGAACTGGGCCTGCCGCTTTCCAATGGTTACGGCATCACCGAATGTGCACCAGGTATTTCCGGCGTACGCTTCGACGCGCCGCGCAACGACCAGTCGGTGGGAACTCTGCTGCCCGGTGTCGAGGCGCGAGTCCGCACGCTCGACGGCATACCTGTCGGCAGCGGAGAGATCGGTGAACTCCACGTCCGCGGCCGCAACGTCATGCGCGGTTACTATCGCGCACCGGACCTGACGGCCAAGGTGATCGACAGCGAGGGCTGGTTCAATACAGGAGATCTGGCGCGCTTCGACGGCGACGTTCTCTATATCGTCGGCCGCACCAAGGAAATGATCATTCGCTCGGGATTCAATGTCTACCCAGCCGAGATCGAGGCGGTCCTCAACTCGCACAAGGACGTCGTGCAGTCCGCCGTGGTCGGACGCGCAGTCGCGGGCAACGAAGAGGTCGTCGCCTTCGTGCAGCTCATCCAGGGATCGCGAGCGAAGGCGGAGGATCTCGCAAGCTGGATCAAGCCGCAGCTTACCGCCTACAAGCGCCCATCGGAAATCATTGTGCTCGACGCCTTGCCGGCAACCTCGACCGGCAAGATTCTCAAGCACAAGCTTGCGCAGTCCCTGACCAACGTCGTGCCTGGTCCAGGCGCAGCAAAAGGTGTGCTGGGACGCGCCGTCTAACCGGAGAACATCCTTGCAAAAGAGAAACGCGACCGTGGCCGTGATCGGCGCCGGAGACTACATAGGCGGCGAAATTGCCAAGAAGTTCGCCGCCGAAGGCTTCACCGTGTTTGCCGGCCGTCGCAATGGGGCCAAGCTGGAGCCCTTGGTGAAGGACATCGAGAGCGCCGGCGGCGAAATCCATGCACGATCGCTCGACGCCCGCAAGGAGGAGGAAATCATCTCCTTCCTGGGCGATGCCGACAGGCATGCGCCGTTGGAAGTCTGCATCTTCAACATCGGTGCCAATGTCAACTTCCCGATCCTCGACACCACCGAACGCGTGTTCCGGAAAGTCTGGGAGATGGCCTGCTATTCCGGCTTTCTGGCGGGCAGGGAAGCGGCAAAACTGATGTTGCCGCGCGGGCAAGGGAACATCTTCTTCACGGGCGCCACCGCCAGCCTGCGCGGCGGCCCGGGTTACGCGGCCTTCGCCAGCGCCAAGTTCGGCTTGCGCGCTGTGGCGCAGGCAACCGCGCGCGAGCTCGGGCCGAAGAACATCCACGTCGCGCATCTGATCATCGATTCCGGCGTCGATACCGAATGGGTCAGGCAGCGCCGCATCGAGGCTCACGGCCCCAATGTGCTCGACGACCCCAACCTGTTGATGCCGCCGAAGTCGGTAGCCGAGTCTTACTGGCAACTCTACCAGCAGCCGCGCAGCGCCTGGACCTTCGAGCTTGAAATCCGCCCGTTTGGCGAAAAGTGGTGACGGGGAGCGATCGTTGAGCTTGAAGCATTCCCGCGTATCGAACGGTTAAAGGATCGGTCCGCCTTCACATATCCGAATTTGCTGCCTGACCGCGCCTCCCGGGGTGCGGCATTTCCGGTTCGGCGTGCTGAAGTTCATCAGCCGCCACAGCGGGCGCGCGGCGAAAGTGGCGCTGGTGGATGAAAAATCCGGCGAGGTGCTTCCTGCGGGATATCCGCCCGCGGGCCGGCCCGGTGCTGACGATCTGGTGCGCTGGCGGCTGACCAAATTCGGCGTTTAATCAAGGCTGCGGATTGGACTCATCAGAAAAAGGATAAGCCAAGATCACCTCTATCGCGTGGGACGGCGACGGAGTGATGACGCCGGCGAGATTTCCGATAGCCGCATCCTCCAAAGACCTGCCCGGAATCCGTTGTAACCTTCGTGGCCATATCGCAGGCAAAGCTCTTGTGGCCCCCGAAATAATTGTCGAAATTCAAGCGACTGGATGGCGAAGCTACAAATCGAGGTGATCGCGGGTTCCTCTGGCATACCACTTGCACGCGAATTAAGCTGGCGGCCATCGACCTGACTGGCCCGTCCTGCGCGATTGGCGCCGAATCCTCGGGCCAATGACGTACGCGGAACACCACCATCGCAACTGGGAGAGCATCATGGATCGCAGGACAGTGTTGAAGGGCTTGGCCGGTGTGGGCAGCCTGGCGGCAACCGGTGGCATTTCGATGCCGGCGCTTTCCCAGGGTGCCGCGGCGCGCACTTTGCGATTTGTGCCGCAGGCCAACCTTGCGAATTTCGATCCGGTGTGGGGCACCCAGTATGTTGTGCGCAACGCGGCCGCGATGGTTTGGGACACCTTGTATGGTCTCGACTCCGCGCTGCAGCCGCAGCGCCAGATGGTCGAGTCCGAAGAGGTGACCGATGACGGGCTGATCTGGACGTTTCGGCTGCGGCCCGGGTTGAAGTTCCATGATGGCGAGCCGGTGCTGAGCAAGGACGTGGTGGCGAGCCTCACACGTTGGTCGGCGCGCGATCCCATGGGGCTGATGCTCAAGGCGATTCAGAATGAACTGACTGCGGTCGATGACAGGACCTTCAGATGGGCGCTGAAGCAGCCATATCCGAAAATGCTTCTGGCGCTCGGCAAGAACAACACGCCCTGTGCCTTCATCATGCCGGAGCGGATGGCCCAGACCGATCCGTTCAAGCAGATCACCGAATATGTCGGCTCCGGCCCGATGAAATTCGCAAAGAGCGAATGGGTGCCAGGCGCCAAGGCGGTGTTCGAGAAGTTTGCCGATTACGCTCCGCGGCAGGAGAAGGCGTCGTGGCTCGCCGGCGGCAAAGCGATGCTGGTCGACCGCATCGAATGGGTGGTTATGCCCGATCCGGCCACTGCCGCGGCCGCGCTGCAGAATGGCGAGGTCGACTGGTGGGAGAACCCAATCACCGATCTCGTGCCGGTGCTGAAGAAGAACCGCAACATCGGCGTCGATATCGCCGACCCGCTCGGCAACATCGGCTCGTTCCGCATGAACCACCTGCATCCGCCGTTCAACGATGTGAAGGCGCGGCGTGCCGTGCTGATGGCGCTGAGCCAGGAAGACTACATGCGTGCGCTGGTCGGCGACGACACTTCGCTCTGGAAGTCGCTGCCGGGCTTCTTCACCCCGGGCACGCCGCTCTATAGCGAGGAGGGCGGTGAGATCCTTAAAGGCAAGCGCGATCTTGCCGCGGCCAAGAAGCTTCTGGCCGAGAGCGGCTATTCAGGCCAGCCGGTCACCTGCCTGGTCGCGCAAGATCAACCGATCACCAAGGCGCAGGGCGACGTCACGGCGGACCTGTTGAAGCAACTCGGCATGAATGTCGACTTCGTTGCGACCGACTGGGGCACGGTCGGATCCCGCCGCGCCCAGAAGACGCTGCCGGGCCAGGGCGGCTGGCAGATGTTCCACACCTGGCACTCTGGCGCGGACTGCATCAGTCCAGCCTCTTACAACGCCATTCGCGCCAACGGAGACAAGGCGTGGTTTGGCTGGCCCACCAGTGCGGGCGTGGAAAAGGAAGTCACGGCCTGGTTCGAAGCCAAGAATCTCGATGAGGAGAAGGCTGCGGTCAATCGCCTCAACCGCGTCGCGCTCGAGGACGTCGTCTATGCGCCGACCGGCTTCTTCCTGAGCTACACGGCGTGGCGAAAGAACATAGGCGGGATCGCGAAGGGACCGTTGCCGTTCTTCTGGGGTGTCTCGAAGAACGCCTGACGGAGCGGTGCATCGACATGCTGTCCTATATCCTGCGGCGCATTCTTGCGACCATGCCGGTGATGGCAATCGTCGCGCTGTTCGTCTTCAGCCTGCTTTACATCGCGCCGGGTGATCCGGCGGTGGTGATCGCGGGCGACCAGGCGAGCCCCGCCGATGTCGAGCGTATTCGCCAGAGCCTTGGGCTCGACCAGCCGTTTCTGGTCCGGTTCGGGACCTGGTTCTGGCATATCCTGCACTTCGATTTGGGCACCTCGATCTTTACCAATCTGCCGGTCTCTGCGCTGATCGCACAGCGTATCGAGCCGACGCTCTCGCTGATGGCACTTACCCTGATCCTGACCATTATTGTCGCCGTGCCGCTCGGCGTGGCGGCGGCATGGAAAGCTGGAAGCTGGGTGGACCGTGCCATCATGAGCTTTGCCGTGTTCGGCTTCTCGCTCCCCGTCTTTGTCGTCGGTTACGTCCTTGCCTATGTGTTCGCCCTCGAGCTCGATTGGCTGCCGGTGCAAGGCTACACACCGCTCGCCCAGGGCGTCTGGCCATGGCTGCAGAACCTGATCCTGCCGGCGCTTGCGCTCGGCTGCGTCTATATCGCGCTGATCGCGCGCATCACCCGTGCCTCCATGCTCGAAGTGCTGCAGCAGGATTATATCCGCACCGCTCGCGCCAAGGGGCTGGGGCAGCGCAGCATCCTGTTCATTCATGCGTTGAAGAACGCCGCCGTTCCGATCGTGACGGTGATCGGCATCGGCATTGCGCTGCTGATCGGCGGCGCAGTGGTGACTGAAAGCGTGTTCGCCATCCCCGGCCTTGGTCGGTTGACGGTCGATGCCATTTTGCGCCGCGACTACCCTGTCATCCAGGGCATCGTGCTGTTGTTCAGCTTCATCTATGTGCTGGTCAACCTGTTGGTCGACCTCACTTACACCCTGGTCGATCCGAGGATCCGCTATTGACAATCTCGGCCACTCGCACTGTTTCGCTGCCGCCGGGCGTTGTCGTTGCGCCGCAGCTGCCAGAGTTGCTGCTGCCGGTAAAGGTTCGCCGAGGTTTCGCAGGCTTCCTGGGCAACCATCCGACGGTCGCGATCGGCGGCGCATTATTGCTCCTTCTCGTATTCGTCGCCGTCTTCGCGCCCTATCTGGGGACGGTTGATCCGACCGCGCTGGCGCCGGCCAGGCGCACGCGCGCGCCGTCCGCGGATTTCTGGTTCGGCACCGACCTTTTGGGCCGCGACATCTATTCGCGTGTGCTCTATGGCGCGCGGGTCTCGCTTACCGTCGGCCTTTCGGTCGCGACACTCGCCTCGCTTTCCGGTCTCGCCATCGGCCTCGTCTCGGGCTTCGTGCGCTGGGCGGATGGCATCGTGATGCGGTTCATGGACGGACTGATGTCGATACCGCCGATCCTGCTTGCTATCGCGTTGATGGCGTTGACACGCGGCAGCGTCGGCAACGTTATCCTGGCGATCACGGTGGCCGAAATTCCGCGCGTCTCCCGTCTCGTGCGCGGCGTCGTGCTGTCGCTGCGCGAGCAACCTTATGTGGATGCGGCGGTTGCCTCCGGCACCCGCACGCCCATGATCATCCTGCGCCATATCTTGCCCAACACGCTGGCGCCGATGCTGGTGCAGGCCACCTATATCTGCGCCAGCGCCATGATCGTGGAGTCCATCCTTTCCTTTATCGGCGCCGGTACGCCGCCCACCATTCCCTCTTGGGGCAACATCATGGCCGAAGGCAGGGCGTTGTGGCAGGTAAAGCCCTATATCGTGTTCTTTCCCGCCGCGTTCCTGTCCGTCACTGTGCTTGCCGTCAATCTCGTTGGCGACGGCTTGCGTGACGCGCTTGATCCGCGCATGGCTAAGGGTCTTTAAGACTACGTTCGGGTGATCCGATGGCGTTGCTGGAAGTACGCAATCTGCAGACGCACTTTCGCACCCCGGAGGGGATCAATCGCGCCGTCGACGGCGTCTCCTTCCACGTCGATGAAGGCGAGACGCTGGCGATCGTCGGCGAATCCGGGTGCGGCAAATCCGTCACCTCGATGTCGCTGATGCGGCTCATCGCGGAGCCGCCG
>Ga0081540_1001609_pt1 | contig 19262 bp, 17 predicted proteins | sample TabmetS2T1R1_FD_71024 | JGI IMG/M metagenome (GOLD analysis project Ga0081540, IMG submission 71024) | Tabebuia heterophylla rhizosphere microbial communities from the University of Puerto Rico - S2T1R1 | ecosystem: Host-associated > Plants > Roots > Rhizosphere ... | reverse complement strand
TGTCGATCTCGACGGTGCAAGGCGTGATCTGCAGCATCTCCTTCGGATGCTGGAAGCGGGTCGCGGAGACGAGGTCCTGCTGAACCCTGCGACCGGAAAGCCGTTCGGCGCCGGGAAACAACGGAAGTGATGCTCAGGTGACGGACGTCATCAGCCGCTCGAGGGCGGCCTGGTCGTTCCTCGCGAGGGCGTCCTCGGCGAGCAGGCTGTCTCGATCGCGATAGATGCTGGCCACCGCGAGGATCCGGCCCTTCTGCCGGTAGGCGACGAGCGCATTCCGGTCCTTCAGCGAGCCCGCGACCTGAACGGCGTCCCACGCCTCGGCATGCCCCACGTAGTTGATGGGCACGTCGTAGTGCTGGCTCCAGAAGAACGGCACGTGCCCGTAGGGTGCACCGACGCCGAGCATGTCCCGCGCCGCCACCTGCCCGTGCTGCTGGGCGACGACCCAGTGCTCGATCCGCCACGTCTCGTCGCCGCGGGGGAAGCGGGCGATGTCTCCGGCCGCCCAGACGCCGGGAGCGCTGGTTCGCAGGTTCGCGTCCACCACCACCCCGCGGTCGAGCTTCAACCCGCTCTTCTCGGCGACCGACAGGTTTGGCCGCACCCCCACGCCCATCACCACCAGCTCCGCCGGGACCGTCGAGTCGTCGTCGCAGGTCACCGCCGACGCGGTGATGCTCGCGGGCTTCCGGCCGAGCCGGAACTGCACGCCCTTCTCCTCGTGCAGGGCCTGGATGAACTCGCCCAGCTCCGCGCCGAGCACCCGCTCCAGGGGCCGGCTCTCCGGGGCGATCACCGTCACCTCCACCTGCCGCGCGCGCAAGGAGGCCGCGACCTCCAGCCCGATGAAGCTCGCCCCGATCACGACCGCCTTCATCCCCGGTCGCAGCGCGCCGATGATCGCCTTCATGTCCGGCAGCGTCCGGAGCAGGTGCACGTGCGGCAGGTCCGCTCCGGGGACGGGGAGCCGGATGGGCGACGCTCCGGTGGCGAGCAGCGCGACCCCGAACGGCAGCGCGCGCCCGTCGGCGAGGTGCGCCACCCGCGCTCCGGGATCGAGACGGGTGACCTCACCGTCGAGCAGCTCGATCTGGTGCTCCTGGTAGAACTCGGCGCCGCGGATCGGCAGCCATTCCTCCGGTGCCGTTCCTGCGAGCCCGTCCTTGGACAGGTTTGGGCGGTCCACCGGCGGGCCCTCGTGGTCGTCTGCGACGAGGGTGATCGGTCCCTGGTAGCCGCGCCGGCGGAGCTGTTCCGAGCAGGCGTCTCCGGCGGCGCCGGCGCCGACGATCAGCACGGAGGAGGGAGTGTTCCTGATCGCCGTCCGGGCTGCGGCCGGATTCCGGCGCGCCCCGGCCCGGATCCGCGATCCCTCGCGGACCACCAGAAACGTCGCGATTCCCCGCGGAGCGGGCGGGTTCACCGCCTCTCCGGTCCGCACGTCGTAGTGGGCGTGGTGCCACGGACAGCGGACCTCCCATCCCAGGAACACCCCGTCCCAGAGCGGAGCGCCGTAGTGAGCGCAGGCCGCCGCGACGACGAACGCCTCCTCCCCCCGCCGGACGGCGACCACCGGGGCGCCGTTCACCTGCGCGGTGAGCATCCCGCCGTCGGGGATGTCCGACAGCTCGATTCCCCTGGACAGCTCGGGTCCGGATGCCTTGAGCGGCTCACTCATCGCGGGGCGACCTCCATGCCGCGAGCTGACAGCAACGTCTGCGCGGACGCGAGCGGATTCCAGACGGAAGGTTGGCAGTGCATCGCTCCAGCGGCGCCGGCTTCGACACACGGTGTCGTCCCCACCCCCACGAGACGCTGCGCTCGGGTTGCCCCCGGTCCATGGGGTGAGCTACGCGTTGTGGGTCATGCCAGGACCCTTCGTCGACGACGCCCAGGTCGCCCAGGCCCGCGGCATCGCCTCCCAGGTCATCGAGCCGGTGTTCGACCTCATCCGCCGGCACACCACCATCTCGGTGGAGCGCACCGTCCTGCGCCTGTTCGGGATGTCCGACGCCGGCCCGGGCGGAGTTCCTCTCACCAATCTGATGACCGACCGGCTCAAGGCCGCCGGTGTCCTCAACCGCGGCGCAGCCTACTGGTACGGGCGTGCGCTTCAGCTCGGCGCCGCCAGCCCGCTCGACGCGGTGGAGCGGATCGCCGCGCTGCCGGCCAGCAAGCTGGGTCCGCTCTCCGCCGAGACGGAGGGCAACCTCCGCGACGAGGTCCGCCGCGAGGCCGAGACCGCCGTCGACGAGCTCCGCCGCCGCATCGACGAACGCGATGCGCTCTGCCGCGAGTACCCGATGTCCCCGGCGCCGCACCGTTACGTCATCGTCGCCACCGGGAACATCTACGACGACGTGGACCAGGCCCGGGCCGCCGCCCAGGCAGGCGCAGACATCATCGCCGTCATCCGCAGCACGGCGCAGTCGCTCCTCGACTACGTCCCCCACGGCGCGACCACCGAGGGCTACGGCGGCACCTACGCCACCCAGGAGAACTTCCGGATCATGCGGGAGGCGCTCGACGAGGAGACTCGCCGCCTCAAGCGCTACATCCAGCTCACCAACTACTCCTCGGGCCTGTGCATGGCGGAGATCGCCTTCGCCGCGGCCTGGGAGAAGCTGGACATGCTTCTCAACGACGCGATGTACGGAATCCTGTTCCGCGACATCAACATGCGCCGGACGTTCATCGACCAGTACTTCAGCCGTCGCATCTGCGCGCTCGCCGGCATCATCATCAACACTGGCGAGGACAACTACATCACCACCGCGGACGCCTATGACGCCGCGCACACCGTCATCGCCAGCCAGTTCATCAACGAGGCCTTCGCCAAGCGGGCCGGACTTCGAGATTCGCAGCTGGGCCTCGGCCACAGCTACGAGATCGATCCTCACCGGCCGGAGACGCTCCTGCTCGAGCTGAGCCAGGCGATGCTCGTCCGCCGCTGCTTCCCCGACGCGCCGCTGAAGTACATGCCGCCCACGAAGCACAAGGAGACGGACATCTTCTTCAGCCACGCCTACGACGTGATGGCCGACCTGGTCGCCATCTGGACGCGGCAGGGCATCCAGCTGCTGGGAATGATGACCGAGGCGATGCACACCCCGCTGCTCGGCGACCGCTACGTGGCGCTCAAGGCGGCCGGGTACATCCACCGCGCCGCCCGGGGCATCGACGAGGAGTTCGTCGTTCGCGAGGACGGGAAGATCGCCAACCGGGCACGCTTCGTCTTCGGCAAGGCGATGGAGCTGCTCGAGGAGTGCCGGCAGGACGGCCTCGTCGCCGCCATCGGCCAGGGCCGGTTCGGCGACGTGAAGCGGACCGAGACCGGGGGCAAGGGACTGGAGGGCGTGATGGAGAAGTCGCCCGACTACTTCAATCCCTTCCTCGACATCCTGGAGGGGCGCTGATGGCCGGCGAGCACCTCATCCGGGCCTACGGAGACCGGCGCGACGACGGGGTCATCCAGCTCTCGTTCACCTTGCCCGTGCCCCTCTCGGACAAGGCCAAGGAGGCCGCCCGCCTGTTCTGCACCCGGCTGGGCCTCCTGGACGTCAAGGTCGCGGCGGCCGAGCCCGCGGCGGACAACTACACCTTCTTCGTCGTCTACGGCCGGGCCGACGTCTCGCTGGACTACGCGGGCATCGACGTGCCGGAGATCGTCTTCCGCAAGCTCGGCTTCGACGACCTGAACAAGCTCATCGAGGACCGCATCTCCCGGCGGGTGGTCGTCCTCGGCGCCTGCACCGGGAGCGACACGCACACCGTCGGCATCGATGCGATCCTCAACATGAAGGGCTACTCCGGAGACTACGGGCTCGAGCGGTATCCCTGGTTCGAGGCGTACAACCTGGGAAGCCAGGTCCCGAACGAGGAGCTGATCCGGCGGGCCGAGGAAAAGAAGGCCGACGCGATCCTCGTATCGCAGGTGGTCACCCAGCGCGACGTGCACAAGGACAACAGCCGGCAGTTCATCGACGTCGCCAAGGCGCACGGCCTGAAGGGGAAGACCATCCTCCTGCTCGGCGGTCCGCGGGTGGACCACAAGCTCGCCATCGAGCTGGGATTCGATGCCGGCTTCGGACCCGGGACCAAGCCGTCGGACGTGGCGAACTACATCGTCCACGCGCTCCTCAAGAAGATGGGCAAGGAGCCGGAGGACCTTCACTTCGAGGGAGAGCCGGGATGAGCGTGCGTTCGGTGCTCCGTCTGCGGATGTCCAGCCACGATGCCCACTACGGCGGGAACCTGGTGGACGGAGCGCGGATGCTTTCGCTGTTCGGCGACGTGGCCACCGAGCTCTGCATCCTCCAGGACGGCGACGAGGGCCTGTTCCGCGCCTACGACTCGGTCGAGTTCCTGGCGCCGGTGTTCGCCGGCGACTTCATCGAGGCGGAAGGGGAGATCACCGAGGTCGGCCGCACCAGCCGGAAGATGAAGTTCGAGGCCCGGAAGGTGATCCGGCCGCTTCCCGACGTGTCGGCCTCCGCGGCCGAGGTGCTCCCCAAGCCGCTCGTGGTCTGCCGCGCGACGGGTACCTGTGTCGTGCCGCTGGACAAGCAGAGGGGGAAGCGATGAGCGCGCGGCCCTATGTCATCACCGCGGCGATGGTCGGCGCCGAGACGACCCGCGAGCAGACGCCTTACCTCCCCATCACCGCCGAGGAGATCGCCGAGGATGCCGCCCGGTGCCGCGAGGCCGGCGTGGCGATGGTGCACCTCCACGTGCGCACCGCCGAGGGCAAGCCGTCGCAGGACGCCGAGCTCTTCCGCGCCGCCATCCGGGCCATCCGCGCACGCTGCGACGTGCTCATCCAGACCTCGACCGGCGGCGCGGTCGGCATGACCGCCGACGAACGCTGCGGGCCGCTCACCCTCACCGGAGCCGACCGTCCGGACATGGCGACGCTCACCACCGGGACGGTGAACTTCGGGGACGACGTGTTCAGCAATCCCCGGCCGCTGGTGAAGGAGATCGCCCGCCGCATCCGCGCCCTCGGTATCCGCCCGGAGATCGAGTGCTTCGACACCGGGATGATCGAGCAGGCCGAGTGGCTGGCGAAGGACGGCCTGGTGGACCTCCCGGCGCACTACGACTTCGTCCTGGGCGTGCCGGGCTCGCTCGGCGCCTCGGAGCGCGCGCTGGACTTCATGATCGGCTCACTGCCGGCCGGAAGCACCTGGACGGTCGCCGGGGTCGGCAGGCACCAGCTCCCGATGGCCGAGCTCGGGGCCGCCAAGGGCGGCAACGGCCGGGTCGGCCTCGAGGACAACGTCTACGTGAGCAAGGGCGTCCTCGCGAAGGGGAACTGGGAGCTGGTCGCCGAGGCGGCGAAGCGCGCCAGGGCCCAGGGCAGGGAGATCGCGACGCCGCAGCAGGCCCGGGAGATCCTCCGGCTCGGCTAGTTCTTCTTGCTCCGCACCCAGGGGAGTCCGGAGACGGCGTCGAGCCCCTCCGCCGCCTCCTCGAGAACCCTCCGGGCGGTGTCCTCGTCGAGGCGTTCCGCGATGTCCCGGGCGCTCCGGACCGCGCGCCACGAGACCAGCTCGGTCGCGTGGGAGCCGCCTGCCGTGTGCACCTGCTCGGCGTGGACCAGGAGCGCCCGCGCCAGCGCCTTCGAGCTCGGACCGGTCGCCCGGACACGTCCGGTCTGCTCGACCTTCTCCAGCAGATCCTGCGCCCGAGGGGTGAGCGGGTCCACCTGCCAGCCCGCCCTCGACTCCCCGACGCTCACCAGCGCCGGCCACAGCCGGCGGTGCACGAGCGTCACCTTCGCCGACAGCAGCGGGACGAAGAGGACCTGGCCTCCGTCCTCCAGCGCGCTCGCCACCTGGAAGATGCGCTTGCCCGCGGCATGACCCCACCACGAGCCCTTGATCGGCGCGCCGGCCACCAGCGCGGTCAGGCTCGGCTTCCGGGCATCGTGCATGAACATCAGCCCCGAGGACTCCAGGGCGTCCATGGCCTGGCGAAGTGCCTCCTCGGTGGACGCGGCGTCCATCGGGAGGGATATATCCCGTGCAGGACGGACGAGGGGCCCCCGGATGCCGCTGCTCACCGAGCTGTACCGGCCGTCGCTGTTGCTCCTGACCGACTTCTACCAGCTGACCATGGCTGCGGCGGCCTGGGCCTCGGGCGCTGCGCGGCGGGAGACCGTGTTCGATCTCGTCTTCCGCAAGGCACCCTTCGACGGTGGGTTCACCGTGGCCGCGGGGCTGGAGCTGGCGCTGGAGCTGCTCGAGTCCGCGCGCCTCGAACCGGCCGACGTCGAGTATCTCGCCGGGCTCCGCGGCGCGGATGGGGCGCCGCTCTTCGAGGACGAGTTCCTCGCCTACCTGTCGCGCCTGCGCCTCGAGGTGGACATCGACGCGGTCCCCGAGGGAACGGTGGTCTTCCCGCAGGAGCCGCTGGTCCGCATCACCGGACCGGTGATCCCCTGCATGCTGCTCGAGACGCCGCTGCTGAACCTCATCAACTTTCAGACCCTGGTCGCGACCAAGGCCGCGCGCGTCTGTCTCGCCGCGGGCGACGAGCCCGTTCTCGAGTTCGGTCTCCGGCGGGCCCAGGGGCCGGACGGCGGAGTCTCCGCCTCGCGGGCGGCGTACATCGGGGGCTGCGCGGCGACCTCGAACGTGCTCGCTGGACGGCTCCTGGGCATCCCGGTCCGGGGGACGCACGCTCACAGCTGGGTGATGCTCTTCGACGAGGAGGGCGCGGCCTTCGAGGCCTACGCCCGGACGATGCCCGGGAACACCGCCTTCCTCGTGGACACCTACGACACCCTGGAGGGGGTGCGCCGGGCCATCGAGGTCGGCGGGTGGCTCAAGGCGAGGCGGAAACCGTTTCTCGGCGTGCGCATCGACTCCGGCGACCTCGCCTGGTTGAGCAAGGAGGCGCGCCGGATGCTCGACGCCGCCGGTTTCCCCGAGGCCCAGGTCTACGCCACCAACATGCTCGACGAGCACGTCATCGAGAGCCTCAAGCGGCAGGGCGCGACCATCGGCGTGTGGGGCGTGGGCACCCGGCTGGTGACCGCGGACGGGGATCCGGCCCTGGGCGGGGTCTACAAGCTCTCGATGGTGCGCGAGCCAGGCGGTTCATGGCAGCCGCGGATCAAGCTCTCGGAACAGGTGGAGAAGATCTCCACTCCCGGCCGCCTTCAAATTCGCCGCTTCGCCGACGCCCGAGGTGCGGTGGGAGACATGATCGTGGACGAGGAGATCTCGCAGCCGACGCGGACGATGGTCGATCCGCTGGACTCCACGCGTCGCCTCACCTTGCCCGACGACTGCGACTTCACCCAGCTGCTGACCCCGGCGGCGCGGGAAGGGCGCCGGACCTCGGAGCCGGAGACGCTGGACGCGATCCGGACGAGGGTCCGGCAGCAGCTCGGGCTCTTCCATGCGGGGGTGAAGCGGTTCCTCAACCCGCACCGCTACCCGGTCGGGCTGGAGAGCACGCTGTACGAGCGCCGGAACGAGCTGATCCTCGCCGCTCGCTCTCACCGCTGAGCGAGGCAGCGCGGGCTCACTCTGCGCGGAGCGCGACGGAGGGGTCCACGGCGGCCGCGCGCCGCGCCGGCACCAGCAGGGCCAGGACGGCGGTGAGCAGCATGGCGCCCAGGACGGAGAGCAAGACCGTCGGCTCGAAGCCCCGCGACTCGAAGAGCAGCCCCCGCAAGGCGCCTCCGACGAGGGCCGATCCGAGCACACCCACCAGCATCCCCCCGAGGACCGCGGGGAGCGCCCGGCGCGCCACGTCGAGGGTCACCTCGCGCGGCGTCGCTCCCAGAGCGATCCGGATTCCCAGCTCGTGGGTGCGCTCGCCCACGACGTAGGACAGGACACCGAAGAGCCCGATCGCCGCGAGCAGGGTCGCGCAGCCGGCGAAGACTCCGAGGAGCCACACCGGGTATCGGCGGCCGAAGACGGCCGGGCTGTCGGCGAGCATCGCGGGCATGTCCTGGAGCGACTGCAGCGCCAGATCGCCGTCGACCGCGACGACGGCCCGATGGAGCTCCGGGATGATTGCCGCGCCCCGCGGGCTCCGCACCGCGAGCGCGAGGGACAGGTCGGCGTATGCGTTCTGCCGCCAGGGCAGATAGAAGGCCTCGGGCGGAACGGAGTCGATGGGTCCGAGGCGCTCGTCCCGCACCACCCCCACCACCGTGAAAATCTCGCCGTCCGGCTTGTAGGTCAGCTGGAACCGCTCGCCGAGCCCGTCCCGGCCGGGGAAGTGAAGCCGGACGAAGGTCTCGTTGACCACGGCGACCGCCGGCGTGCCGGGGCTGTCCTGGGGCCCGAGGAGCCGGCCCCGGAGCAAGCGGACGCCGAGCGTGTCGAAGTAGCCGTCGGTGACGATGCGGGACGTCGCGAAGGTCGAGGGGTCGGCCGTTCCGGCGGCACGCACGCCCATGCGCCCCGAATCGGTCGTGCCGGGAAGGTGGGTGGTCGTTCCCACCGCGCTCACCGACGGCACCGCGGCCGCGGCGGCGAGCACCCGGTCCATCACCGCCAGGACCTCCGGCTCGGTGAGGTTCCGGCGCGGCAGCGAGAGAGTCCCGACCACCACGCCCTCGGGGCGGAAGCCTGGATCGACCGCGAGCACGGAGGAGAGGCTCCGTGCGAAGACACCGGCGCCGTTGAGCAGCACCACCGCGAGCGACACCTGCAGGAGCACCAGGAGCTGCATCGCCCGGTGCCGGCCGGGAGTGCCGCTGCGCAGGCCAGCCTCCTTCATGGTGGTGGCGAGCTCGCTCCGGGAGAGCCGCAGCGCCGGCACCACCCCGAACAGGACACTGGTCACCACCGCCAGCGCGACGGAGTAGAGGAGCGCCGCCGAGTCGAGCCGCAGGTCCTGGAGGAAGGGGAGGGAGGCACGCTGCGCGGGCGGAATCCCTGCGGTGAGCGCCGGGAGGACCGCGCGAGCCAGGGCCCAGCCGAGGAGCGCGCCGGAGAGGCCGAGGACCAGGCTCTCGCCGAGCAGCTTGCGAACCAGGTCCTGCCGCCTTGCCCCCAGGGCAGAGCGCACCGCCATCTCGTGCTCGCGCGACACCGCGCGCGCCAGGAGGAGATTGGCCACGTTCGCGCAGGTGAGCACCAGGAGCAGGACCACCGCCGCCCAGAGGACGAGGAGGACCGGACGCACCGAACCCACCTGTGCGTCGCGGAGCGGGACGGCCTGGACCCCCACGTGCAGCTGGTCCACCGGGAAGTCGACGCGCAGCCGGGCGGCGAGCGCATCGAGGCGCGTGCGGGCCTGCTCGAGCGAGAGTCCGTCCCGGAGTCTCGCGACCACTCCGAGCCAGGTCGCGTTCCGCCGGGTCGCGTTGTCGCCGGGCGGGACGATGGTGAGGAGGATCTCCGGGAGCCCGTGGGTGCCCGGTACCGTCTCCACGCCGGGCCAGCGGAAGTCCGGGCGAAGCACGCCGACCACGGTGTACGGCTTGCCCTCGACGGTGATGCTCCGTCCGACGGCAGCGGGGTCGGCGCCGAGCCGGTCACGCCAGAACGCGTGGGTGAGCATCGCGAGCGGCGGTGCCTGCGGCCCTTCCTCCTCCGGACGGAAGTCGCGGCCGAGGTGGGGACGGAGACCGAGCACCTCGAGGAGATTCCCCGTCACCGCGGCGACGGGAACCATCTCCGTACGGTCGCCGAGGCGGATGGGAAGGGTTTGCTCGTTGTACGCGGCGACGCCCGAGAAGATGTCCTGACGCTCGCGGAGCTCCATCAGCCCGGGCCAGGAGTAGCCGAAGTCGCGGCCCTGGCGGTCGAGCTGGAGCTGGTCGACGCGGACCAGGCGCTCCGGCGCGCGGAAGGGAAGGGTGCGGATCAGAGCCGCGTCGAGCACCGTGTAGATGGCGGTGTTGAGCCCGATCCCGAGGGCGAGGGTGAGCACCACGACCGCGGAGAAGGCCGGCCGTGCGAGCAGCGGGCGGACGGCGGAGCGGAGGCGTGAGGGGAGCACCGGGCGGATCGCTTCAACAGACGTGCCAGTCGGCCTGCGATGGCAGAGGGGCACGCATGGGCAAAAAGCGCGTCACGTGCTGGGAAGACCCGTCCCGGAAGCGGACAGCCCGCGCTAGGCTGAGGCGGAGATGAGTCTGGAGAAGTACCGGCGTGCCCGGGAGCTGATCACGAAGGCCGGCGGGGCGGACTTCGCGGGGCCCAAGGCCGAAGCACTGGTGGCCCGAGCCGAGGCCGCGCTGGGGCTGCGCTTTCCGCCGAGCTACCGCCAGTTCCTCCTCGAGCTGGGCGCCGGGGACGTCGGAGGCTTCGAGGTCTACGGGGTCATCGACGACGACTTCGACGACCCGCGGGTGCCGGATGCGATCGCGCTCACGCTGGAGGCGAGGCGATCCGGGCTCGATCCCCGCTACGTGATGATCGGAACGCTGGGGGACGGATCGCACGACTGCCTCGACACCGGACATCCCGATGCGTCCGGTGAAGTCCCGGTGGTGCAGCTGTCGTCGGAGTACGAGGATCCGGTCACGCTCGCCGACAGCTTCGGGGAGTACCTCCTCGTCGAGGTCCAGGACGCCCTCTCCAGCGAGGACGGCTAGAGACGCATCATGGCGATCGATCGCAGGCGATTCCTTCAGCTGTGTGCCGGCGCAAGCATGCTCGGGATGTCCGGCGCTCGCGCAGCGACCTCGAGCTCGAGGCAGCCCATCATCGACGTTCACCTGCACGCGTATCCGGCGGGTGAGGCCCTTCCTGCGGCGCCGAATCCGGTCACCGGCAAGCTTCCGGTCGCGAAGGATGGCGAGGCCCACCTGCGCGCGTGCCTCGCCGAGATGAAGCGGCTGAACGTCGTGAAGGGGGTCGTGAGCGGTGGCACCGGAGATCGCCTCGCCGCGGCCGCGCACTGGCGTGAGGCGGCCCCCGATCGGATCATCGCCGGTGCCGGCGTCCGCGGCTCGGAGGACACGCCGCTCCCCGAGCTCGGGCTGCTGCGGAAGGAGTTCGCCGAGGGCCGGCTCAGGGTACTCGGTGAGGTCAGCGCGCAGTACGCCGGCCTCAGCCTCAGCGATTCGAAGTACGACCCGTACCTCGCCCTCGCCGAGGAGCTCGACATTCCGGTCGCGCTTCACACCGGGACGGGTCCGCCCGGCACCTCCTACGACCCGTGCTGTCACGGCTTCCGGGCGAGTCTCGGCAATCCGATCCTGGTCGAGGAAGCGCTGAACCGCCATCCGAAGCTCCGCCTCAACGTGATGCACGGCGGCTGGCCCTGGCTGGAAGAGACCATCGCCATCCTCTTCCACTACCCGCAGGTCTACACCGACCTCGGGGCCATCGACTGGCTGCTCCCCCGGGCCGAGTTCCACGCGTACCTCGGCGCCTTGATGCGGGCCGGGTTCGGCAAGCGGATCATGTTCGGGACGGACCAGATCTTCTGGCCCGAGGCGATCGGGATGGCCGTCGCGGGCGTCGAGTCGGCGAAGTTCCTGACCGCTTCCGAGAAGCGCGACATCTTCTACGGCAACGCGGCTCGCTTCTTCCGTCTCGAAGACAAGCGGTGATGGGTCCGACGGGCTCGCCCGAAATACTCGAGGCCCGAGGTGATCGGGATGGCCATCGACGGGGTCGGGTTTCTCGAGTCAACGATCGCGCGGCGGCACGCGGGAGACGGCCGCCTGCATAGCCGCGACGAGATTCCCGACCGACGGCACCGAGGGATCACTCGGCCAGACGAAGAGATCCAGGAGGTCGCCCTGGGTCTTCGCCCGGATGCCGTGTCCGCTTCCCGGCAGAACATACGTGACGGCCGCGTCCCCGCGATCGCTCACCGGGCTCAGCGACGTCTCTCCAGGAAGTCCACGGGTGACGCTGTCGTTCATGTGATCATCGCCAGCTCGGGTGAGGGGCGTCGTGACGAGGAAATCGATCCGCATCTGCTCGTCCGACGAGTACTGGCAGACCACGGCCTCCCGTTCCTCCTCGGGGTGCAGGATGTACCCGCCCGATTTCCGAGCCGTCGGGATCAGTGTCCGGGCGTCGGCCAGGGTGAGCAGGGAACAGGCGTCTCCGACCGGGGCCCCCGGGGTGAATCCGCAGCCTGCGAGCGGAAACGCGAGCAAGAGCAACACGAGCTTTTTCACGACATCCCCCCAGCTCGGAACGGCTAGAACGGCGGCACTTCCCGGCGCCGCGTCGGTCGCTCCACCTGCTTGTTCGCCGTCCGCTGGAGCGCCATCGCCAGCGCCTTCCGAGTGTCGCGCGGATCGATGACGTCGTCGAGCATTCCCAGCGCCGCCGCGCGCTCGATCCGCACGTGAGGGCGTAATCCGGAGGCGAGCTCGTCCTTCATCGCCTTCGCCGCCTCCGGGCTCTCCGCCTGGTCCAGCAGCTTCTTCGCGCCGATCGACACCAGCCCCTCGGCGCCCATGATCCCGATCTCCGCGTCCGGCCACGCCACCAGGAGGTCGGGCTCGTAGGCCCGTCCGTTCATCACGTAGTAGCCGGCCCCGAATCCCTTCCGGACGACGACGGTGAACTTGGGCACCGTCGCGCTCGAGACCATCTGCAGCATCCGGGCCCCGTGCCGGATCAGCCCCGACTGCTCTGCCTTCGTCCCCACCATGAACCCCGGCACGTCCTGCAGGAAGAGCAGGGGGATCTGGAACGCGTCACAGAGCGCCACGAAGCGCGCCGCCTTGTCGGAGGCTGCCACGTCCAGCACCCCGCCGAGGAACATCGAGTTGCTCGCCACCACCCCGACGCTCCACCCGTCGATCCGGCACAGCCCGGTGATGATGTTCCGCGCGAACCGCGGCTTCAGCGGGAAGAACTTCCGGTCATCGGCGATCGCCCCGATGACCTTGTGCATGTCGAACGCCTGCCGCGGGTTGTCCGGCACCACCGTCAGCAGCGACTCGTCACGCCGATCCGCCGGGTCAGCGGAAGGGCGCCGCGGCGGCTTCTCGCCACAGTGCGACGGGAAGAACCCCAGGTACTCCCGCACCGCCGCGATGCACGCCGCATCGTCGGCGAACTCCCCGTCCGCCACCCCCGAGACCTCGTTGTGCAGCTTGCTCCCCCCGAGCTGCTGCTCGGTCACGTCCTCGCCCACCGTGCTCTTCACCAGCGCCGGGCCACCCACGGCGATGCTCCCGATGTCCTTCACCATCGGGACGTAGTCGGCGAGCCCCGGGATGTAGGCCGTCCCCGCCGCCCCCGGCCCCATCATCGCCGCCACCTGCGGCACCACGCCGCTCAGGATGCTCTGCTCGCGGAACAGGTAGCCCGTGTCCGCGAACCCGGCGAGGCGCCGTGGATCGACCTCGCCGCCGGCCTCCAGCCGCGCGCCCCCCGAATCCACCAGCCACACGATGGGCGTCCGGTTCTTCAGGGCCAGGTCCCGGAGCCGGGTCGCCTTCCGTTCGCCCACCTCGCCGATGCTCCCGCCCAGCACCGTGAAGTCGTAGATCGCCGCCGCGACCGGCCGGCCCTCCACCGTTCCGAAGGCGGTGATGACCGCGTCCGCGGCAGTGGGCTTCGCCGGGTCCTCCTCGTCCGGGAGCCGGCCCTCCGCCGAGGCCAGCATCCCCAGCTCCTGGACCGAGCCCGGGTCGAAGAGCAGCTCCAGCCGCTGCCGGGCGTCGAGCTTGCCCCGACCGTGCTGGCGCTCGACCCGCTGGGCGCCGCCCATCTCGGCCTTCTGTGCCCTGAGCCGCAGGAGCCGCTCGAGGGCGTCCTTCATTCCCATGCGGGCGCACGTTACTGGACAGACCCCATCTCCCGCGCGGAATCCCGGTCGTCGTATTCTCCGGGAGCCTCCTTCCCCCATGTCCGAGCGGCCGCTCCGCATCGTCAGCTACAACGTCCGGTACTTCGGTCACGCGCTCCGCGGGCTGGCCACCACCCGCTCGTCGCTGGAGCGGATCGCCCTGAAGCTGACCAGCCTCACGCCGCTGGCCGACGTCATCTGCCTCCAGGAGGTGGAGACGCGCTCGCTGCGGAGCACGCTCGCCTTTCGCGGGACGCACACCCAGCTGGAGTCCTTCATGGCCGCGTTCGAGGCCGCCTTCGCCCGGACGAAGCTGGTGTTCCCGTACGACGCATTCCACTTCCGCGCCCACAGCTACCAGTTCCGCTCGACCACCCTCTACACGACAGGGCTGGCGGTCATCGTCAACCGCAACCGCCTCCGGGTGGAGGGCCACAACGTCCTGAGCCCCCACGCCATCACCCACCACCACGTCGCCCGGCTCAAGGACACCAAGCAGAGCCGGATCTGCGCCCACGTCCGCCTCGCGACGCCCGGGGGCCAGGCCTTCCACGTCTTCAACACCCACCTCAGCCTGCCCACCCCCTTCACCCGCGAGTTCTGGAGCGAGAAGGAGAAGATGGGTTTCGGCCTGAACCAGCTCATCGAGGCCAAGAAGCTGGCCACCTTCGTCCAGGGACACGCCAACGGGGACCCGTTCGTCGTCGGGGGCGACTTCAACTCCTCCCCCGCCTCACCGGTGTACCGGTACCTGTCGGAAGAGGTGGGATGGGTCGGCGCGCAGGAATCGCTGAAGCAGATCGATCGCTCCCACAGTGGTTTCCCCACTGCGGGCTTCTTCCGACTCCGGATGCACCTCGACCACCTCTTCGGGGGAAATGGCATTCGCTGGGTGGACCTCGCCGGCACGGAGCCCTTCGGGCGCGGACCGTTCCACGGGCTCTCGGACCACGTCCCGCTCATCGCCCGTTTCGAGCCGCCGCACGCCAGACAGGCGAGCAGCGAGGCGGTTTGACGTAAACTCGCCGGCCGTGGCCAGGCTCGATCCGATCTTCGAACGACTCCTCCGGGAGGGCACCGAGCTCCTCTTCGACACCGGCTCCCCGGCAATCATGCGGTCCCACGCGGGCGACGTCCCGGTCCTGCGCCAGCAGCTCACGGCGCAGCAGATCGCCGGCGTCTTCGCCGAGCTCGTCCCGAGCGAGATGCGCACGGCCTTCCCCGCGCCCGGGGTGACGACGTTCGAGTACGGCGCGCCGGCGGGGCGGGTGGCCGTGACCTTCGAGCGAAACGGCGGACAGGTCCGGGCCATGGTCCGGCCGGCGGAGAAGGGCGCCGAGGAGGAAGGCGAGGCCATCGAGCTCGCCTCGGCCGCCGAGATGCTGCACGACTACATGCACGGCCCGGGCACCGCGAACCCCGGCAAGCCTCCGGCTCCCGCTGCCACCGGGATTCCCACCGGCTCCCAGCCAGGAATTCCGATGGGGTCGCAGTCCGGAGTCCGCCGGGGCGTGGCCAAGGACATCCAGTTCCGGGAGCTGCCCGGCGGAGGCAAGGCGCAGACGACCACCGGGGGCCATGCCGTCGTGCAGGCAGCAGCCGCGGCGGCCGAGCCCTCGGCATCGGCGAAGAAGGGCTCGGGCGCGGGCCCCGCCCCGGTTCCGGCATCGGACCCCCGCGGGGCGATGGACCAGCTGCTCAATCACATGCTGGACCGGAAGGCCTCGGACCTCCACGTCTCCTCCGACACCACGCCCATCATCCGCGTGGACGGCGACATGACTCCCATCGAGGGGTATCCGCCGCTGTCGACGAGCCGGCTGAAGGACATGCTCTTCTCCATCGCGCCGGAGAAGAACCGGGAGCAGTGGCTGTCCATCAAGGACACCGACTTCGCCTACGAGACGCCCCGCGCCCGCTTCCGGGTGAACGTCTTCGAGGACCGCAAGGGAATCGGCAGCGTGATGCGCCAGATCCCCAACACCATCCGCACCGCCCAGGAGATGGGACTGTCGCAGGCGGTGCTGGACCTCTGCTTCCTCAACAAGGGGCTGGTGGTCGTCACCGGCCCCACCGGGTCAGGGAAGAGCACCACCCTGGCCTCGATGATCGACCACATCAACCGCAACCGGGACGATCACATCATCACCATCGAGGACCCGATCGAGTTCGTGCACCCCAACCGCCGCTGCCTGGTGAACCAGCGGGAGATCGGCGTTCACACCGGCTCGTTCAAGCACGCTCTCAGGGCGGCCCTCCGGGAGGACCCGGACATCGTCCTGGTGGGCGAGATGCGCGACCTCGAGACGATCGCCATCGCCATCGAGACCGCCGAGACCGGTCACCTGGTCTTCGGCACGCTCCACACCAACACCGCCCCCAGCACCGTGGACCGGATCATCGACCAGTTCCCGGCCGACCGGCAGGAGCAGATCCGGATGATGCTCAGCGAGAGCCTCAAGGGCGTCATCACCCAGACGCTCTGCAAGAAGATCGGCGGCGGCCGGGTCGCGGCGATGGAGATCCTCATCGCCACCTCGGGCGTCGCGAACCTGATCCGCGAGGGGAAGACCTTCCAGATCCCCTCGGCGATGCAGACGGGGAAGAACGTCGGGATGCAGACGCTGAACGACGCGCTGTTCGACCTGGTGAAGAAGAAGCTCGTCGAGCCCCAGGAGGCCTATACCAAGGCCATCCAGAAGACCGAGCTGAAGCAGATGCTGGAGCGCGGCGGCTTCAAGCTGGAGGCAGAGGCCGCGTAGTGCCTCGACCGGGGTCTGGTGAGCCCGGCGAGGGTCGAGGCAGGAGAGGTGCTGGCGGCATCGAGGCCGCGCACGAGGTGTCGCTCGGGTCGGGGAGGGGGCCGCCGGGCGCGAACCCGGGCGACCTCCGCCTCACCGTCCGGAAAGGACGTCGTTCACCGAGGGCATCTTCTGGATGTCGCCGCGAGCGACCTTCCAGGCCTGCTGAACGATCCAGGAGAGCGAGCGGTCCTGCCGCGTCGCCTCGTGCTGGATCTCGATCAGCATCTCCTCGGGGAAATACAGCGACTGTTTCCGGTGATCGGTGCCCGGCATCAGGCTTCCTCACGCGTGTCGGGGAGCGCGGGCTCGCCCGTGACATCGTTCACGGCGGGGAAGGCCTTGATGCGCTCGCGGGCGATGCGCCACGCCTGCTGCACCACCCAGGAGAGCGAGCGGTCCTGCCTCGTGGCCTCCTCCTGGATCTCCCGGAGCATCTCCTCCGGGAAGTACAAACTCTGCTTGCGCTTGTCGGTTCCGGCCATCTCTTGGGTGCTCCCGGGGTCAGGTCAAACGTCAACGTCGGACGCGTGTCCACAGCCGGGCCCGACGTGCTCTGAGGGGGAGTCTCCGCCACGCCGTCGGATCGGTCAATCATTTGGCGCGGTTCCGAAAAAGCGAACGCCCCGGTTCCAGCGAAGGAACCGGGGCGCCCGGGAAAGAAGGGGCAGCAGAGATGACTCCCTGCGACCCCCGTGGGCCCAGAGGGGGAGGGGGGGGACCCCTAGGCCCAACACTCATCCATTTTCGTAATTCAGAACCCGCGGGGTGGCTCGCCCATTCCTCACCCCCGTCGCCACTGCCACCGACTGACTGTCATTCTAAGGGCGGGCTCGACTGGTCTCAACCTGCCGACTGGTGCGATGTCCTCTCCCAGGTGTGGATGCCTGTCGCATGGACGACGACCCGCGAAACCTAGCTGTCATCGAGGAAGCGGTTCGGGCGTGTTTCGGGCGCCAGGCCGGAAGAATTCTCGTGGCTGTGTCCGGCGGAGCCGACTCACTCGCCCTGATGGTCGCAGCGGCCAGGGTGGCAGCCGGTCGGACGGGGGTCGCCTCGATCGACCACGGGCTCCGTCCGGAGGCGTCCGCCGAGGTGGCACGGGTGCAGGAGCTCGCACGCTCGCTGGGTCTTCCGTTCCACACCGAGTCCTTGCACCTTCGGCCCGGCCCTGGCGCGGAGGCGCGAGCGCGGGAAGCCCGGTATGCCGCGCTGGACCGCATTGCCCGGGAAAACGGGTACGCGGCGATCGCCACGGCCCACACGGCGGATGACCAGGCCGAGACCCTGCTGATGCGGCTGGCGCGCGGCTCGGCGCTCCGCGGGGCGGCGGCCATCCGGGCGGAGGCGCCGCAGCTGCTCCGCCCGCTGCTCACCGTCCGCCGCGCCGACACCGAGGCGATGGTCGCCGCGGCGGGACTCGAGCCAGCACGCGACCCCTCCAACGCGGATCCGGTCCACCTCCGGACCCGCATCCGACATCACGTCTTGCCCGTGCTCCGGCAGGCTGCCGGCCCGTCGGTCACCGAGCGGCTGGCGCGCTTCGCCCGCTCCGCCGCCGAGGACGAGGAGCTGCTCGCCGCGTACGCCGCGGAGGCGCTGGGCCGGGTGCGCGATGGCGCTGGCCTCGACGCGGTCGGGGTCCGCGCGCTGCCGTGGCCGATCCGCGGCCGGGTGCTGCGCGCGTGGCTGGAGGAGATCGGCCATCCGGTCTCCGACCGGCTCCTGCGCGATGTCTCCGCGGCGATCGATCGCGGGGGGCGCGCCGGCCTCCCCGGGAGAGCGGTGCTCGCCACCGAGGGGAGCTGGGTGCGGGTGTTGCCCCGGACGTCATCGACCGGTCCGCCCGCGCATGCGCTGATCGAGGGAGACCCGGTGGAGTTCGGGGGATTCCGGGTCTGGCTCGGACAGGGGCCGGGGGTGCCGGTGGGAGCCGCGGCCGGGCCGCTGCTGGTGCGCTCCCGGAAGCCGGGGGATCGGGTGGGGCCGGAGCGCGGGCCCACCCGGCGGGTGCAGGACGTGCTGGTCGACGCGTCGGTCCCGGTCGAGTCGCGCGGGGCCTGGCCTCTGGTGGCGGACGCTCGTGGGCGCGTCCTGTGGGTGGTCGGGCTGTGGCCACATGCCCACCCGGGCCCTGGCCCGTTCCTGCAGGCGGAGCCGATCGGTCCGCGACCGAGCACCCGGGAGCAGGGTTCGTTATAGGCGCAGAACGGGCGTGCCTGTCCGAGTGCTTGCGAGGGGCCCGGACGGCCCGTCAGAATGCTGGATTCCGGCCCCCGGAAGGGGGGCGGGGTCGCGCCCGGAGGCGAAAGGGGCAGTCCACACGTGCGTTCCAGTTACAAGACCATCGGACTCTGGGTAATCCTGATCGCGCTGTTCGTCTGCTTCTTCCACATCTTCAACCGCAACCAGGACGAGGTGCAGGAGCCGACCTTCACGGCGCTCCTGTCGAAGATCGAGGAGAAGAAGGTCCGTCAGGTCAACGTCCGCGGGAACACCTACTCGGGCACCTTCGAGGACACCAAGGAGCGCTTCCGCACCATCGGTCCGCCTGCGGACTCGGTGATGCTCCAGAAGCTCCGGGAGTCCGGCGTCGACGTGAAGTACGAGAAGGAGGAGCAGAACAACCTCTGGCTCACCATCCTCGGACAGTGGATGCCGGTGGTGTTCCTCTTCGTCTTCTTCGTGCTCTTCATGCGCCAGCTGCAGGGCACGGGC
>Ga0081540_1001608_pt1 | contig 19263 bp, 16 predicted proteins | sample TabmetS2T1R1_FD_71024 | JGI IMG/M metagenome (GOLD analysis project Ga0081540, IMG submission 71024) | Tabebuia heterophylla rhizosphere microbial communities from the University of Puerto Rico - S2T1R1 | ecosystem: Host-associated > Plants > Roots > Rhizosphere ... | reverse complement strand
GCGCTTTTCCGACGCGCGCATTCTTGGGCTGGCCAAGGTGGTTCAGCGCGCCAACCCGATCGGCTGGCCGCCCATCAGCTGAATGGATTTCGAAGTATCAGCAGTTATTCCGATCTCTTCCTATGGCACCGTCGTGTCGATTTTCCCGGTCAATCTGACAGATGGCAGCGCCGCGTACTGACTGGATGAATCGAACGCAGCCGACTCGTTCCGGTTTGTCATCCGCGCCACGAGCCTTTTCGCTTCGTCGGCGGCCAACGGGCCGAAACCCGGCACGTCATCGGGCTCGGCAAAATTCCAGGCGTTTTCGGCCAGTCCAATGAAGCCCTTGACCGACGGATCGGCGAGAACGGCACGGATATCGACCGATGCATCCGGTTTGACGACCGCGTCGTTGCACAAGCCGGCCGCTGCCCCGCATCCGGGTACGACCCGGCTCGGACGCTGCACCGGCGCCGCCGGCGTCGGAGAGGCTGGAGCCGCTCGTTCTTGTCGCTCAACGGACGATGCGCAGACGCCAAGAGCCACCAAAGCTCCACCTGCCGACCACCGAACCCAGCTTGGCCACATGCGCACGGCCTCACGCGATGTCGGAGGAGTACAGTGCAGCTGTCACTCGAGCGTCGAGCGATCGCCAAACACGCTATGCGTGGTGCCCCAACGGCCGACCAGGGCGTTACGCATCATGCCGGTGCCGTCTATCCGGCGATATTCCCCGGCACACCCCAGCCCACCGCTGACAAGCAGCAGCGGCGGGCTGGCCACCTGGCCTGCACGCCGCCGCTTCGGATCGCGGTCATAGGCGAAGTCCTGATAACGATCCGGCGAGGCCGCCGGATGGCAACAGCGCTTCAGCGTGGGGTTGTTCGATAGCCGAGGTTACTCGCCCGGCTCGTTCACATCCACACCCTGACCGGTATACTTCGGCCAATGGTAATCACTACCCTGTGCCTGCTCGGCGGGGACCTGCGCAAAGGCGTTAGCGTCGCCCTGATGAAGCGGCGCACGCAGATAGTTCGCCGCATCGGCTTGCGGCACGACATTGCCGCTGCCGACATCAGGATCATACGACTGGGCGAAAGCCGGGGACGCAACGAGCGTGGCAAGGGCCACGGCAGCAACAAGCATTTTCATGATACATCTCCTTATTGTACGGGAAACAGCAAGTTGATGCTGGAACACGAGGCTTCGTGTCCTCCCGCATTACGATATGGGGTGGGAAAATCGCCCGATCATTCACAGAACGTCGAATACTCAATTCGGGACGCTCGAAAAGTCTTCACGGCAAGCGATCGCTCAATCGAAGGCGCCGGGTTGCTCTTAGCCACCAGCATGTCGTGCCGCGTCGCTGCCATGCGCTTGCCAGTCTCAGCTCGCTCTTAACTTCGAATTCATGCCATGTGACTGCCAATTTAATGGCAACCCGCTCGAGCGATCCTCACATTTACTGCTGGCGCTCGACGACCAGCCGACAAGCATCTGCTTTCTGGCCGCTCGCGTGCGCTTCACAGCGAAGGAGAGCGGAATGCGGAAGATCATTCTTTCGGCACTCGTGTGCGCCGTCTGGGCCGCGCCGGCCGTGGCAAAGGACACAAAGCACACCGTCTCGCCAGTTCCGCATAGCGTTCCGAGCCCCGCGCCACACGCCGATGGGCAACAACGCAAGCCAGCGGCGACGCCGTCAATCGAGGATGCTCTTCGCACGCGCCTCGGTCGCGCCGGTTACAAGGACATCGAAATGGTGCCGACGTCGTTTCTGGTTCGCGCCAAGGACGCCGACGGAAATCCCGTGATCATCGAGGTCTCCCCCGACTCGGTCACCGAGCTGAAAGTAGCCCCGCAAGCCGGCCAGGACGGTACCGGCGCCGCACCGGCCGATGAAGAGAAATTCTGAAGCCCGCATTCCGAACCACGGAGATGACAAGCACCAGGAGCGAATCCGCACAGCCGAAGAACAGGCTGGCCGACACGGCTCGGACGCTGATCGAGGCGCTGCTGATCGCGGTGCTGATCCGCACGTTCCTGTTTCAGCCGTTCAATATCCCGTCCGGGTCGATGGAACCGACCCTCCTGGTCGGAGACTATCTGTTCGTTTCGAAATTCAGCTATGGCTACAGCCGCTATTCGTTGCCGTTGTCATTGCCGCTGTTCTCCGGAAGAATTTTTGGTGCGCCCCTGCAACGTGGGGACGTGGTCGTGTTTCGGCTGCCGAGCAACGATTCCGTCGACTACATCAAGCGCGTGATCGGGCTGCCCGGCGATCATATCCAGGTGATCGACGGAATCCTGGATATCAACGGCACACCGGTGCAACGGGAACGCCTGCCGGACTTTGTGGGCGAAAACGCCTGCGGCACAGGCGCAATCAGCCGCCCTGCCGGCATCGAGCAATGGCGCGAAACCCTTCGCAATGGGGTGTCCTACAACACGCTGCATTGTACCTCGTTCAACGGCTTTCCCGATACCACACCGGTCTACATCGTTCCGCCTGGCCATTACTTCATGATGGGTGACAACCGGGAAAACTCGCGGGACAGCCGCTTCCCCGATGTCGGGTTCGTGCCGGCCGAAAATATTGTCGGCAGAGCGCAGGCGATTTTCTTTTCAATCGGCGACGACTTACCGGCCTGGCACATTTGGCAGTGGCCCTGGTCCGTGCGCTGGAGCCGCGTTCCGAAGCTAGTGAGCTAGACATCGCGGCAAGGTGCAGGGACCCGGCAGGGCCCGGCCAGGACAGGCAGGATGAGGTGATGAAGCTCGGTATCATCGGAACGGGAAGTGTCGGCTGCGCCACTGCGCTTGCGGCGGTCGCGCGGGGCAGCGCGCGCGAGATCGTGCTGGTCAATCGCACCCGCAAGACGGCCGAAGCGGTCGCTACCGACATCCGCTACGGAACGCCGCTTTCGCCGCCCGTTCAGATCAGCGATGGCGACTATGACGCCCTCGCCGGCGCCGGCGTCGTCCTGATCACATCCGGGGTGAACGAGAAAACCGGAGGCGCCACCGATCGCAATGATCCGGAGGGCCGGCTGCGGCTGCTCGACAAGAACGCCGCGATCTATCGGGATATCGTGCCGCGCGTGGTGCAGGCGGCGCCGGACGCAGTGATCGTCTGCGTGACCGACCCGCCCGATCCTCTCGCCGACATCGCCCGCGAGGCCGCCGGCCATGATCGCGTCCTGAGCACGGGAACATTCCTCGACAGCCTCCGGTTCCGTGTTCATCTCGGCCGCCATTTCGGCGTCGCTCCGGGCCACGTCGAGGCCCAGGTGATCGGCGAGCACGGCACGTCGCAGGTCTTCCTGTGGTCTTCGGCGCGGGTCGCCGGGGTTCCGATTGCGGCTCTGCTGCGTCAGCGCGGCGAAAGGCTGCACGACCTTCGGGCCCAAATCGAAAACGAGGTGCGCCACGCCAACATCACCATCATCGAGGGTCACGACGCCAGTCAGTACGGGATCGGTATCGTGTCGGCGCGCATCGCCGAGATGATCCTGCGCGACGAGCGCGCGGCGCTGCCGATCGGCAGCCATCATGCGTCGCTGGGCGTGACCCTGTCGCTGCCGAGCGTGGTAGGCCGCGACGGCGTCGTTTCGGTGCTGCAACCGGATCTCTCCGCCGAGGAGGAAGGGGCCCTGCAGAAGAGCGCCGAAGCATTACGGCGCGCGTTGGAGCGAGTCGGCGGCACCGGTCTACGCAAGCCAGCTTAGAGCGAGATGATTTTTCTTCGAATCGTCATCTCGCTCTAACTTATGCTTGGAGCAAGACCTTTGCCGAAAACCGGTATCCACCCCGGATCAGGTCCGGGGCAGGCTTTTTCGGGATCGTGCTCTAACTCGCGCCGTCGAGGGGTTTCACTCCACCTCGCCATGCCGCGCCATGCACGCGCGGTATTGGAAGATCTCCATGTTGCCCCATTCGTATTCGGGCCATTGCGCCGCGATGGCGCTGCATTCGCGCAAGGCCGCTGCGCGCTTGGCGCTGATTTCGATCTGCCCTTGCGGGCCGACCCATGGCCGATCGAGCCGATGGGGGTTATACGGCTGCGCAAGCGCCGATGATGCAACGAGCGTGGCCAACACCACGGCGGCGGCGACTGTTTTCACGACACATCTCCTTTGCCTTCATCACCGCCACGACTCCGTTGGTTGAACGGAGGGCCCAAGCCGCCATGTGGTTCCGATGCAAGGGAGATGGGTCCTGAGACCAGGCGCCCCCACTAAATATCAGTTCATAAACTTCAACTCGGCGTTAGCGGATGCTGACAGCACGCGCTGGCGTTACTCGCATTTCAGCGCTCCCTCTCGTCGGTTCGCAATCCGCTTGCCGTCACCGATAGCCTATACCATGATACTAACATTGGGATCATTGTCATGGCTTCATGGGGAGCGACATTCGCTCGCGCCACATGCTGGAGCGTGACGAGTACGGGCGTGCCGAGCCATGAAAAATCTCGATGGTGACAACCAAAGCCTGCGCGGCTTCCTGCGACTGGTGGAGACCGAATATCCCGACGAATTGCTGCGCGTTCGTCAACCGGTCGACCTGCACTACGACCCCACGGCGTTGGTGTTCGAGCTCGATCAGGCGGGAAAGAGTCCGGTCGTCGTATTCGAGAATGTGCGCGGCAACGGCATGCAACTCGTCACCAACGTGGCCGGCAGTCGCAGGCTGTTGGCCGCATGTCTTGGCGTCGAACCCGGGAATCTGCCCACGGCATTCCGTGAACGCTGCCAAAAGTACATTCCCTGCGAGACGGTCGACCGCGGCGCGTGGGAAGACATCGTCATCGAAGGCGACGACGTCGATCTGACGAAATTGCCCATCCCGCTGCAATTCAAAGTGGACGCGGCGCCGTACATCACGGCCGGCCAGATCGCGGCGCGTGATCCCGTGAGCGGCGTCGACACCACCGGCTTCCACCGCCTGATGGTGAAAGGAAAGAACCGGCTGGGCGTGTCGCTGCATTCGCGCCGCCGGCTGTACGAATTCCACCGCCGCGCCGAGGAGCGAGGCGAATCGCTGCCCGCTGCGATTACGCTCGGGATACACCCGCTGCACTATATGGGGTCGATGGTCTACGCCTATCCGCCGCACGTGAGAAAATTCGAGATCATCGGCGGCTTGTTCGGCGAGCCCTACCGGCTTGCCCGCTGCGGGGTGGCCGATCTGGAAGTGCCGGCCGGCGCCGAGATCATCATCGAAGGTGAAATCCTCGCCAACGTGCACGAGCCGGAGGGCCCGTTCAGCGAATTCACCGGGTACGCGTCATACCGGAGCACGCAGAACGTGTTCGTCGCGCATCGGATTCGCATGCGCCGCGACGCCATGTTCCATAGCGTCATCTCGGGCATGTCGCGCGATCATATCCTGGTTTCGTGCATCACCCGCGAAGGCGAGATCCTCAACGCGCTGCGGCGCAACTTACCCAATGTCCGCGCCGTGCATGTCCCGCATACGACGTGCGGCGCCTTCATGGCCTTCATCTCGATGAAGAAGATCGCCGAGGGCGAGCCGCAGATGGCCATCATGGCGACCCTCGGCACCGAGCTTTACACCAAGTTCGTCATCGTGGTGGACGACGACGTCGATATCTTCAACATCAATGACGTCATGTGGGCAATCGCCACGCGCATGAAGGCCGAGAAGGACATCACCTTCATTCCCGGCGCCAAGGGCGCGATTCTCGATCCGACCTCGGACCCGGAGACCTTCACCCTGACCAAGATGGGTATCGATGCAACCCGCCCGACCGGCCGCGATTTTGCCGAACGTCTGACCATCTCGGACGATCAGCGCGCGCGCGCCCGGTCAATCCTGGAACAAGCCGGGGTGAGAATTTAGGACTTCGGCGCGCACGGCATGGCCGACGCGCGCCGCGATGTCGGCGTCACGAACTCTTGCGCGGCAGGTATTTCTCCGATCGTTTTTCGACTTCGGCCCACTCCGCCTCGGTCAGCTTGGCCGCGCCCACGAATTTGTTGGTGAACAGCGTCGCCGTCGACGGCACTTTGGTGACGCCCATATAGGTTTCGACCGTCTTCGCGGTCGTGGCGACCAGTTCCGGATCCATGTAGCCGACACCGTTCTGCTTGGCCGCCGGCACCACGCCGAGCGCGGTGCTCACCGCTTGGCCGTATTCGATGACCTTCTGGTTGGCGATGCTCCCGCCTTGGAACTCTTTGACGCTCTCGATGTGCATCGCCACCGATTCTTCCGGGTTGAGGTAAACGTGCTTGAGACCCTCCATCAAGCCGCCGACGAAAGCCTCGCACAATTCCGGCTTCTTCTCGATGGTGCTGCGTTTGCAGGCGACCACGTTGCTGTACATCTTCACCCCATAATCCTCGTACAGCATGCTGTTGATCTCGAGACCCTGCGCCCACAGGCTGGGCGCGATGCTGCCGAAGAAATTTCCTTCCGCCTTGACCTGCCTCTCGACCAGCGCCTTGATCAACGCCGCCGCGTCCATGGTCACCTTGTTGACCTTCTTGTCATCGATTCCCGTAGCCTTGATGAAGGCCGGCCACAGCTGGAAGTCACCGCTGCCGACATCGAAGGCGACAGTCTGACCTTCGAGATCCTTCGGCTTGGTAATGCCGTATTCCTTCAGGGAGAAAATGCCGACCGGAGATCGTGGCCAGATTCCCGCCACCGCGGCGAGATCGAGACTGCGCGCTGCGCAGTTCATCATCACGGCCAGGTCGAGGATGCCGAAGTCGTACTGTCCCTGATCGACCGGCACGCACACCTTGCCCGAGCCGAAGCCGCGATCGATGGACACGTCGAGACCGCGCTTCTCCCAGAAGCCCATCTTCTTGGCGACGAAGGCGTAGCTGAACGTTCCGAGCGGCAGCCACGGCAAGGTCATCTTGACCGGCGTGGCCGCGCGCACGATGGCCGGCGTCGCAAGCCCCAATCCGGCAGAGGCGGCTGCCGTGCCGGCGCTGGCAAGTTTCAGGAAGGAACGACGATGCAGTCTCATCGCAGGCACTCCCTTGTCGGTGTCGCTGAACATAAAGATTTCGGTGGCTGAAGGATCATCGCTGTAGCTGGCCAGTTCGCTCCGGCATGGCCGGGAGGATTTCGACCACGAACACATGATCAGCCTCCCGGCGCCCCGGCCGTCTCCAACGGCGGCTGCCAGTATATGGCCCAACTTTCGGCGCCGGCGATGATCGCGTAAAGCGCAAGCCCGCTGATGCTGAGGACGGCGATCGCCGCCATCATCAGCGGGGTATCCAACAGACCGCCGGCAAGCTTGATCAGATAACCGATGCCTTCCTGCGAAGCGACGAATTCCGACACGATGACGCCGATGATGGCGAGCGTGATGGAAATCTTCATCCCGCCAAAAATGTAAGGCAGCGCATTGGGCATGCGGACCTTCCAGAAGATCTGCCAGCGCGAGCCCATGAAGGTGCGCGCCATGCGATGGATATCCTCGTCGACCGAGGCGAACCCCATCGCGGCGTTGATGGTCATCGGAAAGAAGGCGATCAGGAACGCCAGCAGCAGGCTCGACATGGTTCCGGTCCCGAACCACACGATGAACAAGGGCGCGATGGAGATTTTCGGGATCACCTGCGAGACCACGATGACCGGATAGAAGCCCTTTCGAACGATGCTGGAATAGGTGATCAGCACGGCGACGAAGATGCCCCCGATGACTGAGAGGACAAAGCCGAGAACGGTCAGATAGAGCGACGGCCACAAATGCGTGAGCAGGAGATCGTAGCGCGTCACCATCACTTCGAATACCGCCGATGGCGGCGGCAAAATGATCCACCGGATGCCCAGCGTTCTGACGGCGATCTCCCATGCCAGCAGCAGGAGCACGGTGACGAGGACCGGCCAGCCGAGCGCGGCCGCATGCCTGCGGATGTCATCCCGCATGGCTGGCCTCGATGGCCTTGCGCAGGTGGCGCACGTATCGGTTGAAGGCTTCGTCCTCGGTCATGGCAATATGCCGTGGTCGCGGGAGATCGATGGCGAGCTCGTCGATGATCGTTGCCGGGCGGCGACCCATGACGAGCACGCGGTCCGACAGGAACGCCGCTTCGCGGATGCTGTGGGTGACGAAAATGACCGTCTTCCGGTTGGCTTGCCAGATGCGCAGAAGCTCGACCCCCATTTCGTCGCGCGTGATCGCGTCCAACGCGCTGAACGGCTCATCCATCAGCAGGATGCTGGGGTCGTGCACGAGCGCCCGGCAGATGGCCACGCGTTGACGCATGCCTCCCGACAGCTGGCGCGGCAGCAGCTCGGCGAATTCCTCGATTTTCGCCATGCGCAACAATTCCATCGCGCGCGGCACGAACTGGGAGCGCGGCAGTTTCATCAGCTCGATGGGAAACAGCACGTTCTTGCGCACCGTGCGCCACGGCAACAGAACCGGGCTCTGGAAGACCACGCCGACTTCCCGGCGCGGCCCCACCACTTTCGCGTCCTTGACGCGGATCTCGCCCGCGCTGGGAGCGATCAGTCCGGCAATCATCATGAGCAACGTGCTCTTGCCGCAACCGCTCGGGCCCAACACGCTGAGAAACTCCCCGTCGGCGACGTCGCACGAAACCTCGCGGATCGCTTCGAGATCACCGTAGCTTTTCTTCACGGATGCAATGCGCACGGTCGTTGCATCGCCGAGAGCGTCGCCGCGCGGGCTCGGGGCTCGCTCGGAAGCTTCCGTGGCGACTGCCGACCGCATCGAACGGCTCTCCTGAAAAGTATGGCCGGCAGCGACGAACACGCAATTCAACCGGCGCAAGCCCGCGCGGGCCGGCGGGGTCTCGGCCGAGTTGGCGCAGAGCCCTTCACAGCGTGATCATACTATCATACTAATAACCGTCACTCTCAGGATGGCGCTCCTTGGCACCTGTTGCAAGCCGCTTCTTTGGCCATCGCCATGCGCACATGCGCGCCATTGCTGCGCGAGCGGGGCGACACGGGCGCCCTGCCATCGATCCTTTGTTGCGCGCCGCAAGCTAGAGTTGTCGCATGTCGGGTCAGGGTGTCGGGGCTTCGGTTCTGCGCAAGGAGGATGACCGTTTTCTGCGCGGGCGCGGCCAGTACGTTGCCGATCTCCGCTTCCCCGGTGCGCGTGAAGTCGCCTTTGTGCGCAGCTCGGTGGCGCATGGGCGCATCCGCCACGTCCACGTTCCGGCCGAGCATGCGAATGCGGTGTTCACTGCAAACCATCTGAGCGGGGTGAAGCCGATCCGCGCCGCGACCGCGCTCAGCGGCTTCAAACATTCGTCCGAACCAATCCTGGCGATCGACAAGGTGCGTTACGTGGGCGAGCTGGTCGCCATCTGTGTCGGCGGCTCGCGCGCAGAGGCCGAGGATGTCGCCGCCAGCGTCGTCGTCGAGTACGAGGAGCTGGAGCCCGTCGTCGACATGCTGGCCGCGCGCCGGCCAGGCTCGGCCCTGGTGCACGAGGATTGGGGCGACAATGTCTTCATCGAATTCATTCACGACGGTGCGATCGACCGCGTCGCCGACACCGCCGCCATCAAGGTCACGCGCACGATTCGCACCGCACGCCATTGCATGTTCCCGATGGAGGGACGCGGCGTCGTCGCCTATCGGGATGCCCGACTGGGATTCCTCACCATCGTCAGTTCCACCCAAATGCCGCACATCGTGCAGCGCGGCGTGGCCGAGTGCCTGGGCGTCAGTGACGGGTCCATCCGGGTGATTTCCCCCGATGTGGGCGGCGGGTTCGGCTACAAGGGGCTGCTCTGCCGCGAAGAGGTGGCGTTGGCATGGCTGGCGATGCACGGTGGAACGCCAGTGCGTTGGCTCGAGGATTGCCGCGAGCACCTGACCGCCAATGCCAACTGCCGTGAGCATCACTATCGCATCACCGGCTATGCCGACGAGAACGGCCGGCTGCTGGCGCTCGATTGCGACGCCAGCGTGGATGCCGGAGCCTACTCGGTCTATCCGACATCCTCGGCGCTCGAGGCCGCTCAAGTGGCGAGCCTCCTCCCGGGCCCCTATGACTTCACACTGTACCGTTGTCGCTCGGCCGCGGTGGCGACCAACAAATGCCCGATCTTGCCCTATCGCGGGGTGGCGCGCACCGGCGTGTGCCTTGCGGTCGAAGCCATCATGGACGCGATCGCCCGCGAAGCCGGCCTCGAACCGTACGAAGTGCGGTTGAGAAATCTGGTCCGTCCCGAACAGATGCCGTTCGAGAACGTGGTGAAAAAACAGTTCGATGGCGGCGATTACCCGGAAGCCATGCGGCGCGCAGCGGCAGCCATCGGGCTCTCCGCCGTGCGCGAGCGACAGCGCAAGGGCGAAGCGGATGGACGCCTGATCGGCGTCGGCTTCTCGATCTTCTGCGAGCAGGGCGCGATGGGAACCGCGGTCCTGGCCAGCTGGGGCCGGCCCGTGGTGCCGGGCTACGAGCAAGCGAACGTCCGGCTGACCGCCGACGGCGATCTCGAGATCCGGGTTGGCACCCATTCGCACGGCCAGGGACACGAGACCACGCTGGCCCAGGTGGCGCACGAGATCCTTGGCGTCGACTTCGACCGCATCAAGGTGCTGCAGGGCGACACCCTTTACAGCCCCTTCTCCACCGGAACCTGGGCGTCGCGTTCGATCGTCATGGCGGGCGGCGCCGTTGCGCAGGCGTCGCGCGCCCTTTCGCAGCGGGTCAGCCGGATCGGCGCCTGGCTCATGCAGACCGATCCCACGCAGGTCCGGCTCGAGAACGGCGGCGTCGTAGGCGGCGGCGCCAGCGTGACGCTGGGCGAGGTCGCCCGCGCCTGGTACCTGCAGCCGCAGAACCTGCCCGCCAACGTCGATCCAGGTGGCCTGGACGTCACCACCGGCTATCGTCCGGCGCGCGACATGGGGACGTTCAGCTACGCCGCGCATGCCGCGCTGGTGGCCGTGGATCCCGGCACCGGGCTGATCGACATCCTCGACTATGTCGTGGTGGAAGACGGCGGCAAGCTCGTCAATCCGATGATCGTCGATGGCCAGGTGCAAGGCGGCACCGCGCAAGGCATTGGCACGTGCCTCCTGGAAGCGATGCCGTTCGATGCGCACGGTCAGCCGTTGGCGTCGACCATGCTGGATTATCTCCTCCCGGCGGCGAGCGATGTTCCGGACATCCGCGTGCTGCACATGGAGACGCCCTCGCCGCACACCGAATTCGGCATGAAAGGCATCGGCGAAGGCGGCGCCGTCGGCCCGCCGGCCGCCATCGTTTCGGCGGTCAACGACGCGTTGCGTGCACGCGGCGCCGAAGTGCACGATCTGCCGCTCACGCCGCAACGAATTTTGGATGCGATCGCCGCCGGAGCAAACGAGGCGGCGCAGCCATGAAGCCGGCGAAATTCGCCTTCGCGCGCGTGGGAAGCATCGGCGAGGCGGCACAGATTCTGCGCCGATCGGACGGCAGCGCGAAGGCCGTTGCGGGCGCTCAATCGCTTGGCCCGATGTTGAACCTGCGCCTGGTTCAGCCGAGCATCCTGATCGACATCACTTCTATTCCCGAGTTGACCCGGATCGAGGAGGACGCGGATGCCATGACCGTGGGCGCCTGCGTCACCACCGCGGATCTCGAGGATGGGCGGGTGGGCATCGAAAAATTGTCGATCCTCGCGACCGTCGCCGCCGGCATTGCCTATCGCGCCGTGCGCAATCGCGGCACTATCGGCGGCAGCATCTGTCACGCCGACCCGGCGGGCGATTGGCTGCCCGCGCTGTTGGCGCTCGATGCCGAGTGCATCGTAGCCGACGGCCGCCATACGCGGCGGCTGCCGCTCGATCGCTTCGTGACCGGCGCGTTCGAAGTCGCGCTCCAACCCGGAGAGCTGCTGCAAGCCGTACGCATTCCGCGCCCTTCCCGTGCGGCGCGCTGCGGTTATTACAAGGTGTGCCGCAAGGCAGGCGAGTTTGCGCTCGCCAGCGGCGCCGTGTTGATCGACGCCGAGCGCGATCGCTTCAGGGCCGTTGTCGGCGCGCTCGAAGGACGGCCAATCGTCGTCGATGACGCGCGCACGCTGTTCGAGGGAATCCCGCAAGCAGCGGATGCCGTTCGTCTGAACGAGGACGTAGCCGCCGAGGTGCTGCGGCGTGCCGGAGTAACCAGCTCGGCAACCTTGCGCCTTCACATGACCGCCCTGACGCGGGCGGCCGCCCAGGCATTGGCCCAATGACGCCAGTCGAATTGACCGTCAACGGCACTCGGGTCTGCGAAGGCGTGGAGCCGCGCACGCACCTTGCCGACCTGCTGCGCGACAAGCTGTCGTTGACCGGCACGCACCTTCGCTGCGAGCAGGGAGCATGCGGTGCCTGCACGCTGCTGATCGACGGCCAACCGGCACGATCGTGCATCACCTACGCGGTTCTGTGTGAAGGCGCGCAGATCACGACCATCGAGGGATTGGAAGACGATCCTGTCATGATCGCGTTGCGGCGCGCATTCACGGCGGAGCACGGGCTCCAATGCGGGTTCTGCACGCCGGGAATGCTGATGACGGCGCGCGACATCGTCACGCGGCTGCCCGATGCCGACGAGCGGCGCATTCGTCTCGAGCTGAGCGGCAACCTGTGTCGCTGTACCGGCTATGTCGGCATCGTCCGCGCCATCCGTCGCGTGCAGGAGGAGCGGCGCCTCGGCCGTCTTGCCGTTCCGGTTGTCGAGCCACGCAAGCTCGGGCCGGTCGGGTCTCAGCACGCCAAGCCGCTTGTCGACACGGCTGCACCGCCCCTCGCTGCCGCAACGGTGGGCGCCGCAACGGTCGGCGTCGAGACGGTCGGCGCCGCGACGGTCGAAACACGCCAGGTTGTCGACCAGGGTGATCTGGGACTGGGAGAAAAAAGGCCGAATATCGAAATCCAACGCTCCGTCGTGATCGCCCATCCGCCCGCCGAGGTGTGGGATTTCCTGGCCGAAGTTGACCGCGCGGTTCCCTGCCTGCCTGGGGCTACCCTCACCGGTTCGTTGGGCGACCGGTTGCAGGGGCGAGTGACCGTGAAGCTTGGTCCGATCGCCGCCACGTTCGAAGGTGAGGGCTGCATGAGTCGCGACGCCGCCGGGCGGCGCGGAGTCATGCGGGGAACCGGGCGGGACCGGCTCAGCGCGTCGCGGGTCAGCGCCGAAATCGAATACGCTTGTACGGCAGAACAGGCCGGAACGGCGACCCGAGTCGATATCGCGGTCCGTGCCCTCTTGCTCGGACCGCTCGCGCAGTTCGGGCGCGGCGCGATCGTCAACGACGTGGCAGCTCGCCTGGCAGCCATGTTCGCGCACAATGTCGAGCAGCGCCTGGCGGGAGTGGCCAGCGCGAAGGATGCAGCAGCGGCTCCGATCGCGGCCGGCTCTTTGCTTGGCGCGGTGATCGGCGCCCGCATGAAAAGCGCATTCACACGATGGGTGGCCTGGTTTCGCCGTTGAGCGCGCATTGGGAGGACGTTCGATGTCCAAGCTGTTGAAGGCATATGACCGCAGCCGCATTCCCCTCTACGTCCAGGTGGCAGCGCTCATGCGCCAACGCATCGAGCGGCGGCAATGGAAGCCGGGGCAGAAAATCTCCACCTTGGTGCAGCTCGAGCAGGAGTTCGAGGTGGCGCGCGTCACGGTCCGTCAGGCCGTCGATATGTTGCGCCAGGAGGGCTTGCTGCACTGTCACCAAGGCCGCGGCACATTCGTGGCGCCAAAACCGCCAAGCCGGCATTGGCTCGAACTCGCCACGGACTGGGCCATCCTGATCGACTCGATCAAGGACAACGTGCCGAAGCGCATAAAGGTCGATCACGCCCCGGCGTTTCCCGAGCTGCACGAGGGTGAAGGGACGCTCGCGTCGAAATACCGATTCATCCGCAGCCTGCAATACAAGGACGGCGAACCGTATGGCATCGTCAGTGTGCATCTTGCCCAGGCGGTTTTCGAACGCGATCCCGACGCCTTCCTGACCCGCCCCGCGCTGGCGGTTCTGGCCGGCCTACCCGACATTGAAATTCAGCATGCCTACCAGACGATCGTCATCGGCGGGGCGAGCGTGCAGACCGCCGATCTCTTGAAGATCGGGCTGGGCGCGCCCACCGCCGAATGCCGCTGCGTCGTGATCGACGAAAGCGGCGTAGCCATCTACGTGGCCGACATCACGTATCGCAGCGAGGTCGTCAGGCTGCACATTGATCTGCTTGCGACCTCTTCATCGCGCCCGGCCAATGTGACGAGAGCGCCCGCTCCGGCCTTCGCGGCGAAGTAGAGTTTCAACGCAATCAGGGTGCCAGCAGGAAGCACAATGTCTTCACAGGGTGTCGGAGCTCGTCTCGCCAGAAAGGAAGACGACCGCCTCATGCGCGGCCGTGGGCAGTTCGTTGCCGACATCCGGCTGGCCGGCATGAAGGACGTGGCCTTCGCGCGCAGTCCGGCCGCGCACGCCCGCGTTCGCGGCATTCGCGTTCCCGACGAAATTCGCGGTACCACGTTCACGGCGGCTGAGCTGGCCGGCGTGAAACCGATCCGCGCGGTGTCCGGCCTGCGCGGTTTCAAGGTGTCGGAACAGCCGCCGCTCGCTACCGACAAGGTCCGCTATGTCGGCGAGCTGGTGGCCATGTGCGTCGGCGCGACCAGGGCGGAGGCCGAGGACCATGCGCAGGCGGTCAGTCTCGATCTGGAGGAGTTGCCGGCCGTCCACGACATGCTGGAAGCACGCAAGGCCGGTGTTCCCTTGGTCCACGAGCACTGGGCCGACAACGTGTTCCTCGAGACGTTCGTCGATGTCGACATCGGCAAAGCGTTCGATGCTCCGATCAAGGTGTCGCGCGAGATCCGTACAGCCAGGCAATGCATGGCCCCGATCGAGGGCCGTGGCGTCGTCGCCTTCTGGGACACGCGTCTCGAACAATTGACGCTGTACTCGGCCTGCCAGATGCCGCACATCGTGCGCACCGGGCTGTCCGAGTGTCTCGGCCTCGAAGAGGGCCAGGTGCGGATCATCGCGCCGGATGTCGGAGGCGGATTCGGCTACAAGGGCATCCTGCTGCCGGAAGAGATCTGCCTCGGCTGGCTCGCCATGCATTGTGGCCATCCGGTGCGGTGGATCGAAGATCGCCGCGAGCAGCTGATTGCCAATGCCAATTGCCGCGAGCACCATTACCGCATCACCGCCTATGCGGACCGCGACGGCCGCCTGCGCGGCATCGATTGCGAAGCCGTCGTGGATTCGGGTGCGTACTCGTCCTATCCGTTTTCCGCGTGCCTGGAGGCCGCGCAGGTGGCGAGCATCCTGCCCGGCCCCTACGATTTCCCCGCCTACCGGTGTCGCACCTTTTCGGTAGCGACCAACAAGTGCCCGATTCTGCCGTACCGCGGAGTGGCGCGGACCGGCGTGTGTTTCGCGCTCGAACTCGTTCTCGACGCCATTGCGCGCGAGGCCGGCCTGGAACCGCATGAAGTGCGGAGAGTAAATCTCGTCCGGCCTGACCAGATGCCGTTCGACAACATCACAAAGAAGCATTTCGACAGTGGCGATTACCCTGAATCGCTGCGCCGCGCCGTCGCGGCGATCGATGTCGCGGGGATCCGGGAGCGTCAGCAACGTGGCGAGCCGGATGGACGTCTGATCGGCATCGGTCTTGCGATGTATTGCGAGCAGGCGGCGCACGGGACGTCGGTCTACTACGGCTGGGGTATTCCCATGGTGCCCGGGCACGAACAGGCAACCGCCCGCGTGACGCCCGATGGCGGGCTCGAGCTGCGTGTCGGGGTCCATTCGCACGGGCAGGGCTTGGAAACGACACTGGCCCAGGTTGCCCATGAAATTCTCGGCATCGACACCGGCAAGATCAAGGTCGTGCTCGGTGACACCGCCCTGACGCCGTATTCAACAGGCACCTGGGGGTCGCGCTGCATGGTGATGGCGGGCGGGGCGGTGGCGACGGCCTCGCGGGAGATCGCAAAGCGTGCGGCAGCAATCGGTGGACGGCTCCTTCAGACCGAGCCTACGCAAATTCGCATCCAGGACGGCAAGGCGGTGGGCCCGCACGGGTCGGTCAGTTTGGCGGAGATCGCGCGCGCCTGGTATCTGCGGCCGCAGGACCTTTCCGGCGACGTCGATCCCGGCGGTCTCGAATCCACCATCGGATACAAACCGGTGCGCGACACCGGAACGTTCAGCTATGCGACGCATGCCGCGCTCGTGGCGGTCGACCCGGAGATCGGCGACGTCGAGATTCTCGGCTACGTCATCGTCGAAGACGGCGGCAAGCTGGTCAATCCGATGATCGCCGATGGGCAGATCTACGGCGGTTTCGCGCAGGGCGTCGGCACGGCACTCTATGAGGAGATGCCGTTCGATCGTTCGGGCCAGCCTCTCGCCTCCACCCTGTCGGACTATTTGCTGCCCGGACCGACTGAGGTCCCCGCCCCGATCCTCGATCATATGGAGACGCTTGCGCCCTACACGGAATTCGGCGTCAAGGGCATCGGCGAAGGCGGCGCCATCGCGCCGCCGGCGGCAATCGCCAACGCGATCAATGACGCATTGCGACCGCTCGGCGCCGAATTGCTGGTTTCGCCGATCACGCCGCGTCGCATCCTGCAGGCGATCGCCGATCGGGGGCACGCGTGAAAGCCGCTCGGTTCGAGTACGAATGCCCCTCGGATGTTGCCGCGGCCATCGCGCTCGCCGAACGCGGCGACGGGGTCAAGTTTATCGCCGGCGGTCAGTCGCTCGGCCCCATGCTCAACCTTCGCCTGGCGCAGCCTGACATGCTGGTCGATCTGACCGGCATCGCCGAGTTGAAGCAGGTCAAGGAAACGGCCGACACGCTGTCGATAGGAGCTTGCGTCACCCATGCCGATATCGAGGACGGTCGAGTCCCGGAGGTCACGCGTGCGCTGCTGCGGAGCGTCGCGCGCGGAATTGCCTATCGCGCGGTGCGCAACCGCGGCACGATCGGCGGCAGCGTCGCCCATGCGGATCCGTCGGCCGATTGGATCGCGTGTCTGGCGGTGCTCGGCGCCAGCGTGCTCGTGCGCGGTCCGTCCGGGCGTCGAGCGGTGCCGATCGAGGACTTCGTGCTCGGCGTGTTCGAGACCGCGCTCCAACCGGGCGAGCTCGTCGAGGGCGTCACGGTGCCGCTTCTGTCCGCCGACGCGAGGTGGGGCTTTTATAAAGTATGCCGCAAGACCGGCGAGTTTGCCGAAGCGATCGGGGCTGTTCTATTCGATCCTGTACGCTCGCTTTGCCGGGCGGTGATCGGTGCGATCGAGAGCCGGCCGCTCGTGTTTGCGAATGCGCGCGAGCTGTTCCGCGGCAGGCCCGAGGCCGGCCTTGCAGCCTCCTTTGACCAACAGGTGGCGCGCCAGGCGTTGAGCGCCGCAGGACTGAGCGACGCGATCGGACAGCAGATCCACGTGGTCGCCCTCCGGCGCGCCATCGAGCAGGCCAGCGCATGAAGGCGATCGCTCTCACGCTCAACGGAAGGAGCTTGGCTGCGGCGGTCGAGCCGCGAACCCATCTGGCCGACTTCCTGCGCGAGACCCAGGGCTTGACCGGCACCCATCTCGGCTGCGAGCACGGCATATGCGGTGCCTGTACGCTGCTGGTGGATGGCGTGCCCGTGCGATCATGCATTACCTATGCAATCGCCTGCGACGGCGCCGCCATCACCACGATCGAAGGTCTCGATGATGACGACATCGCCAAGGAACTACGCGAGGCATTCTCGCGCGAGCACGCGCTGCAGTGTGGCTATTGCACACCGGGGATGCTGATGTCCGCCCGCGACTTGGCGATTCGCGCCGAGCGCGCGGATGAACATGAAATTCGCGTAGCGATGAGCGGTAATCTCTGCCGCTGCACCGGGTATGTCGGGATCGTCCGCGCCACCCACGCGGTGATCCACGGGCGGCGGGCCCGCGGGATCGCAGCGATACCCGATGCGGGCCGCAGCACGATGGGTCCGGCCGGCTCGGGCCACGCCAGGACCAGCACCGCAGCCCATGGCAGCGCGGGCGCGGCGTTGGTTGCCGTCACGCCGGCGCCCCGCCTCGCTAGGGAAGCAGCTGACGCGCCGACGTTACCGATCGCCGATTTCGAACCGCAAGTGACGTTCTCTTACAATTTCGTCGTCCATCATCCGCGCGAAGACGTGTGGGCGTTCTTTGCCCGCATCCACGACGTCGCGGCCTGTCTGCCTGGTGCCTCCATAACCGGCGGCGATGGCCGGCACGTAACAGGCACGATGCGCATCAAGCTCGGTCCCATCAGTGCCGAGTTCGACGGAACCGCGACAGTCGAGCGCGACGCGTCGACCTATTCAGGCAGAGTCCGCGGAAGCGGCCGCGATGCGCGCAGCATCTCGGCGACGCGCGGTGCAATCAGCTATCGCCTGGCCTCTGGCAACGATCCGCATGCGACCCGGGTGGACCTCGATGTTGGCTACACATTGACCGGCATGTTGGCACAATTCGGTCGAACCGATCTGACGCGCGACATCGTCAGCCGTATCACCAAGGCTTTCGTGCAGAATCTCGAGGCGCGGATGGCTGCGCCGCAGCGGTGCGAGGGCGTCGCGGATCCAGCCGATCGCCCGGCCTCCGCGCAGCGGGGGCAGGTCGGCACCGGGTTCGAGGGAGAGCCGCAGCGAGGTCCGCAGCTGCGGCTCCCACCCGAGCGTGATGCCGAGGAGGAACTCGTCGAGTACCAGGTCGAGGCGCGCGACCGGATCGTCGGGCGCGTCATCCGCGAGCAGCGAGGAGAGCTCGGTCTGCGGATGAGCGGCGAGCAGCAGGGCGCGCTGGTTCGGGAAGTAGCGGAAGGCCGTGGTCCGGGAGATCCCGGCCTCGGCGGCGGCATCGTCCACAGTGGGCATTGCTCCGGACGCGACCAGCCGCCGGGTCGCCTCGTCGTGGGCGTCCAGCAGCTCCCGCCAGCGCTGGTCGCCGGCGGCCAGGGCCCGCTCGGTCGACCCGACGATATCCGTGAACAGGACGGTGGCCAGCAGCCGGCGGGCCTGGGGGGCGGCCGGGAGGTCGAGGCTGTCGACCACGACGTTGCGGACGCCGCGGGCGAAGGCGATGTCGTAGCGGTCGGCGGCCTCGTCGTAGCCGGAGGTCCTCCAGGTGGCCGTGCCGGCCACCGCCTTGTAGGACTGGTCGTCGAAGGTGAGCCCGCTGGAGCCCCCGGTCACCTGGACCCGGGCCGCCGTCCCGGCCGGGCGGTGGATGGCGACCTCCCGGACCCCGCCGCGGAACCGCAGCTGCACCGGGCCGGCCGGCCGGGCCAG
>Ga0081540_1001607_pt1 | contig 19267 bp, 12 predicted proteins | sample TabmetS2T1R1_FD_71024 | JGI IMG/M metagenome (GOLD analysis project Ga0081540, IMG submission 71024) | Tabebuia heterophylla rhizosphere microbial communities from the University of Puerto Rico - S2T1R1 | ecosystem: Host-associated > Plants > Roots > Rhizosphere ... | reverse complement strand
CGACGCCGTCGCCGCGACCTCGATCTTCCGCCGTCTCGGCGCCCCCGAGCGGGTGCGGCTCCTGGTCGACGGCGAGTCGATGATCAACGACGGCACCGCCCTGGTGCTCTACCGGATCGCCGTCGGGGTGGCGCTGGGCGGCGCCTTCAGCTTCGGCGACGCGGCGCTGGAATTCGTCGGGGTCTCGCTCGGCGGGATCGTCGCCGGCCTCCTCGTCGGCTGGTTCTCCGACCTCATCGTCCGCCGCCAGACCGACTCCTCGCTCTCGATCTTCCTCTCCGTCCTTACCGCCTACGGCGCCTACATCGGCGCCGAGGAGGCTCACGTCTCCGGCATCCTCGCCGCCGTCGTCGCCGGCGTCTACGCCGGCTACAGATCGCCGCGCTCGCTCGACGCCGACATCCGCCTCAGCGCCGTCGCCTTCTGGAACGTGCTCGTCTTCGGGCTCGAGATCACCCTCTTCGTGCTCCTCGGGCTGCAGCTGCCGGGGGTCGTCGAGACGATCGAGCAAACGCACTCGGGCGTCGGCGAGCTGCTCTGGCCGGTCGCGGCGATCGCCGCCGCCTCGATCGCCGTCCGCCTCCTTTTCGTCTTCGCGATGCGGGGCGACAGCGGCGAAAGCGCCGGCCAGCGCTTTGCGGTCGGCTGGAGCGGGATGCGCGGCGCCGTTTCGCTGGCGGCGGCGCTGGCGGTGCCCTTGAGCGTCGGCGGGCGGCCGCAGATCATCTTCCTCACCTTCGCGCTGATCCTAGTCACCCTGGTCGGGCAGGGACTCTCGCTGCCGTTCGTGGTGCGCAAGCTGAAGCTGGAGGAGCCGCGGCGCTGGACCGACGAAGAGGCGGTGGCGCGGATGGAGGCGGCGCAGTCGGCACTCGACCGGATCGACGAGATCGAGGACGACGAGGGCCGCCCGTTCCGCTTCGAGTCCGCGCTCATGCGACCGGCCGGCTAGACAGCGCGATCCGCCGGACGGCGATCGCGAGCTCACGGTTGTCCCTGCTGTCCGGGTTGACGTCGCAGGGACGGGCGGTGTGGTCGACCCTCAGCTCCACCCGCAGCGCGCCCTCACTCTCGCCACGCGCCCGCGCGATCGGCGCCGATGCCCTCACCGCGTCGCCGGACTGCCCGAAGCGGAGCGCCGTCTGCTCGGTCCCATCCACGAAGATCCGCAGCGTCTCGAGGATGGTGGGCTCGATTGCGTGCGCGATCTCGACGACGATCGAGCGTGCGGCGGGATCGTCGGCCAGGTCGACGTGGGCCCGTCCGGTGTGCCCGATCCAGCACGCGTAGGGCTCCTCGCCCAGGCGCTCGCGCCCGAGCCATCCGGCGCCGCGGATCGGGCGATCGAACCGCAGGTTGCTGACCAGGGGAGCGTCCTCGATGCCGCTGAGGGGCTCTTCGAGGTTTGTGGCCGTCGACCAGGTCGCGACGCGGTCCTCGTACAGGCTCAGCGCCCGGTCGTAGAGCTCACGGTCGACGGCGGTGAGGGCGCGCAGAGCGTCCAGCGCCGCTGAGGAGAGCTCGGCCTCCCGCAGTCTCGTCCGGGTGACGTTCGTCACCGGCAGGGGCGTTAGCGGGGCCCAGCCGAGCCGGCGGGCGAGCCAGTCGGCGGACTCGTCCTGGCGTTCCGCCAGACCGACGAAGTCGCAGCGACGCAGTCCGTCCAGCGCGTCCTCGATCCTCTCGTCGGTTCCGTCGAGCCGCTTCCCCGCGAGCATCCTGGCCTGCCAGTTGCCGAAGTAGTGCTCGGCGAGCTCCGGCGCCCGCTCCATCAGCTCCTCGAGCGACTGCCGCTTGGCGAGTCGCGCCATGGCGTCGTGTCTTTCCAGCTCCGGCTGGGTGCCGGTCGGCTCGTCGAGCTCCCTGAAGTACGAGTAGGTCGAGAGCGCCCGCGCGATCGGCTCTCGGAGGATCGTGACGGAGAACGGACGCCGCTCGAACCGGTCTACCACCGACGTCGAGAGGTGGCCGGTCATGAATCGCGCGGCGTCCACCTCCGCGTCGGTCGGTTCCTGTGCGGTGTAGATGGCGACGCATTCCTCCGCCGAGAACCGGTTCGCGAGAACGCCCGCAAGCGAGGTCCCGCCAGCTTTGGGCACGTGCAGGAAGACCAGCGCTCTCGGCATCGGCTCTCGAGCCGCCACCTAGCCGTGGAAGACGGCCTCGACGTTGTGAGCGTCGGGATCGGGCACGAAGGCGCGGCTCCTCTCCAGGTGGGAAACGCCGATCTTGAGGTGGTCGATGATCAGCCGCCGCGTGGGCATGGACCCAACCTACCCCGACGCGGCCGAGAGCTAAGCTCGATCAAGGCCGGGCCGGTGCCCGGAAAACGACCCGAATCGAAGATTCGGGCTTTGGCCGTGCCCACATGAGTCTGAGACCGCTACTGGAGATCGCCAACGAGGACGAGCGCCTGCGAGCGCTCCGCTCGGCCGTGGACGCGGCCGACAGCACCGTCGACGCCTACGTCTCGGCGTCGATGCGGCCCTACCTGCTCGCCGCGCTGATCGGCGGGGAGGAGGGGATCACGGCGGGACCCACGCTGATCGTCACGGCCGACGACCGCTCGGCACGGGACGTGGCCCGGGACGTAAAGGCCTTTCTCGCCCCCAGGCCCGTCCACATCTATCCGTCGCGCGGCACCACCTTCGAGTCCCACCTGGATCCGCCTCCGCACCTCGCGGGGCTTCGCATTGCCGCGCTGAACGCGTTCTCGGATTCCGCCTCGGTCGTGGTGGCGAGCGCGATCGCGCTGGCGGAGAAGGTCCCCGACCCGTCGCTGCGACCCGAGACGCTGGCCCTGCATCGGGGCGAAAGCGTGGATCTCGAAGACGTCACGCTGCTGCTCGCGGACGCGGGCTATGAGCGCATCGACCAGGTCGAGGAACGCGGCCAATTCGCGGTGCGCGGCGGGATCCTCGACGTCTACCCCGCGACCGAGGAGCAGGCGATTCGCGTCGAGCTCTTCGGGGACGAGATCGACTCGATGCGGCGCTTCTCGGTCTTCACCCAGCGCTCGCTGGGCGAGGCGGAACGGGTCGAGCTGGCCCCGGCGGCAGAGCTCTCGGCCGAGCACCGCGATGAGGTGGACGCGGCGAACTTCCTCGCGGCCCTCGATCTGGTCCCCTCGGGGGCTTTGGTGGTGATCGCCGCCGCGGAGGAGATTCCCGGCGCCTTGCACGACTTCTGGGAGGACGTCACGGCCGCGGCGGACGAGGCGGACGTCCGGCCCTTCTACGTCGACGTCGCCGAGTCGCTGCAGTCGCGGGCCCGGCTCTCCCTGGGCGCGGACACCGGCCAGCGGCACTCCTTCAGGGCGCAGCGCGCCGAATTCCCGTCACGGACGCTCGGGGAGGCGGAGGGTGAGCTGGAGAAGCTGATCCGCTCCGGCTACCGGACGGTGGTCGCCTTCGACGGACGGGGCGAGGCCGAGCGCACCCGCTACAACCTCAGCCGCCTCGATGTCCCCTTCCTCGGCGACCGCGCCCCGGAGGAGCCGAGCGTGGCCTTCGCCGAGGCGAGGCTCAGGGAGGGATTCCTCTCACCGGAGCTGCGGCTGGCGGTGATCCCGCAGCGCCGCCTCATTCACCGCCGCCGGTCCGCGCCGGCGGTCTCCGCCCGAGCCCGCCTGGCTGCGGCGATCGAGCTGCGCGTCGGCGACTACGTGGTCCACGAGGACCACGGCGTCGCCCGCTTCGCCGGCTTCGACACGAAGACGCTCGCCGGCGTCACCCGGGACTACCTCGAGCTCGAGTACCGCGGCGGCGACCGCGTCTTCGCGCCGACCGACCAGCTCGCGCGGATCAGCCGCTACATCGGCGCCGAGGGGGACGAGCCGGCTCTCAGCCCTCTCGGCGGCAAGCGCTGGCAGAACATGAAGTCACGCGCGCGCCGCGCCGCGCAGGCGATGGCGGGCGAGCTGATCAACCTCTACGCCGAGCGCCAGGTCCGCAGGGGCCACGCGTTCTCGCTGGACGGCGAGCTGCAGATGACCTTCGAGGCCGCCTTCCCCTACCGCGAGACCGCCGACCAGATGGACGCCATCGACGCCGTCAAGGCCGACATGGAGTCCGAGCGGCCGATGGACCGGCTGATCTGCGGCGACGTCGGCTACGGCAAGACGGAGATCGCCCTGCGCGCCGCGCACAAGGCGGCGGTGGACGGCAAGCAGGTGATGATGCTCGTGCCGACGACGATCCTCGCCCAGCAGCACTTCGGCACCTTCCGCGAGCGCTTCGCCGACACCGCCTTCAACGTCGAGATGGTCTCGCGGCTCCGCAAGCCGGCCGAGGTGAAGGAGGTCCTCCGGCGCTTCGGCGAGGGTCGCGTGGACATCCTGATCGGCACCCACCGCCTGCTCTCCAGGGACGTGCGCGGGAAGGACCTGGGGCTGATGATCGTGGACGAGGAGCAGCGCTTCGGGGTCAAGCAGAAGGAGCTGCTCCGCCAGCTGAAGCTGAAGGTCGACGTGCTGTCGCTCTCGGCGACGCCGATTCCCCGGACGCTGCAGATGTCCCTCGCCGGCCTCAGGGACATCTCGGTGATCGAGACGCCGCCGGAGGGCCGCCGCCCGGTCCGGACCCATGTCGGGCCCTACGACGAGGATCTCGTGAGGCGCGCGATCCTGCGGGAGAAGGAGCGTGGCGGGCAGGTCTTCTTCCTGCACAACCGGATCGACACCCTGCACGAGACGGCGGAGCGCCTGCGCGCGCTCTGCCCCGGGGTGCGCTTCGCCGAGGCTCACGGCCAGATGGACGAGCTGCAGCTCGAGGCCACGATGCTGGCATTCGTGCGGGGCGAGCACGACGTCCTGGTCGCCACCACCATCATCGAGTCCGGCCTCGACATCCCGAGCGCGAACACCCTGCTGGTCGAGCGGGCCGACCAGCTCGGGCTGGCTCAGGCGTACCAGATCCGCGGCCGGGTCGGCCGGAGCCGGGAGCGCGCCTTCGCCTACCTGCTCTACCCCTCGGCCGAGTCCCTCACGCAGGACGCGGCGGCCCGCCTCGCCACCCTCTCTGACAACACCGAGCTCGGCTCGGGCTTCCGCGTCGCCATGCGGGACCTCGAGATCCGCGGCGCCGGGAACCTGCTTGGTGACGAGCAGTCCGGGCACGTGGCGGCGGTCGGGTTCGAGCTCTACTGCCAGATGCTCGAGGACGCGGCCGAGGCGCTGCGCGCGGGGGCCGCGGAGCTTCCCGAGGAGCCTCGCGAGCCGGTGCGGATCGAGGTCGACGTGGACGCCTACGTCCCGTCCGACTACGTCCCCTTCGAGGCCGCGAAGATCGACGTGCACCGCCGGGTCGCCGCGGCCCGGGAGCCCGGAGAGCTGCGGGCACTCCGCGAGGAGCTCGAAGACCGCTTCGGGCCCCTGCCTGCCTCGGTCGCGAACCTGCTCGACCTGCAGCGCGTGCGCATCACGCTCGGCGACGCGGGGGTGCGGACGGTCGAGTTCCGCGCGGGGCGCCTGCGTGTCTCGCCGGTCGAGCTCGACTCGAGCCAGGTGGAGACCCTCAACGAGCGGGTCGAGGAGGCGATCTATGCCTGGCGCGAGCGGACCATCGCCGTCCCCGTCCCGGATGACCCCACGGCCCGCCTCGGGGCCCTGATCGCCGTCGCGGAGGGCATCTCGGCGGCGACCGCCGCCCCAGCCGCCGCCGAGGCCCAGGCTTAAGCGCTCGCTTAGGGGTCTATGGCTATGCTGCCGCCTCTGTGAGCCGCGGACTCTTCTCCAAGCGGAACATGGCGATCCTCTTCGGGGCGACGCTCGTCCTGCTGGTCGCGATCACCGCCGTCGCGATCGGCGTCGGCCACCCCAGCGTTCCCTCGGATGACGTCGCCGTGGTCGACGACGACGCGGTCGCCGTGCCGGGCCTGTGGGAGGACGGCGTGATGAGCAAGACGAACTTCAACCGCTTCCTGCTCCAGACCGCCAAGCAGAACAACCTCCAGCAGGTCCCGCAGACGAGTGATCCCCAGTACAAGCAGCTCAAGGATCAGGCGATGCAGAGCGCGCTCCAGATCGGCTGGATCGTGGGTGAGGCCCATCGTCAGGGGCTCGAATTCACCGACACCCAGGTCCAGCAGTCGCTGCAGCAGATCAGGTCCCAGTTCAAGACCCAGCAGGCCTACGAGCAGGCGCGCGACCAGGCAGGCCTGACCGAGGCCGACGTCGTCCAGCGCGCCAGGCTCCAGCTGATCCAGCAGAAGATCCAGGACAACATCTCGAACAGCGTGGGGTCGGTCTCAGAGAGCGACGCCCGGGACTACTACGACGCGAACAAGCAGCAGTTCACCCAGCCCGCGAAGCGCACGATCAGGATCATTCAGAACAAGGACGCGAACCAGGTGAACCAGGCGCTGCAGGCGCTGCAGAGCGACTCGTCGCCCGCCAATTGGAAGAAGGTCGCCGCGCAGTTCTCGACCGACCCGACCTCCAAGGACAAGGGCGGCCTGCGGACCGATGTCGTGCCCGGCAGCTTCCAGCAGCCGCTCGACGACGAGATCTTCAACGCGCCGACCGGGCAGGTCCAGGGCCCGGTCACCACGCCGACGGGCACCTTCATCTTCGAGGTCGAGACGGCGACTCCCGAGACGGTCCAGGGATTCGACGACACCGTCTCCAGCGCGACCGGCGGGGCCCCGCAGAAGGTCAGTGACCAGATCAGGACCCAGCTCCAGAGCCAGCAGCAGCAGGAGGCGCTCACGACCTTCGGGACCCATTTCCAGGACTACTGGACGAACCTGACCCAGTGCGCGAGCGACTACGTGGTCGCCGGCTGCGACAACTTCAGCGGCGGCGGGCCCACCTGCGATCCGGACAAGGTCGCGCAGCAGCCGGGCGGTCAGGGTGGCACCGGTTGCCCGGCACCGGTCTTCGCCAGCTGCCAGGAGGGCTCGGCGGCCACCGGCGGGCAGCCTGGGCAGCTCCAGTGCACCGGATCGGGCCCGACCCCCGGCGAGCCCGGGTCGTTCAAGCCGTTCCTCCCGGTGGTCGGAGGCGCCCCGCAGGGGCCGCACCCAGCCGGCTCGGGCACCGCGGCGGGCGGCGGCAGCAGCATCTCGATTCCCGGCCTCCAGGGCGGATAGCGGGACACGACTATCTCGAGGCACTGCGGCACCTCGATGAGGTGACGCGCAGGCTGCGCCGGGAGTGCCCCTGGGACCGGGAGCAGGACGCGCGGTCGATCGTTCCACACACCGTGGAGGAGGCGTACGAGCTTGCGGACGCCGCCAACCGCGACGACACCGAGGCGATGGTCGATGAGCTCGGCGACGTCCTCTTCCAGGTGTTCTTCCTCTCCCTGCTCCTCGAGGAGCGCGGTGAGGGCGACCTGGCTGCGGTGGCGGAGTCGTGCGCGGCCAAGCTGATCCGCCGCCATCCCCACGTCTACGGCGACCGAGATGAGAGGGCGCGCGACAGCGCGACCCGTCAGATGGATGCGGGCCAGGTCCTGGCCCAGTGGGAGGAGATCAAGCGCGAGGTCGAGGGGAGCGGCGGGGGAGGGCCGCTCGATGACCTGCCTGAGAACCTGCCGTCGCTCCTCTACGCGCGCAAGGTGCTGCGTCGGATCGATCCGGCAAGCTCGTCAGGCGAGCGGAAGCCAGGTGGGCCGGCCGCGGATCCGGCTGAGCGCGACGAGGCAGAGCGCCTGGTCGGCGAGCTCCTGCTCGAGGCGGTCAAGGCATCGAGAGAGCTCGGGGTCGATCCCGAGCTCGCCCTGCGGCGCGCGACGCAACGCCTGGTCGCCGACGGTCGATAGCTTCTCGCCATGGCGACGATCGAGAGCATTCACGGGCGGCAGGTGCTCGACTCGCGGGGCAACCCGACGGTCGAGGTGGAGGTCGTGCTCGACTCGGGCGCCGGTGGCCTGGCGATCGTGCCCTCGGGGGCGTCGACCGGAGAGTTCGAGGCGGTCGAGCTGCGCGATGGGGGCGAGCTCTGGGGCGGCAAGGGGGTCGCCAAGGCCGTCGCCGCCGTCAACACGGAGATCGCCGAGGCGCTGACGGGCGCGCGGGCCGCGGAGCAGTCGGCCCTCGACCGGACGATGATCGAGCTCGACGGCACCCCCAACAAGGGCCGGCTCGGCGCCAACGCGCTCCTCGGCGTCTCCCTGGCCGTTGCGAGAGCGGCGGCCGCGGACGTCCGCCAGCCGCTCTACGACTACTTCGCGGACCTCTACGCGGCAACGGGCGCCAGGGACGCCGGTCCGGCCGAGCTCCTCCCCGTGCCGATGCTGAACGTGCTCAACGGCGGCGCGCACGCGGACAACTCGGTCGATTTCCAGGAGTTCATGGTCGTGCCCGCCGGTGCGCCGACCTTCGCGGACTGCCTCCGGGTCGGCACCGAGGTGTACCAGGCCCTGAAGAAGCGGCTCGGGGCCGAGGGGCTCTCGACCGGGCTCGGCGACGAGGGTGGGTTCGCTCCCAATCTGGAGTCGAACCAGGCAGCGCTCGACTTCCTCATCGCCGCGATCGAGGACGCGGGCTACGCGCCCGGCGACGACCTGGTGATCGCGCTCGACCCGGCGACCAGTGAGCTCTACGAGGATGGCTCCTATGTGCTCGAGCACGAGGGCCGGACCCTGACGCCCGTGGAGATGGCCGACTACTGGCACGACGTCAGGGCCCGCTTCCACGTCGTCTCGATCGAGGACGGCATGGACGAGGAGGACTGGGACGGCTGGAGGGCGCTGACGGAGCGGATCGGAGATCTCTGCCAGCTGGTCGGCGACGACCTCTTCGTGACGAATCCGGAGCGGCTCCGGCGCGGGATCCAGCTCGGGGTGGCCAACTCGATCCTGATCAAGGTCAATCAGATCGGAACGCTCACCGAGACGCTCGAGGCGATTCAGATCGCGCGCGACGCCGGCTACACCACGGTGATCTCACACCGCTCCGGCGAAACCGAGGACACGACGATCGCCGACCTGGCGGTCGGTACCGGAGCGGGGCAGATCAAGACGGGCGCGCCCGCTCGGTCGGATCGCGTCGCCAAGTACAACCGCCTGCTGCGCATCGAGGAGCAGCTCGGCGATCGCGCCCGCTTCGCCGGCACCTCTGCCTTCGCGCGCTAGAGAGGCGGATCCCGGCGAGGAATGACCGCCCGGACGGCGAATTCCGGGGCATGCCCCAACGGCGAGGCGTTCGCAGGAGGACCGGACCGAGCCGGATTCGCTGGGACAAGCTCGGCCGGATCGTGCTCGTCCTGGTCCTGTTCTTCGTGCTCGTCTCCTACCTGAACCCGCTCGTCAACCTGGTGCAGGCGTGGCAGGGGTCGAAATCGAGCAACGCGCAGCTCGCCCAGCTGAAGCGGGAACGCCTGCAGCTGAAAGAGCAGCTCCGCGACGTTTCGAGCCCGGCGGCGCTCGAGCGCGAGGCGCGCCGCCTGGGCATGGTCAAGCCCGGCGAGCACGCCTACATCGTGCACGGACTGGGCGACGACCAGCCCTGAGCGGCCCTTAAGGCGCCTGCCATTAAGTCCGCGGATATGATTCCGCGCCCGCGCGCGCGGCATGTGGCTGTGCGCGTTTTGTGTGATTTGAGCCGATGAGTACGAGCCAGTACCTGCTCGGCGCGGCGGAGCTGGCGGTGATTGCGACCGCTCTCGGCCTAGGCGCCTACCACCTGCGAGCCCTGCTCGTGCCAGCCTGGATGGGCGCGCTGGCGCGCCTGGCCGAGATCGTGATCGGCTTCTCGATGCTGATCCTGATCTCCGAGCTCGTGGGGGCGCTCGGCCTCTTCAAGCCGCTGCCGCTCGTGCTCGGCTCGGTCATCGTCGGTGGCGTCACCACGCTCCTCGTTCGCCGCCGCGGGCTGCCCGAGGTGCCGAGGACGACCGAGGTCAGGGCGAGCCCGATCATGGTCGGGATCGGCATCGCCGCGGCGGCCCTGGTGGTCATCCACTGGGCCCATCCGGCGGGCCAGGCCCTCGACCAGGGGATGTACTACCAGGACACCACCTGGTACCACATGTCCTTCTCAGCCCGGTTCGATCAGACCGGGCACATCGGGCCGCTCCACTTCACCGATCCCCTCAAGCTCGCGGTGTGGTTCTACCCGCAGAACTCGGAGGTGCTGCACGGCGTCGGCATCGTCACCCTCGACACCGACTTCCTCTCGCCCCTGATCAACCTGATGTGGTGCGCCCTCTGCCTGCTGGCGGCCTGGTGCGTCGGCCGGCCATACGGGATCGGTGGCGTCACCGTCCTCGGCGCCGCTGTCGTCCTCGACTCGGACATGATGGTCGGCTCGCAGGCCGGCCAGGCCCCCAACGACGTCATGGGGCTCTTCTTCCTGATGGCAGCGCTCGCCTTCCTCGTGGACGGGGCGGCCAGCGCGCATGCGATCCGCGAGGCGGCGAAGGCGAACGGCGGCAGGGTGCCGGCTCCCAGCCCGGAGGAGACGGGAGAGATGGGAGTGGTCGAGGACGTTCCCGTCGAGGGCGACCCTCGAGTGCTCGCCACCGTCGGCGCGGGGCCGCTGTTCATGGCCGGCCTCGCCGCGGGCATGGGTATCGGCACCAAGATCACGCTCCTGGCGACCATCGCGGCCTTCACGATCGGGGTCGCCATCCTCGGGGGACGCCGCCACTGGCTGCGGGCGCTCGGCATCTGGCTCGGAGGCGTGGTGATCACCTGCGGCTTCTGGTACGGCCGCAACTTCGTCTATGCGCTCAACCCCTTCCCGCAGATCCGCAAGATCGGCCCGATCCACCTCCCCGGGCCGGACCAGGTGAACATCTATCCGCGGCCGCCGCACAAGCTCTCCGAGTACTACAACGACCCCCTCGTCTGGACCCACAAGCTGACGCCGGTTCTGCACGAGCGCCTCGGGCCGCTCTGGCCGGTGATCCTGCTCGTCGTCGTGGTGGCCCTCGTCTGGGCCTTCATCAAGGGCGGCAGCGCGCTGATGCGGATCCTCGCGGCCACCGGGATGGTCGCGGGCATCGCCTACATCTTCACGCCTCTGACGGCCTCCGGCCAGCCCTACGACGGCAGCGGCTTCGACGCCAACCTGCGCTACGTCTCTCCCGTCCTCATGGTGGGCTTCCTGCTGTTGCCCCTGATCCCCTGGTTCCGGCACGGCCGACGGCCCTGGATCCTGCTCGGCCTGTTCACGATCCTTCTGATCCAGGGCACCGTCAACCAGTCGAGCTGGGACTTCCCCCATCACCTCGCGTCGATCGGCCTCGCCTTCCTGATCATCGGGGTGCCCGCGCTGCTGGTCTGGGGTTTCCGTGCCCGGCTCAATCCGGTGCTGCTGGTGTCCTTCGGCCTGGTGATGGCGATCGCGGCGGTGGCGCTCGGCCGGGTGCGAGAGGACTACTACCTCGACCACCGTTACGTGACGGCGGTGCGGCCGCCGCTCGGAGGCGGCTTCCGCGCCTCTCCCGAGTGGCAGCCGCTCCAGGACTGGGGGAGGGAGACCAGCGGCAAGCGGATCGCCGTCTTCGGCCGAGCATCGGCCTTCGGCCAGTACTTCTTCTACGGCAACGACCTCACCAACCACGTTCAGTACCTCGGGGACGAGGGGAACCACGGGACGTTCCGGCCGATCTACACCTGTGCGCTCTGGCGGCAGACGATCAACGAGGGTCGCTACGACTACGTGGTGACGACGCCGGCGATCGGCGTGATCGAGTCGGTCGCGCCGCCGCAGAACCTCTGGACCTCGAGTGATTCGAACGTGCGGACCGTGATCCAGTCCGGGCCCGCCGCGGTCTACAAGGTGAACGGGCGACTCGATCCCTCCACCTGCGCCGAGCTGGGAGCGGATGCCAACGCATGAGCTTCGGCGACTACCTGCAGGGCTCGATTGAGCTGTTGATCGTCGCCGCGGCGATGGCCTACGCCGCGGTCGGGCTTCGGGGGCGGCTGCTGCCCGGATGGTCCGGGGCCTCGGCGCGTCTGGCGGAGTTCGTGCTGGGGCTCTCCCTGCTGATCGTCACCTCCGAGCTCGTCGGTGTCGTCGGCCTCTACCGGCCAGGGTGGGTCCTGCTCGCGACGATCGTCGTCGGAGCCGTCCTCGGCACGGTTCTGCGTCCGCCGCGCCGCTGGATCGAGCTGCCGGCGCCGCCCGTGGCGCCGATCGCGATGGCCGTCGCGCTCGCCGCGGCTCTGCTCGTGGCGGCCCACTGGGCGATGCCGACCCAGACCGGGCTCGATATCGGGATGTATCTCCCCAACACCACCTGGCAGAACGCGCCCTTCGCCGCGCGATTCGTCCAGGACCACCAGGTGGGCGCCCTGCACTTCACCGAGGTCCTCAACCTGACGGTCTGGTACTACCCGCAGAACTCCGAGCTGCTGCACTCGGTCGGGGTCCTGTTTCTGGGCAACGACTTCCTCTCGCCCCTCCTGAACATCGGCTGGATGGCCCTCTGCCTGCTGGCGGCCTGGGTCTTCGCGCGCGCCTACGGCGGCGGCTCGATCGCCGTACTGGGAATCGCGCTCGTGCTCGACGCCAACATGCTGCTCCTCTACCAGCCCGGGGACGCGAAGAACGACACGATGGGCCTCTTCTTCTTCCTCGCCTCGGCGGCCATCCTCGTCAATGCCGAGGCTCAGACGAGGTCGGCGGCCGGAGCGGTCAGGCCGATCGCGGGCGGGGCGACCGAGACGGTGCCCCGGGGCTTCTACTCCGGTGCGGGGGTGCGGCCGAGGCTCCCGAACGGGGCGCTGATCGTCGCTGGGCTGGCCGCCGGCGTCGCCCTCGGAACCAAGCTCAACCTGCTGGCGCCGTTCGCGTTCCTGACCCTCGGCGTGATCGCGGTCTGCGCCGGCTATCGCTGGCGGGCGACCTGGATCTGGGTCGTGAGCTCGCTGGTCACGGGTGGCTTCTGGTTCGCCCGGAACCTGGTCCATGCCGGCAACCCGCTGCCCTGGATCCAGGCGGGACCGCTGCCGGGGCCCGACCAGCTCGACATCAACATCCGCCATCCCGCGAACGTCGCGCACTACCTGCTGCCGCCCGATGGCGGCGTGATCCGACATCACCTGATTCCGGGGCTGCACGACAGCTTCGGCGATCTCTGGCCGCTGGTCCTGGTCGCGGTGATCGGTGGCTTCCTGCTCGCGATCTTCCACGGCCGCACCTCGATGATCCGGATGCTCGGCGTCGTCGCCCTGCTCAGCGGCCTCGCCTACCTGGTCACGCCGCTGACCGCCGCCGGGCCCGAGGGCGATCCCACCGCCTTCACCACCAACCTGCGCTATGCGTCGCCGGCGATCGGACTCGGGGCGATGCTGCTCGGCGTCGACTCGGGCCTGTTGCGGCCGCGCGTCCAGCCCTGGCTCCTCGGAGCGCTGGCCGTCCTGCTGCTCGTCCAGGCGGTCCCGGTCTGGGACCTCGGCGACGAATGGGAGAAGGACTTCATCCTCGGCGCCATCGGACTGGCGTTCTTCCTTGTCCTCGTCCCGGTTGGCCTGGCCCTCGCCGGACAGCGCGGCATGCCGCCGACGGTCCTCGCTGCCGCCGCGGCGGTAGGGCTGGCGGCGGTGGTCCTGATCGGATGGCCGAACTCCGACGACTATGTCAAGCACCGCTACCGGGCCGCGACCGCACCTCGCGATTTTCCGGTCGGCATGAAGGCCGCTCTCGCCTGGTTCAACGGGGCCGACCCGCACGACTCGCGGATCGCCGTCGTCGGCGGCCGCCCCGGCTTCAAGCAGTACATCTTCTACGGCGACGATCTCTCCAACTACGTCCAGTACGTCGCCAGGCACGGCCCCCACGGGGCGTATCTGCCGATCGCCAGTCAGGCGGCGCAGGAGTCACAGACGCCGGGGGCGTCGGTTCAGGGTCAGAGCTTCGTGGCCCAATGCAAGGAGTGGATCACGGCGCTGAATGACGGCGACTATCGCTACGCGGTGATCGGTCCGGACCAGCGCACCCAGTCGCTGCCCCCGATCGAAGCCACCTGGACCGCGGCGGCCGGCGGGACCCGTATCGAGACGACCGACGACGTCTCGGTCTTCAGGCTGAACCGTCCGCTGAACCCAGCGGCCTGCGCCGCACAGGCGCTTACCCCCGCGGCGAAGAGTTCGCAGACCTTCGGGGTCGGACGGCCGCAGCTCACCGTCAAGTGAGTTTCGGCGATTACGCCCTCGGGGTCGTCGGGCTCGCCCTCGTCGCGGTGCCGATGGCAATGGGCGGCGTGCGTCTGCGGCAGCGGCTCTTACCCGGCTGGGAGGGGGCTCCGGCTCGCCTGGCAGAGGCGGTCCTCGCCGTCTCGCTGCTGACGATCCTGCTCCAGCTCCTCGGCGCCTTCGGGATCCTCGTCCCGGGTGTCCTGATACCGGCGGCGATCGTCGTCGGCCTCGGGCTCTCATACGGCTTCGGTGACGACTTTTGGCGGAACTCGTCACGCACCCGACCTGCGGAGTCGCCACCGGCGCCCGGCGTTCCCCTGCCACAGCTGCTCTTGGCGCTCCTCGCCGCCACCTTTGTCGCCGCGCACTGGGCGACCGGCCTCCAGGACGTCTGGGGGAGGGGGATGCTCACCTTCGACACGCTCTGGTACCACGGCCCGTTCGCCGCACGGATAGCCGACACGGGCTCGGTCTGGGGGATGCACTTCACGGACCCCCTCTACCTGAACTGGTTCTACCCCCAGAACTCTGAGCTGCTGCACGGCGCCGGGATCACGCTCTTCAACCGCGACCTCTTCTCGCCGTTCGTCAACTTCGGCTGGCTCGGGGTGGCGCTGCTCGCAGGCTGGTGCATCGGCCGGCCGTACGGGGTCGGACCTCTCTCGCTGACCGCTGTCGCGATCGCCATGGACACCGGTCCCATGGTCCCCCGGGAGGCCGGAACTCCCGCGACGGACACGGTCCCGGTGGCGATGCTGCTCGCGGCCGCGGCGATCCTGATCAACGCCTGGGCGGCCCGCTCACCGCGGGCGACGCCGTCCGCCGGCGCATCCCCGACGGCGCCGCTCATGGGCTCCGTCCTGGTGGCCGGTCTCGCGGTGGGCATCGCGCTCGGCAGCAAGCTGACGATCTGGGGCGTCACGGTGGCGTTCGCGATCGGCGTGCCGTTCCTGGTCTCCCGCGAGCTCCGCTGGAAGGCCTTCTGGGTCTTCATCGGCGGTGTGGCGGCGGTGAGCGCCTTCTGGTTCCTGAGGAACCTGATCCACGCCGGCAACCCGCTCCCCTGGATCCGGCACCTCGGCCCGATCGACCTGCCGGGGCCGAATCGGGGCCTGGAGGGCCGGACCGACTTCACCGTGGCGCACTACATCTTCGGCAACCCGAGCACGAGCCTGTGGCGCGACTACTTCCTCCATCCGATCGAGAACCTGCTCGGACCCCTCTGGTTCCTGATCATCGGCGGTGCGGGAGCGGGCGCGATCGTCTCGATCTGGCGGCCACGCTCCGCCGCGGTCCGCCTCGCCGGAGTGATCACGATCGTCGCGGCGGTGGCCTACATCTTCACCCCCCTCACGGCAGCCGGGCCCGAGGGACACCCGCTCGCCTTCGGGATCAACCTGCGCTACCTGATCCCCGGCTTCGCGCTCGGCCTCGCGCTGTTGCCGCTCGAGCCGCGCCTCACGCCCGAACGGCTCAGATTGCCGCTCCTGGTCGGCGGGCTGATCGCGCTCTTTCTCACCTCGCACTACTCGGATGCGAACGCCGCCTGGGACGGCGCCTTCGCCTCGATCCCCTGGGCCGCCCTGATCGGCATCGTCCTGATCGGCGCGCCGGTCGGGCTCGCCCTGCTGGCGAGGCGCGGGGCCTGGGTCGCCGGCGTCGCGGGAGCGGTCCTCGTGCTGGCGATCGCAGCCGTGGGCTGGGCGAAGCAGGACGACTACTTCGCGCACCGCTATGACCGCTCCGAGGACTTCCGCTTCCAGCTCGACAAGGCGGTCCAGTGGGCGAAGCCGACCTCCGGCCTGCGCATCGGGGTGGCAGGGACGAGCGGCGCCTACAACCAGTACGGCTTCTACGGCGACCAGGTCGACAACTACGTCCAGTACGTCGGTCGCCACCTGCCGGAGGCCGACTTCCGCGCGATCGAGACGTGCGCCGCCTTCCGCCAGGCGGTGAACGAGGGCGACTACGACTACCTGATCACCACGCCGGAGCTCGACCTCAACAACCCGGCCGATGCCAGTCCGTCCCCCGAGCGCGGCTGGGTCAAGGACGACCCGGCCCTGGAAGAGGTCCTGCACGCGAGCCGGGTCTCCGTCTTCAAGGTCAACGGCGACCTGTCGCCCGCGGGCTGCGGCACCGTGACCCGGCAATGAGCAGCACCGGCGACTACATCCTGGGCACGGTCGGCCTGCTGGCGATCGCGGTGACGCTGGGGATCGCCGGCCGGACGACGCGGCGGGCCGCCCTTCCCGGATGGAGCGGGACGCCGGCGCTGCTGGCGGATGGCGTGCTCGCGATCGGCTACCTGGTGGTGATCTCGCAGCTGCTCGGCCTCTTCGGGATCCTCGATGGCGTCCTGCTGGTCGCCGCCTGTGTGATCGTCGGCGGTGGCGCTGTCAGGCTCGAGCCGACGCTCGCCCGCGGCGGCCACCGCTTTGCCCCCTGGGGCAGCAGCGCGTCGTCGGAACAGCGCGACGCGCCAGGCGCCAGCCGCGTCGAGCTCGGCGCGGCGATCGTCATCGCTCTCCTCGTCGCCGCGCAGTGGGCCGGGCCCACCCTCCTCGCGCTCGACCGAGGCATCTACGGCGGCGACTCGCTCTGGTACCACATGCCGCTCGCGGCTCACATCGCGCAGACCGGCTCGGTCACCTCGCTGCTCTACACCGATCCGCTCTACCTGAACTGGTTCTACCCCCAGGTATCCGAGCTGGTCCACGCCGGCGGGATCCTGCTGTACGGCAACGACTTCCTCTCCCCGCTGCTCAACCTTGGCTGGCTGGGCCTGGCGCTGTTCGCGGGCTGGTGCATCGGCCGGCCCTACGGCTCGGGAGCCACCGGCCTCGCCGCCGTCGCCTCGGTGATGGCCGCGAACCTGCTCTTCTCGCGCCAGCCGGGCAACGCAAACAACGACGTCGTCGCGATCGCGCTCTTCCTCTCCGCAGTAGCGCTGCTCGTCAACGTGAGATGGGAGGGGGCCCGGCCGCCCGTCGGGGCCCTGCTCGTGGCGGGCTTGGCCGCCGGCCTCGCCCTGGGCACGAAGCTCACGGTCGTCCCTCCGGTGCTCGCCCTCACCGTCGGAGTGATCGTGATCGCGGCCCGCGGGGAGCGCTGGCGGACCGCGGGTGCCTGGATCGGCGGGATGGCCGTCGGCGGCGGCTACTGGTACGTCCGGAACCTGATCGTCTCGGGCAACCCCTTCCCTTGGCAGGACCTGGGGCCGATCCACCACGCCGAGGCGCTCCAGGGCCGTCACCCGTACTCGATCGTCCACTACGCGACCGACACGGACGTCTGGGGGAGGTTCTTCACCCCGGCGCTCCATGAGCGGCTCGGCGACCTCTGGCCGGCCTACCTCGCGCTTGCCGTGCTCGGCGTCGTGCTCGTTCTGTGGCGCGGCGGGCGGATGGAGCGGATGCTCGGCGCCGTCGCCCTGCTCGCCGCGATCGCCTACCTGGTGACGCCGCTCGGCGCCTCCGGGCCCGAGGGGATGCCGGTCGGCTTCCGGCTCAACATCCGCTACCTCGCCCCTGGCCTGGTCCTCGCGCTGACGCTGCTTGCGATCCCCCCGTTCCGAGAGGACCGGGAGGTCTGGCGACTCGGCGGCCGGCTCCGCCTCTGGCGGCTGGGCACCCTCGCGGTCTTCGCCCTGCTCGTGGTGGTGAGCGCCGGAGCGATCGGGGCGATCGACGCCGATCGGATCCCGGGAACCGCGGTGATCGCGCTGGCGCTGATCGGGATCCCGCTGCTGCTCGTCTTTCTCTCTGGCCGTGGCCTGGCACCGCTCGCGCTTGCCGGCCTCGGCGCCGCCGCGGTGGTTGCGCTCGGCGTGGGGGGGCGCTTCGTTCAGGACCACTATCTCGACGAGCGCTACTCCGCCACCGCTCCCGACTACCCCAGGACCGAGCAGCCATCCGTGGAGCTCGGCCAGGGCTTGGGAGCCGCGTACGAGTGGGCGCGAGGCACCCACGACGTCAAGATCGGCCTCTCCGGGACGATGGGAGCGCTCTTTCAGTACGGCCTCTGGGGCCCGGACTCGAGCAACGCCGTGACCTACGTCGGCCAGCACGGCTCGCGTGGCTCCTTCCGCGAGATCCAGGGCTGCCCCGAGTTCCTCGCCGCCCTCAACGACGGCGACTACGACTACGTCGTCACCACGCCCACGTACCACCAGGACGACCCAGCGGCTGACACCAGCCCCATCCAGCGCGACTGGATCTCGCGGGCCGGGGGTGTCCGCAGGGTGGCCGGCGCGAACCTGGTCGACGTCTGGCAGGTGACGGGTCCCCTGAACCCGCTTGCGTGCGCGGCGCCTGCGGCCGCACCGGGCGGCGGGAAGAACCCGGCGAAGACCCTCCCCAGCGTCACAGGCGAATAACGGGCACCCCGCGTGTTGGCGAAGGCGCGGCCGTGGTACCCATACGGCGTGGCCTACCCGCTCGACAACGCCCTCTTCCAGTGGGAGGAGGGCTCGCGCCGCCTCGCCGAGCTCTCCAGCGACCCGCGTGCGGCCCGCACGGCACGGCGCACCGTCGAAGCGATCCGAGACGAGCTCCGGCGCCGGATCGGGCCGACCTTCACCGCGCAGGAGCTGGCCGACTTCTACGCCGGAGGCACCGACTGGGCCCTCGAGGCCGCGCGGGTTGCCGCGCCGATGAGCGCCGTCGACCTCGACCCGCAGGCGATCGTGGACGGCGCCTTCAACGAGTACCTCCGCGGCGCCAAGGACTACTCGGGCGGCCGCGTCATCGCCGAGTAGCGGCGATCCGGCGCCCCAGAAACCTCAGTCTTCCACCCGCTCCAGCACGATCCGGTCGGGTTCGATCGTCACGCGCAGCGCGCGGTGGCCCTCCCAGTGCTCGGTGTAGGTCGGGTCGTCCTTGATCGCGGGGTCGAGCCAGATGCCGTAGCCATCCTCCTCCCCCTGGTCGAAGGTCGCCTCGAGCGGCTTGCGGCGGCCGCGGCCTCGGCGGCCGCGACGCCGGCGGCGTCGCCGGCGGCCGGTCCCCTCGCCGCCCTCGCTCTCTTCCTCGCCGTCTCCCTCACCCTCGTCGGTCGCCCCCTCTTCCTCCTCGGGCTCGGGCTCGCCGAGCTCGGCCTCGATCTCCGCCTCGATCTCGTCCCGCAGATCGATGTCGGCCGCGGGCTCCTCGCCTTCCCCGGTCAGCCCGTGG
>Ga0081540_1001606_pt1 | contig 19269 bp, 22 predicted proteins | sample TabmetS2T1R1_FD_71024 | JGI IMG/M metagenome (GOLD analysis project Ga0081540, IMG submission 71024) | Tabebuia heterophylla rhizosphere microbial communities from the University of Puerto Rico - S2T1R1 | ecosystem: Host-associated > Plants > Roots > Rhizosphere ... | reverse complement strand
GGCGACCTTCGCCCAATCGTCATCGGTCACGCTCCCGGCCAGCGTGGGCGGGATCGGCGGTTGCTCGCCGAGCGTCTCCCGCAGCCACGAGCACGCCATCCGCCACGGCTGCCTGATGGCACGCTCGCCTCCCGGCATGCGCACGGGATGCAGCCGGCCGCCGCGCACGAAGTCCCGCCTGCCCCCGACCAGCAGCTCCCCGCCCCAGACGGTCCCGTCCGTGCCGTAGCCGGTCCCGTCGAAGATCGCCGCCACGGCCGGACCCGCTTCGCGATGCTCGGCCAAACAGGCGGCGAGGTGTGCGTGGTGATGCTGGACCCCGACCGTCTCGGCGCCCTCCCGCTCGAGTGCGTACTTGGTGGAGAGGTACTCGGGGTGGAGGTCGTGGGCGACGAGCTCGGGCTCGACGGCGAAGAGCGCCTCGAAGTGCTCGATCCCGTCGGTGTAGGAGCGCAGCGTCTCGTAGTTCTTCAGGTCGCCGATGTGGTGGCCGACCCAGGCCCGCTCTCCCCTGGCGAGGCAGAACGTGTTCTTCAGCTCGGCCCCACAGGCGAGGATCGGCCGCGGCGCGTGCAGCGGCAGGTCCCGGGGGACGTAGCCGCGCGAGCGGCGAAGAAACAGGGGCCTGCCGGAGACGCCGCGCACCACCGAGTCGTCCGTCCGCGTCTCGATCGGCCGGTTTCCTACGAGGAAGAGATCGGCGATGTTCGCGAGGCGCTCCAGGGCGTCCTCGTCGTGGTAGGCGATCGGCTCATCGGAGACATTGGCGCTGGTCATCACCAGCGCCACGCCGGTGTCCGCGAGCAGCAGGTGGTGCAGGGGCGAGTAGGGCAGCATCACTCCGAGCTCGCGGGACGTGGGCGCAACCGAGTCGGCGACCGGGGCATCCGGACGCCGCGGGGCGAGCACGATCGGCCGCTCGCGAGACGAGAGCAGTGCCCCCGTCGCGTCGTCGAGCTCGACGAGCTCCAGAGCGGTATCGGCGCTGGGCGCCATCAGTGCAAAGGGCTTGTCCTCGCGATGCTTCCGCGAGCGCAGCTCGGCCACGACCGCCTCGTCGTCCGCTCTGCAGGCGAGGTGATAGCCGCCGAGCCCCTTGACCGCGACGATCCTGCCCTCGGCGATGGCGAGGACGGCGGCCTCGAGGGCCGCATCGGTCTCGTCCGTGAGCGGGCGCCCCGCGGGATCGAGCAGACGCAGCGTCGGACCGCACATCGGGCAGGCGTTCGGCTGGGCGTGGAAGCGGCGATCGAGAGGGTCGTCGTACTCCCCCCGGCAGAGCTCGCACATCTCGAACGAGGCCATGGTGGTCAGCGGACGGTCGTAGGGGACGCCCCTGACGATGGTGAAGCGGGGGCCACAGTTGGTGCAGTTGATGAACGGGTAGCGGTGGCGCCGGTCAGCTGGATCGAAGAGCTCGGCGAGACAGTCGTCGCAGGTCGCCATGTCGGGCGAGACGGCGGCTTCGACCTCGCCGCCCTCGGCGCTCTCGGTGATCCTGAACGACGTCTCCCCGGTCGCCGCGATGCTCTCCTCAGCGATCCGCTCGACGATCGCGAGTGGTGGCGCCTCGGTCATGAGTCTGTCCAGCATCGACTCGACCGCGTCGGGCTCTCCCTCCGCCTCGATCAGAACCCCGCGCGAGTCGTTCAGCACCCAGCCGGCCAGGCCGAGCTCGGTGGCGACCCTGTAGACGAATGGGCGGAAGCCGACACCCTGCACCGTCCCCTGCACGCGCAGGCGCAGCCGCCGGCGGGCCTCGACGCTCATCCCAGCTCGATCAGTTCACGCAGCGCGTGGTACGCGCTGGCCTGGGCCTCCTGGATGCGGGGGATGTGCTGGGAGGGGGTGACGACGACGTGATCCGCGAGACCTTCATCGGCCACGCGCCCGCCGTCGTAGCCGACGAACGCGATCGTGACGAGCTTCCGCTTTCTCGCCTCGCCGAGCGCCTCGATCAGGTTGAGTGAGTTGCCGCTGGTGGAGAGCGTGATCGCGACGTCGCCCTCCCTGCCGTAGGCGATCACCTGACGAAGGAAGATCGCCTCCACGCCGATGTCATTGGCGATGGCGGTGAGGATCGACGGGTCCTCGGTGAGATCGATGGCAGGGCGAGCCGGCCAACCCTGTGGCGCCCCCCGCAGGTCGGCGACGAGGTCCATCGAGTCCGTGGCAGATCCGCCGTTTCCGAAGATCAGCGCCTTGCCGCCGCGATCGAAGGTCGAGCGGAGCTCCTCGGCGGCCCGGACGATGACGTCGCGGGATCCAGCGATGGTCCGTTCCCGCAGCTCGCCCACCTCCTCAGCCTTCATCACCACATTCGTACGGACGTCCTCGATCACCTCCTCGAGCCCGGTTTCGCCCTCCGAGAGGAATGGGTAGAGGAAGCTGGAGGCGCCGGTGTCGTGAACCGGACCGGCCTCCCGCCCCTCCAGCAGCCCGCGGTGCTCGAAGAAGACGTGGACCAGCTCCCAGAGGACGTGGTAGAGCGTCTCGGCGAGCTCCTGTCGAATGAACGGGTCCCCCGACGGAGGCTCGAATTCCCATTCGGCGCCGGATCGCGAGAAGGAGATCGTCTGGCAGCCGCGTTCCCTCGCCAGGGCCAGTGCCTCTAGGGTGTCCGCCGCATCCGGCTCATCGGTCCCGAAGGCGATCGCGATGTCGTCGGGCTCGGCAATCAGATCTGCCTGGGTGGTCAGGCGCCCACCCTCACGGGAGAGGCCGATCGCGGGCAGCGCGCGCTTGCCGACGATCACCGGATGGACGAACTCGACGGCGACGTGCCGGACGTCGGAGCGCGCCGCGGGAGAGGAGCCCAGGGCGACGAGGCGGCCGCCGCGGGCGAAGCGCTCCGCCATGCGATGGCAGCACCGCGCCACATCCTCCGACCGCGCCTCGAAGAAGGCGCGATTGGCCTCCGTTCTCTCCGCGAGCAGGGAGTCCAGCCGCCCTGCAGCCGCGACGGTCAAACCGCGGCGGCCTCCCTCGCCGCCACCGATGACATCCACTGCGCGAACGCCTCGGTCCCCTCCCCCGTCCTCGCGCTGCACTCGATCACCTCGGCGTCGGGGTTGACGGACTCGAGGTTGTGGCGCAGCTTCTCGAGGTCGTAGTCGAGGTGGGGGATGAGGTCGATCTTGTTCACCACCACCAGCTCGCAGGCCCGGAACATCAGCGGGTACTTGAGCGGCTTGTCCTCACCTTCGGCGACCGAGCAGATCATCGCTCTCGCGTCCTCCCCCACGCGGAACTCCGCTGGGCAGACGAGGTTGCCGACGTTCTCGATCACCAGCAGATCGATGTCGTGCAGCTCGAATCCGGGCAGCGCGGAGCGCACCATGTTCGCGTCCAGGTGGCACTCACCGCCGAATCCCGCGTCGGTGTTGAGCTGCACGACGGGCACGTGCAGGTGTGCGATCCGGTCGGCGTCCATCGACCCCGCCACGTCGCCTTCGAGGACTCCGACGCGCGCCTTCACTTCGGGAATCGCGGTCTCCAGCAGCGTCGTCTTGCCCGCTCCGGGCGCGGACATGAGGTTGATGACGCGCACGTCGGCGTGATCGAAGTCGTGCCGATTGGCCTCCGCGATCGTCGTGTTGGCGTCGAGCGCGTCCTCGGCGACCTTCAGCTTGGTGCGATGCATCCCATCTCCTCGCGATCGTTTGCGATCTCCTCGGTCACCTCTATCGAGTCGACCTCGAACTCGGTGCCGGCGACCACCTCCACCTGGGTGGCCGAACAGGCCGCGCAGCGGAAATCCGGCTCAGTCAGCTCGCGCTCCTCGCCGCAGGCGCGGCAGCGAATGCGCGCCGGGATGATCTCGTGCTCGAGCGCGGCCCCCTCGCAGAGGGTGTCTCGCGAGCAGATGCCGAAGTAGAAGTCGAGCGATTCCGGGACGACCTGCCGGAGGGTGCCGATCCGCATCTCGACCGAAGTGACCCGCCGCCCGTCGGCGTGCCGGATGACCGTCTCCACGATGCCTGTCGCCAGCGAGAGCTCGTGCATCGTCAGCTCGGTTCGTAGGCGGCGTCGGACTGCAGCTTGTTGAGCTCCTCGAGCACCACGCCCGCGGCTCGATCCACCGCGGCCTTCACCGGCTCCGAGAGCTCGAGCGCGACGTTCTCGACATCGGTGGGTTCGCAGCCCACGACGACGACCTTTCCGGGCCAGCCGTGCACGGTCTTGACGAATCGCAGCACCGTCCCCGGGTCCATGCCGTGGGGGCTGATCGACTCGCCGTCCTCGATCGGCTTGAAGTCCGCCGGATCCGGCTCGATCACGTAGATGTCCCCGGCCTCGCCCCCCTGCCTGCTGACGTCGACCAGGACCATGGCGTGATACCCGCGCATGACCTCGTAGGCGAGGTCGAGGCCGCCGGAGCCGAAATCCTGAACCTGGACGCCGTCCGGCACGCCCTTCTCGAGGAGCCGGGTGACGACGTGGCCGCCGAATCCGTCGTCGCCGAGCCAGGCGTTGCCGACGCCGGCGACGAGGATCTGCTTCTGCATGTCCGGGAGCTCCGGCTCGGTGAGCTCGGTGACGTCGGGCATCGTCGGCTCGTGTTCGGTCCGTTCGCTCACCGCGAGACCGGCTCCACCTCGTCAGCGAAGAAGAAGAGAAATCGCCCGGTCTCCCGCAACAGCTCCTGGCCGGGGTCGTCGTCGACGGTGACGCCGAGGTAGACGCGCTCGTCGTAGCCGCGGTAGATGCGCTCGACGGTGGCCGTGCGCCCGTCGAGGATCTTGTCGTAGACGTCACCCTCGGTTCCGGGCCGGAGCACGATCTTGTCGCCGAGGCGAACGGTGGTCCCCGCGGCGGCGATCTCCTTCTCGCCCTGGATCTCGTCGAGGCCGGGGGGCGGTTTGGGTGGGCCACCGTTGGTCGGCAGCCGATCGACGACGTCGGGCTCCGTATAGGTGAGCCGGCCGTGCAGCCCGAGGATCTCGTCCCCGGTCGTCGCTTCGGCCCGCTCGATCATCTCCCGCACGGCGGTGTCCTGGCCGGCGATCTCGGCCCGCTCCTCGTCGCTGAGGGCGTGCACGTGGAGCAGCAGCGCCTCCTCGATCTCGGTGTTGTCGAAGAGGTTCCCGAGGCTCTCCGGCGCGAGCTCCGGATGGTCGGGGAGCACGATCGCGCCTCCGAGCACCGCCCTGTCCTCCTCGCCGAGCAGGACCGGGAAGGTATTGACGGATTGGCTGGCGAGCGCCGCCTCTCCCTCGGGGCCGGCTCGCTCGAGTGGGGAGATGAAGCGGCCGCCCTCGGCCTGGAGCAACGGGTGAGTGGAGATCAGGCTCTGGCGGAGGGCCTCCCCGCGCGAAGCGGCCGCCGCATCGCCGCTCATCTCGGTCTCGTTGTGTACGCAGAGGCGAACGCGGGCGAGCGTGGGCGAGAGGAGATCGGCGCGCATCGCGATCCGGCCGCGCAGCTCCCCGTCCTCGGTGGGGAAGCCGAAGCTCCGGCGCGCGGGGCTGCGAGCAAGTTCGGCGAGCGTGAGCGGCGCGAGCTCGAGCGAGCGCTCGCCGGCCTCGTGGCGATCCCCCATGGCCTGCAGGAAGAGCACCCTGCCGCCGATCCGGTCGTCGGGCGCACCGTCGAAGACCGCCTCGAGCCTCAGCATCGAGAAGGCGGCCGGCTGAGCCTCGGCGTAGCCCGGCGGATAGACGATCCCGAACGGGGTCGGGGTCGCGTTCTTGACGCCGGGCGTGTACGGATAGAGCGCGTAGCCCTCGTAGAGCAGCGAGCGCACGAGCTCTTCCATCGCCCTATCCATCGAAGGTCTCCTTCGCGAGCAGCTCGCTGATCGCGGCGTCGAAGGTCGGTGCCCCGAGCCTGGCCTTGAGCCGCTGCAGGGCGTCCAGGGTGTCGGTATGGACCGGCACCCAGCCGCGGAACGGGTAGTAGGCCTCGATCATCTCCCGCCAGGTGGACGCGCGCATCCGGAAGGCGGCGGTCGTGTCCCAGGGAACCTGCACGACCTGCAACCGCCCCTCGTCACCCGAGTAGTAGATGCTCCCGTTGAAATGGAAGGCGAGCGGGATCTCGCCCTCGGTGACCGAGTGGAAGTACTTCGCCGCGGCGAGCTCCACGTCGTAGTTGCACAGCACCTCGATGCGAGCGGTCGTGGATCCGGTGAACGACGGGAGCAGCACGCTCTCGCTGGTCCAATGCATGCGCTGGGCGGTGATCGACCAGCGGTGCGGATCGCCGAACAGTTCCGTCAGCTTCGCCTTCTCCTCAGCGTCATAGCTCCGCTTGACCGGCTCGATCTGGATCTGCACGCTGAGCCCGGCCATGAAGATCTCGCGGCCGGATCGGTCAGCGACCTCGAGGGTGAAGGCGAGTGTCGGCGCCGCCGCGTGCGGCACCGCCTCGACGCCCGTGATCGCCAGCGTCAGGCCCGGCTCGCCGGGGCGGCGGGCGGTCTCCGGGTCCCCCCGCTCCGCGGTGTCGGCCTCGACCTCGGGCGGCCGCTGATGCGGTGCCTCGGAGCGGCGCACCTGGTCGACGGGCTCGCTCATCGCGGCTCCGCGGAGCGCCCACGGAGGCGTTGAAAGAAGGTCGGGATCGCCCGCTCGATCGCCTCCCCTCCGGAAATGCCCTCCCAGTTCATCTTGATCGCGCCGACCAGCGCGTAGCACTCGTCGATCGGGGCGATGACATAGGCGTGAGGGTCGGAGATCCGATTGACGACCAGTGCCTCCGCATCGGGCTCCAGCGTCTCGAGCTCGGGGTTCAGCGCCCCGAGCTCATCCCAGGCCGAGAGCTCGAGCTCGGACTCGGTCGCCCCGGCCGGGCTCGGATACATCGCGACCATGGCACCGACCGAGCTGCTCCGCATGAAGAAGGCGAGGCCGATGGGCACCTCGAGCCGCGCCCAGAGCTCGTCGGGCAGCTCGAAGTCGTCCAGCCAGACGACCCTGCTGCCGGCCGGCCGCAGCTCCGGATCCGCCGAGCGCTGCGCCCAGCAGGTGGCGCAGACGCAGAGGATCCGCCTGTCCTCCAGGTGCAGGAGATGCTCGTGCTCGGAGGGGATCTCGATCCCGCATAGGTCGCAGTGCTCCTCGGCGCCCGATCCGCCGTTCCCCGAACGCGGCGGCCCCGCCGACGCCGGCCCGCGCCGGATCCCGCGCAACCCGGTCACCATGTTCGCCCGCCGCCGGGCGGCCACCGCGTCGTCGATGGCGCGCCCGTTGCCGCTCATCGGCCCAGCGCCACCCGCACCCCCTCGCTCTCCGAGGCGAGCAGCGGCACGGGGCCGAGGTGGAGCTTTTCGTCGTCGAGTGAGCGACCGGCCCTCGGCAGGAAGTAGCGCCGGTCACATGTCGGGCAGGTGAGCATCCCCTCGTCGAGCTGCGCCTGCGCGATCGAGCCCGCGCAGCTCGGGCAGGAGTCGAGGTACGCGAGCAGGGACCCCTCGACGCGGGCGACCACGATCGGGGTCCCGCCGACGTCGATCCGGCTGAGCTCGTCCTCGCCCAGCCCGTCGAGTTCGCCGTTCAGCTCGTGCCACCCGGAGGTTCCCGCCGGAGCGGGGATCGCCAAGTCGTTCGAGCCGCCGGCCTGCACGACGGGCAGCGGGGTCCCGGTCACCTCGACCGGGTCCAGGAGATCGTGCTCGACGCCGTCGACCTCGATCCCCAGCAGGTCCGGCGCAGCCTCCTCGAGAGCCGTCTTGATCGCCAGCTCCAGAGTCGACGATGAGGCGGGGCACCCGTCGCAGCTGCCCTCGAGCCGCAGTCGCAGGACCCCATCCTCCAGGGAGACCAGCTCGACGTTGCCACCGTGTGACTCCATGTAGGGCCTGACGTCGTCGAGTGCCCCGGCCACCCGCTCCTCGACCGGCACGGGATAGAGGTCGTGGATCAGGAGCAGGCTGGCGACGACCCCATCGTCCACCAGTTTCTGCTTGAGCACGTCCGAGCCCTCCGCTTCGTCGAGGATGTCGACGACGCGGGTGAGGCCCTGCCCGTACATCTCGATCACCGCGGACACGAGGTCCTCGGCGGTGCGGCGGGCCACAGGGTCAGGGAGCCGCTGGACCTGCGCGGTCAGCTCCTCGACCCGCTGGATCAGGGTCTCAGGGCTGACCGCTTCCGATCTCTCGGCGGGCATGGCTCGATCCTCCGCTCCGGCTCAGGACATCCCGGTGGGCGTATGGGTCACCTTCCGGACCTGGCCGCCCCGCTGGTCGTACATGTGGACGCCGCACGGCAGGCACGGATCGAAGCTCCGCACCGCCCGCATGATGTCCACGCCCTTGAACTTCTCGGGGCCGTTCTCCTCGAAGATCGGCGTGTTCTGCACCGCATCCTCGTAGGGCCCGGGGGTCCCGTAGGTATCGCGCGGATTGCTGTTCCACGGCGTCGGCGGGTAGGGCTGGTAGTTCGCGACCTTGCCGTCCTGAATCACCATGTGATGCGAGAGGACGCCGCGAGCGGCCTCGCAGAACCCGACCGAGATCGCCTCCTGCGGGACCTTGAAGTCGTTCCATGACTTCGTCCGGCCCGCGCGAACCTCCGTCAGCGCGCGCTCCAGGTTATGCAGCCCGATCAGGGCGGAGTAGGCCTCGTGGTAGGTCCGGGCGCGGTCGCGCTCGACCGCGTTGGACTTCTCCGGGATCTTCCACTCGAGCTCCATCTCCGGCTTCGAGGCGGTTCTCGGGAGGACCATCTTGATGCTCTCGCCGGTGGCCTTGGCGTAGCCGAAGTCCACCAGGCCGGCCTTGGCCGTCACCCACGAGCGCGCGAACGGCCCGCCGCCGGTGTCGCAGGCGACGTAGCTGTCGTTGCGCTCGTCGTAGATCCGCGGGGAGGCGACCCAGCTGTACTTGTCCTGGAAGTCGCGCTTCTGCGGCTTCGGCAGGGTGACCTTGTTCCACGGGTGCCGCTTATCGACCGGATTGCCGAGCGGGTCCTGGGTGACGAACGTCTCCTCGTTCGTCCAGTCGTCGAAGTAGGAGCTGCCCAGCAGGATCCTGATCATCAGGTTGATCTCGACCAGATCCGTCGTGATCAGCTCGCCCTTCAGCACGACGCCGGGGGTGACGTAGCGCTTCCGCCCCCACTCGGTCATGTTGCGGTAGTCGTAATCGACGTAGTCGGGGTCGTCGAAGTAGCCCCAGCAGACGAGGTCGGTGTCGCGGTACCCGACCATGTCGTACCCCGGCAACTCCTGCAGGAAGAAGTCGTAGAGGTCGTCGTGCATCGGCACGGCCCGCTTGACGTAGTCGATGTAGCGCATCAGCCGCACGTAGTAGTCCGTGCACGTCTGGTGGGTGATGTCGACCGAGACGCCGCCCGGCATGATGGTCGACGGGTGGGTATGGCGACCACCGAAGAGGCAGTACATCTCGCGGGTGTAGCGCGCCACCTGGAGGGTCTCCAGGTAGAACTCGCCGGTGAACGGGTTGAGCGCCCGCATGATGTCGGCGATCGTCTTGTACCCGTGGACGTCCTGGCCCGGGGCGGCCGTCTGCTCGGCCTTCTGCAGCAGGGAGGGATTGGTCTCCTTGACCATCTGCTCGCAGTAGTCCACGTTCGCCATGCAGTCGTTGAAGATCGCGTGGTCGAACATGTAGTCGGCCGACTCGGCGAGGTTGTAGCCGAGGTCACCTAGAGCCGGCGGCTTCACGCCGTACGCCATGTTCTGGTTGAGACACGACGTCGTGCAGTGGTTGTCGCCGCAGATGCCACAGATGCGGCTGGTGATGAAGTGCGTATCCCGAGGATCGATCCCCTTCATGAAGATGTCGAAGCCTCGGAAGATCATCGAGGTCGAGTAGCACTTCTCCACCTTCTTGGCGTCGAAGTCGATCTCCGTGTGGATGCCCAGCGACCCCACGATCCGCGTGATCGGGTCCCAGGACATCTCCTTGACGGCGACCTTCTTCGATGTCGTCGGAGTCTCTGTCGTTGCCATGTTCTTCTCTCTCCTCTGCTCGAAGTTGATCGTCGTCTAGGACTCGGTGGACCCGGTTGAACCGGGCGGCGCGTAGCCGGCCGACCGTGACCTGTAGCCCGTGCTCAGCTCGTTGCCGCGCTTCCTCCAATCGGGCTCGACGTCGTATTTGTTCTTGATGTTCCGCTGCCTGAACCTGCGGACGAGCGGTCCGTAGAACGACGCGGTCGCCGTCGCGGCCAGGCCGCCGAAGCGGTCCTCGTCCATGAACGGCATGAACTTGTCGGGGAAGCCGGGCATCGTGCACGCCATGCAGATGCCGCCCACGTTGGGGCAGCCGCCGACGCCGCTCTGCCAGCCGCGGATCGGCACGTTGCACTTGACGACCGGGCCCTTGCAGCCGAGTTTCACGAGACAGCGGTGGTCCGAGCCGTATTCGGTCGCGAACTCGCCCTGCTCCGCGAAGCCGGCACGGTTGCAGCCCTCCCGCACCGTGCGGCCGAAGAGCCAGGTCGGCCGATGCGCCTCGTCGAGGTCCGGGACGGGGGCGCGTCCGGCGAGGTGGAGCGCCAGATACAGCAGCGACTCCGTCGTGTTGTCCGGCTGGACCGGACAGCCCGGGATGTTGACCACCGGCAGCCCGGCGACCGATTTCCAGTCCCAGCCGAGATAGTCGGCCACCCCCATCGCCCCGGTCGGGTTGTTCTTCATCGCCGGGATGCCACCGTAGGTCGCGCAGGTGCCGAGCGCGACGACTGCCGCCGCCTTCGGGGCGAGACGATCGACCCACTCGTTGGTCGTGATCGGCTGGCCGGTGTCGTGGTCCGTGCCCATCGCCGCCCAGTAGCCATCGCCGGCGAGGTCCTCGTTCGGGATCGACCCCTCGACGATGAGCACGAACGGATCGAGCTTGCCGGCCTCGGCGTCGTACCAGGCCTGCATGAACTCGTCGCCGTTCTCGTAGGCGAGCACCGGATTGTGAACGATCACCTTGGGCATCCCCGGGATCGCCTGGGTGATGATGTCCTCGAGGCTCGGGTCGACAGCCGAGGTCATGGCGACCGAGTCGCCGTCGCAGCTCAAGCCGGTGGTCATCCAGATGACGTGGGCCTCCACCGCCTCCGTCTTCTCCTGGTCCGGTACGAACTCGACTTCGTTGGCCATCTCTCCTCCTAGGGGTTGTCCAGATTCAGCAGATCCTCGGGAGCGGGTCACCGACCAGCTGGTCCATGACCCGCTTGCCTCCAAAAGCGGTCTCGACGAGCACCATCCCGGGCGGCTCCTGTTTGACCTCTGCGATCTCCGCCGCGTCCTCGCACCCGGGGACGGTCCGGAGGGCGCTGAGGGCCTCCTCGGCCCGTTCCGCTGCGACGAAGGCGACGAGCTTGCCCTCGTTCGCGACGTACATCGGGTCGATGCCGAGCATCTCGGCCGCCCCGGCGACGGCCGGGTTCACCGGGACGTCGGCCTCGCGGACGCTGATCGCCACGCCCGATGCCCGCGCCAGCTCGTTCAGCACCGAGGCGACCCCGCCGCGAGTCGCATCGCGCAGGCAGTGAAGCTCGGAGCCCGCGGCATCGAGGAGCGCGTCCACCGCCGGCCACAGGGGCCGGGTGTCCGAGCGGATCTCGGCGTCGAGCGAGAACTCGTCGCGCGCGAGCATGATCGCCGAGCCGTGGTCTCCGACCGTGCCCGAGACCAGGACGCGGTCGCCGGGGCGCAGCCCACGCGGCGATAGCCGGGCTCTCCCATCGACCTTGCCGATGCCCGCCGTGCAGATGTACATCCCGTCCGCGTGACCGCGCTCGACGACCTTCGTGTCCCCCGTCGCGATCTCCACCTCGGCAGCGTCGGCGGCAGCCACGATCGCCTCGACCTGCGCACGGAGCTCCTCCGCCGCGAGGCCCTCCTCGAGGATCAGCGACAGGGTCAGGGCCCGGGGCCTCGCGCCGGCCATGGCGATGTCGTTGGCCGTGCCGTTCACCGCCAGCTCGCCGATCGATCCGCCGGGGAAGGTGATCGGCCGGACCACGTAGCTGTCGGTGGAGAGGGCGATGCCCAGATCGTCGATCCGGACCACCCCGGCGTCGCCCATCTCCTCCAGGGTCTGTCCCTCCTTGGCGAGCGCGGGCACCAGCAGTCCCTCGATCAGGGTCTGCGTGGCCTTGCCGCCCGCACCGTGGGCCATCGTCACCGTCTCGTCCTTGAAACGAGGGCGCTTCGAACGCGCGGTCTCGATGATCTTCAGCACCTTCTGCTCGCGCTCGGAGACGGCCTCGCGTGAATCGCGCTCCGCTGGAACTGATGCTCCGCGCTCACCCATTCAGACCAGCTCCTTCTCGCGGGCGAAGCGGCCGTAGTTGTAATAGGCGGCACAGGCGCCCTCCGGCGAGACCATGCAGGTGCCGATCGCGTGCTCGGGGGTGCAGGCGGTTCCGAAGACCTTGCACTCATATGGCTTGATCACGCCCTTCAGCACCTCTCCGCACTGACACGCCTTCGGGTCCGCCACGCGAACGCCCGGGACCCCGAAGCGCTGCTCGGCGTCGAGCTCCGCATAGGCGTCACTCAGCTTCAGGGCGCTCTGCGAGATGAAGCCGAGGCCGCGCCACTCGAAGTGCGGGCGCAACTCGAAGACCTCGGACATCACCTTGAGTGCGGCGGGGTTCCCCTCGTAAGGGACCACGCGGCTGTACTGGTTCTCGACCTCGCAGCGCCCGTCCGAGAGCTGGGCCAGGATCATCCGAATCGCGTGGAGGATGTCGAGCGGCTCGAAGCCGGCGACGACGACCGGCTTGCCGTAGTCCTCGGGGATGAACTCGAAGGGCCGGCACCCGACCACCGTCGAGACATGCCCGGGCCCGATGAAGCCGTCCAGGCGCAGGTCGGGGGAGTCGAGCAACGCCCGCAGGGGCGGCACGATCGTGACGTGGTTGCACATGCAGGAGAAGTTCGTCACGCCCTCGGCCCGCGCCCGCCTCAGGGTCAGGGCGGTCGACGGAGCCGTGGTCTCGAAGCCGATCGCGAAGAAGACGACCTCGCGATCCGGCTGCTGCTTGGCCAGGCGGAGCGCGTCCAGCGGCGAGTAGACCATCCTGATGTCGGCCCCGTCGGCCTTCGCCTCGGTCAGGGTCTTCTCGGACCCCGGCACCCGCATCATGTCGCCGAAGCAGGTGAAGATGATGTCGTTCTCGGTGGCAAGCGCGATCCCGTCGTCGACGCGGCCCATCGGGATCACGCAGACGGGACAGCCGGGGCCGTGGACCAGCTCCACGTTCTCCGGGAGCAGGTCGTCGATTCCGTACTTGTAGATCGAGTGGGTGTGACCGCCGCAGACCTCCATCACCTTGTAGTGGCGGCCCGGCTCGACGGCGCCGAGGATCTTTCCCGCGAGAGCTCGGCCGAGCTCCGCGTCACGGAACTCGTCCATGTAGCGCATGGTCATGCCGCCACCTCGCCGTCGGCGTGCGCGATCGCGGTCCCCGCATGGACCAGCAGGACGTCGCCCGCGGCGACCGGCTGGACGAGCGCGATCTCCACGCTGGCTCGCTCCCCGCTCTCCTCCGAGCAGAGGGCGAGCTCTCGGTCCGCGTCGATGCGGACCACCCTCATGCGAATCGCCTCATCCCCACAGGTGATGCAACCCCTTGTGTGGTCGCAGCTGGGGAAGAGGCCCTCGCTCATTCTCCGGGGCTCCTCTCGCCGCAACCGGGGCGGAATCGGCGCCGCGTCCAGATGTTGTGGCGGCTGGTCACTCGATCACGCTCGCCTTCAGCTCCTCGAGCTCCTGCTCGTAGTCCTTACCCATCCCCTCGAGCAGGCTGAGCGTCGCCTGGGCCTCCTCCTCGTCGACCTTGGAGATCGCAAAGCCGACGTGAATCAGGACCCAATCGCCGGGAATCGCCCCCTCGCCTTCCTCGTCGAGCAGCCCGACGTTGACGTTGCGCTGGACGCCCGCCACGTCCACCTTCGCGAGACGGTTGGCCTCATCGACCACCTCAACCACTTGGCCTGGAATCGCCAGGCACATGCTGGTCTCCTCTCGCGCCGGGTGCTCGCCGCCGAATCCTCCCGGCGCGGCGAACCTACTCCCCTGCTCTCAAAAGTCAAGCAAGTTAGGGGACCCGAAAACCGACCTCGTTGCGAGAGAATTCGGGCGATGACCGAGACCGACGAGAACGAGGTGCTCGCCCGCGAGGTCTACGTCGGCGACTCCTACAAGCCCTTCGGAGAGCTGACGGCGGAGGACGCCCGGGCGCTCGCCGAGCGCTTCAGCGGCCTCAGCGGCGGCGGCCTGGAGGCGAAGGTGGCACCCGTCGGGCGAGCCTGGCGCGAGCTGGCGGCCCTGATGGCCGAGCGTGGAGCGGAGCGGGTGGCCGACCTCGGCGCCGAGCGAGCTTCCGAGCTCGCCGAGGGCCTGCGGGTCGTCCCGCCCGGGGGAAGCTGGCTCTCGGGCTAGCCCCAGGGCATCTGCACGTAGCCTGAGTCGACCGGGACACCGATCAGGAGGGCGCGAACCGTCCCGTCCGAGTCGTTCCTGATCGTCCGGCTCACCTCGGGGGCATAGCGGCAGAAGGTCCCGGCGGGAGCCTCGTGCTCCTCGTCGTCGGCGACGATCGTGGCCTGTCCGTCGAGGATGATGAAGACCTCCTCCTGGTTGTCACCGGAGTGGTTGTGCTCGGGGATCTGTCCGCCGGGCGCGATGTCGACCACGTTGAAGCCGAAGGCCTCCGCTCCCAGTGACTTGCGCGCGAGCCGCCAGGTCGCGTTCCCGCTCCCCTCCATCTCCTCGAAGTCGTCGACGCTCCTGATCGTGTAGCCGTCGGCCATCTCGTCCTCCTTGCATTCCCCTTGTCTCGCCGGGTGCGTCGAACATATCCTCTCCGTCCGTGGGAGAGGACTCGGCCCAGAACCTCGAGGAGGCGATCGGCCGCTACAACGCCGCCTGGAACGACCACGATCTCGACGCGATCATCTCGATGCACGCCCCCGACATGGTCTTCGAGAACCACACGGCGGGCGAGGCGGCCGAGGGCGAGGAGGTGCGGGAGCACATCGGCGCCATCTTCGAGACCTGGCCCGACATCCACTTCGACACCCGGCGCCTCTACGTCCGCGACGGCGTCGTCACCCAGGAGTGGACCGCCTCGGCCACCCACACGAACACCATGCGACGCGGGGACCTCGAGGCGGAGCCAACGGGGAAGAGAATCGAGTGGCGCGGCATCGACGTGATCCCCTACCAGGGCGGTCTCGTCAAGCGCAAGGACGTCTACTCGGACTCGGTCTCGATCCTGCGCCAGGTCGGTCTCTTCGACTGACCGATGAGTTCGCGCTCACCTCGTGGCGAGCCTCCGATTGGCGTCGACGCCCTCCTGGTGGAGGCCCGGGGCGAGCTGGCCCGCGTTTCACCCGCCGTGGCCCTGGAAGCGGAGAGCGAGGGTGCGCTGCTGATCGACATCAGGTCGGACACCCAGCGCTCGGAGGACGGATTGATCCCATCGGCGAAACACGTGTCGCGGAACGTCCTCGAGTGGCGGCTCGATCCGCGCTCAGAGCATCGCGACCCGGAGCTCGCGCGCTCTGACCGGAGAATCATCCTCGTGTGCAACGAGGGCTATCAGTCGAGTCTCGCCGCAGCGACGGTGCGTCGGTTCGGAATAGATGCGACGGACATGATCGGCGGCTTCCAGGCCTGGCGCTCGGCCGGCCTGCCCGTCAGCCGCTAGCGCCGGTACAGCGCCCAGCCCGCGATCGCCGTCCCGCAGAGGACGAGGATTCCCGCCGACAGCAGCGCCGCATTCCCCCTCTCCCGGTCACCCAGGATCGAGTCGCGGGACTGCGAGGAGAGCACGGAGCCAGCCGACGCCCATGACATGACCGAGCCCGCAGATGCGGCCGAGCCCACCGAGAAGGCGGAGCAGGCCGAGCCGATGGACCCGACCGAGGCGAACGACCCGACGGAGCCGATCGAGAGGGCTGAGCCCTTCGAGCCGATCGAGAGGAACGAGTCCTCGGACCAGAGGGAGAGCGAAGCGCCGTCGTCCCAGGAGGTCATAGCTCCGGAACGTCGGCCCCCGTCGGGGAGAAGGGGACGCGGCGAACCTCCGCCCAGTCTCCGGCCTTCTCCACCAGCTTCTTCATCACGTCGCCGGTGCTCTGCCAGAAGGTCCAGACCAGGACGGTGGGACCGGCGCCGGAGATCGTCGCGCCGATCGCTCCCATCCGCGGGGCCTCCTCGACGATCTCGAGAGATCGCGGGTAGAGATGAGCGCGATAGGGCTGATGCAGTCGATCGGCGAGCCCACGCCCGATCAGGGTCAGGTCGGAGCGCTCGATTCCGAGCACGAGCTCCGCGGCGGCCGAGATGTTGGCGACCGCGTTCGCGAGGGGCACCTCGTCCGGGATCGCCCGGCGGGCCTCCTCCGTCGGCACCTGTTCGTTCGGGACGACCACCACGGCCTCGACCCCCTGCGGGGGGTCGAGCCGGGTCGCGGTCACTCCGCTCTCGTTCTCGGCGCAGACGACGAAGCCCCCGTAGAGCGCCGCCGCGACGTTGTCGGGGTGGCCCTCGATCTCGGCTGCCTTGATCAGGACGTCCTCCGGCTCCTGCGCCAGCTCATAGAGATGGTCGGCGGCGAGCAGGCCGGCGACGATCGCGGCCGCGCTCGAGCCCAGACCGGCCGCGAGCGGGATCTCACTCGTGATCCGAAACGCGATCCCATCGGCGGGCCGCAGCGTCTCAAAGGCGGCGACGCAGAGGTTGGAGCGATCCATCGGGACGTCCAGTCCGTCGGCCGAGACGGAGAACGATCCGGTCTCCTCCACCTCCAGTTCGAGCTGCAGGGCGAGCGCCGCCCCCAGCACGTCGTATCCGGGGCCGAGGTTGGCCGATGAGGCCGGCACCTTGACCAGCCTTCGTCGCGCGGTCACGGCCGGAGGCTATCCGGGGCTCGTCACGAACCGAGGATCTTCGCCTTCTGCTGCTCGAACTCCGCGTCGGTCAGCGCTCCCGAGTCGCGGAGCTTCACCAGCCGCTCGAGCTCGGCGATGTGATCCGTGCTGGAGGGAGCCGGCGCCGGCGCGGGGGTGAAGCCCGACTCCCCCACGGGGCGCACCTCGCCGCGGGCCGGGGCACTCTGCGCGGCGTCCCAGTCGATCGCGATCTTCGCGGGGTCGTTCGGATCGACTCTGATCGGCAGGGTGACGCCCTGACCGATCGTCGCGCCGGCCGGAACCATGTAGGTGTTGTTGACGCGGTACGGGCTCCGCCCGCCGATGTGGACCTCGAGGTCGATGTCCAGGTTGAACCACTGCGCGCCGCGCTCGGGAGTGCCGTGGGCCACGATCACGCCCTGGCCGCGGATGCCCTCGGCGAGGATCTGCGAGCGCTCCCCGGATGAGTCCGTGAGGTCGGCGAGCTGCTCGTTCGCCTGGGAGACCATGTCTCCCATCTGCTGCATCTGCCCCCGGAAGCCCGGCTTGTAGCCGGCTTCCTCCTGCTGCTGGCGCTGCAGGTCCTTGGCCTGCTTGGTCAGGTTCGACAGGTCCTTCATCGACTTGAACAACCCCACTCTCCCTCTCCTTCCTCGGCGCTTCTCGGGTGAAGGACTCTAACCGCCCTCCTAGTCGAAGACCGCCCTTTCGACCGCCGAAAGCTCCGCCTTGCATCCCGTGACGGCCGGGGCCTTGCCGATCGCGCTGTCCGGATCCTTCAACCCGTGGCCCGTGAGGACGCAGACGACGGACTCGGGCCGCTCCATCCCGTCGGCGACCGGCAGCCCATGCGCCAGGAGCCCCGCGACCGACGCGGCTGAGGCCGGCTCGCAGAAGACGCCCTCGCTCGAGGCGACCCAGTGGTAGGCCTCCAGGATCTGCTCGTCGGTGACGGCGGCTACCCGGCCCCGCGAGGCGGTGAAGGCGTTCATCGCCTCCTCCCATCTCGCCGGGTTCCCGATCCGGATCGCGGATGCGACGGTCTCAGGGTTCTCGATCGGGTGGCCCTCGACCAGCGGGGCGGCGCCGGCGGCCTGGAAGCCGTAGAGGATCGGCGAGGTGCCGTACTCCTGAAAGCCGGCCCACCACGAGGTCACGTTGCCCGCGTTGCCGACCGGGATGGCGAGCGCCGCCGGCGCTTCGCCGAGCTCCTCGCAGGTCTCGAAGGCGGCGGTCTTCTGTCCCTCGATCCGGTAGGGGTTCACCGAGTTGACCAGCTCGACCGGGTGCCGCTTCGCGATCTCGCGGACGATCTCCAGCGCCTGATCGAAGTTGCCTTCGAGCGCGATCACCCGGGCCCCGTGCATCAGGGCCTGGGCCAGCTTGCCGATCGCGATCTTGCCCTCCGGGACGATCACGGCCCCCCGCATGCCCGCCCGGGCGGCGTACGCCGCGCAACTGGCGGCCGTGTTGCCGGTGGAGGCGCAGATGATGGCCTCGGCCCCCGCGCCCTTCGCGCGCGAGACCGCAACGGTCATTCCCCGGTCCTTGAAGCTCCCGGTCGGGTTGGCTCCCTCGAACTTGAGATACACCTCGGCATCGACCCGCTCGGAGAGCCGCGGGGAATGGATCAACGGGGTCGAGCCCTCGTTCAGCGTGACGACGGGATCGCCCGCCTCCAGCGGGAGGCGTTCGCGGTAGCGCTCGATCAGCGGCATCGGCATGGGCGGCCTAGCCGAACTCTTCCTCGATCACCCTGATCGAGCGGGGCGGCGATCGCAGGAAGTCGAGCTTGGCGATCCTCTCCAGAGCCGCTCCGAAGCGCCGCTCGGACACGGGGTGCATGACCATGATCAACTGGGCCTCGCCGCCGAGCCCCCGCTGCACGACGCTCCGCACCGAGACCTCGTTCTCGCCCAGAACCTCGGCGACCTGGGCGAGCACGCCCGGCCGGTCGTCGACCTCGAGGTGCAGATAAAACGCCATCTCGACGTCCTTGGCGATGGCGAGTCTCGAGTTCTCCTCGAAGAGGGGTGAGCCGCCCGAGATTACGGAGACGACGTCACCAAGAACAGCCGAGGCGGTCTCCGGGCCGCCCGCCCCCGGCCCCGACATCGTGATCTCGGTGATGGCGGGGGACTCGACCATGACGGCGTTGAACGGTCCCTCGATCGGCGAGAGGGGGTGCCCCGGATAGAGGAAGCAGGGGAAGACGCGGACGCTGATCTCGCCGTCGCCGACGCGCTCCGCGACGCCGAGCAGCTTCAGCGAGAGCCCGAGCTCCTTGGCGTAGGCGAGGTCGTCGGGCTTGATCCGCTCGATCCCCTCGAACGGGACGTCGTCGAGGCTCACCGGAGCCCCGAAGGCGAGGCTGGCGAGGATCGCCATCTTTGCCGCCGCGTCCGCGCCGCCGACGTCGTCGGTCGGATCGGCCTC
>Ga0081540_1001605_pt1 | contig 19279 bp, 20 predicted proteins | sample TabmetS2T1R1_FD_71024 | JGI IMG/M metagenome (GOLD analysis project Ga0081540, IMG submission 71024) | Tabebuia heterophylla rhizosphere microbial communities from the University of Puerto Rico - S2T1R1 | ecosystem: Host-associated > Plants > Roots > Rhizosphere ... | reverse complement strand
GTGGGGGTCGGTCTGGGGCGGGTTCGCCAACGCGGGCCAGACCTGCTCGGGGATCGAGCGGGTCTACGTCCACCGCGACGTTGCCGACGCCTACCTGGAGGGGCTCGTGCGCGAGACGGAGCGCCTCACGGTCGGCGACCCGCGCGAGTGGACCACCGAGATCGGCCCGATGGTCTCCGAGGAGCAGGCGAAGATCGTCACCGACCTGGTCGACGACGCCGTCGAGAACGGCGCGACCAAGCTGACGGGCGGGCCGACGAAGGTCGAGGGGATGACGGGAAGCTTCATCGCGCCGATCGTCCTCACAGGCGTCACGCACGAGATGCGGATCATGAAGGAGGAGATCTTCGGCCCGGTGCTGCCCGTGGTGACCGTCGATTCAGAAGAGCAGGCGATCGAGCTCGCCAACGACTCTCGGTTCGGCCTCGGGGCATCGGTCTGGACCAAGGACCGGGCCAAGGGCGAGCGCATCGCTCACGAGATTCAGTCGGGAATGGTGTGGATCAACGATCACTCCTTCTCACACGGAGCCTGCGTCTGCGCCTGGGGCGGCGTCAAGGAGTCCGGGCTCGGGCGCTCGCACTCCAAGTTCGGCTTCTACGAGTGCGTGAACATCAAGCAGCTCGCCTGGGAGCCCGGCTGGGCACGCGACATGTGGTGGCAGCCGTACGACCGCAAGCTGGGCGACGCCATCCGCTACTCGGCGCAGCTGCTCTACAGCCGCAACGGGAAGCGCCTGCAGGCACTGCGCGAGGGATTCCGCCCGCTGGCCGAGGTCACGCGGCGGACGATGCGAAAAGGCGCCTGACGCGACCCACGTCGCTCCGATTCGGCGCACCTTTCGCGCAAATACCAGATAACCCGAACCGAATAATGAGTGTGTGGCGCCCCGCCCCTTGCTAACCTGCCGTCCGCATTTCCGCTGAGTCTCCGTCCAGGAAGGAACGGAGATCGGGGGAACCACAGAGTTGGGGCGAATCGCGGGCAGTACGCCGCGTAGCGCGATCTTTCAGCGCGAGCCCGTCAGCTAACCCCGTAAGCAACGAAAGAGGAAGGCTTTTTTGACGAGCGAGCGTCAGCGCACGGATGCGTCCTGCAGCGCCTGCATGATCTTGGCGGCTGGATCGGGTTGGGGTGAGTAGCGGCCCATGCTCGCGAACAGGGCAAAGAAAGCTCACCGTCGCTCAAGCATCGGCGGCCGAATGGCCGATGAGTCTCTTGCGAGTGCTCACCGGGACATGACCTCCAATCGACGCTCCAGCTCCCTGCTGACTGCCGCCGGCCTGCTGGCCGTGCTGCTGCTCGGCGTCCTCAGCGCGAGCTCTGCGTTCGCGGGTGGCGCGCACAGCTCGAAGGCGAGGGTTTCCGGCGCGGTGACGATGCGAAGCAAGAGCTTCACCCTGTCGAGGCCCGACGAGAAGCGCAGGCTGACGGTCGGTTGTCCGGGCAAGCAGCGCCCGCTCGGGGGCGGCATGACCAGCGACCCGCCCCCCACCGCCGGAGGCGAGGGCGTCTACCCCCACTCCTACGAGCGTCTCGGCGTCCAGCGCGGCTGGCACGTCACGGCGGTCCTCTTCGACCCGGACCACCGCAGCACTCAGGCCCGGAACGTGACGCTCCAGGTCACCTGCGGCCCGCGGATCGGACACGTGACGCCGCCGCACAGGACGAAGTACGTGAAGCCGGGCCAGACCAAGACCGTGGTCGCGACCTGCCCCGGCCGCCGCCACCTCTTCTCGGGCGGCTTCCAGCGCACCGACTTCATCTCCCAGGGCGGGAACTACGTGATCGAGTCGCGCGCGATCTCCGACAAGTCGTGGCGCGTGGTCGGCCATGCCTTCGGGCACTTCGGCGGCGAGCTCACAGCGATCGCCTACTGCACCCGGAGCAAGCGGCCACTGATCACCGAGGTGTCGCAGTCGACCGCCCTCGGCGTCGGCGTCGGCACCGCCACCACGCCCACATGCCCGCCCGGGACGCGGCTGACCTCCGGCGGCTTCTCGAGCAACGGCTCGATCACGACCTTCCTGACGAACGGCCTGATCAACCAGGACGGCACCTGGTCGGCGTCCGGCTACAACTGGGGCTCGGGGGCCACGCTCACGGCGTACGGCTACTGCCTGCGCGCCTAGCGCGCCCGGTCACCCGCTCCACACCAACCAACCCTCTAGATTCGCTCCGATGATGGAGCGGACGGCCGTGGAAGGTCGCTCGGCTGAGGCGCCGGCCAGGAGCCGGGGGCTCGAGCCCGCGATCAGGGTCTCGGGGCTGCGGCGTGACTTCGGCGAGCGAACGGCCCTGGATGGCCTCGACCTGCGAGTCGAGACCGGGGCCAGCGTTGCGATCCTCGGTCCGAACGGATCCGGGAAATCGACCCTGTTGCGGATCCTCGCCGGCCTCCTGCGACCCAGCGGCGGCGAGGTCTCCGTCCTCGGGCTCGACCTGCCGAAGGAGACCCACCTCCTGCGGGGGAAGGTCGGCTATCTCGGTCACGAGCCCCTGCTCTATCGCGACCTGAGCCCTCGCGAGAATCTGCAGCTGTCGGCCGCCCTGAACGGGATCGCCGACGATCAGGCCGGACCCCGCATCGACGCGCTGATCGACGCGGTCGGCATGGGGGCCCGCGCCGGCGACCGCGTCGCCGAGCTCAGCGCCGGTATGAGACAACGGATCGACATCTGCCGCGCGATCCTCCACGAGCCACCGCTGCTGCTGTTCGATGAGCCCGACGCCCATCTCGACCCCGAGGCTCGCAGGGAGATCGCGCCGCTGATCGCCGCCGGAGACGGCCGCACCCGCCTGGTCGTCAGCCACGACCGCGGAGCGGCGACCGAGGATTCCGACTTCGTGGTGGAGCTGGGATGACCGCCTTCGTCGCGCTGCTGCGCAAGGACCTGCGGGTCGAGCTCAGGACCCTGCGGTCGATTCCCTCGATGGCGCTCTTCGCGGTGACGGCCTTCGTGATCTTCCGCTTCGGCCTGGATCGAGAACAGCTCTCCGGGGAGCTGGCCGCCGGGGTCCTGGTTCCGACGCTGCTCTTCGCGGCGCTGCTCGCCATCAACCGGCTCTTCGTCGCCGAGCGCGAGGAGGGCGGCTTCGACCTCGTCCGGTTGGCGCCGGTCGACGGCACGGTCCTGTTCGCGGCCAAGGCGAGCGCGCTCGTGGTCTACCTGGTCGTCCTCGAGCTGGTGGCGGTGCCCATCTTCGCCCTCTTCTTCCTCGACTCGGCCGCGGGGCTCCTTCCCCTCGCCCTGGTCCTCCTGCTCGCCGACATCGGGCTGGCCGCGACGGGGACCGTGATCTCGACCATCGCCACGATGTCGAGCGCGCGGGACCTGCTCGCGCCGCTCATTCTGCTGCCGCTGCTGGTGCCCCTCGTCATCGCCGCCGCGGGGGCGGGCGAGCACCTGCTGGCAGAGGGCGGTCCCGACTACGGGCGCTTCGGTACGTGGCTCGGATTGCTCGGCCTCTACGATTTGATCTTCCTCCTGGTCGGTTACGCGACCTTCGACTTCCTGCTCGACGACTAGTCAGGGACAGATGGCCAACGCGCTCAAATCGATAACGCTGCGCCGCCTCGCCCTCGCGACCGTCGTGGTGATGGGCGTCGGCTACGCGCTCGCCTTCTTCGCCGCACCCGAGGACGCCGACCAGGGCTTCATCCAGAAGATCTTCTACCTCCACGTTCCGCTCGCGACCGTCGCGCTGGGCGGCTGGATCGTCGCCGCGATCCACGCCATCCGGCACCTGCAGACCGGCGATCCCAAATACGACGCCCGCTCCTACGTCTCGATCCACATCTCGGTGATCTTCGGGCTCGCCGTGCTGCTCACCGGTGCGATCTGGGCCAAGGGCTCCTGGGGGGTCTGGTGGGAGTGGAAGGAGCCGACGCTCGTCAGCTTCCTGATCGTGTTCCTGCTCTACGCGACCTACTACCCCTTGCGCTACGCGATCGAGGACCGCGACCGCCAGGCGCGCTACGCCTCGGTCTTCGCGATCACGGCCGGTGCGTTCGTCCCGCTCAACTTCCTCGCGGTCCGGCTGGCGCAACCGCTGATCCATCCCCGCACCTTCTCCTCCGCCGGCGGTCTTCCCGACTCGATGCTCTGGCCGTTTCTCGTCTGCCTCGTCGGGATGGCGCTGCTCTGGGCGAGCCTGGTCTGGTTCGAGCTCGACTCGAAGGCCGCCTCCGCTCACCTGAAGCGGATCCGCCGGTCGCTGGAGGCCACCGCATGATCCCGCTGGCGATCGAGAACTCCGACCGCTATGTGGGCGGGGCATATCTCGTCTTTCTGCTGCTCCTGCTGATCTACGTCGCGATCATGGCCGCGAAGCTCAGCCGGATCCAGCGCGAGCTGGGCTCGCTCGCCGACCTGGCGGAGAGGCCCCGGGTTCGACCCGACCGGGACGTCGGTGAGATCCGCGACCGCGACCAGGACATCGCGTCCGTGAGGGAGGAAGCCCAGCGAGAGGAAGCGGCCCGATGAGCGGCCTGCTCATCCTGGGCGTGTCCCATCGGACTGCCCCCCTCGCACTTCGGGAGCAGCTGGCGCTGACCGAGGGGCGGGCCGCCGGGGTCCTGAACGCGCTGGTCTCCGAGGAGCCGATCTCCGAGGGCGCCGCCCTCTCGACCTGCAACCGCACGGAGCTCTACCTGGTGGCCACCGACGCGGTCGAGGCTGAGACCGCGGGCCTCGGCGTGCTGGCACGGGAGGCCGGGATCCCGCCGACCGAGCTTCTGGGACCGCTCTATTCCCTGCGCGGCAAGGAGGCGGCCCGGCACCTCTACCGGGTGACCGCGGGTCTCGACTCGATGATCCTCGGCGAGGCCGAGATCCAGGGCCAGGTGAAGCGCGCCTATGAGCTCGCCCTGGTCGAGGGTGCCACGGGACCGATCCTGAACCGGATGTTCCGGGGCGCGCTGACCGCCGGCAAGCGGGCGCGAACCGAGACGGCGGTCGGCGAGAAGGGCGTCTCGATTCCGTCCGTCGCGGTCGAGCTCGCCCAGCGGAACCTCGGCGACCTCTCCGCCCGTCGCGTTCTGCTGATCGGCGCCGGCGAGACATCCGAGCTCACCGCTCGTGCCCTCGCGGCGCGCGGCTCGGACGCCGTCTTCATCGCGAACCGCGGCTACAAGCGGGCCATCTCGCTGGCGGAGAAGTTCGGCGGCAACGCAGTCCGGATCGACGAGCTGCCGGCGCAGCTGGCGAGCGCCGACATCGTCGTCTCGACGACGAACTCGCCGCATCACCTGATCGAGCGCTCCGAGCTCGAGCTGATCATGGGCCAGCGCGAGGGGTCCCCTCTGCTGCTCATCGATCTGGCCGTGCCCCGCGACATCGATCCCGAGTGCCGGGAGATCGAGGGGGTGAGCCTCTACGACGTGGACGAGGTGCAGGCTATCGTCGAGCGAAACGCCTCCGGGCGGGAGGCGGAGGCGCGACGCGCGGGCGGGATCATCGACTCCGAGCTCTCCCGCTTCGAGCGCTGGCTGGGCGCCCAGGAGGTGATGCCCACGGTGACGGGCCTGCGCGAGCGCGCGGACGCGATCGTCTCTCAGGTCCTGGCGGAGAACGCGGCGCGGTGGGAGAGCCTCTCCGCGACCGACCGCGAGCGGGTGGAGATGCTGGCCCGCGCAATCGCCAACCGGCTCCTGCACGAGCCCACCGTCCGCCTCAAGGGCGCGGCCGATCGCGAGGACGCCTACCTGCAGGTGAGCGCCCTCCGCGAGCTGTTCGGCCTCGATGCCGGCACCGAGCCGGAGGCCGAGTCGAGCGAGGGTGCGGACGTCACCTCCCTCGACGAGAGGCGTCGTCGCAGCGAACGTGGCTGACCGGCCGCTTCGGCTCGGGACGCGCGGCAGCGCCCTCGCCCTCGCGCAGGCGAACGCGGTCGCGAGGCTGATCGGCGGCGCCGAGGTTGTGCCGATCAAGACCTCCAACGGTGACCCGGGCGGAACCGGTGGCGACAAGGCCCGGTTCGTGCGCCAGATCGAGCAGGCGCTGATTCAGGACGAGGTCGATCTCGGGGTGCACTCCGCCAAGGACCTGCCAACGGACCTCCCGGACGGCCTGGAGATCGCAGGCGTGCCCGAGCGGGCGGACGCGCGTGACGCCTACATCGGGAACGTCGATTCGCTCGGTGCTGTGCCCGAGGGGTCTCGGATCGGCACCTCCAGCCTCCGACGACGTGCCCAGATCCTGGCGAGGCGACCCGACCTCGAGGTGGTAGAGCTGCGCGGCAACGTCGACACCCGGCTCGCCCGGTACGAGGCGGGGGATTTCGATGGGCTGGTCCTTGCCGTGGCGGGCCTCCGCCGCCTCGGGCGGGCGGAGGAGATCGCCTTTCCGATCGAGCCGGACGAATCCGTCCCCGCGCCCGGCCAGGGGGCGATCGCGATCGAGGCGCGCCACGCGGACGACCGGGCGGTCACCGCGGCGCAGTCGATCACGGACAGGGGGTCGCTCGGCACGCTGAGCGCCGAGCGTTCGCTGGTCGCCGGCCTCGAGGCGAGCTGCAACACGCCGCTGGGGGCGACTGCCACGCTCGAGGCGGGCGGGCGCATGCGATTGCGAGCGTTCTGCGGTCTGCCCGACGGCAGCGAATGGCTCCGCGACGAGCTCGAGGAGGACTCCTCCGACCCGATTGGGCTCGGCGTCGCCCTCGCCGAGCGGATGAGGGCTGCGGGCGCGGCGGACATCCTCGAGCGGGCCGAATCGATGCTCGCCGCCCAGTGAGCGACGGCGCCGGCATCGTCTTCCTCGTCGGTGCGGGCCCGGGTGACCCGGGTCTGATGACGATCCGCTCACTCGACCTGATCGTCGCCGCCGACGTGATCGTCCACGACCGGCTGATACCCAGTGACGCGCTGGTCGCGGCGCGGCCGGACGCCGAGATCCTCTACGTCGGCAAGGAGCCGGGTGACGCGAGCGTGCCGCAGGAGGGGATCGAGGAGCTGCTGGTCGACAGGGCGCGGGCCGGCAAGATCGTCGTCCGGCTCAAGGGGGGCGACCCCTTCGTGTTCGGGCGCGGCGGCGAGGAGGCTGAGGCCCTGGCCGACGCGGGCATTCCCTTCGAGGTCGTTCCGGGGATCACGGCCGGCGTCGCGGGCCCCGCGTATGCCGGCATACCCATCACCCATCGCGACGATGCCTCCGGGGTCGCCTTCGTCACGGGCCACGAGGACCCGGAGAAGGACGATTCAGCGCTGGACTACGAGGCGCTGGCGGGGTTCCCGGGGACGCTGGTCTTCTACATGGGAGTGAGGGCGCTGCCCCGCATCGCGGAGGCGCTGATCGCCGCGGGGCGCGACCGGTCCGAGCCGGCAGCGGTGATCGAGCGCGGCACGCTACCCGGACAGCGCACCGTGAGCGCCACCCTGGAGGAGATCGCCGGCGCCGCCGAGGAGGCCGACGTCAGGCCGCCCGCGGTCACCGTCGTCGGCCCGGTTGCGGCTCGGCGGGAGCGGATCGCCTGGCTCGAGCGCCGCCCGCTGCACGGCCAGCGGGTGGTGGTCACCCGAGCGCGGGCCCAGGCGAGTGAGCTCGCCCGCCGCCTCGACGCGCTCGGCGCGGAGCCGATCGAGCTACCCGCGATCCGGATCGAGCCGCGGCTCGACTCCGACGAAGTACGTCGCGCCGTCGAGAGCCTGCACACCTACGCCCTCGTCTGCCTGACGAGCTCGAACGGGGTCGACCTGCTGTTCGAGGCGATGGCGGCGCAGGGGCGCGACGCGCGCGCTCTGGCGAACGCGAGCGTGGCGGCGATCGGCGCCGGCACGGAGGCCGCTCTGGCGGCCCACGGCGTGATCGCCGACATCGTCCCGGAGCGCTTCGTCGCGGAGGAGCTGGTTGCGGCTCTCGACGCTCTGGAGCTCCGGGGCAAACCGGTGCTGATCGCCCGCGCCGCAGAGGCACGCGAGGTGCTGCCCGACGCATTGCGGAAGAAGGGCGCCGAGGTCGACGTCGTCACCCTCTACGAGACCGTCGCCGAGGAACCGGACCCCGAGGCGCTCGAGCGAGCCCGCGATGCCGACTTCATCACCTTCACCTCCTCCTCCACGGTGCGCAACTTCGTCGAGGCGGTCGGAGACGGCATTCCGCAGGGGGCGCGCATCGTCTCCATCGGGCCGGTCACCAGCGAGGCGATCCGCGAGGCGGGACTCGACGTCGACATCGAGGCCGAGCGGCACGACATCGACGGCCTGGTCGGGGCTCTGCTCGACGCGGCCGCGCAGACCGCCGCGGCCGACTGAACGTCCGCTCCAGCAACTGCGTCCCCGGAGCCGTGTTACATGGCCCGCTCGAAACTTCGACCGGAGGGAGACCATGACCGGCAGGAAGCTCTTCATCGCCACCGCCGTGGGTGCGACCGCAATACTCGGCATGACCGCAACCGCCTTCGCGGCGAGCGCGGACTATCCGAGCACAGCGACCTTTGCGGTGCCCAACAACACTGGGCAGGCAGGGATCCCCTCGCAGGTGTTCGTGCCGGCCGGCAGGACGCCGGTCCAGTCACTCGAGCTGACGCAGGTGAAGCCGAGCTTCGGCGGCGGAGGCGGACAGGACCTGCAGCTCCGGCTCGCGAGCCCGGACGGCACCGAGGTGAATGCGCTGTCGGTCGGCTGCGCCACATATCCGAACACCTCCGCGTTCACGATCAGCGACTCGGCGACGTTCTCCGTCGATGCGCCGGGCTTCTGCACCCTCGTCGATGGGGCGCCGACGACAGCCAGCGGGAAGCCGACCGACCCGTTCTCGGTCTTCAGCGGCAAGCCCAGCGGGGGCGTGTGGACGGTCACGGTCGTCGACGCCGGCATCAGCGCAACCCAGGGGAGCTGGAACGGCTGGACGCTCCGCATCAACCACGCGAATCCGACCCTGAAGGCCGATCCGGCGCCATTCAAGATCCAGAAGAAGTTCGCGATCGCCGCGCGCTGCGACGCCGACTGCACCGTGACCACCGGCGGGTCTGCCGGCTTCACCGCTACGCAGCTGCTCGCCAACACCGTCGGGACGATCGTCGCTCCGGCCAAGAAGAAGGCGCAGAAGAAGGGCAAGGGCGCCGTCACGCTGAATGCCACCGACGAGACGGGCGGGACGGCGACCACGACCGTGAACGCCAAGACGCTGAAGGTGAAGCCCAAGAAGTAGTCCCACATAGGATCCGGCCGTGGCTCAGCCGCGACCGATCACCTTCCTCTCCGACTACGGCTACGAGGACGAGTTCGCGGGCGTCTGCCGGGCGGTGATCACCCAGATCGTGCCCGGGGCGCCGCTGATCGACCTCAGTCACGGGATCGCCCGCCAGGACCTCCGTCAAGGCGCGATCGTGCTCGCCAATGCGCTTCCCTCGTGCCCGCCCGGCGTCCACTTGGCGGTCGTCGACCCGGGGGTCGGCTCCGCGCGGCGGGCGGTGGCCGTGGCCGCCCCCGAGGGCCGCTTCCTCGTCGGGCCGGACAACGGCTTGCTCTCGCGGGCGCTCGACCGACTCGGAGGCGCGCTCGAAGCCGTCGAGGTCTCCCGCTCCCCATTCCGCCTGGAACCGGTCTCGGCGACGTTCCACGGCCGCGACCTGTTCGCTCCGGTGGCGGCGCACCTGGCGCTCGGCGCGCGTCTGGAAGAGGCGGGTGAGCCGATCGATGCCGGGTCACTGGTCACGCTCGACCTGCCCACCCCCGAGATCGGAGCGGATCAGGTGCTCGCCCACGCGATCCACGTCGACGGCTACGGCAACGTGACCCTCGATCTCGATTCCTCGATGCTCTCGGAAGGCCCGCTGCGGGCCGGTGACGCAATCGAGGTGCGGGCTCCCGACGGTCGCTTCGAAGCCATCTGGGCACGCACCTTCGCCGAGGTCGACTCGGGCGAGGTCCTGCTGTTCGAGGACTCCTCCGGCGCAATGGCGCTGGCCGTGAGCGGCGGCAGCGCCGGCGGCCTGCTGAACCTCGAACCCGGCGGCGAGGTCAGACTGAAGACTCTCCGATGAACGCCGATCCGGCCTCGGACCGCCCGCCCGTGGGCTTCGGCCGCCCGCACCGCCATCTCCGCCGCACCGACTCGACCAACGCGCGCGCCAAGGACCTGGCGCTTGCGGGCGCACCCGGTGGGCTCGTGGTCACTGCCGGCGAGCAGACCGCGGGACACGGCCGGCGTGGCAACGACTGGTTCGCCCCGCCCAGGTCCTCCCTGCTCTACTCCGCCCTCCTGCGTCCCCTCGCCGCGGACCACGCGCCGCTGCTGCCGCTCGCGGTGGGCGTCGCGGTCTGCGAGGCGGCCGAGGCGGTCGCCCCGGTTCGCTGTCAGCTGAAGTGGCCCAACGACGTCTGGGTCGACGAGCGAAAGGTCGCCGGGGTGCTGGTCGAGGCTCGCCCGGAGGAGAACTGGGCCGTGATCGGCGTCGGCATCAACATCGCCATTCCGCCAGACGAGTTCCCACCGGACCTGCGGGAGACGGCCTCGTCGCTGCTGCCGATGGAGGCCGAGGGTGGAGTGCCTCCGGGCGGCGCGCCGGGGGTCCGGCGCGCCCTTACCGAACTCAACGAGTCGCTCGGGCGCTGGGTCGCAGCGGGGGACGACGAGCTGCTCTCGGCCTACCGGGCTCGCGACGCGCTCTCCGGCCGGCGGATCTCGTGGGATGGTGGCGAGGGCACCGCCGAGGCGATCGACGAGCGCGGCCACCTGGTCGTGAACCTGGACGGCGGCGAGGGGGTGACGCTCGGTGCAGGCGAGGTTCACCTCGCGCTCGGCGACTGACTCAGGCCGAACGCCGGATCGCGGCGGTTGCGGTCGCCGTCGCGATCAGCTCGCCTTCGCCGTCGCGAAGCTCGCCCGCCATGAAGGCGAGGTCCTTCCCGCGCCGGACGATCCGGCCGTGACCGCGGAGCTCTCCGGGTGCGGCCGGCCGCAGGAACTGGACGTGGAGGTCGGTGGTGGGCGCCCACTCCCCATCGCCGAGGGTCGCGACGAGCGCGGGACCGAGCGTGTCATCGAGCATCGCCGCCAGGAAGCCACCCTGGACGGTGCCGGCGGCGTTGAGGAACTGGTCCGTCGCCGTGAAGGCGACCTCGATCGTCCCGGCCTCAGGGTCGATCGCCACCAGCCTGAACCCCAATAGCCGAGCCGCAGGCGGCGGGGACGCGCGACCCTCCATCACGTCCCAGAACGGCCCCTGCCGCGCCACCGGGCTAGGACTCTTCGGCGGCCTCGGCGGCCTCGGGCTCCTCGGCCTCCAGCTCGACCTCTTCAGGCTCGCGCTCGGGCGCTTCGCCGTTCTCGCTGCCGGTCTCGAGATCTTCGACGTCGCCGTTGACCTCGGCGGGGGCGCCCCGCTTCGCGGAGCTCTCCCCGCCGCCGTTCTGATTGGAGCCCTTGCGCTTGCGGCGCCTGCGACGGCCGCCCGCCTTCGGGAAGTTGCGCAGCAGCTCGCGGGCGACGGCGGAGGGCTTGCGGGCGGCTCGCATCCGGGCGCCGCGCAGGACCTCCTCGCCCTCGGGTGTGTGCGCGATTCCCGCCGCGAGGAGCGCCGCGGCGAGCCGGCGGTCGTGGTTCCGGGCGGCGTGCACCAGGCGGCGGGCGTTTCGCCCATGGGCCCGGCCCGACGAGTTGACGAGCAGGCCGAGCAGACGCTTGGTCTCCGGCCAGCGCTGCACCGCGTACTCCTCGTGCAGGTCGCGGGTGTAGTCGGCGAGTCTCCAGACCCAGGCCTGGGCCTGGTCGCGACGACCGATCCGGCGCTCGGCGAGCGCCTCGAGCATCACCTTCGTCCCGGCGCGGCGGTCGTCTCGCGACCAGGTGCCGATCGTGTCGACCGCATCGTCGAAAGCGTCGGCGTCGCGCAGTGCGGCGATCTCGGTCAGAGCCTTGATGCGGAGCTGCTGGTTGCGGTTCCGCTGGACGCAGGTGAGCAGGAAGCGCCGACGGAGCTCCCTGGTGCTGTCGTGCTGCAGCATCGCCTTGGCGCGTCGCCAGCCGGAGGGGTTGACCCGGGCCCCGGCGAGCGCGGCCCAGACGTGCTGCTCGGAGTGGTTGAGGTTCTCGACCGCGATCCGCCAGAGCTCGCGCTCGAGCACGCGGAGGCGGCGATTCGCGTCGTCGGAGACCGGCACCACGCGCTTCTCCACACGAACCCGGCGACCGCGGCCGCGCCGGACGGGGCCGACGACGATCGCCCCGCCCCGGTAGACGTCACGGTCGAGCAGGCTGTGGAGGGTGACGATCGTCTCGTCGTGGGTCGTGGCCGGGTGGACGAAGTCGATGACCAGGCCCGCCTCCTTCCCCGGGTTGCGTCGAGTCACTCGGCCGACCCGCTGCTGGTAGACGCGTCTGGAGGCGGTAGGCGCGAGGTGCATGCAGATCGTCGCCCGCGGGCTGTTCCAGCCCTCGGCCAGCAGCATCGCGTTGCAGAGGACATCGACTTCACCTCTCTCGAAGCCGGCCAGGATCTCGGCCAGCTCGCGCTTGGGCGTCTCGCCGGAGACGGCGCGGGCGTTGATCCCGGCGTCCTGGAAGGCCTTGGCGACGTTGTTCGCGTGCTTGACGCCGGCCGTGTAGACGACGCCGGGCACCCGCCGGAAGCGCGAGCGGTACAGATCCGCGATCGCCACGTTGAACGGGGTCTGGTCGAGGAGCTTGGCCAGCTCCTCCTGGTCGAAGTCCTGGTCCACCTCGCCCTTGCGCAGCGGCACCTTGGCGATCGTCCGGACTCCGGGGCCGGGCGGGATGCGGACGCAGCGCAGTGGCGCGATCACGCCGCGGCGGGCCGCCTGGGCGAGGTCGAAGCGCGAGGTCTGTGTCGGGAAGAGATCGGTGACGTGGCGGGCGATCAGCGCCCCGGTCGCGGTCATGCCGATGAAGACCGGGCCGGGCCAGGCGCGTATGCAGGCGCTGGTCTTCTCGCCGAGCGCGGTGTGGGCCTCGTCGCAGATGACGATCGAGTAGGCGTCGGAGATGCGCCCCGCGTTGCGCACGAACCACTGGTAGGTCTCGACCGTCACCGGCCCGAAGGGGTGGTCGGCGCCGTCGAGCAGCGGCGGCGAGAGACGGTCGGCGTAGCCGCGGTCGGAGATCTCGCCGATGAACTGGTCGACGAGGTTGCGGCGGTGGGTCAGGATCAGGATGCCGCCCGTGCGGGAGGCCTCGATGAAGCCGACCGCGGCGACGGTCTTGCCGGAGCCGGTGGCGTGCTCGAACCAGAAACGGCGGTTGGCGCCGGGATCGTCCGGGGCCTCTTCGACCACGTCCTCGTCGGCGTCCTCATCCCAGTCCTCCGCCTCCTCCTCCTCGGTCGCCTCCTCCTCCTCTTCGCTCTCGAAGGTCTCCCCGTTCTCGGAGCCGTTCTCCTGCTCCTGGCGCTCCTCGACTTCAACCGTCTCAGCCGATGCCGCGCGGCCGTTGCCGTTGCCTGCCCAGGGGTGGCCGTTCAGCCGCTCCTGGACGTCCGCGATCAGCGCGGCGAGCGTGCCCGAGAGCGCATCGACCTGGTGGGCCGAAAGTTCGGCGCCGTCGGCGAGGTGCGGCGTCTCCTCGGACAGCAGGCGCTCGAGGCCCAGCATCAGCGAGAAGTCGCGTCGCCACTCCATCGACGGTGCCTCGCGGCCCTCGTCGATCTCGGCCAGGGCAGCGTCGAGCGCCCGCCGCCGGGGGGTGCCCGGGGCGAGGTCCTTCGGGGTCTCGCCTTCCAGCAGGAAGGGCTCTCGAGCGAACTCGCGAGCACGTTCTATGTCGGCGCTCGTAGGCGCCTTCGCCGCTTTGGCGGCTGCCTTGGTCTCTTCAGCCATCTGAGGCTCTCTGATCCGCCGCTCCCCGCCAATCGCAAAGATGGCGAGGCGCATGTGGCCTGATCAAGGGAGACACCCGAGATACGGCTCTCCGCTCCGGGCTCTCCCTAGGTCCAGGAACTTGATGGACCGATAGGAATTAAAGCACTCTTGATCGCTTACTCGTATTCCCTGGTTGTGAACTTCGCCCCTCGCATCCGCTTTCCGCTCGCCCTGGCGGCGCTGGCTGCGCTCGCAATCGCCGGCTGCGGTGGCTCGAGCAGCGGCAACCCCGACTCCCGGATCACGGAGCAGCAGGCCAAGGCGCCGATCTCCGGCGCGCCGCCGCAGCTCGCCTCGATCCGCGGCCAGGCGAATCAGATCCTCGACGGCGGGAGCGACGCCTTCGACGGGCGCCTGGCAGAGCTGCGCGGCACCCCGGTCGTGGTGAACAAGTGGGCCTCCTGGTGCGGGCCTTGCCGCTTCGAGTTCCCCTGGTTCCAGACGCTGGGGGAGAAGCGCGGCGGGGAGATCGCCTTTCTCGGCGTCAACTCGAACGACTCGAGCGGCTCGGCCGAGACGTTCCTCTCGGAGCTGCCGCTGCCGTATCCCTCCTACAGCGACCCCAACCTGGAGATCGCCCAGGACCTCGGCGGCCCGCCGCAGGCCTTCCCCACCACGACCTTCTACGACCGCTCCGGGAAACAGGTGTTCACCCATCCCGGCGTCTACGCCAACGAGGCGGATCTGGTCGCGGACGTGAACAAGTACGCGGGCTAGCCCTCCCGGCGAGCGACTCTGGACACTGGGCTTTCACAGGCTGCTCGGCTACGCCCGGCACACGGCAAGCGGATAATGGCCATATGGAAGGTTTGGCGATCGCTCTGCTTGCGTTGGCGCTCGTCCTCTTCATCGCCGAGGCGCATGCGCCCACGACGGTGCTCGGGCTGCTCGGGGTCGGTGCGCTCGTCGGCGCCGGGTTCGCCTGGCGCGACGCCGGGCACGATCTGCCGGTGGCGGCGATCGTCGTCGCCGGAGTCATCCTGGCCGGCTTCGTCATCTTCGCCTCTCGCAAGGCGATCGCGGCGCATCGCGACGAGCCCGTGCGCACCGGGTCCGAGGAACTGGTCGGCTCGGTCGGCGAGGTGCGTGAGCCACTCAATCCCGACGGCCAGATCTTCATCCAGGGCGCGCTCTGGAGAGCCAGGACGACCGGGTCGGCCGGGATCGGCCCAGGCAATAGAGTCCGGGTGAAAGCGGTGGATGGGCTGACGCTGGAAGTCGAGCCGGTCGCCGATCAAGACCCGGCAACAGCCGAGAAAGGGGTCTGACCCATGGCGGTAGCGATCGGGGTCGTCGTCGTCATCGCGTTCTTCGTGCTGATCTTCCTCGGCTCCTCGATCCGGGTCCTGAGGGAGTACGAGCGCGGCGTGATCTTCCGGCTCGGCCGTCTGATCGCCCAGAAGGGGCCCGGCCTGATCCTGTTGATCCCGATCATCGACCGGATGGTCCGAGTCGACCTGCGGACGGTGACGCTCAATATCCCGCCACAGGAGGTGATCACCCGAGACAACGTCCCGGCTCGCGTCAATGCCGTCGCCTACTTCCGCGTGATCAACCCGAACGACGCGATCGTCGAGGTCGAGAACTTCCTCCTCGCCACCTCGCAGATCGCCCAGACGACCCTGCGGTCCGTGCTCGGCAAGGCCGACCTCGACCAGCTGCTCGCAGAGCGGGAGCGCCTGAACGAGGACCTGCAGAAGATCATCGACGAGCAGACCGAGCCGTGGGGCGTGAAGGTCAGCACCGTCGAGATCAAGGACGTCGAGATCCCCGAGCAGATGCAGCGGGCGATGGCGCGTCAGGCCGAGGCCGAGAGGGAGCGACGCGCCAAGATCATCAACTCCGAAGGCGAGTACCAGGCGGCGGAGAAGCTCGCGCAGGCTGCGGACATCATCTCGAAGAACCCGGCGACCCTCCAGCTGCGCTATCTGCAGACCCTGCTCGAGATGGGCGTCAACCAGAACACCACGATCGTCTTCCCGCTGCCGATCGAGTTCATCGACGCCTTCCAGCAGATAACCAAGAAATCGGGCACCTGAGCGCCGAGTGCTGGTCCGTCGGTGGTGTCTGTGACCGACGCACATGAAGTCACGGTGCGTCCGGCCCGTGATGACACCGAGATCCAGGCCGCGATGGATCTGCGGGTCGAGGTCTTCGTCGACGAGCAGGGCGTCGACGCGGAGGAGGAGACCGACGACCTGGACGCGGAATCCCTGCAGATCGTCGGCCTGGACGACAAGCGGGTGATCGCGACCTGCCGGCTGCGAGACCTCGGCGAGGGCGAGTGGAAGCTCGAGCGGATGGTCGTTGACAGGAGGGCTCGTCGCAGCGGCGTCGGCGCACGCCTGCTCGCGGGAGCGGAGCGAGAGGCGCGCGAGCGTGGCGCGCGCGAGATGGTTCTGAACGCTCAGCGCCGCGCCGAGGCGTTCTACGCCGCCAACGGCTACTCGCCCGAGGGAGGGACCTTCGTGGAGGCGAACATCGAGCACGTGCGGATGCGAAAGGCGCTCGATGGCTGACCAGAAGGCCGTCCCCGAGATCCGACTCGATCAGCTCACCGGCCTGCGAACGATCCTCTCCCCCGGGCGCGCCGACCGCCCCTTCGACTTCCGGGGGACGCCGGCGGAGCCGAACGACGAGGCGCGGGAGAAGTGCCCCTTCTGCGAGGGCCGCGAGGATCGCACCCCGCCCGAGACCTGGGCGGACCGGCCGGGGGACACCGAGCCGGATACCCCCGGTTGGCGGGTTCGCGCCGTTCCCAACCTCTACCCGGCACTGGCCCAGACCTGGGAGGACCCCTCGCCGACCCCGCCCGAGGGGGGCTCTGGCGACGGAGGAGGCTTCGCCGCGGCCGGGGACCCGCTGCGGGCGAGCTCCCGGGGCCGGGACCCCGATCTCTTCCGCTCCTCGGTGGCGACCGGCTTTCACGAGGTGATCGTCAACTCGCCCCGGCACCACACCTCGCTCGCGCAGCTCGACGACGCCGAGCTGGCCGCCGCGGTGGCCGGGTGGCGGCAGCGGATGCGGGCCCACGGCGAGCGCGCCGCCTACGTGCAGCTGATCGTCAACGAGGGGCGCGAGGCGGGCGCGTCGCTGGAGCACAGCCACGCCCAGCTCTACGCCCTGGGCTTCGTCCCTGCCGCCGTCGCCAGGGAGCGCGAGCGGTTCTCCGCCTACAACCAGCAGACGATGGGCGGTGACCTCCTCGCCGAAATCGCCTCGGAGGAGGTGCGCCGCCGCGAACGGCTGGTCGCGATCGACGAAGACGCGCTGCTGATCTGCCCGTGGGCATCGCGCTCCCCCTTCGAGTTGCGGATCATCCCCCGCACCGCGGCGCCGAGCTTCGAGCGGGACGGGGAGGTCGGCATCGGCATGCTGCGTACCGCGCTGCGGAGTCTGGCAGCCCGCTTCGAGTCCGTCCCGCAATTCAACGCCTGGACGATCACGGCGCCCCGTGACGCGGAGACCTTTCACTGGCACCTCGACATCGCGCCGCGGATCGGCATCCGGGCGGGATTCGAGATGTCGACCGGCGTCGAGCTCAACGTCTTCCCGCCTGAGCGAGCCGCGGCGGAGCTGCGTCAGGCGCTGGGGTAGGGTCACCCATCCGTGCCGCCAGTCCGCCGCCCGATCCCGCGCTTCATCGCCGACGCCAGCGTCGAGGGGCTTCCCTACGGCCGCTGGGGACAGCGGCTCCGCGATGAGTTCGCGAAGGCCTGTGAACCTCACGTGGGCGAGGCCGGCGGCCCGCCAGGCGAGGTGACCTGGTTTCCCGAGCGAGCCTGGGGCGGCAGGGTCTTCGTCCCCGCCGTCGCTCCCGTCGAGGGTGCCGAGGAGCCGAGCGAGTACTTCGGATTCGTCTCCTTCGTCCGCCCCGCCGAGGGCGAGGAGGGCGAGGCCGATGGCTTCGAGGCCCGCGCCGACTTCACCGACGTGACCGCCGACCAGAACCCGGACTGGATGATCGACCTGAACGAGGAGGTGATCGGCGCCTGGCGCGGAGAGAGCGACCGCCGCGCGGACGTCACGCTGGTCTGGGGGACGCCGCTGATCCCCGGGGCGAAGGCGGCCACGGCCGAGCTCGACGCCGAGGTCGTAGACCAGACCCCGGTCACGGACGAGCGCTTCTCACTGATCGCCCTCGACGCCGTCAAGGGATTCCCGGACGAGCTCTACCTCGAGATCAAGGTCTGGTCCAGCCAGGGCCAGCAGCTCGCCGCCGAGAGCCTCTACGAGGAGCCGGAGTAGGCCCGCTGGGCGCTGGCCAGGTGCGCTCGCAGCGTGCGGCCGACGGGCGTGTCCAGCATCGCCCGGATCGACGCCGGCGAGGCCCAGTAGAGGACCCCGGCGCCGCCGGCCTTGAGGACCTGCTGGGTGCAGGCCGCGGCTCGCTGCGGGCCGATTCGCTCGACCGCTTCCGAGGCCTTCGGGTTCGGGGTCTCGTCGAACGCCACCTCGAAGCCGATGTGCCGCAGCAGGTCCGCGTCCATGTCCGGCGGCTGGTCCTTGGGGGCCCCGACTCGCAGCGGCAGACCGAACATCTCCCGGTACTGACGGATCAGTTGGCCGGTGAGGGGGCCGATCAGCGGACCGGCGGCGGCGGGCGTGCCGCAATTCGGCTGTGTCTGGATCACCTGGATCCCCCTGTGGATCGGATCGAGGACGTAGTTCGCCTCGGCCACGACACGCGCCGTGCGGCCGTAGTCCCAGCTCGGCGTGTAGTCCGGAACGAGACCCATCACCGTCTTCGTGCTCTGCAGCCGGTCGGACAGCTCCTTCAGCTGCGATGCAATGCGGGCCAGGTTGCGGTCCATCGCCGCGGTCCAGGGGCCGCGTCCGGTGTCGGCCCACGAGTCCGGCTCCCAGTCGACCAGCACCGCGTCGAGCTCGGGGCGCCCGACAAGCGCGTACTCGTATGACGGCCGGTCAGCGCGGCGACCCAGCCCGGTGAGGGTCACGACCCGGTTGCACGGGAACTTCTCGTCGAGGCGCTGGAGCGCCGCCTCCCAGTCACCTGGCTTCGAGCCGGGGTACTCGGCGTTGAGCACGAAGACGTCCTGCTGGGTGATCCGATCCCCGAGGAGCTGCCCGAGCTGGTCGACCTCGCTGTCCTTGTTGACCCGGATCCCCATCGTGTAGGCATTGGGACCGGTTCCGGGAGTGAAGTGCGGATAGAGCGAGGGCTGACAGCTCACCTGCGTCGAGGAGCCGCCTCCGCAGGCCGCGAACGTCAGCGCGACGGCGGAGAGGATCCCGGCACCCCAGGCCCCACGCACGAGTCTCACGCCCATGCGGTTCACATCGGCCGCCGACGCCGGATCTATTAGGCCTGAGCCCTATCTAGTGGCTCGCGACGAAGCGGCGGATCCAGCGGACGGCCGGCGAGCGATACGGGTAGTACAGATCCGAGGCGTGTCCCCTGCTGGGGACGATGCGAACCTTGCCCGACGGGTACTGCCG
>Ga0081540_1001604_pt1 | contig 19284 bp, 21 predicted proteins | sample TabmetS2T1R1_FD_71024 | JGI IMG/M metagenome (GOLD analysis project Ga0081540, IMG submission 71024) | Tabebuia heterophylla rhizosphere microbial communities from the University of Puerto Rico - S2T1R1 | ecosystem: Host-associated > Plants > Roots > Rhizosphere ... | reverse complement strand
CTTGGCCATGGCCCATTGGCGGCCGAGGCGGCTCAAGAGGCGGTCAGAGTATTCGACGAAGCTTCACATCGTTCGCCAGAGCAAATATTGCGAGAGATTCATGACGCTCTCGCAAAGACTCGTGGAGCGGCTGTCTCCATCGCAGAAATTCTGCACGACAAAGGCAGCGTGAACTACGCGGGTGCGGGAAATATCGCTGCAGCGATCTGGTCAAAGGGAAAAAGCAGAAGTATGGTTTCAATGAACGGTACAGCCGGACATTCAGTGTCGAAGCTCCAGTCTTTTTCCTATCCCTGGGAGCCGAATTCTTTACTGATCATGCATTCCGACGGGCTTGGAACGCGATGGAATCTAGAGCAATACCCAGGGCTCGCACAGCGGCATCCGGCCTTGATTGCTGCCGTTCTCTATCGCGACTTCAGCAGGAAGCGCGATGATGCGACAATCCTTGTGTCACGAATCCAGCCAGAATGAAAGACAGTCAACGTTATTCGATATTCACGCTTCGTCTTCGACAGGAAAGGCATGTGGTGTTTGCCCGTCAGCGGGCAAGGGATATAGCGAAGCTGCTCGGTTTCGATCACCAGGAGCAGATACGCCTAGCCACCACAGCTTCTGAATTGGCCCGAAACGCTTTTCGCTACGCAATCAACGGTGCTGTGGAATTCCTGGTTCAGGATTCATGCCCGCAACTCTTCGTGATCTCTGTGACCGATGAAGGTCCCGGGATTAAGAACCTGACTGAGATCCTGAACGGCCAATACGTTTCAAAAACAGGCTTAGGCAAAGGCATTATTGGGACGAGCCGTCTGATGGACCGCTTCAATATCACGGCGCCTTCGAGCGGAACCAGTGTGGAAGCAGCTAAATGGCTACCACCTTCCGCGCCTCGCGTTGACACAGAGCGAGCGAAGCTGATTTCAGCCCAACTGGTCAGCAGCGACGTGGCCGACCCGTTCGACGAGATTGAACGGCAGAACCAGGAATTGCTTAAAACCCTTGCAACGCTTAGAGAAAAACAAGAGCAGCTGGTTGAATTGAATCGGGAACTCGAAGACACGAATCGTGGTGTCGTAGCCCTTTACGCGGAACTCGATCAGAATGCCGATGATTTGAGACGGGTATCTGACCTTAAAACAAGCTTCCTGTCCAATCTTTCTCACGAATTCAGGACGCCACTCAATTCGATCATTTCACTCAGTCGATTGTTACTTAACCGATCGGATGGAGACCTCTCTTCGGAGCAGGAAAAGCAGGTTACCTATATTCAGCGTTCTGCATCGGAGTTATCAGAGCTTGTCAATGATTTGCTAGATCTTGCCAAGGTTGAAGCAGGCAAGACGGAAGTAAGAGCAAAGTATTTTGAAGTGCAGAACATTTTCGGTGGATTGCGAGGGGTCCTGAAGCCACTTCTGGTTGGCAACAGTCTCGATTTGGTCTTTGATGCCTCTGCAGATATTCCGCCCCTGTACACGGATGAGGGAAAGGTTTCGCAGATTCTTCGTAACCTGATTTCAAATGCGCTGAAATTTACGAGACGTGGACAGGTCCGCGTGACCGCGAATCTCAGCGAACCCCGCCACGCTGTAGTTTTTCGGGTCTCAGACACCGGAATTGGAATCGCACCAGAAAATCTGGATCGCATATTCGAGGAATTTGTTCAGGTAGATAACGATCTGCAAAGCCACGTGAAAGGCACTGGTTTAGGTCTTCCTCTCTCTCGGCGACTCGCGGAGCTGGTCGGGGGAACGCTTAGAGTAGAGAGCGAATTGGGCGTAGGATCGACATTCATTCTTACTATTCCCGTTGACTTTGGAAAGGGCCAAACCGCAGTTTCAGAAGATACCCCGATGAAGGAATCGGGTGGTCCGGTCATATTGCTTATTGAAGATAATCGCGAAGCTACCTTTGTTTATGAATCCTCACTGAAGAACACCAAATACGAACTTGTTTTTGCGACTACTCTTCGTGAAGCGCGAATGGCGATGAAGCGCCTTCTGCCGTCATTAGTGATAATGGACCGCTTGCTCGATCGCGAGGATAGCTTATTTTATATCGATGAACTGCGGGCTAATGGATTTCTCGGTCCTGTTCTCGTAGTTAGCGTCGTCGACGACGCCAAAGCCGCACTTGATGCGGGAGCAGCGAGATTCCTGGCAAAACCGGTAGTGCCGTTTACGTTGTTGAGCACTGTTCAGGAACTGATCGAAGGCCACTCTGCCAAAACGCTCCTTCTTGTCGATGACGACGAGGTCACACGCTACCTGCTCGGTGATGCGCTAACCAAGCTGGGCTACCGGGTACTAGAAGCACGAAATGGTCGTGAAGCGATCAGAACCGTGAGAGAGCGGGTTATTGACGGAATTTTCCTCGACATCATTATGCCCGGTCTGGATGGGTTCGAGGTACTGAAGGAAATTCGAATCAACGACAGCTCGAAAGCTATTCCGGTCATTATTCACTCTACGAAAAACCTCTCGGCTGAGGAATTGAATCTAATCGCGTCTATGGACGTAACGAACTATCCGAAGCAAGCCTTGGCTACAGAGGAAAGCATCGGCACGCTGTCGCAGGCCCTCAAGATGGCGGGAATTGAGCAATGACCAACGATCAATCCACGATCCTGATCGTTGATGACCGCGATGCCAACCGTTACACAATCGCGCACACACTTACGCGATCGGGCTTTCATGTACTCGAGGCTACCAGCGGTAGGCAAGCGCTCGAGATGGCAAATCGCCTCCCAGCGGTAATTCTCTTAGACGTAAAACTCCCTGACATCCTGGGCTACGAAGTCTGCCGAAGAATCAAAGCAAATCCAAGTACCGGCTTTATTCCAGTTCTGCAGTTGTCGGCTGGCTTCTTAGATAATGAGAGCAAAATTTATGCACTGGAAAGCGGAGCCGATGCGTACTTGACTCAACCGGTGGAGCCCAATGTTCTGGTTGCAACGGTTAAATCTCTCGTTAGATTGAATCGTGCGGAATCGCAGTCGAGACTTTCGGCCCGACAGTGGCAGGCTACGTTCGACGCACTCTCCGAAGGCGTAGCTCTGGCCGACTCTTCTGGAATTGTGGAACGCAGCAATCGCACCCTATCAAAATTGCTGGACAAGCCCTATCTCGAAATTGAGAAGCATCCGTTGAATGCTCTGCTTCATGAGCATTTTGGTATCGAGGTCGATTGCAAGAACAGAATGCAGTTCTCAGCAATCCGGTGCGAGGAACGGTATTTCGACATCGATCTTGAGCCAATATTCCTCGACGAAGTCCATATAAGCAGCATCCTGATAGTGTCCGAAATAACTACCCGGAAGAGAGCTGAAGCCGCGGTGCTGGCCAACGAACGCCTGGCTGCCACGGGACGCATGGCAAATACGATCGCTCACGAAATCAACAATCCTCTTGAAGCAATTACCAATCTGCTCTACCTTCTGAGAAGCTCGCTTGATCGTTCCGAGGCTGCAGAGCAATATTTAGAGTCCGCTCAGACGGAACTGGAGCGCGTCTCAAAAATTGCCCGACGGATCCTCTCTTTCAATCGCGAATCTGCTTCTCCTGTTCGTGTCAATCTTTCCGAAATTCTTGAGGATGTGCTTGCGCTTAACAATCGAGCACTAGTCGATAAAAGCATTCAGATAAAGCGCGAATGGAGCGGAGATCTGAATGTCGAGGGTTTTCCTGCACAACTACGGCAGGTATTTTCCAACATCGTTCGCAATGCCATCGAAGCGTCATTTCCGGAAAAAACAATCCGCATCAGAATCTCGGGCTATCCACGGAACGGCTCAGTTGCCGCGCAAACCGCACGTGTGACAATTTCCGATCAAGGGATCGGCATACCTACAGCACATCTTGGCAAGATTTTTGATGCCTTCTTTACGACCAAAGAACTAAAGGGATCGGGTATCGGCTTATGGTTAAGTAACGCCATTGTGCGTGAACACCGAGGCTACTTACGAGTGCGAAGCAGCACGCGCGCCCACGTGTGCGGGACATGCCTTTCGGTTGTACTCCCCTGTCGATGGCAACCTCTTGCTTCCTCGACGCAATAGCTTCTTGTCGGCGATGTTCTATCGAACAAAAGGCTGAATTGCGAGATGAGCGAAGACATATCCGACGGCTCCTATCAGGGCAGCACCCGGAAATGTAAGGATCCAGGCGATAACGATCTTTTCCCCCCAGATCCACCGAACAGCATGCCAGCCGCGGGTGGCTCCTACACCAGAGACAGCTCCCCCGATGGCATGTGTCGTCGAGATAGGAACCTTGGCAATCGTTGCCAGCCCGATCGTGAGTGCGGCGGCTAACTCGGCCGAAAATCCACCCACAGGACGGAGATGCGGCGTGATGCGCGAGCCGATGGTCTTTACTATGCGCCATCCACCGGCCATTGTTCCGAGGGCCATTGCCGCATGGCAGCTGAGAATAATCCACCACGCAATCTCGTGTTTGCCGATCAAGCCCTGAAAGCCGGAGTGACTTGCCTTGCTCCATTGTTCATGGCTTGAGGATGCCAGGAGCGCGACAATGATTCCCATAGTCTTCTGCGCGTCATTGGTGCCATGACCGAGAGAGTAAAGCCCGGCAGAGATGAGCTGCAGATGACGAAAGCGCTTTTCTGCTTTGTAGCGTTCCGAATGGCGCGTCAGCCAACCAAGGATTGTCATGATCGCCCATCCTAGGATCATGCCGATGACTGGGGAAATGATGAGGAAGACGATGACTGGAATCCAGCCCTTCACCAGAATCGCTTTAAACCCGACCTTCGCAATCGCTGCCCCCGCATAACCGCTGATAATAGCGTGGGAGGAACTAGTAGGGAGCGCCATGAGCCAGGTGATGATATCCCAGACGATGGCCCCAATGAGTCCTCCGCAGACAACATAAATATCCACGGCTTTAGGATCGATTAACTTGTTGCTGATAGTTTGAGCAACTCCCGTCCCGAAGAAGAAGGCAGCAATAAAGTTGAAAAAAGCAGCCCAGAGAACTGCCTGGAGCGGGGAGAGGACGCGTGTGGTAACAACAGTGGCGACCGAGTTGGCGGCATCATGAAAGCCGTTGAAGAAGTCGAATAGAAGAGCAACGGCGATGAGAACGAAGACGAAGTAAAGGGTCGGCATAGAGTTTAACCATTCTTGAGTAGAACTCGTGCCAGGGTTTCCGTAGCTTCTTCGCAACGTTCGATAGCTTCTTCCAGAAGATCGTGCATTTCTTTTTTCTTCATGACCTCAAGTGGATCCGGACTACCTGTGAAGAGATCGCCAAGGAATGTCTCCCTATCTTGCTTGACAAGTTCCATAGCGCCGGAGACAGCGTCGAGAGTTGGCTTGAAGTCTTTTAATTTTTTGTCCCGACGCAGGCCGTGAATAACCCTGCTGAGTTCGCCGGAAATAGTTGAAAGATTTTTGGCCTGCCCGCTCAGAGTAGGATGGAGATCTTTAATCCTATAGAGGCGAAAGCGTTGCGAGAGTTCCGACACCCTGTCGACGACACCGTACATCTCGGTAATGAGGCTGAGAATGTCTTCGCGATCAAGCGGCGTGATGAAAGCCTGGTCAAGACGGAGAAGTGATTCACCGAAGATCTTGCCAGCGGCGAGACGATCCTGCTCTATACAGTTGAGCTGCCCATCAAAATTTGGAAAGCTGGCAACAATGCTCTCAAACTCTTTCGCGGTGCCGACGACACGATCTGCAAGCTGTTCGAGCTCGTCGTAAAATTTCGCATCTTTGGGAAGGAGGTTGAACATAATAGGTCACCGAAAGTGAGATGAACGCCCTCATTACATTCGTGTGAATTGGTGAGATCCGGTTTGTGTCCGGCTGCATTCCATCGAGCGCCACGAATCCAACCATCATGGATGAGGCATGGCACTCGTTATGAGCGTGGCAACACGCAGGACACATCAGTATGCATTCCAGAATGTTGGACGAACTGATTAGCCCGCTTGAGGCAGCAATTGATCTCTATATCTGATTAGGACTCTTGACCATGGGCAGCGGAATAAGAGTATTTTGTCAGGCTCGCCGACGGTAAGCTGCAGGAAATTGTGAAGATCACAAAGGGCCACAATCTTTAAGACGGGCACCCTAACCACGGCGAAAACCGTTACACGTGGCTGTCCGGCACGCTCAATGTAGGGATATTTGGCCATCTTTGCTAACGATCCTTCGGCAATCGCATAGGCGCTGAGAGCCTTGTAATAATATCTCAAGCTCTAAGCTTGTATATGTTCGCTTGGAGATACCACGCCACGCTTGACTTCGGAAGCGAGCGAACCAACCGGATTCATTACAGTTTTTCGGACGATTCTTAGTGGGGATTCTCCCCTCTTATACATGAGGTAGGCGGCAATGAGCCCAGAGACTAGCATTGCCGCCGTGAATAGTTGTCTGATTCGTTCCGATTGCATACCGCACCTCCGCTCCTATATGCCATGTTGGAACAGAAGGCGCAGATTTGTGTTGTATCGGTAGGCCAAAAAATTGGCTGATTCGCTCATTCGCGTTCCCTGAGCTTTTTCTTTGCGTTTTCAAGATAGCCACTGCAATCAACCATGAGAGTCTTGGCTCTTAGCGAAAGCCCCCACAAATGCCGAGAGGAAACATCACGGCTGCCTAGAGCCGTTCTCGAGGGGACTGACCTTTAAGGTGATCCTTCAAATCGAAGTACATGGTTGCATGTTGGATGCCTAGACAGTGATGTGGTTTTCTTCGAGCCGATATTAAGATCTTGCCTGAATGACCTGTGTGATTTGCTTTTGTCGTGACCAAGATGCAACAACGAATAGAAAAGGGCCGCTAGATCAACGGCCCTTTTTACTACACGTCGGCCTCAATCGCTTATGCTGCCTGCTTTGCTTGTTTGTTGACAGCACCTGAGATCGCTGTCAGCTTCTTGTCTACAGACTTCTCTTCTTCGAGAGTCTCCTCTAGTAGCGAGGCTACTTCCGCCAAGCCGAGGATCTTAGCGAAGTCTCGCGCCGACCCATACCCAGCCATCTCGTAATGCTCCACTCGCTGCGAGGCAGCAATGAGTGCTGCGTCCCGGATCGTGCCTTTCTCGGTGTCTTCGAGCACCTCTGAGCCTTCGTCGAGCACGCCTTTCATGCCAACGCAGGTCTTACCCGTGAGTTTCTTGCCGACCAGTACCGAAATCTTCTCCAGCCGCTCGACCTGCCCCTTGGTTTCTTCAAGGTGAGTGAGGAGCGCTTCGCTCAGTTCCTGATTCGTCGCGGACTTCGCCAACTTCGGAAGTGCCCGCACAATCTGCTTTTCGGCAGAGTAGAGATCCTTGAATTCGTCGATCAAGAGTTCTTCGAGATTTTCAACACTCATGTTCGGTCTCCTTTTCCTTTTCCTTTTTGTCTTCGATGTAAGTGCGGTATTAACCTGCGGAACGCCATTCTTCCTCCGCTTTCGCATCCATGTTATTCGGAGGGAATTCGGGTGAAGAAGGTTGGTTAAAGGACACTCCAGCCGAGAGCCTCACTATTTTTAGGGGGTGGCTCAATAGATAGTGAAAACGAGAAGGCACCCCGGACTCGAAATAGGGGGCCCAAGGCGCAGCGGCGAACTTGGGCCATCGGGCCAGTTCTACTTTCGACCATCCCGTGCAGCTTTAACATAGTCATGAGATTGCTGAATGTGAGCGTATTGCGTCGAAAGGAGCTGATGCACTGGGAGGGGTAATTCTTTCTCCAGAGCCTCCTGGTATGCCTTTTTTGCAGCATCCTCTCCTTGTTCGGCTGTTTCGAGAAGGGTATGATCGCTTCCACCGAGATGGGCTTTAAGATCACCCCAAGCCCGCCGCAGGGCGCCGGTCGCTGTTCCGCTTCCTTTTGGATTGTGATCACCCTCGGAGTGCAGCACCGACTCAATCTCTCCTCTAAATTGTGATCTCTTCAAGGATTCATTTAGAAAGTATCGTTTGAGAGTATCGTCCTTGAGATGTTCACCGATCTTCTGAAAGCCCTCCTGACCATCGATAAGAGTTTCGATAACTGAATGGAGAGCATGCTTAGTGTCTTCGTTCGTCATGGTATGCGCAGCCATAATATCCTTCCATGTTGGTTAGACTTGCGGGAATAGTAAGCCGAGTAGAGCGCTCCCCCTCTGCCCTTCTAGTCGATTCGTTACCGTGCAAGGCGCCAGCCTCACTCATCTATAGAGGCTGCACTCCACCGGCCAGTTGCCTGTTCCCGGTTTGCATGCAATTACAAAACTTGCATCTCACTACTACGCGGACGCAAGAAAATAGACGCGCGAGACTGCCGAATGATCGTACCGATTATCAAGGAACCAGAATGGGTGAAGTTTCTGGAGCAAGTTGAGCTGTGGCATCCGTCTTGCTTCTCCATGCTTGTATTAGCCCCTCATCCCGACGACGAGACTCTGGGGGTAGGGGGGCTCATTGCGATGCAGCGCCGGCATGGTATCGCGATCACCATTGCTGCTATTACAGACGGAGAAATGCTTATGGGAATGACTTCTCACTGGGTGCTCTCCGCTGTGAAGAGCAGACCAATGCCCTGCAACAACTTGGAGTCGACAGACAGGCGATTTCACGCTTTCACTTACCGAAGAGTGGCATCTCCCTGTGCGAGGATGCACTAGTCGAGTTTTTAACACCACTGGTGACCGAAAATACCCATGTCCTTGCTCCATGGGTGAACGACTTTCACCCGGACCATGAAGTCTGCGGAAGAGCAGCTCGCCGCGTCACCAATCAGATCGGCGCTCAACTGACCTACTATTTGTTTTGGACTTGGCACCGCGGAACACCTCCTCTTCTTGATGGCTTCAACCTTGTCAGATTTCCTCTTGATCAAGAAGCACGCGCCGCTAAGGCGTCTGCACTCCAGTGTCATCAATCCCCAACTTCGGCCATGAAAATCTTTCTTTGGCCCGACTGGCAGAGGCCCACTTCGATGCGTTGGCGATCCTGGCAGAAGCAGATCGAACCCCTGACGCGAACGTACTCTATGGAGTCTGGGCATCTGAAAGAAAAGGCGAGCCGCTTCGGATCGTCAGCGAGGCAGAGGGTAGCCATATCCTCGGCGTCAAAATGTTTTGCACTGGAGCCGGAATCATCGACCGGGCCCTCATAACGGTCGGTCAGCCCGACCCTATTCTTATCGACCTGGATCTAGCGGTTTTTGCTGACAAACTCAAAGTTGATCTATCGGACTGGAAGGTGAATGCTTTTCGAGAGACTCGTACTGCAACAGTTCGGTTTTTGAAACTCCCATTTGAACGCGAAAATGTGATCGGCGATTCGGGTTGGTATCTGCGACGGCCCGGGTTTTCGCACGGGGCTTGCGGTTCGGCATCCTGTTGGGCTGGCGGATCGGTTGGCTTGTTCGATTACGCGATCACCCAATCCAGATGCGATCCGCACACTCTCGCGCACTCAGGAGCGATTAAAGCGTCTGCATGGGCTTTGCAGGCATACCTTACCACCGCCGGACACGAGATCGATGCTGATCCTCTTGATTGTCGACGCGCGCAAATCAGAGCCCTTACGGTGCGACATCTAGTTGAACAGGAATGCACCGCGGTGCTTCAACGGCTGGGAAGAGCATATGGTCCGCATCCACTCGCTATGGACAAATTGGTTTCTGAGCGGTATCAGGAGCTTGAGTTGTATCTTCGTCAATGCCATGCAGAACGTGACCTCGAGTGCCTCGGCGAGGAATTGGGGAAAACTCGACGTATATAACCCCGTGAGCGGGCTTGTACTTTATCTTAGAAACGTAAGCAGAGCTATGGCAGCTGAGCTCATAATGAACGCACAGAGCCATCCCAACTACATCTGTGCGAATGTGAAAAAGATCAAAGACTTGCCGCGTAAATGGGTCGAAGAGCTGGAAGTCTTTTTTGTGAATTATCACAATCTCGAAGGCAAGGAATATCGCTTGCTTGGATGTAAAGGAGCAAACATCGCCCTTCGGCTGATCAATGATGCACGGAGGGCGAGGTAAGCTGCGGTACGCAAGAGAATGACCGATCTTGTCATCCGATTCTTAGTTGGTGGGTTTGTTGTTAGCCTCTTGCAACCCTTGGGGACGTCCTTCGCCCCAAGAGCTTCGCTGGCCTCTTTGGCGCCGCACCCTCCATCGCGCTCGCCACATTCGGATTGACGATCTATCGCAATGGAGTCACCTACGCCGCGATCGAGGCTCGGTCAATGCTCCTTGGAGCGATTGCCTTCTTTCTGTATGCGATCAGCACGCGCTGGATACTCAGACGATATCAGCCGCCTGCACTCGGCTCTGTTGGTTTGTGCGCTTTCGCCCTTATTCGGTACAAGTGGCTTCCGAGTCATAATGCTTACTTTGTTATCTCCATCGCAACGATTGAGTGGCTCTTGCTCGTCATTGGATTGTGGGAGCTCCGTAAGCGCCGTTGGCGTCCACTCCAGTGATTCATGCCGAGGCTATCGCAATCGAATCGATCATGAATGCTGGTAAGAGCAAGAGCTTCTACTGGTGATGGCGAAGTGATGAAGTACACCTATCGGACTGTGTCTTAACACCTCAGAGAGGTTTGCATACAAATGCTGTCCAAGAAATCAAACGAATCGGCGCTCGATTTCCTTCCTGAACGTAGAGACGATCTTGACTCATTACGCGAAGCGGCGCAGCATTGCCAGGGATGTGATCTTTATCTGAAGGCGACGCAGACTGTCTTTGGTGAGGGCAGAAGATCTTCTAAGATCCTGTTCGTTGGAGAACAACCCGGAGATCAGGAAGATCTCAAGGGAAGACCCTTTGTTGGGCCTGCCGGCCAACTCCTCGACAGCTGTATGGAGGAAGCGGGTATCGATCGTGAGGTTGCATATGTCACAAATGCGGTCAAACATTTTAAGTGGGAGCCGCGCGGTAAACGACGCATCCACAAAAAGCCGACCATGCGGGAAGTCGGTGCGTGCCGTCCATGGCTAGACGCAGAAATTGGGGCAATCAAACCCAGATTGATTGTTTGCCTTGGAGCAACTGCTGCTCAATCGATCTTAGGTTCTGATTTCCGCGTTACTGAGAAGCGAGGAAAGATCCTTGAAGTCGCCGGTTACCCGCCAATTGTGGCCACCGTACATCCGTCGTCCATCTTACGCGCTCAAACGGACGAGGACAGGCAGAAGGAAAAACAGAACTTCATAAATGACTTGAAGGTTGCAGCGAAATTCTGAGCATGCTCTTTGCACCGTAGACAACGGTGGCGACGTCAACCAGAAACTCAGATGTCGAAAGTCACGAATGGGTGCGGTTTGCCAAGTTTGCGCAATATTGGCAGGGCAACGTTATGTACCTTGATTCCTGATTTTGAACTTCCTGCAAAAGATCCGTGATGTGCGTGACCATGGATGGCTAATGTGGGATTGTGGCGTTCGAGAACTCTCTCCAACCTTGAACTGCCCAGGAAAGGAAAGATCGGTTCCGGCTCCCCAAATACAGTTTCTTTGATCGGAGCATAGTGGGTGATTGCGATTTTGAGAGTCGTCTTTAGCTGGGCAAGTCCATAGTCGAGTTTGATGGCCTCGCGTTCTGCGATTTCAACAAAGGCTTTGATGTCACCCTCTCCAAAAGGCATCAGTTCATATGGAGCAAACCCACCACAAAAGCCTTTCGTGCCAGCGAAGCCAACGCTGTCTTGCTCGAAGCAAGTGCCATCCAGAAGATGAATGCCTCCGAGCCGCGCCATCCCACCTAATTCGTCCTGGTGCCCGCTTTCATAATCGTGATTTCCGAGAACGGCGACAATAGGGATCCGGACATGTTCGAGGATCGCGAGACACGCACGCATTTCGTCGGGTGTTCCATGGTTCGTCAGGTCGCCGGCGATTACCAAAACATCGGCAAGTTCGTTTACAGCTAGAAACTCTCGAATATTTTCTTCTTTGTGCTGTTCCTTGAAGTGGATATCCGCGACGGCTGCCAATCTCATTCTGTCCTCCCTCTTGCGGAGGGGATGGCCTGCAGCAGGAACGGATGACGTTCACGGTATTCGCGATAAAGGTCTCTTTCTCCCCACTCATTCACATCGATGGCAAACATGTTGGGATCAATAAGGCTTCCCCGAAAAGGAGACTCTGACTTTGGATTTCTAACATGATCCTGAAATCGTGTGGTTAGATCCTCCCAGACCTTCGGTGGTACCAGATTCGTGTGCGCGGGGTAAACATACGAGAACAAGACAAGACTCCAATACAGCATTTCCCAGTGGGGTGACAGAAGAGCCTGAATGCGGTTCCAGTCTAAGCTCTCTCCACAGGCACGAATGAGATGCATCACATCCGCTCCATCGAAGCGCTCTCTCCTCGAGACGAAAATCTTTGATGCGATCACTTCTTCCGCAGCCAGAACGCGGCACGGTACGCCAAAAACAAAATCAGGAATGGCTCTTTCGATCCACTCACTGTTGACCACCAACACCGCATTGCCCATCGCGGTAATCAAATCAACGAAGTAGTCTCCGCGCACCGCCTTTGCAAGCCAGACCGGATCCTTAACGAATGTTTCAAAGCCCATGTCACCAAGACGCTTCAGAGCGTCAGGAACAAATTTCGCTTCAATCACAACGTCAAGGTCCTTGGTTGTTCTCCATATCCCAGTATGTTTGTGCAGCGCGAATGCGCCAGCGATGGCAAAGTCGATCTTTGCATCTTGTAATCCTCTGAGCACTCCCTCGTAGCACTTCAGTGCGTCTGGTAAAAAATCAGGCGGCGTCGAGGAACTGATCGGCAGGACAGCTTCATGCTCCGTATTCGTCTGCATACATTCATCTAAGACGCTATCACTGAGTTACCGTGTCGCCTGGAGTTGCAACCTTGTGTCGCTTTACGGGTGGAATCTCAAGACTCAAGCTGTCTTCAGCCCGCCTCGTGGACTTGTATTTACAACTGAGGATCGGTGGAGTGAAGGATTCGAGTTATTGACGACCCATGCAAAGCCTTTCGGGATACGTGTAGCTGTGAAGAGGATCTACAGTAATCGATCATTTGTGGACTCGCAGAACAAAACCACATGATGATGCTCACCCGGCTATTGGCGATTCAGGCTCTGACCAGCCATAGTATGTTGCTCTTTCGTCTGAAAGATAGGTTGCTTAAGTGGGCTTAATTCACCCGTTATGCGCTTCATAAAGTCTTCTCCACGTCGCGACGATTGTAGCGCCTTATGGCTATTCTCTATGATGTATCTTGCTTCGCGATGCAGTAGCTTAGGATTGATCAAACTACCTCCGGGTTTAATCACTACATTCATGTGCGCCGCAACTACTCCCGCTGCGCATCACGATCTCGGCGAGCAGAGCGAACGCAAGGTAGATTTTCAGTGTCTTCACGATAGCTGCAACCGTTCATAAGAATCCGCCATCCCAACGTATGATCGCGCGGAAACTGTGGCGAAGCTCTCACGCCAAACCCCAAGGCAAATGGGATGCCCCGGACTCACGATTTGAACGAAATAGTTCACTCCACGAGCGAACCGGAGAAACGATGAAATTCATAAAGCGCTATGAGCTACCGATAGGCGCTCTTGCGATATTGAGCACTGTTTTCCTGCTGCCTGTAGCAGGATTGGCTCAAGACCAGACTGCGCCGCCCACAAGTGCACCAGATAACTCGGCGACGAACAAGGAACATAAGACTACTGCAGAGCAACAAACCGAAGCTTCTGCTGATAAGCAGATCACACAGAAGATCCGGCGCGCACTGGTTTCTGATAAGTCGCTTTCCACCAACGCACACAATTGCAAGATCATTACCAGGAACGGGACGGTGACGCTTAAGGGTCCAGTGGATTCGGAAACCGAAAAGCAGACAATTGCGAGCAAAGCGGTAGATATCGCGGGCTCGCCAGACAAAGTAAACAACGAACTTACAGTGAAGCAATGATCGATCGCCACGAATGGCGATGAAGATCATGCTTTCAAGGAGCCTCTCATGGCAGGTAAAAATACGGCAGCATTTGGCATTTACGACAGCAGAACAGCAGCAGAAACAGGAGTGGATCGATTGGTTGCCAGTGGATTCTCTCAAGAGGACATTTCTGCGCTGATGGCAGATAAAGAGGGTGCACGAGAGTTCGCAGCAGAGAAGAATACCAAGGCTCCGGAAGGTGCTACCACGGGTGCTGGAGTTGGTGGGGTTGTGGGTGGCACCCTTGGATTGCTGGCAGGTATCGGCTCTCTTGCGATTCCCGGGGTTGGCCCCCTCATCGCAGCCGGACCGATTATGGCTACACTGGCCGGAGTGGGAGTAGGCGGAGCAGTGGGCGGCGTCGTCGGAGCTCTTGTGGGAATGGGCATTCCTGAATATGAAGCCAAACGATATGAAGGACGCGTTAAGGACGGCGGCATTTTAGTGTCTGTTCATTGCGATAATTCTGATGAAGTATCGAGGGCAAAAGACATTCTCAAATCTACAGGAGCGGATGATGTTTCTTCCGCCGGCGAAAAGGCTGTCAACACGCATGGTGTAGACCGGACTTCCGCAGCATAGTTCCCCTTCACCACGAGGGTCGTGGATTTCTCCATGGCCCTTATGCTCGCCACTCAATCTAAAGAGAATGTTTGCGTTAAGCGAAAACCTCGAGTGCAAACGTCACACGCCATAACATCATTCCCTTTCGGATTCAGAATTCGGCGTGCGACTCAGGAAACCTTTCCTTCTATTCATTAGCGATCTTGTTGGTACACGTTTCCCGCCCTTTGAACGCCTCGGCGATTAAGCAACAACTGGTCGGGACACGCCTCCCAAGCGCTCGCATTTTGGTCTGACAACTTCCGTCAGATTGCGTAACGAAATAAATTCAGAAGTTGATATCAGCAGCATCTGGTTTCGATGAGCGCTTTCTCTGTAGCAACGATGCTTCCATGATATTCATTTACCTTGAAATGTAGGGCCTGAGACCTGTTACTGTCGCCTTGCTTCTTAACAATTCCGAATGTGATCCGCGCCCCCGATGGAAAGCTCCAAGTCATTTGATTTTCGCTTTATGTGCCGTGACGTTTCATAAATTCATGAGAAAACTGTCGCCTGTAATCAATCAATAGACCGTGCGTGCCGAAAATAATCAGGCTGTCAAAAGTTGGATCTTCGATGTTCTGGGGGCCTAGAATCGACAGATCCGCAGACGTTCCACCAGGCTTAGTTGTCATCTTGAATCCTCTAAATCTACTGCCAATGAAATGCGCTGTTGAAGTAGCCGGGGGCGATTGCCGCAGGCTCCCCTCGTTATCTCGATAGTAGCGCTTCTCAGAATTGCATTATCACTCGTCTTCTCCAAACAGCACTCATTGAATACCCAGAAGACCAAGGCTCACCAAATGAGTGGCGTTGCACGAGGAGCGATAGACAAAATGCGTACTCACGCGCCAAGTTCCGAGCACGGTACGTGATCCAGAGCGTGGCGCCAAGACCGGTCTGCACAGCGCTGTAGCTGAGTGATTGAAAGTCGGCCAAGTACCTTCGGATTCGATTACCTTGTCCGGGATCTATGGATTGGGCCTGCAATTTGTCGGCGTGCCCGGTTCGTTTTGTTGGGGTCAACAAGTGAGTACATCCGACCGCAGGGAGAGGTGTTTCATCAAATAGGAACGAGTGGCCATATCGCTACACTGACCGAACAGCTATGACAGAATCTCAACCTAACCGGTAAGTCCTCTTGGCTGGACCCCCTCAGGGCGGCAGTGGTAGGACATCATGATCATTTGCTCTTTTTTAGTGTCGCTTGGCAGATATGAGGTAAAGGGGGTTTGCAATGGAGCGAAGCAGACCTTAGCGAGGAGTAGGCCTGTCAGCTCGCTTAGGTCCTTGAATAGGTAACTTAGCGATAGTTACAAAATAATGTCGTAGAAAACCAAAAGGCGCCTAAGAGGAAGGGAAGTAGTCAGCTTAAGTCCGGACATTGAGTAGCACTTGGGGGAAGGCTTCTGAGTTGTGGCGCCAGTGAACGAATAGATCAGTGGCGTTTCGCATTCACGGAGAGTGCTGGTAGCAACACGTCGTAACGGGCCTTGGTTTTTGGTCACGTCTGAAAGATTTCTATCTTTAGTCATCTATCAAATTCTCCCTCTCCCCTTGATGCCATGTCCGACTCAAGAGTTTACCCCGCCGCCCGCGCACGCTGCGACATGTGCGGGCACTCCCTAGCGCGGTGCAGAGCAGGCAAACAGCGCATTGCGGAATCCTTCCAGCTTGATAAGGTCGATGGTCATGGGGCAGCGGAAGTTCGCATTTTTCCGCTTGCTCGCGACCCCCATGAGGGCCTGGTAGGCATGAAATCAATTCGACCTGAATACATAGGGTCAGTGACCATGAATGTTTTGGGCTGTATGCGAGTTGAGGAGTCGATGTCAGATCGGGCTTTTCACCGCGCAAAATAACGCTGGACTTCTCTCGGAGCAGACCACGTGCAGAACATCAACCGCTTCTTTCGTTCGCCCTGGTTGCATTCCTAACGTCTCGGACGTATGTCCGATCGAATCAGTGAACTCGCTCGGTACTGCGTTAGCTCTAGATGCACCGACGCAAATCTTGTCGGCTGCTGTCAAGCAAAGTTTTGATTCAACGAGGCCCGGCCGGTTGGGCACGGCCCCTCATTCGTTTTACGATGTGGAGGAAAAATGTAAGGACTTCAGAAGCGACACCGCGTTCGAACGAATGACCGATCCAACGCAGTAGCTTCACTTTTATGTTTCGTCGCTTGACAAGATGCTATTTAGCTATCCAAACACCTCAGCATATCAGCATCGTTAATTGGGATGCGCACATTAACCGCTCCACAACTTGTTGGAGACATTCCGAGCTGGACTGCAAAGACCTCATAATGTAAGTTCAAAACCTGTTGACTTTTGAAAAGCAACGGCTTGTACTGCTTCGCAAGAAAGCGGAGACTCGCTTTAACGGTCTCCAACGATCGAGCGGGATTTGGCAGGGTCTAATGGATACGCAAAGAGTGTTGCCTGAATTCATACGAAAACGAAAAGATCTCCAAATAACATCGAAAGTATCTTCGCCCCGATTTCCTAAACCCCAATCCATTACTCAGCTGCAAGGCCTCAGATTTTGGGGGCACCTGAACGATGAACTCCGATTTACTCTGGGTGCTATGCAAGAGATCAACATCAAGGGATCGATCAGTCCGTTCGGAGAGGACATCTCAAGGATCACATTGAGCGATGACAGTATGCCTCCTGTCGCTACACGTACGGACCTCGTTCTCGATCAAGACCGCATACGATGCAGTGTCTTGAATGGGGGCATATATTACTTAAACCTAATTACATTTCATGATAAAGAGCTATACGCTCAAGACATCCAGGCAGATGACAGCCCTATGAATGCTCAAAAAACGGCCGAATATGTCATAAGCCGTATGGTAAATATCATTGAGTGGATGCGCCGTTGATTGTTCTGAGAATACTTCACATTCCATAAGCAGTGGCTAAACAACCAACTCCGGAAGAGATAAGTCGTCTACGGTGAACTCGCGCAATGGGTATGTGCAACTCTCTCTTGTTGACGGCTCTCCTCTGTGTGCCATTGTCAAAATCTGCAACCTGGGTTGACCAGGACGGTGGTACATCTGCTTATCAATCCATGGGAATACGACCGCAAAGAGGCAGCCTACCGCGCCAATAATGGGCATGGCCTCAAGGATGCGACTGTGTAGCGTTGTGATGAACACGCAGGTGAACCGAAACTGGATGAGCATCTCAACGCGAGGGTTTTTGGCCTTGAGAATGGTTCGCGATTACTCCAGTTGTCGATGGGATGCGATCAAAGGCGGTATCCTTAATTCCTTCGCAAGAGTGAGTTTGCGGCCAATACAGCGAAGGCCAGCACTGCTATAACCGAAATGGACCCTGCTAAAGATCGTCGTTTGAGTTAGCCTTGACGGTCCTAATTTTTGAAAAATTAGTGGCTAACAAAATTGGAACTGAAGAATCGGAAACCGTTGGTCAGCCCCTCTCAAGATTTCCATCTGCTTGACTCTGAGATGCGATCCGACAGGCACCCGTCATGATGAATTGCTGAACGCGCAATGACTAATTACCCTCGTAGCCAGTCAATAGCGGCGTAATCGATAGGCCTGACACTGTTAGTTCTGTTGCGATGTGGAACCCCAAAGAAAAGTGGCCGTTCGACGCCTCGGTCTGGAAATCCCCTTTCAATATGGTTTTTCGGAATTCGATACGGACAGGTGACTGCGAATCTGTTTCAGTTGGGATCGCAATGCAGACAGCGCAGGGTCGTTTGCATTTCTAGCTTCGATGATTTTGATCTTCTTAGCCAGCTGCTGGTAGCGAATTTGCCAGTAAGTCAGCAATAGCGGTGTACTGCTCAAGCTAGACATCGTTATTCCGATCTGAGTAAAGGGGGCGACCGGACCCAATGCGATGACTATGAAGAATAGATTTCCCGATCCGGCCCCTGATTACTACTCCAGTTGACGAGTGAGATGCACTTGATGCAGAAATGGCAGTACTTTCGGAATCCCTATGGCACATCCGCAAGAGCGGCAATCAGTAGTTGACCTCGTAGAAGCTCAAGTTCGGATCGCAATGCGGGCAAGCTTGGATCATTCGCATCTCTGGCTTTGATGCATTTGATTTCCTGCATCAGCTGCTGACATCGAATGCGCCAATGATTGACTAACAGTGGAGTCATGGATGATCCAAAGATCGTGTGCTTCATTCCGATTTGTCTTAGATGGATTTGGAAAAGGATGGTTTGTGAGCATAAGAAGCCAGATCCACGAGCTAAATGTGCAATCCGGCTTCTGGCCTTTGACGATGCTTGGTACTACTCCAGTTACCAATGGGATGCAGTCGATAGAGGAATGGTGGTATTCCAACGCTCATGAGCCTGACATCGTTGGTGCCGGTCTGATTGGAAAAATCGGGCCAGACTGCTTTTAGAGAAGGGAAAGAAGTAGGTTTTCCTGAGTCTGGCCAATTCCATGTCCGATCTATTGCTGGGATGTGGTTCCCAAAGAAAAGGTGGTGGTTGTCAGGTCGGATTCTGCGTTCTCCAGGATATCCGCCATCAGCATATGTTTGCCGGATATAAACCATATCTTTCGCGCACCGGAGCAAAGCCCTGGTGGGATTGATCGAAGTCGATGAATTCCACGTTAACAGAAATAGCATGAGCCTCGATGAGTGACTCCATTTGTGGGTGTTGAAAAGAGATCGGCGTCGACTGCCGCCGGGCTGCACTGCTGAACGGTGGTGGTGTTCGGGTCGGGCGTCTAAGCGGTGACCGTCGCCGG
>Ga0081540_1001603_pt1 | contig 19287 bp, 13 predicted proteins | sample TabmetS2T1R1_FD_71024 | JGI IMG/M metagenome (GOLD analysis project Ga0081540, IMG submission 71024) | Tabebuia heterophylla rhizosphere microbial communities from the University of Puerto Rico - S2T1R1 | ecosystem: Host-associated > Plants > Roots > Rhizosphere ... | reverse complement strand
CGACTTCGCGGCCGCGATGATGCGGCGGTGCAGGGGCTCGAGCCGGCAGGCGAGCGCGAAGGTGGTCGGCTTGGCACGCACCGCGATAAGGCGGTCGCTCAAGGCGAGGCGCTCGCGCCACAGGTGATCGATCATGGGATGGTCGGCGGTGGCGCAGGAATCCGCGTGCGCGACGGCATCGTCAGCGAGAAGCGCCTCGGTCACGTCGAGCATGAGCTGCACGCCCGGCGAGAAGCGGGCATGAGCCTCGTCGTAGGCGATCTTCCACGTCCATGCGTGGGCACCGCTACGAAGCGTGATCGCGGCCGCGATGGTTTGTCCACTCATGCGCAGGCGGTCGATGCGCACTTGCCCGTCGGCAGCGAGCGCGGACATCGCGTCGTCGATGAAGTGGCGGATTTCGTCGTGCTTGGCGGCGGCGGTTCCGGCGCGGCCCTTCCAGCCCCGCGCTTCCAGCGCGAGGAAATCGCGCAAGGCGTCGCCGATCGCCGCTGCGTCTCTCGTGGTATCGATTGTCACGCTGCCGGCATCGGCGAGGCGGTGGCGCTGGCGGCGGAGCTCCTTGCGCTTCTTGGCGCCGATCGCGTGCTCGATATAGTCGGCGCGCCCGGCGGGCACGAGCGCGGCACGCCGATGCTGTCCGAACGCCGCGTGCGCCACGTCCCGACGCGTCAATGCGCGCGCGAGCGCGTCGGCAAAAGGGCCGTCCTCCGGCAGCAGCGGCAGGAGCACCAGACCAGGCAACGCGCTATCGCTGGCCAGATGGTCGAGCCAGGCGGCGAGCACCGCATCGGCCTCATCGCGATCGACGAGCGGCGTGCCGAGCGGGGCGTAGGGATGCGTCCATGCGGAAAGCACGGGCATGCCCAGCCGGCGCTCGATGCGTGCCGGAAAGAACCCGGTGAGTTGGTCCGCCGGCGACCAAACCAGCACGGCGCCGACATCGCGGCCAAACGCCGCGGCGGCCGCCGGCAGCGCAAAGCCGGGTTCGTAGAAAATGTTCGGCTCGAGCGCCCGCCGGGCGAGGGCCCGCCACGCCGGCATGATCGCCGGCCACGTGGCGAGCGGCCGCCACTCGGCACGCAACGGCGCGAGCGACTGCGCGGCGATCGGGGCAACCATGTTCATGGATGAGCCCGTCTACTATCCGCGGGAACGGCCCCAGATCAGGACGTGCAGGCCGAGGCGGTGCCGCGTCACGAAGAACAGGAGCACCGACTCGGTGAGCACCGCGAACGAGGTGGCGAAGGCCGCCCCCATGGCGCCGAAGCGCGGGATCAGCACGATGCACAGCGCCAGGTTGGTGGCGAACGCGAAGGCGTAGACCGTCGCGCAGGCGCGCTGCTCGCCCAGCATGTTCAGCAGGCGCTCGACCGGTCCGATGGCGGCGCGCGACAAGAGGCCGGCCGCCAGCACGAACATGATCGGGTAGCCGTCGGTGAATTTCGGCCCGAACAGCCACAGGAACGGTTGACCGAGCGCGAGGATCAGCACCGTTGCGGCCAGCGACGGCCAGAACGTCCAGCGGATGGCGTCGGCCAGAAAGGCGGCCAGCCGCTCGCGGTCGCCGGCCACGTGATATTCGGTGAACTTGTGGGTGGCGGCCGCCGCCACCGAGAAATTGACGAAGGCGACCAGCGCCAGCGTCTTCGCCGCCGCATAGTAGACGGCGACCTCGTCGGGCGTGCGGAAGTGCTGCAGCACCAGGATGTCCGCATAGGTGAGCAGCAGGTAGAAGCTCCCCACCATGAAGATCGGGATGGCGGTCTTGAACCATTCCCCGACCGCGTAGGCGCGCGGGCCGCGCTCCACCTTCTCGTGCAGGCGGCGGTCGAGCATCAGCACCTGGATGACGGCGTTGAGCCAGGTGGCGATCACGGCCGCGATCATCGCGGTGGTGGCGTTGGCCGGGAGGCCTGTCGCGTAGGCGACCCCCATCACGGCAATCATCACCAGCGGCCGGCCGATATAGGGTGGCACCAGCGCCAGGTTCACCCAGTTGTAGGAGCGGGCGATGCCGTCGAGCATGCTGGTCAGCGTGTAGAACGGCAGCGTCAGGCAGGCGAGATAGAGCGGCGTCACCAGGTAATGGTCGAGCCACGGCTCGATCGCCAGCACACCGAGGGCGCCGATCGCCGCCAGCACGGTCGCCAGGGCGAACACCAGCCAGCGGCTGCCGACCAGGAAGCCGCGCAGCAGGTCGAACGCCTTGCGCTCGGCATATTCCGGGATGAAGCGTTGCGCCGCGATGGCGAGGCCGAAGTCGGCCAGCGTGCCGATCAGCAGCACCCAGGTCCACACATAGACGTAGACGCCGAACTCGAAGCTGCCCATCCAGCGCGCGAACAGCACTTGCGAGAGGTAAAGGAGGCCGGCGCTGCCCACGCGGATGAGGAACGCCGCGCCCGCCACGCGCTGCGCCAGCGACCGGTCGCTGTGGTCGGCCAGCCATGTGCGCACGCGGCCCATGAGGGCCGCGACGGACAGCCGGGACCGCCCGAGGTTCTCCGAACCGGTAAATGCCACGCCGAATCCTCCGCGTCCCGTCGCGCGGAGGCTAGAAAGAAAGGCTTAAGAATCTGTTGGGCAGGGACGGCGCGCGGCGGGAATCTGCAGATTCCGCAATGATATTGCGGCAGGAAGGCCTGCATCCATGGACGGAATTAAGGGGGCCGCGGAGTTGGTCGCCGCCACTACAACATCTGTTCGGCATCGTGCGGCGGAAAATGCTGCGGTCCGCCGTTCCTTGCCGGAACGTTAACGGCTTTGCCCGTGTCGGCACGATCGACCGGCTCGTATGCGAACGCCGCGGGAAAAACGCAACGCGCGTAGCCGAGAAGGGCTCCTACGCGGCTGCCCGACCGGCCCCCGCTTCGACCAGGATCGTTTCCACCACGTACCGCTCCTCGGCGGTGAGCGCCGGCTGCGGCGGCACCGGGTCGCCCACCGGGTAGCCGAGATGCTGCAGTCCGGCCTTGATGCAGGCCGCGAGATTGAAGCGCGCGAAGGCCTCGTTGACGCGCCACAGCTCGCGCTGCAGCGCCATCGCGTCGCCCCAGCGGCCGGCGCGGCACAGGTCGTAGAGCTGAACGCTCTGGCGCGGGATGAGGCAGGCCGGCCCCGCCATCCAGCCGACGCCGCCGATCAGCATGACGCAGGCCGGGATGTGCGCGGACGCCGAGAACACGCGCAAATCCTGGCAGCGGTTCATGATCGACAGGAGGCGGCCGGTATTGGTGGAGGCGTCCTTGATGTAGCGGATGCGCGGATGCGCGGCGAGGCGCCCGATCACATCGAGCGTAAGGTCGCTGCGCTGGAACTGCGGATTGGTATAGAGCACCACCGGAATGTCGACCGCATCGGCGATGGCACGGAAATACGCCTCCACCTGCGCGTCCTTCAGCGGGAAGTAGGCTTCCAGGATGGCAAGGATGCCGTCGGCGCCGAGCCGTTGATACGCGCGGGCCTGCTCCACGGCGTCGGCGGTCGCGGTGGACGCCACGCCCGCCACCACCGGCACGCGGCCGGCGGCAGCCTCGATGGTCGCCTGCACCACCGCGGTGCGCTGCGTCCGGTCCAGGTAGGCGAACTCGCCGGTGGAGCCGAGCGGGGTGAGGCCGTGCACGCCAGCCGCGATGAGGTCGACGCAGAGGCGGCCGAGCACGTCGGTGAGGACGCGGCCGGACGCATCGACCGGCGACACCAGGTAGGGAAAGACGCCGTGGAATTCAGCCATGCGGGATCCTGGACTGGGGAGCCGGGCCGCCGACGCTATGCCTTCGCCAGCACGGCCTCGATCTCCTCGACGCTGGTCAGGCGCGGCTCGATGGGCTCGCCGGTGATCGTTTCGAACAGGCTCAGATAGCGCCGCGCCGCCTCGATGCGGACCGCGTCGGTGAGAAAATCCTTCGGATGCGCGTCGGACGCGATGTCGTACCCGTTCTCCACGATCATGCGGCGCACGAATTCCTTGTCCAGGCTCTCGGGCTCCTGCCTGGCGGCCATGCGCGCGTCATACGATTCGCGGATCCAGTAGCGCGACGAGTCCGGTGTGTGCACCTCGTCGATGACGATCAAGTCGTTGTCGGCGGTGATGCCCATTTCGTATTTGGTGTCGACCAGGATCAGGCCGCGCCTTGCCGCCACCGCCTGTCCATGCGCGAACATGCGCAGCGCATAGTCCTCCGCCGCGTCGAGAAAATGCGGCGTGGTCAGCCCCTGCTCCAATATCTCGCGGCGAGAAATGTTCACGTCGTGGCCGACGGTCGGCTTGGTGCTGGGCGTGATGATCGGCGCCGGAAATGCCTCGTTCTTCTTCATGCCGGCCGGCATGGTGATGCCGGAAATCTCGCGACCGTGGTGCTGGTAGGCATACCAGGACGACGTCTTGGTGGAGCCGGTGAGATAGCCGCGCACGACGATTTCGATGGGCAGCGCGGTGGCGCGCCGCACGATCGAGACGTTCGGGTGCGGGACCGAAAGGAGGTGGTGCGGCACGCCGATGCCGTCGAGCTTGCGCAGCCACCAGGCGGCAAGCTGGTTGAGCACCTGGCCCTTGAACGGCACCGACCCGATGACGAAGTCGAACACCGAGATGCGGTCAGTGACGGCAATCGCCAGGCGATTGCCGGAAAGCTCGAATATCTCGCGCACCTTGCCGGAGAATTTGCGCTGCTCCGGCCGTTCGGGAAAGCTGTCGATGGTGTGGTGAAGTGCGGCGGATATCAGGTCCGACTGCAGCATTCTTTCTCCGCCTTAGCTAAATTCACTGATCGTTTCGCTACGATACGCTTCCTTCACGGCCGGTTCTGCTTTGCGCGATCGTTGAGGATGACAGCGAGCGGATTGAGGGTTGGCGCCTCGATGAGCCTCAAGGTGTTCGTATCGTGGTGATTGAACGGTTGGTCGCGACCTTTGACCAGAAGCTCGGTTTCGATGTTGTACGTCCACGTCCCGTCGTCGTTGAAAGCGATGTCGCAACGGTAGCTGGTCGTGCGGAAAGCTTCGTCCAAGAATCCGGTTGAGCAAATTCCGTAACGCGTATCGCCGCGCTTGGCCGTCACGGAGATTTTCTTGTCGTCCGGCTTCGCGGCGCCGGATGCGAGGAGAACTTGGCCGCGTGGAATTGTCACGCTCTGCAGGATCAAGCCCGTGGCGGGCTCCCATAACCAGTAACCAACCTGATCGTGGAAGGTGATGTCCTCCTCCGGCGTATTGATGTGGATGTGGTAACGCAAGCCGTAGAAAAGTTGTGGCCCGTTGGTCTGAGGATCGATCGGATCCATGCGAATATGCTCGCGAAAAATGCGGCGCTCGGGACCTTGCGCTTTGGGATTGATGTCGACGCCCTTGTCGGCCTGCCAAACACCGGCAAGTCGGTGGAGTGGGCCGAGGTTGACAAGGTCGTTTGGTGCGACGTTGGCAGGCTCGGTGAAGATGTCGGCAGGAATAAGGGGAACAGGTAGCATGGGAGGAGCCTTCATAGGACCTACTTGGACGTGCGATCGCCGGTCATCCGGCGCGTGATCTCCTGCTGTACGGCCTCCGGCTGGCCGATCCCAATCTGAAAGCGCGCCTCGCCGATCTCGGGGCGACGGCGTTCGCCGGCTCTGCCGCCGAATTCGGCCGCCTCATCGCCGACGAGACCGACAAGTAGGCGAAGGTGATCCGCACGGCGAACATCAAGGCCTCGTAGCTACGAATCAATCCTCCTCGCCCTTGAAGCGCGAGAGGCCGCGCATCACGAATGGCGCCACCAGCGCGATCAACGCGATCACCAGCAGCGTCGCCGCGAACGGGCTCTCCACCAGCACCATCGGATCGCCGAGGCTGATGGACAGCGCGCGGCGGAGCTGATTCTCCGCCACCGGCCCGAGGATGAGGCCGACCACCACCGGCGCGATCGGATAGTCATAGCGGCGCATGTAGTAGCCCATCAGGCCGAACACGCCGAGCATGGTGAGCTCGACCACCGACGGCTTGGCCGCGATGGTGCCCATGGTGGCGAACACCAGGATGCCGGCGTAGAGCCAGGGCTGCGGGATCGCCAGCAGCCGCACCCACAGGCCGACCAGCGGCAGGTTGAGGATCAGCAGCATCACGTTGGCGATGTAGAGGCTGGCGATGAGGCCCCACACGAGCTCGGGGCGATCAGCGAACAGGAGCGGCCCCGGGTTGAGGCCGTATTGCTGGAAGCCGGCAAGCATCATGGCGGCTGTGGCGGAGGTCGGCAGGCCGAGCGTCAACAGCGGCACCAGCGTGCCGGCGGCGGAAGCGTTGTTGGCGGCCTCGGGTCCGGCCACGCCTTCGATGGCACCCTTGCCGAACTCTTCCGGGTGGCGCGTCAGCTTGCGTTCCGTCGAATAGGACAGGAAGGTTGGGATCTCGGCGCCGCCCGCCGGCAGCGCCCCGATCGGGAAGCCGAACAGCGTGCCGCGCAGCCACGGCGCCCACGACCGCTTCCAGTCCTGTGCGGTCATCCACAGCGAGCCGCGCACCGGCTCCACCGATTCCGCGGCGTGCTTGTGCCGCGACGCCACGAAGAGCGCCTCGCCCACCGCGAACAGCCCAACCGCAAGCGTGGTGACTTCCACGCCGTCGAGCAGCTCCGGGACGCCGAAGGCGAGCCGCGCCTGGCCGGTCAGGCGATCGATGCCGATGAGGCCGAGCAGGAGCCCGACGAACAGGCTGGTGAGGCCGCGCACCGGCGAATCGCCGAACGTCGCCGACACGGTGACGAAGGCGACGCACATCAGCGCAAAGTAATCTTCGGGGCCGAAGCGCACCGCCACCTCCACCAGCCACGGTGCCAGGAAGGTCAGCCCGAGGGTCGCGATGGTGCCGGCGACGAACGAGCCGATGGCCGCGGTGGCGAGCGCCGGTCCGCCGCGGCCGGCCTTGGCCATCTTGTTGCCCTCGAGCGCGGTCGCCATCGAGGCGCTTTCGCCTGGCGTATTGATCAGGATGGCGGTGGTGGAGCCGCCATACATGCCGCCGTAATAGATGCCGGCGAACATGATGAGCGAGCCGCCGGGGTCGAGCTTGTAGGTGACGGGCAGCAGCAGCGCGACGGTCAGCGCCGGTCCGATGCCGGGCAGCACGCCGACCGCGGTGCCGAGCAGCACCCCGATGAGCGCGAAGAGGAGGTTCGTGGGCTGGATGGCGACCGCCATCCCCTGGGCGAGCTGGGCAAGCGTATCCACGGAACGGCTCCTTCAGAAGGAGAGCAGGCGTTCGAGCGGTCCGGCGGGAAGACTGAGCGAGAGCAGCTTGTCGAACAGCAGGAAGGCGGCGGTGCCGAGCACGGCGCCGATGATCAGGTCGATCACGAAGGCGCGGCGCCCGAACGCAGCGGCGGTCGCGGCGAACAGGATGGCGGTCGCCGGAATGAACCCGCCGCCCACGCCGATCAGCACGATGAGAACGGCGAGACCGCCGAGGATCAGGAGGATCGGCTTGCTGTCGGCTGGCTCCGGCTCCGGCAGTCCGCTGGTCCATCCCATGATCAGGTTGCCGATCGCCAGCAGCACCAGGCCGCTCGCCACGACGATCGGCATCGCCTTCGGACCAAGGCCGTAGGTGGAGGAGATTTCCAGCCGGCTCATGTCCCAGAAGATCGCGCCGGCCAGCAGCAGCAGGATGGCGGCCACTACCGCGGCCGCCGGATCGAGACGTCGTCGCGCGTGCTCCATGCCGCCCTCCCGCCGTTGCGATGCTACCGGATGCGAAGCGCGGTCATGATTTGACCAGGCCAACCGACTTCAGCACCTGCTGCACGCGCGCCTGCTCCTCCTTGAGGAAGGTGGCGAATGCGTCGGCCGGCATGTAGCCGTCGTCCCAGCCCTTCTGCTTGAGGATATCCTTCCACGTGGCGGACTTCGCCATCTTCTCCACGACCTCGCCGAGTGCCTTCTTCTGCTCGGCCGAGATGCCGGGCGGCGCGAACACCGAGCGCCAGTTGGTGATGACGAGATCGACGCCCTGCTCCTTGAAGGTCGGGATGTCGACGCCCGGCACCCGCTGCGGCGCCGTGATGCCGATGGCGCGCAGCTTGCCCGATTTGATCTGGCCTTCGTACTCGCCGTAGCCGGAAATGCCCGCCGTCACCTTGCCGCCGAGGATTGCGGCCAGCGACTCGCCGCCGCCGGAGAACGGGATGTAGTTGACCTTCGAGGCGTCGGCGCCGGCCGCGCCGGCGAACAGCGCCGCCATGATGTGGTCGATGCCGCCGGCCGAGCCGCCTGCCCACGTCACCTTGGCGACGTCCTTCTTCACCAGCTCGGCCAGATCCTTGGCGTTCTTGAGCGGCGAGTTCGCCGGCACCACGATGACCTGGACCTCCTCGGTGAGCCGCGCGATCGGCGTCACCTGATCGAGCGACACCGGCGCCTTGTTCATGAGAATGGCGCCGACCATGACGAAGCCGCTCACCATGAGCTGGTTGCCGTCGCCCTTGGCGCCATTGACGAACTGGGCGATGCCGACGGTGCCGCCGGCGCCCGACACGTTGGTGACCTGAACGCTGCGCGCAATCTTCTCGGCGACCAGCGCCTGCTGCATCGCCCGCGCGGTCTGGTCCCATCCGCCGCCCGGCGCCGCTGGCGCCATGATCTTCAGGTCCGACTGGGCGAAGGCGGACGTGGCCGTGACGCACGCCAGTACCGCGCCGGCCAACGCCGGGATGATCCTCAACGACATCGTTTCCTCCTCAACAAGTTTCTGCGAGAGCCGCTTTTGGTCGGGAAGTGTAGCAGGACGGTGGGGCGGCGTCCCTGGAACATCTCGGGGAACCGTGCACGCCAATCGCATAGGAGGCAAGCGACAGTCTCGGCTGTCATCCCGGCTGAGCGCCCTTAGGCGCGAGGGTTGGCTCAGCCGGCAAATCCGCCGGCCGCCAGGAAGGCCTGCTCCTCGGGCGTGCTGGTGCGTCCAAGCACCTCGTTACGGTGCGGAAAGCGGCCGAAGCGCCGGATGATGTCGGCATGATCCTCGGCGTAGCGCAGATTGTCGGCGTCTCCCCCAGCGCGATAGAGGGCGACGCAGCGCTCCTGGTCGGCCAGCGCCTCCGAATGCATGAACGGCAGGTAGAAGAAGGTGCGCAGCGCCGGCTCGACGCGGTGATCGAAGCCGCGCGCCAGCGCGCGATCCGCCACCTCCCGTGCCATCGGGTCGGCCGCGTAGATGCGGGCGCTGCCGCGAAACAGGTTGCGCGGGAATTGATCGAGCACGATCAACAGCGCGAGCGCGCCCTCCGGCGTATGCTCCCAGATGCCGAGATAGCCGGCGGCCGCGGCCTCATAAGTCGGCAGAAAGCGCTCGCGAATCTCCGCGTCGAACGCGTCGTCCTTGCTGAACCACTTGTCGGGGCCAGCCGCCTGCCAGAAGGCGACGACCTCATCGGGCGCCGCTGCCAACGAACGCGCGGTCAAACGCGCACCTCGCCATGCTGGATCTGATCGTAGAGGCTTCTGTCGAGGCGGACGAACGCCTGCCGCGTCGGGTCGTTGAAGTAGATCGGATCGGTCGTGCCGGAGGGATCGAAGCCTTGGCGCACGAGGTCGACCTTCTTCTGCTTGAACGTGCCGGTCACGTCGATCTCGCTCCGGATGCGCAGGAACAGCGGACGCGCATAGTCGGGAAGATGTCCGATCAGGTGGTCGCGGAAAGCCGGGAAATCGAGATTGCCGTCGACCACCAATGCCACCATGCCGGCACGGCCTTCGCGCCCGCCGACGTTGACGCCGTAGACGTTCGCCTCCTTGATGCCGGGGAAGCTGGTGAGGGCCTGCGAGACCTCCGAGGTGGCGACATTCTCGCCCTTCCAGCGATAGGTGTCGCCGATGCGGTCGACGAAATAGAAGTAGCCGTTCTCGTCCTTGCGCATCAGGTCGCCGGTGCGGAACCAGGCGTCGCCCGCCTCGAACACGTTGCGCATGATCTTCTTCTCGGTCTCGGCCGAGTTGGCATAGCCCTCGAAGCGGCTGCCCGGCTTGCTCGCGTCCTTGAGGATCTTGCCGATCATCTCGCCCGGCTCGTTGGGGTCGCAGCGGATGCAGAAGCCCGCTTCGTTGCGGACCGGCTGCTCCTTCTCGACGTCGAAGCGCACGATCTCGGTCGGGAAGCGATGTGCCGTGAACCACGGGATGCGGCCGACCGCGCCTTCCTTGCCCTCGAAATTGAACATGACGACGTTGCCTTCCGTCGCGCCGTAGAACTCGAGGATATGGGGAATGCGGAAGCGGTTCTGGAACTGCGGCCACACGTCGGGACGCAGGCCGTTGCCGCAGCACAGGCGGATGCGGTGCTTGGTCTCGCTGGGGCTGTGCGGGCTGTTGAGGAGGTAGCGGCAGAGCTCGCCGATATACTGGAACAGGGTGCAGTCCCAGCGCACGATGTCGTCCCAGAACTCGCGCGCCGAGAACCGCTCGCGGATCGCCGCCGAGCCGCCGTTGACCAGCACCGCGCCGACCGCGCACACGCCGCCCGTGGTGTGATAGAGCGGCAGGCAGACATAGTTGCGGTCCGCCGGGGTCGTGTTCATGGCGCCGGCGAATCCGTGGCTCGCCAGCATCAGCCGGTAGTGATTGATGTTCGCGGCCTTGGGCAGGCCCGTCGTCCCCGACGTGTAGATGAACAGGGCGCCGTCCTCGATGGTGAGCGGACGTTTGTCGCCGGGGCTCAACCGCTCGCCTGGCAACGCGGCGATCTCCTCATCGATGCGGGGAAATTCCGACGCGCCGTCGCCGTGCGACCACACCTTGGCATTGGTGGCGAGATGCGCGCGGGTGGTGGCGAAGGTGGCGCCGAGGTCGGACGCCACGATGATATGCTTCGGCGTGACGATGTTGATGCAATGGGCCAAGGAGGCGCCGCTGAGGGCGGTGTTGAGCAGGGCCACGACGCCGCCGACGCGGGTGATGCCGAGCCAGACCGCCATGAATTCCGGGCGGTTGCTCATCAGCAGGCAGACGGTCTCGCCCTTGTTGAGCCCCTGCTGCAGCGCCCAGCGCGAATAGCGGTTGGAGCGGTCGGAGAGATCGCGGTAGGTGAAGCGCTCGCGGTCGGACAACAGCGCCGGCGCATCGTTGAACTTCTCGGCGAGGTCGTCGATGACGTGCGGAAACACGCGCGTCGGATTCTTCGCGATATGCGTGGTCTTCCCCAGGGTGCGCAACGCGCCCCGGAGATAGCCGATGTCGCCGCTGATGCGCTCGATCAACCCCATGCGGTTTCCCCCTCGTGGCGGCTTGCCGCGCCATTCGTTGCGAATCCTTAGAATCGGGCACAAGCCGCGGTCGTGCAAGGGCTTCCGGCGGCGGTCAACCGTCGCGGCTTGCCGACCCTACGACGTCACCGGTCGCGGCCGCCGAACGGTGTGAGCGGATTGTCGAGCAGCGCCGCGGCATCGGGCCGGTCCGGCGCGGCGGAAGCCGTGAAGGCGGCGAACAGCTCGCGGATCGCGCGCGGCTCCACGTCGCGCGTGATGAAGACGAGGCGCGTGCGCCGATCGTCGTCGGGCCATGCCGCGAGCGACGCGGGCGGATGAAACACGTGCTGCACGCCGTGGAGCACCACCGGCCGCTCGGGCGTGTCGGCGAGGTTCACCACCCCCTTCACGCGCAGCAGGTTCGGTCCATGCATCGAGCGCAGCAGGTCGAGGAACATGGCGAAGGCGGACGACGGCATGGGCGTCTCGGTCACCAGCGAAAAGGCCCGGATGCGGTCGTCGTGCCGGTTGCGGTCGTGGTGGTGATGCTCGTGCTCCGCATGCGCGTCGCGATAGGCTTCCTCGCCCAACCATCGTCGCACGTCGGGAATCTTGCGTTCGGGATCGTAGAGCCCGCAATCGAACAAGGTTTCCGGCGTCGCCTCGCCGGCCTGGGCATCGAGGATCGGCGCGGCCGGGTTGAGGCTTCGCAGGCGCCCGCGCAGCCGGTCGGCGGCCGCGCGCCGCTCCGCCGTGTCGAGAAGGTCGGTCTTGGTCATCACCAGCCGATCGGCCATGGCGGCCTGCTTCACGGCTTCCGGATGGTTGTCGAGCGTCGCGAGCCCGTTCACCGCGTCGACCAGCGTGACCACGCCATCGAGGCGGTAGCGCATCAGAAGGTATGGATGAACCATCGCGGTGTGCAGCACCGGCGCCGGATCGGCGAGGCCGGTGGTCTCGACGACGACGCGGCGGAACGTGGCGCGACCATTGTCGCGTGCGCGTAAGAGCCGCTCCAGCGCGTCGACGAGATCGCCGCGCATGGTGCAGCACAGGCAGCCCGTGGTGAGCGTCACCAGCCCGTCGTCGGCATGCTCCACCAGGAGATGGTCGAGGCCGACGTCGCCGAATTCGTTGATCACCACGGCGGTGTCAGCGAGCGCCGGCAGCTTGAGCAGGCGGTTGAGCAGCGTCGTCTTGCCGGCGCCGAGAAAGCCGGTGAGCACATTGTACGGGATCGGCGGACCCGGGCGCCGCGCGGACGATGCGCCGCCGGGCTCGTTCATTGCTGCTGAGGAGCAGGCGCCTTCGGCTTCGGCTTGGGCTTCGGCTTTGCGCCTTCCGCTGCTGCTGCCGGCTTCGGCGCCGCGGTGGTCGCGGCCGTCTTCGGTGCGGCGGTCTTTGGCGCACCACTCTTGGGCGCAGCCTTCGGCGATCCCGCGTTGGATGGCTTGGGCGCGGCCGGCTTGGCACCGGATTGCGGGTTGGTGGTGATGATCACCGCCTGACGCTTGCTTTCGGCGCCTTCCTGCGGCGCCGTTTTCTTTGCCGCCTTCTTCTTCGCCGGCGGACCAGACGCGAGCTCGACGCCGGTGTTGTTGGCCGGCGGGTTCTTGGGCAGCCCGGCATAGACCGGCATGGGCGCCATGGAGGGCTGCAGCGGCCCGATGAGCGAGCCCTGCGGTTTCGGGCCGAGCTGGAACCCGGTCACGCTGGCGAGCGAGGAGCCGGCCTCGTCGGTGTTCGTCACCGATTCTTCGTTGTCGGACGGCGGACGGCGCCGTCCCTTGGCGTTGCAAATCTCCTCCCGCAGGTTCTGCGGCTCAGCGTTGATCGGCTGCAGCGAGTTGACCGTGCCGAGCGAAGGCATCAGCCACGACAGGCCGGCGCTGCCGGTGAACCCCCGCTCCAGCAACGATGCGGCCTTTTCGGCGCGCTGCATGCCCGAGCGCGCGCCGAGCACCACCGCGATGAGGCGCCGGCTGCCGCGCGTCGCCGTGGCCACCAGGTTGAAGCCGGAGGCGCAGATGAATCCGGTCTTCATGCCGTCGGCGCCGGGATAGCGGTCGATCAGGGTATTGAAGTTGCGCATCACGCGCTTGCCGAACTTGATCGCCGAGATGTGCCAGTAGATGTCGTATTCCGGCATCTCGCGGATCGCCGCGCGCGCCAGGATGGCGAGATCGCGTGCCGAGGTGATCTGACCGTCCGCCGGCAGGCCGTTGGGGTTGACGTAGGACGTCTGCGTCATGCCGAGCCGCTGCGCTTCGCGGTTCATCTCGGTGCTGAAGTTTTCGATCGATCCCGACAAGCCTTCGGCGAGTACCACCGCCATGTCGTTCGCCGACTTCACCATCAGCATCTTGAGGGCGTTGTCGACGGTGACGATGGTGCCGGCGCGGAAGCCCATCTTCGACGGCTGCTGCGCCACCGCGTTCTCGGAGACGGTGAGCGGCGTGTCGAACTTGATGCGGCCTTCCTTCACGGCCTTCAGGATCACGAACGTGGTCATGATCTTGGTGACGGAGGCCGGGTACCACGGCTGGGTGGCGTTCTCGGCGTAGAGGACGCGTCCGCTTTCGGCATCGACGAGAAGTGCCGCTTCGGCATGGGCGGCCGCAGGGGCCAGCGCCGCCGCGCACGCCGCAAGTGCGGCGAGTGCGCCGCGGGCCCGTCTCCACACGCAAGCGGGTCTCACCGGGTGCAGTCCCTTTTCCACCATGGCCTCGCGATCGTCCGACCGCCCCCATGTTCGCCTACCTAAACCCGACCGTGAAGGCAAGGCAAAGCAGCGTCAGTTCGAGGTTGATGATTACCGTACCGCCTCCAGCGGCACTGGGCAGCCCCTGGAACCGGCTCTATATTGCGCACAACAGGATCGGTCATGAAAGCGACCCAGCGTGTTGCTCCGGCGCCACGCTTCCCGCGAAATGTCCGCGGGGAATGCGCCGACCCTCGCCACCGAATATCCATGAGGTTCCTATGACGGCTTGCATCATCGGTTGGGCCCACACGCCATTCGGCAAGCTCGAGGGCGAGACGGTCGAGAGCCTGATCGTCCGCGTCGCCAACGAGGCGCTGGCAGACGCCGTGGTCGAGGCCAAGGATGTCGACGAAATCGTGCTCGGTCACTTCAACGCCGGCTTCTCGGCGCAGGATTTTACCGCCGCGCTGGTGCTGCAGGCATCTCAGGAGCTGCGCTTCAAGCCGGCGACGCGGGTGGAGAATGCCTGCGCCACCGGTTCCGCCGCGGTCCATCAGGGCATCAAGGCCATCGCTGCCGGGCAGGCGCGCATCGTGCTCGCGGTCGGTGTCGAGCAGATGACGACAACGCCCGGGCCGGAGATCGGAAAGAACCTGCTCAAGGCCTCCTATGTGCGCGACGAGGCGGAGATCGACGGCGGCTTCGCCGGCATCTTCGGCAAGATCGCCGGCCTCTATTTCCAGCGCTACGGCGACCAGTCGGATGCGCTCGCCATGATCGCCGCCAAGAACCACAAGAACGGCGTGGGCAACCCATTCGCGCAGATGCGCAAGGACCTCGGATTCGCCTTTTGTCGCGCCGAAAGCGAGAAGAACCCGATCGTCGCCGGACCGCTCAAGCGCACCGACTGCTCCCTGGTGTCGGATGGGGCCGCGGCCGTGGTGCTGGCCGACGTCGAGACCGCGCTGGCGATGAAAAAGGCGGTTGCATTCCGCGCCGCCGCTCACGTGCAGGATTTCCTGCCGATGGCGAAGCGCGACATCCTCAAGTTCGAAGGATGCGCGCAGGCCTGGCAGCAGGCGCTGACCAGCGCGCGGATCGCGCTCGACGATCTCAGCCTGGTCGAGACGCATGACTGCTTCACCATCGCCGAGCTGATCGAGTACGAGGCCATGGGGTTGGCGCCGGAAGGGCAGGGCGCGCGCGCCATCGCGGAGGGGTGGACGCAGAAGGACGGACGGCTTCCGGTCAACGCATCGGGCGGGCTGAAGGCGAAGGGGCACCCGATCGGGGCGACCGGCGTGTCCATGCATGCGCTCGCCGCAATGCAGCTCACCGGCGCGGCCGGCGACATGCAGGTGAAGGACGCCACGCTTGCCGGCATCTTCAACATGGGCGGCGCCGCGGTGGCGAACTACGTCAGCGTGCTCGAGCGGATCAAGTAAGCACGGCCGACGCGTTTTCTGACGCCGCGCGTCAGTGAGCGCGCAGCTCGTTGTCGGGCGGCAGGAACGACGGATCGAACACGTCGGACGACTGCGGCGGCTTGTTCTTGAATTTGTAGGTCAGGCCGATCTGGTCGATGGCGGCCTGCAGGCGCGCCGGGTCGACGACGCCATAGCCGTGCTCCTTCACCTCGGAGGTGAGGATATTGTCCTTGATCGCCATGCGCAGGCGCTCGAGCTCGGTGTCGCGCTTGGCGATCTCGTTGCGCGTCAGCACCGACTCCACCGCGCGCCGCGGATCGCGCACGCTCTCCTTCAATCCCTTGAGGAACGCGCGCAGGAACGCTTTCACGGCGTCCGGCTTCTCGGCTGCGAACTTGGAGTTGACCAGGATGGCGTTGCCGTAGAGCTTCACCCCGTAGTCGGCCATCAGCATGAGCACGATGTCCTCGACCGGGACGCCGCGGTCCTTCAGCGTAATGTACGACGTAAACGAAAAGCCGGCGACCGCGTCAACCTGGCCCGCGGCCAGCATCGGCTCGCGCACCGGAAACCCGACATTCTCGACGATCACTTTCGATGCATCGATGCCGTTCGCCTGCACGAAGATCGGCCATTGGGCGAACGCGCCGTCCGCGGTGGGCGCTCCCAGCTTCTTGCCTTCGAGATCTTTCGGTGCCTCGACCCCACGCGACTTGCGCGACACGATCGAGAACGGCGGCCGGTTGTAGACCATGAAGATCGGCTTGAGGCCGTTTGCCGGATTCTGGTCGCGGTATTTGATCAGCGCGTTGATGTCGCCGAAGCCGAGGTCGTAGCCGCCGGTGGCGACGCGGGTGATCGGCTCGATCGAGCCGTTCCCCTGCTCGATGCTCACGTCCAGGCCTTCGGCGGTGAAAAAGCCCTTGTCCAAGGCGAAGAGGAACGGGGCGGCCTGGCCCTCGAATCTCCAGTCGAGCGTGAACTTGACGATGGTACTCTGCGCGGCCGCCGGCAGGCCGCTGGCGGCGAGCACCAGGGCGACCATGACGGCGAAGCAGAAGACACCGGAAACGCGCATGTCTCCGACCTTTCTCGTGGCCTCCGCCACGACCGTCCGGGAGTCTGATTAACGCTCAGGGTCGGGTCTTGTTCGCAGAAAAAACCATGCCGATGCAAAGCGCAAGGCAAACCGGCCAGTTCATTCGCTTTTGTCGTTAACGCGGCTGCTTGTCGCAGGCGAAATCGCGCGGCGCAAGTGCACGGGCGCCACAGCGCCGCGATAGCGCAATCGCAATAGCGCATGGCTATTCGAGCCGGTGTGCCTACATGACGTTGCGGCAGGCGCGGTCGGAATCGGGCACCGGCACGTCGAATTCGAGATAGAATGGCGCGAGTCGTCTGACAGGGAGCGTGTCATGCCGGCGGATGCGGCCCGCCGCGTTGCTCGCGATACGGTTGCGATCCCGGGCTTCGCGGCGCCCTATGCGGCGCCCGACGAGGACCTCGCCCGCCGTTTCCTCGCCGGGTCGGCGCGCGAGCCCGCGGCTGAGCAACGGATCGATGCCCGCGCCACCCACCTGGTGGAAGCCATTCGCGCCCATGCCGGCGCGCTCGGCGGGATCGAGGATTTTCTGCACGAATACTCGCTGTCCACCAAAGAAGGCCTGGCCCTCATGGTGCTGGCCGAAGCGCTGCTGCGGGTGCCGGACGTTATCACCACTGATCGCCTCATCGAGGACAAGCTCGCGGCCGCCGACTGGGCCGGGCATGAGCCGAAGTCCGCCGCGCTGCTGGTGTCGGCGTCGGCCTGGGCGCTCGGCATCAGCGCACGCATAATCCAGCCGGGCGAGACACCCGAGAACATTCTCGAGAAGCTGGGCAAGCGCCTCGGCGTGCCGGCGGTGCGCGCCGCCACGCGCCAGGCGATGCGGCTCCTCGGCTCACACTTCGTGCTCGGGCAGACGATCGAGGAAGCGCTGGAGCGCGCGGGGTCGCATCGGGAGCAGCGATACTCGTTCGACATGCTGGGCGAAGGCGCGCGCACGGCCGCGGACGCGGAACGTTATTTCGCCGCTTACGCGGACGCCATCGCGGCCATCGGGGCCACTGCCGGCGCGGCTGCAAGCCCCGATCGGCCGGGAATTTCGGTCAAGCTGTCGGCGCTGCATCCGCGCTACGAAGCGGTGTCGCGCCAGCGCGTGCTCGCCGAGTTGTGCCCGCGGGTGACGGACCTCGCGCGGCAGGCCAAGGCGCACGACCTCAACTTCACCGTCGATGCCGAAGAGGCGGACCGCCTCGAGTTGTCCCTCGCAATCATCGCGGAGGTGCTTCCCGATCGTGCGCTGGCTGGCTGGGACGGTTTCGGGCTCGCGGTGCAAGCCTATCAGAAGCGTGCGCCGGACGTGATCGAGTGGATCGCCAACGTCGCCGCTGCGCTCGACCGCCGCGTCACGGTCCGCCTGGTCAAGGGCGCGTATTGGGACACCGAGGTCAAACGCGCGCAGGAACGTGGGCTCGCCGACTATCCGGTATTCACCCGCAAGGCGATGACCGACCTCTGCTACATGGCCTGCGTGACCAGGCTGCTGGCGGCACGCCGGCACATCTATCCGCAATTCGCCACCCACAATGCGCTCACCGTCGCGGCCGTGATCGAGGAGGCCGGCGGTGTTACGGGCTACGAATTCCAGCGGCTGCACGGCATGGGCGAGACGCTGTACGCCGCGCTGCGCGCGCAAGAGCCCGGCGTGGCGTGCCGCGTCTACGCGCCGGTGGGCGGACACCGGGATCTCCTCGCCTACCTGGTGCGCCGCCTGCTGGAGAATGGCGCCAACTCCTCGTTCGTGTCGGTCGCGGCCGACCCCAATGTGCCGATCGCCACCATCCTGGAGCGGCCGCAGCAGGAGATCGGCAGCGCCAAGGCAGCGCGCAATGCCAAAATTCCGCTGCCGCGCGATCTCTACGGGCCGAGCCGGCGCAACTCGGCCGGCGTCGAGTTCGGCGACCGCGCCGCGCTCGAGCGGCTCGAGCGCGACATCCGCGACGGGGCGTCGCTGCATCCCGAGGCTGCGTCGATCATCGACGGCACGGCACACCACGGCGAGCGTCGCGCTGTCGTCTCGCCGATCGACGGCACGGAGGTCGGCTGTGTGGTCGAGGCTGACGACGCGACGGCCAGCAAGGCCCTGGCGGCCGCGTCAGCAGGGTTTGCCGAGTGGGCGGCAACACCGGTCGACACCCGCGCCACGGCCCTCGAAAAAGCCGCCGACATTGTCGAGCAAGAGCGCGGGAAGCTCATCGCGCTGTTGCAGGCGGAAGGCGGCAAGACCCTCGATGACGCGCTGTCGGAGGTGCGCGAGGCGGCGGACTTCTGCCGCTATTACGCCGCCGAGGCGCGGCGCACGCTGGTGCCGACCGCGATGCCGGGACCGACCGGCGAGAGCAACACGCTCACTTATCGCGGTCGCGGCGTGTTCGTGTGCATCAGCCCGTGGAATTTCCCGCTGGCCATCTTTCTCGGCCAGGTGAGCGCCGCGCTGGTGGCCGGCAATGCGGTGGTGGCGAAACCGGCAGAGCAGACGCCGCTGATCGCCGCCGAGGCCGTACGCATGCTGCATCGCGCCGGCATTCCGGCATCCGCGCTGCATCTCGTTCCCGGCGACGGCCGCGTCGGTGCCGCGCTCGTGGCTCATCCACAGGTGGGCGGCGTCGCATTCACCGGGTCGACCGAGGTGGCGCGTGCCATCAATCGCGCGCTCGCCGACAAGGATGGTCCGATCGTGCCGCTGATCGCCGAGACCGGGGGCATCAATGCCATGGTGGTGGACGCGACCGCGCTGCCGGAGCAGGTCACCGACGACGTCGTCACCTCCGCGTTCCGATCGGCCGGGCAGCGCTGCTCGGCCTTGCGTCTGCTCGCCGTGCAGGACGACGTGGCCGAGCGCATTGTC
>Ga0081540_1001602_pt1 | contig 19298 bp, 15 predicted proteins | sample TabmetS2T1R1_FD_71024 | JGI IMG/M metagenome (GOLD analysis project Ga0081540, IMG submission 71024) | Tabebuia heterophylla rhizosphere microbial communities from the University of Puerto Rico - S2T1R1 | ecosystem: Host-associated > Plants > Roots > Rhizosphere ... | reverse complement strand
GGGTTCGGGGCGGCCGGGGCGGCCGGGACGGTGGCGGTGGTGGTGGTCATAGCGGGTCCTCGCTCTGCATCAGGCGCACGGGCGGTGGGTGACGCTTACGTCACCGTAACCTACGACACCGTAGGTTACGCAAGGACTTGGCTCAGACTTCACCCAGAAGTGGCGTCGAAAACATCGGGAGGACGCTCCGCGTCTCACCTGTCCGAGGACGGCGCCGGCGCTCAGGTGCCGGGAGGGTCGTCGATACGGGTCCAGGCGCCCGGCGGGTGGTCGTCACGGGGCAGCCACAGCAGCGGCTGGAGGCCGTCGAACCCGGGCTCGAACCCGGGTTCCCACGGCAGGATGCCCTGCCGGTCCGGCCAGAAGACCTGCAGGTAGGACGGCCTGAGGTAGCCGTAGATGGTGTCGGACGTGGTGAACAGGCTGGTCGCCCGCCAGCTGTCGTGTACCGGGCGGATGGTGAACGTGCAGGGGGAGACGCCGTCGATCCGGTCGCCGGCCGCGACCGTGGTGCCGTCGGCGATCAGGCGCCCGATCTCGTTGATGATCGCCGCCATGTTCGGCAGCGACAGGCCGAACAGCGCGAGCTCGGGCACGCCGTAGGTGTGCCAGATCCCGATGCTGTAGGCCCACGACGGGCACTGCTCGTCACCGGGGATGCCCTGGACCGCCCAGCCGACCCGGCCGATGTGGCCCATGATGATCTCCGCGTAGGCCGCCGGGCCGTAGCCCGCCGCCTCCAGCTCGCACATCTGGCATTCGCACTGAATTTCGGGTACGCCCACGGCCCTCACACTATGCCGACGGTGGGACACTTCTTCCGAGGCAGGCAAGGCCGCCGAATCGGACGAAAAGGGAGAGTTCCGGCGCCTGGACTCGAACCAGGACAAACCCAGAGTCAAAGTCTGGTGGGCTGCCAGTTACCCTACGCCGGACCGCCGCCGCTCGGAGTTCAGCGTCGGGCGATGACACTACGATACCGAGCACCGGTAACAACTGCCCTCTGGCCACGTTGACTGGGCCTGTCGGCCTCCATGTAACAGGGCTCATCGCCTACGCAAGATCATCGCTGGTGCCGTTCAGAGCCGCCCGAGCCCAGCCTTCGATCCGTCGGTAAAGGTCGGCGCTCTGGTAGACACGGATGGTGAGGCAGCCATGGTAGCCATCACCTACGTTCTTGCGTACGGTCTTCGGATTGTGTCGCTTCAGCGTGGGCCGCTGGAACTGTGTCGGCTTGGCGCCGGTTACCGCTAGCCAAAAGAGTCCAGCGGCCGCACTGTCGGCATTCTCGTGGATGTAGATGCGGTACCTGACCCGGCTGCGTTCGATCCCGGCGGCGTCAAGGAAGTGCAAGAAGAACAGAATCACGCTGGGATCGCTGTTAATAAACTCCACTTTCTCGCACCGGCGATGCGGCTTGCTCTTGGCACCCTCACACCAATAGGCGATGGCGCCGGCGATGAGGAGTTCGCGCTGGGTTAGGGCACCGATTTCGGCGGCCGCGGCGACGCGGGTGGCTTCCCGATCTCCCTCCCGAACGGCGCGCTCTGCCTCCCAGTAGCGGCGCACGCCTTCCGCCGCCCGCTTGCGGCACTCCTCGTAGCTCAGTCGCTCTGGGCGGGGCAGATCTCGTACCCAAAGCGAGACCGAGCTTTTCGAGATACCCAGTTCGGCGGCGATCCGGTTGTAGTCCAAGCCCTGCTCGCGTAATTGCCGGGCCTTGGCATGAAGATCGTCCTTGGCCCGAGGACGGCGCGTCCATTCCGGCGGTGGCTCACCCGCGAGCAGCCTGTCCATGGTCGCGTTACTGGTGAAGCCGAGAATTTCCTTGATCTCCCGGCGGGACTTGCCTGCTCGCCGTAACGCGATCGCTTGTTCCCGGCGGCTGTCTGGCGATGTAGGCGAATTCATATTCGAAGCATATCGGCTACCTGAGACAATATCGAGCTATTCGGCGGCGTGTCGCCCGGTATTGGCTGGCTCGGTACGCCCGTTTGGCCGTCAGCCTCAGACTGTCGGTTGGCTGCCAGGCTGAGCCCGCCGCTTGGCTGCCGGTCTCGGGTCGTCGGCTAGGTGCCGGGCTCGAGTCGGCGGACCTCCTGGACCAGCCAGCCGGTACCGTCGGGGTCGCTGAACGCGAGGAACGAGTTGTAGTCGCCGTGCGCGGGGTCCGGGCCGGGCATCTGCTGGCCCGCCTCGAAATGGAAGATCTCGCCGATCTCCATCCCGCGCCCGGCCAGCTCGGCGCGGGCGGCCTCGATGTCGGGGACGATCAGGTGCAGGCCCCGGACCGAACCGGGCACCTCGGCGTTGTGCATGAGCGTGATCGAGCAGGCCGAGCCGGGAGGGGTCAGCTGCACGACCCGGAAGTCGTCACCGGAGCTATGGTCTACGTCCAGCCGGAAGCCGGCTTTCTCGATATAGAAGTCCTTGGCGCGGTCCACGTCAGAAACGGGGACGACCACGAGTTCGAGCTTCCAGTCCATGGTTTGCCCTCCTTGGTGCGCCGGAAGGCCCCGCGGGGGCCTGCCACCTGAGCTAGCCTAGGCAGGCCCGGGCTGGTGCAGGGACCGAGCCGGTGACGCTGAGCAACGGACGAGTTATCCGTTTGCCCATCTGACCGGGCGGTATCCTGCCAGGGTCGGGCGCGCGAACAATTTGCCTACGCATTGTGACGCGTCGCTGGCGAACAGGAAGCGGAGCCCGGTCGACCGGGGAGCAGCTACCGAGGAGCACCGCTACGTGAGTCTGAGCCATCCGGCAGCCGTCATCATCCTTGCCGCAGGTGCGGGTACCCGGATGGAGTCCACGCTCCCGAAGGTGCTGCACAGGGTTTGCGGCCGGGCCATGCTGGATCACGTGCTGGCGGCGGCGCGCGAGGTGGATCCGGCCGAGCTCATCGTGGTGGTGGGCCATCGGCGCGATCAGGTGATCGGCCATCTGCGCGAGCACGCGCCCGACGTGCGGGTGGTGGTGCAGCACCACCGGGGCGGGACCGGTCACGCGGTCCGCGCCGTGGTCGAGGAGATCAACCTGGACCGCGGCACCGTGGTTGTGACCTACGGCGATGCCCCGGTGCTGCGCGGGCGGACGCTGACCGCGCTCGTCCGCGAGCACGCCGCCCGGAATGCCGCCGCCACCGCGCTCACCACCGTGATGAACGACCCGACCGGCTACGGCCGGATCTTGCGCGACGCCGGTGGGGAGATCACCGAGATCGTGGAGGAGGCCGACGCCACCCCCCAGCAGCGGGCGATCAAAGAGGTCAACTCGGGCGTCTACGCGTTCGAGGCGGGCCTGCTCGCCGGCTCGCTGAAGCGGGTCCCGACCGACAACGCCAGGGGTGAGGAATATCTGACCGACGTGGTGGCCATCTTGCGGGCCGATGGTCATCACGTGGCCTCCATTCTGGAAGAAGATGGCAGAGAGGTCTTCGGGATCAACGACCGGGCACAGCTCGCGGAGGCTCGGCGGGTCCTGAACAGCCGCCTGCTGGAACATTGGATGCGCAAGGGTGTGACCATCACCGATCCGCTCACCACCGCGGTCGACGCGGACGTGGTCATCGGGCCGGACGCGGAGATCGGGCCGTGCACCCAACTGGAGGGCTTCACGGCGATCGAGGCCGGTGCGCGGGTCGGGCCCGGATGCACGCTGCGCGATACGCGCGTGGGCGCGGGCGCCGCCGTCACCCACGCGGTGTGCGAGTCGGCCGTGATCGGCGCGGGGGCGATCGTGGGGCCCTTCGTCCACCTGCCGCCCGGTACCAGGCTCGGGCCCGGCGAGCGGGTGACTGGCCCGGCCGGGCAGGCAGCCGCCGGGTCCGGCATCCCTGCGAGTGAGGGGGCGCATCCAACGTGACGGGCATTACCCTGACCGGCGAGAAGAATCTGCTGCTCTTCTCGGGCCGGGCCCACCCTGCACTGAGCGCCGAGATCGCGGGATGCCTTGGCATCGAGCCGACCCCCACCAAGCTCTCCGACTTCGCCAACGGCGAGATCTATGTCCGGTTCCTGGAGTCGGTCCGCGGCTGCGACGCGTTCGTGCTGCAGAGCCACACCGCGCCGATCAACCACTGGATCATGGAACAGCTGATCATGGTTGACGCGCTCAAGCGCGCCTCTGCCAAACGGATTACCGTGGTGACGCCGTTCTTCGGCTACGCCCGCCAGGACAAGAAGAACCGTGGGCGCGAACCCATCTCGGCCCGGCTGATGGCCGACCTGTTCGCCACCGCTGGCGCGGACAGGCTGATGGCCGTCGACCTGCACACCGCGCAGATCCAGGGTTTCTTCGACGGGCCGGTGGACCACTTGTTCGCACTGCCCATCCTGGCCGAGTACATCGAGCGCAAGCTGGACGTCTCGCAGGTCACGGTCGTCGCTCCCGACGCCGGCCGGGTCCGGGTCTCGGAGCGGTGGACAGACCGGCTCGGCTGCCCGCTGGCGATCATCCACAAGCGCCGTGACCCCGACGTCGCGCACCGGGTGACGATGTCCGAGGTGGTGGGGCAGGTGCAGGGGCGCACGTGCGTGGTGGTCGACGACATGATCGACACCGGCTCCACCATCATCAAGGCGGCGGAGGCGCTGTTCGCGCAGGGTGCGGCGCAGGTGATCGTCACCGCCACCCATGGGGTGCTGTCCGGACACGCCGTAGACGGACTGAAGAACTCCCGCGTCAGCGAAGTGATCGTCACTAACACGCTCCCGATCCCCGACGACAAGTCGTTCGACAAGCTGACCGTGCTCTCGATCGCCCCGCTGATCGCGCGCGCCATCACCGAGGTGTTCAGCGACGGCTCGGTGACCAGCCTGTTCGACGGCAATAGTTGACGCGCCTGTTCGGTGACCGCCGTTGACGGGCACGTTCGGCGGCCGCTCCTGACCGACATCCTGGCGGCCACTCCTGGCTAAGTTGCCCGGCGGCGCCGCCGACCAGTGCTACCGAGCGGGCATCATGGACAGGCCATGACCCTCGCCGATGAGTTCCCGGACACCGCCGACCCCGACGCGGTGTTCGACGCCTTCTCGTCCTGGGCGGAGCAGCAGGGGTTCTCCCTGTACCCGCACCAGGAGGAGGCGCTGATCGAGATCGTGTCGGGCGGCAACGTGATCCTGTCCACGCCGACCGGGTCCGGGAAGAGCCTCGTCGCGGCCGGCGCGCACTTCGCCGCGCTCGCGCGCGATCAGGTCAGCTTCTACACGGCCCCGATCAAGGCCCTGGTTTCGGAGAAGTTCTTCGCGCTGTGCGACGTGTTCGGCCCCGAGAACGTCGGCATGATGACCGGCGACGCGAGCGTCAACCCGACCGCCCCGATCATCTGCTGCACGGCCGAGGTGCTGGCCAACATTGCGCTGCGGCAGGGCGAGGCCGCGGACGTCGGCCAGGTGGTCATGGACGAGTTCCACTATTACGCCGACCCGGACCGCGGCTGGGCCTGGCAGGTGCCCCTCATCGAGTTGCCCCAGGCCCAGTTCCTGCTGATGTCAGCGACGCTGGGCGACGTCGGCCGTTTTGAGAAAGACCTGACCCGCCGGACCGGGCGATCCACCGCCGTCGTGACCTCGGCCGAGCGGCCGGTGCCGCTGTTCTACTCCTACGCCAGTGCGCCGCTGCACGAGACGCTGGAGGAACTGCTCGCCACGGGCCGGGCGCCCGTCTACGTGGTGCACTTCACGCAGGCCGCGGCGCTGGAGCAGGCGCAGGCGCTGATGAGCGTCAACGTCTCCACCCGCGCGGAGAAGGACCTCATCGCCGAGGCGATCGGCGGCTTCCGTTTCACGGCGGGGTTCGGCAGGACGCTGTCCAGGCTGGTCAGGCACGGCATCGGCGTCCACCACGCCGGGATGCTCCCGCGGTACCGGCGGCTGGTGGAGACGCTGGCCCAGGCCGGGCTGCTCAAGGTCATCTGCGGTACCGACACGCTCGGCGTGGGCATCAACGTGCCGATCAGGACCGTGCTGTTCACCGCGCTGTCCAAGTTCGACGGCAAGGTGAACCGTCACCTTCAGGCCCGGGAGTTCCACCAGATCGCCGGGCGGGCGGGCCGCACCGGGTTCGACACGACGGGCTACGTGGTCGTGCAGGCGCCCGAGCACGTGGTGGAGAACGAGAAGGCGCTGGCCAAGGCCGGCGACGACCCGAAAAAACGGCGCAAGGTGGTGCGGAAGAAGCCGCCGCCGGGCATGGTTTCCTGGGGCAAGCCCACCTTCGAGCGGCTGGTCGCCGCGGAGCCGGAGCCGCTGAAATCCAGCTTCAAGGTCACCCACGCGATGGTGCTGAACATCATCGCCCGCCCGGCCAACGCCTACGCCGCCCTGCGCCACCTGCTCACCGACAACGACGAGGACCGCCCCGCCCAGCGCCGGCACATCCACCACGCCATCGAGATCTACCGTGCGCTGCTCGCCGCGGGGGTGGTTGAGCGGCTGCCCGAGCCGGATGAGCAGGGCCGCTGCGTCCGGCTCACGGTGGACCTGCAGGAGGATTTCGCGCTCAACCAGCCGCTGTCGCCGCTCGCGCTGGCCGCCATCGACCTGCTCGACGTGGCATCGCCGTCGTACGCGCTGGACGTGGTGTCGGTCATCGAGGCCACCCTGGAGGACCCGCGCACGGTGATCGCGGCGCAGTTGTTCAAGGCGCGCGGCGAGGCGGTGGCGCAGATGAAAGCCGACGGCATCGACTACGACGAGCGGATGGAGCTGCTGGAGGACGTCACCCACCCGCGCCCGCTGGCCGACCTGCTCGAGGCCGCGTACGACATCTACCGCCGCGGCCACCCGTGGGTCGTCGACTACGAACTGGCACCCAAGTCGGTGGCGCGGGACGCGTACGAGCGGGCGATGAGCTTCACCGAGTACGTCGGCTTCTACGGCCTGGCCAGGTCGGAGGGCCTGGTGCTGCGTTACCTGGCCGACGCCTACAAGGCCCTGCGGCAGACGGTGCCGGAGGAGGCCAGGACCGAGGAACTGGCCGACCTGATCGAGTGGCTGGGCGAGATGGTGCGGCAGGTGGACTCGAGCCTGCTGGACGAGTGGGAGCGGCTGCGCGACGGCGCTGAGGTCCTGCCTGGCGGCGTCCGCCGCGAAGCCGCCCCCCCGCCGGTCACCGGCAACAAGCGTGCGTTCCGCGTGCTGGTGCGCAACGAGCTGTTCCGCCGGGTTCAGCTGGCCGCGCTGCGCCGCTACGACGAGTTGGGTGCGCTCGACGCCGAGGCTGGCTGGGACGCGGAGGCCTGGGAGGACGCGCTCGAGCCGTACTTCGCCGAGCACAGCGAGATCGGCACCGGCCCTCACGCGCGGGGCCCGGGACTGCTGATCATCGAGGAGCTGCCCGGCCGCTGGGAGGTGCGCCAGATCTTCGACGACCCGGCCGGCGATCACGACTGGGGCCTGTCCGCCCGGGTGGACCTGGCCGCCTCCGACGAGGCGGGCGAGGCCGTGCTGGAAGTGACCGACGTCGGCCAGCTGGGGTGAGCGCAGCAACGGGCCGGCTAGACTTCGTGCGGCGCGCCCGCGTGTGCGCCCTGGTCTGCACGCCGCCGCCTGACTGGGCCCGGCCCGTGGGCCGCGAGGCCAGTATCTCGCGCCGACGCTAGATCTTCCGCACCAAAGGAGTCACCACCGTGCCTGAGGTCCGCATCGCCGCTGAGCCGCGCACCGAGTTCGGCAAGGGCGCCGCCCGCCGCACGCGACGCGCGGGACGGGTTCCCGCCATCGTCTACGGGCATGGCACGGACACCCGGCACATCTCCCTGCCCGGCCACGTCCTGATGCTGGCGCTGAAGACGCCGAACGTGCTCATCAGCATCGATGGTCTCCCCGGTGGCAACCAGCTCACGCTGCCCAAGGCGGTCCAGCGCAACCCGATCCGGGGCTTCATCGAACACGTGGACCTGATCATGGTCCGCCGGGGCGAGAAGGTCACGGTCGAGGTGCCGGTCCAGGTGACCGGGGAGGTGTTCTCCGGCGGGCTGCTCGACCAGCAGATGGTGCAGGTCGCCGTCGAGGCCGAGGCCACCAACATCCCGAGCGCGTTCGAGGTCGACGTGGAGGGCATGGAGATCGGCTCCGCGGTCCACGCGGGCGAGCTGACCCTGCCCGCCGGGGTCACCCTGGTGGTGGACCCCGATGCGCTGGTGCTGCACGTGCTCGCGGCCCCGACCGCCGAGCAGATCGAGGCCGACCTTGGCGAGGTCCCGGCCGCCGAGGAAGCGGAAGAGGTTCCGCCCTCGCCCGAGGAGGCCGCCGCCGGTGCGCCTGCCGCTGGTGGGGAGTCCTCGGAGACGCCTGCCGAGCAGTCCGGCTGAGGATCAGGACGCGCCGGTTGGACCAGTTGGACCGGGCGGACCGTACCGGCGTGACCGCCGAACGCTGGCTCATCGTCGGGCTGGGCAACCCCGGCCCCGGCTATGCCGCGAACCGGCACAACGCCGGATACATGGTCGCCGATGTGCTTGCCGAGCGCGCAGGCGCCCGGTTCCGGGCGGGCAAGTTCCAGGCGGCGGTCGCGGAGGGGTGGCTTGCCGGTCGGCCGGTAACCCTCGCCAAGCCGCTCACCTTCATGAACCTGTCCGGCGGGCCGGTGGCCGGGCTGTGCCGCTACTATCGCATCCTCCCCGGCCGGCTCGTGGTAATCCACGATGAGCTGGACCTCCCGTTCGGCACGATCAGGCTCAAGCTGGGGGGCGGGGACAACGGGCACAACGGGCTGCGCGCGGTGACCGCCGCACTCGGAACCCGTGAGTACTACCGCATCAGGTTCGGCATAGGCCGGCCGCCGGGGCGGATGGACCCCGCCGTATTCGTGCTGCGTGACTTTTCCGCGGCCGAGCGCAAGGAACTGCCGTTCCTGCTGGACCGGGCAGCCGACGCGGCGGAGGCTCTGCTCACGCAGGGACTGGCAGCCGCCCAGAATGCTTTTCACGGCGGCGTCCCCGGGCCCGGCGACGGGCCCGACTGATCCAGCCCCGCCTGATCCGCGCGCACCGCAATTTCCAGGCATGGTTCCCTGAAGTTTGAAATTCGCCGCATGTTCTGTCACCGCCCGTGTGATAAATCTGTCGCGGCTGGCCCTTGAGGGGACTCGCGGGATTACGTCGCCGGCCTGTCCCCAGCGGTGGGCGCTGAAAGGGATTCCGCTGCTTTGCGGGCTGCCGGGCCGACGGAAAGGCTGCGTGATGGGCGGGAGGCTTCCCCTCACCGTGCTCGGCGCGGGCTACCTCGGTATTACCCACGCAGCCTGCATGGCGAGCCTCGGGTTTGACGTCCTTGGTGTGGACACGGATCAGGGCAGGGTTGACCGGCTGAATGCCGGTAACCTCCCCATTTATGAACCCGGCCTGGGCGAGGTTCTGCGGGCCGGGCGCGTGGCCGGCCGGCTTAGATTCACCACCTCCTACCGGGAGGTCGCGGCGTTCGGCGATGTGCATTTCATCTGCACCGGCACACCGCAGCGGCCGGGCGGTAACCAGGCCGACCTGTCCCAGGTTCACGCCTGTGTGGCCACGCTCGCCCCGCTGCTCGGCCGGCCGTGCCTGGTCGTCGGCAAGTCGACCGTCCCGGTGGGCACCGCGAGAGGGCTCGCCGCCCAGCTCGGCGACGCGTGCCCGGGCGCCGAGCTTGCGTGGAACCCGGAGTTCCTGCGCGAGGGTACCGCGGTTGCCGACACCCTGTCGCCGGACCGGATCGTCGCGGGCGTGACCTCCGGCAGCGCCGAGCGGATGCTCCGGCGGGTCTACGCACGCCCGCTCGCTTGCGGCGCCTCCTTCCTGGTCACCAGCCTGGAAACGGCGGAACTGGCCAAGGCGGCGGCCAACGCGTTCCTGGCCACCAAGATCTCCTTCATCAACGCGATGGCCGAGGTATGCGAGGCCGCGGGCGGGGACGTGCGTGCGCTGGCGGACATCCTCGGCGCCGACCCGCGTATCGGCCCGGCCTTCCTGCGCGCCGGGCTCGGCTACGGCGGTGGCTGCCTGCCGAAAGACGTGCGGGCCTTCGTCGCCCGCGCCGAGGAGCTCGGCTGCGGCGCTTCGCTCGCCTTCCTGCGCGAAGTCGACGCGATCAACCTGCGGCGCCGCGCCCGCACGGCCGACCTCGCGCTCGAGCTGGCGGGGGGGGACCTGACGGGGGTACCGGTATGCGTGCTGGGTGCCGCGTTCAAGCCCGGCTCCGATGACGTGCGCGACTCCCCGGCCCTTGACGTGGCGCAGATCCTTGCCGGCATGGGGGCGCTGGTCACGGTCTACGACCCCGCCGCCCTCGGCAACGCCCGGCGGGCCCGCCCAGACCTTGGTTACGCGCCCACCCTGGCCGACGCTGCCCGGGGCGCACATGTGGTGCTGCTGCTCACCGAATGGCCGGAGTTCGCCGCGCTGACACCGGGCGGCCTCGGCGGCCTGGTGGCCCGGCGCACCCTCATCGACGCCCGCAACGTACTCGACCCGGGTGCGTGGCGGGGTGCCGGATGGGACTACCGGGCCCTGGGGGTAGCGGGCGGCGCTGAACCTGCCCGGCGGCCGGCTGGCGCGGTCTGTATGCCCGGAGACCGGCTCGCGGATCGCGGGGACGGTGTCGCAGCCGGTGGCGGCGCCTAACCGACGCGGTGGCGGTTTCGGGCGCGGCCCGCCGCATGACGCCTGGGTGCGGCCCGGAGGCGGGCGCCGGCCACCCTGTGATCTTTGATCACGGGGCTTCGCCAGGAACTGGACTCATTGGAGTGAGCCCGAGTGGCTTTCGCTAAATTCTGCGTCTCGTGTGAACGTCCTCAGGTTACAAGAAAGTAAATGACACCTCATGCTTGGCTGAAGAAGGCTTGCCCGATCTCGAGACGCCTGCCGCGCTCAGTAACGTAGTGCAGGGCACGCACGGCCGACGGTCGGATCGAGTTCGGGGGCGATGTCATGAACCTGCCGCGAATACCCTCCGTGGATATGGGTAAGGCGATGGCGGGTCGTCCCCGCGGACGGCGGAGTCCCGGATGACGATCTCCATCTCGGGGGGATCACGACGATCTTCGGAGAGGAGGCAGCAGGGCCGTTGACATGCGCATCCGGTGGTGTTCACCCTCCGGGCACCACCCAGCGATCCGCTCGAGAACCGACCGCCGGTGCTGGCGTCGTGGCGCGCCTGGGCAGCAGCCATGACCGCCGGGCCCACCAGGTCAACGTTGCCCACATCGAAGCGTGGGAGATCCAGGCGGGATTCCGAGGATCAAAACCCACCATATCGGCCGGCTACTTGGCGAAGCGCCGCCTCTTAATGGCCGACATGAGGCTGCCGGAGCACTGCCCGCCTGCGAGCCCGCACGACGCGCGGTCCCGATTCCCGCTCATTTCCCGCCAAGGCCTGCCTGAACTTGCCACAGGCCTGACCACGTCCACTACCGGCACCGGGTGGCAGAGCACAGCGGTGTCTGCATCAACGAGCCTACGGGGGCTAACTTCATGAACGACCGAAGGGAAGGCGTGAACGGCCCGGCTAGCGGCATCGTTCCCGAGAATGGCCTCGGCAGTGCCGCGCGTTACCACAAGAAGGACTTCTGGAGTGAGGAGAGCCTTAGCTACAGCCGGCCGCACTATCGCCTTGAGAAATCCGCGCGAATAATCAACAGGCTCGCGCGCGGTAAGGAGTACGACCTCCTCGACGTCGGCTGCGGTCCCGCGGCCCTCATGCGCCTGGTAAACCCCAACGTGCATTACTATGGCGTCGACATAGTCATACATGAGCCAGCGGCGAACCTCATGGAGGGCGACCTTCTCGAAAATTCCATCAGCTTCGGGGACAAGCGATTCGACATCGTCCTGGCCCAGGGCTTCTTCGAGTATGCGGGCGACTATCAGTCCCAGAAGTTCGCCGAGATAGCTCAGATCCTGAACGGTAGCGGCACTTTCATCGTGTCGTACGTTAACTTCAGCCACCGCCAAACGCGCATATACTGGCCGTACAACAATGTGCAATCCGGAGACGATTTCCGCCGGAGCCTCTCGAACCACTTCAAGATAGACAGAGTCGTGCCAACCTCGCACAACTGGAATCACAGCGAGCCCAACCGGAAGCTCGTCAAGGCCGCCAACATGCATATAAATGTTAACCTTCCGGTCATCACGCAGAGGTTGGCCGTGGAATACTTCTTCATCTGTTCTCCGCGTGGCTGATCGCACAGCAAGCCGGGCCGGCGGCGCTGCCGCCCTTGCCGCCGAGGCAGTGTGGGCGCGCGGGCCCGGACCTCGCTTCTGTCTTCACCCCGGCGGGCCCTGCCCGTCCGTGCGGATGTAGCGCCGCGGGCGAAGTCGGCTGACCGGTCGCCCACGCGCGCCGCAGCAGGTGGGGCGCATCGCGCGGACAGACCCGGGCGCCAGAGCCGGAAGGCCGGGGTGGCCCACTGGCGGGGCCGCCGCCGTGCCACAGGTGATACCCCGGGACGCGGCAATCGTCGGGTCTGTACTCTCGTGGTGGACTGTGCGTTGCTTGCGCCGTCGTGGTTCGGGCCGTTCGCGTTGTGCGGCGGCCGTTGATCACGGCGGCCTGGTGTGTGGGGGATCAGGGCTCTATGTGCTGACCAGCGGGGGGCTGGCGTTGTGAGCGTCTCGGTGCGGCCGGGTCTGGGCCAGCGGTCGGCTGCGGGCATCGCCCGCGGCGCCGCCATCATTGCTGGCCTGACGATGCTGTCGCGACTGCTGGGGCTGGGCCGGACGCTGGTTTTTTCGCAGACGGTGGGCGCGGGCTGCCTGGGCTCGGCGTACGTGACCGCGAACCAGGTGCCCAACCTGGTCTATGACCTGGTCCTGGGGGGCGCGCTGACGAGCGCGATGATCCCGGTGCTCGCCCGATCGGCCGAGCGGGCTGATTCCGATCCGGCGGAAAAGGCGCGGGTGACCCAGATCACCTCGGTGCTGCTGACCTGGTCGGTGATCATCTTGGTGCCGGTCTCGGCTGCGATCGCGGCCGCCGCCGGGCCGATCGCCTCCCTGCTCACCCCCGCCAACGCGAACGCGCAGTGCGTGCACAGCGATGTGGTCGCGACCACCACGACCATGCTGCAGGTGTTCGCTCCGCAGGTCGTCTTGTTCGGGCTGTCGGTGGTGCTCTATGGGCTGCTGCAGGCCTACCGCCGGTTCACGGGGCCGGCGCTGGCACCGGTGGTCTCCAGCCTTGTGCTGATCGCTTCCTACCTGGCCTTCGTGCCGCTCAGCGATGGGCTCCCGCTCGCTCACCTGCCCATGTCCGCGCAGCTCGTGCTCGCGGTGGGAACCACGCTCGGGGTGGCGGCTCTGGTGGTGGTGGCGCTGGTGCCGACGCTGCGGCTGCGCCTGCCGGTGCGGCCCGCGCTGCGGTTCCCGCCGGGCGTGGCGCGCCGGGTCGGCGGGCTGGCGCTGGTCGGCGTCATCGAGTTCGCCGCCAACGACCTGGAGACGGTCGCGGAGGTGGCGCTGGCCAACGGGCGTGGCGCCACCGGCTCGCTGGTGATCTACAACTACGCGTGGCTGGTGTTCAGCTCCGTGCATGCGGTGCTGGCACTCTCGATCGCCATCAGCGCTTTTCCCGTCCTGTCGGCCCGCGACGGGGCGGTGTTCGACCGGACCTGCGCGGGCTCGACGCGGGCGGTGCTGCTCGTGTCGTGGCTCGGCACGGCCGTGATCGCTGCGATCGCCGTTCCCGCCGCTCACGTGCTCGCCCACCAGCCCGATCAGGTGTCGGAGCTGACGTGGGGCTTCGCCTTGTTCGCGCCCGGCCTGGCGGGCATGGGGGTGATCGCGAACCTGTCGCGGGTGATGTTCGTACTCGGGCGGCTCAAGGTCGCCACCGCGGCACTGGCCGGAAGCTGGCTCGTGGTCATCGTGGCCGACGTGGTACTGGCGCTGCTCGCGCCGCCGCACCTCGTCGTGGCCGCGCTCGCCCTTGGCTTCACGATCGGCCAGATCGTGGTGGCCATCCCGCTCGTGGCAGCCACCCGCCGGATCCGCGGCAAGGCTGCCGTGCAGGGCATCGGCCACGCGGCGGCTGCCGGGCTGGCCGCCGGTGCGGTGGGCGCCGCGGTCGGCGTGGCCGTCAGCCTCGCGCTGCCCGTCACCCACAAGGTGCTGGCCGGCGGCGTGGCCGTGCTCGCAGCGGGCTGTGCCGTGATCGCGTTCGGCGTCGTCGCCTACCTGCTCGACGACGGGGACCTGCAGCCCATCCTGGCGCGGGTGCGTCGGGTCGTCCGGCTACGGTCCTGACGCCGCGGTCCCCGTGCGGGATGCACCGTCGGCCAGGCTCGATCCGGCCGTTCGTCACGCTTGATCAGCTGGCGCGGTCCCACTGGTCGGCGATCAGCCCGCCGATCGCCAGGGACGACGTCGCGGCCGGGGAGGGCGCGTTCCGGACGTGCATGAGCCGCCGCCCCTGGACGTTGAAGCTGAAGTCGTCCACGAGCCGGCCATCACCGGCGACCGACTGGGCGCGCACCCCCGACGGCCCGGGGATGACGTCGCCCGGCTCGAGCTCGGGGACGAAACGCCGGCAGGCGGAGACAAAGGCCCGCTTGGACAGGTCGCGGTATACCTCGGCGAGCCCGATCCGCCAGTACCGGCGCGCCATCCGCTGGAATCCGCGATAGCCGAGCGTCTGCGCGAGGTCACCCGGCCGGATGTCCCAGCGGCGGTAACCCTCGCGCGCGAGGGCCAGCACCGCGTTCGGGCCGAGCCAGACGGCGTCGTCGCCGATCCGCCGGGTGAAGTGCACGCCGAGGAACGGGAACTTCGGGTCCGGGACCGGGTAGATGAGGTTCCGGGCCAGGTGGCGCCGGCCGGGGCGGAGCTGCCAGTAGTCGCCGCGGAACGGCACGATCCGGGGCTCGCGGGGCGCGCCCGACAACCCGGCGACCCGGTCGGACTGCAGGCCCGCGCACGTCAGCACGCGGTCGGCGGTGAACTCGTCGTGGCCGGCCCGGACCAGGATCGACTCCGCCCGGACGGTCAGGCCGGTCACCGGCCGTCCGGGTAGGATGACCCCGCCGGCCTCGGTGACGTCGCCGGCCATGGCTTGGGCAACCTGCGTGAAATCGACGATGCCCGTGGCGGGTGACCAGATCGCCCTGATCCCGGCGCAATGCGGTTCGCGCTCACGGATGCCGGCCGGTCCGACCATCTCCAGGCCTGGCACGCCGTTGGCGGTACCCCGGCGGTACAGCTCGCCCAGGGCCGGGAGCTCGCTCTCCGTGGTCGCCACGATGAGCTTGCCGCAGGGATCGGCCTTCACGCCGTGGCTCTCGCAGAACTCGTACATCAGCCGCGCGCCCGCGGTGCAGAGCCTGGCCTTGAGCGAGCCGGGGGGGTAGTAGATGCCCGAGTGGATCACCCCCGAGTTGTGCCCGGTCTGATGCCCGCCCACCGCGGGCTCCTTGTCGAGGACCGCCAGCGTCGTCCCGGGCCGCCGCATGAGGATCTCGCGCGCCGCGGCGAGGCCGATGATCCCGCCACCGACGATCACCACGTCGAACCTAGGCATCGATCGCCCCCCAGGAATCCCCGGCGCCCGCCGCTGCCCGCCCGCGGTCCGCGCTCATGCCAGCAGCCTGGACGCGGCGGCGAGGGGCGGGGCGAGCCGGTCCCGCTGGGACATGGCGGTAACGGGAAGCGGCCACGGGATGGCCAGCTCGGGATCGTCGAACGCGATCGTCACGTCCTCGGAGGGATCGTGCGGGCGGTCGATGCCGTAGGAGACGTCCGCCGGGCCGGTGAGGGCCTGGAATCCGTGCGCGCAGCCGGCGGGCACGTAGAGGGAGACCTGCTCATCGTCACGCAGCTCGAAGCTTTCCCAGTTGCGGTACGTGGGCGAGTCGGGCCGCAGATCCACGATCACGTCGAAGACGGCGCCGTACGAGCACCGCACGAGCTTCGCCTCTCCGTTTCCGCGCCGCACGTGCAGGCCGCGCACCACACCGAGCGCCGAACGGGACAGGCTGCGCTGGACGAACGCCGCCGGGTCGATCCCGGCAGCACGCAGCACATCCGCGTCGAAGGTGCGGCAGAAGAAGCCGCGTTCATCCACGTGCGGAACCGGTGTGAACAGCAGCGCGCCGGCAACACGGGGAACTGGGCGGACGTCCATCGAGCTTCCCTTCCTCCTCCTGGCGGGGCCGAATTGGCGCGTGTCCTAGCGGACCGGTCGGAACTGCTGGCCATCCGCCGCTAGTATTACGCGTAGGACCCCGGTCATCGGTATCATCACCACCTGTTCAGCGCTCATATACTTCAGTGCTGCATGCACGTCGGCGCTCATATCCACATCGGTTCCATTGGGGGGGCCGAACCCCTGTGAGGTGAGGCGATGAAGGTCGCGGTAGTCGGTCTTGGCTATGTCGGGACGGTGACGGCTGCCTGCTTGGCCTCCCGTGGCCACGACGTCTGGGGAGTTGACGTCGACGCCGCCAAGGTCGAGGAGATACGGGGTGGCCGCAGCCCCGTGGCGGAGCCCGGCCTCGACACACTCGTCGCCCAGACGGTGGCCGACGGCACGTTGCACGCGACGGTCGCCTGCGCCGACGCGCTCGATCAGGCCGATCTGTCGCTCGTGTGCGTGGGGACGCCCTCGGCGCCCCGTGGCGGCACGGACCTGACCTACGTCCGGCGGGCCGTTGACGACATCGTGGCGGCGATGCGCGTCGCGCGGCCCCCGGCGTCGCGTCAGCACAGCGTCGTCATCCGCAGCACCGTGCCGCCTGGGACCGTCGAGGATATGGTGGCCCCGGCGCTCGCCGATGGCCTCGCCGGCACGGAGATCGCCATCGGGGCCGCGATGTGCCCGGAGTTCCTCCGGGAGGGCTCGGGGATCGCCGACTTCTTCGCCTCGCCCCTCATTGTCGTGGGGACCTCCGACCCGTGCGCCGCCGAGGCGGTCACCGAGGTGTTCGGCTTCCTCGACCAGCCGGTGCGCGTCGTGGACGTCCGCATCGCGGAGGCGCTCAAGTATGCCTGCAACGCCTTCCACGCCACGAAGGTGTCCTTCGCCAACGAGGTGTCGCGGTTGTTCCGGCTCATGGGCGTCGATTCCCGTGAAGTCATGTCCCTGTTCTGCGAGGACGACGTCCTCAACATCTCGGCGAGCTATCTGCGCCCCGGCTTCGCCTTCGGCGGATCCTGCCTGCCCAAAGATCTTAGGTCCCTGCTGCATCAGGCGCGCATGCACGGTGCGGATCTGCCGATGCTCGCTGGCACACTGGCGACGAACGAGCTGGTGGTCAACGAAGCCGTGGACCGGGTCGTCGCGAGCGACGGCCGCACCGTCGCCCTGCTCGGCTTGAGCTTCAAGTCGGACACGGACGACCTGCGCGAAAGCCCGAACGTCGAGCTGGCCGAGCGGCTGATCGGCAAGGGGTTCGACGTCCGCATCTACGACCCGGTCGTCAATCCGGCCCGCCTGATCGGCGCGAACCGGCGGCACGTCGAGTCGAAGCTGCCCCACCTGGGGCGGCTGCTCACGCACGAGCCTGCCGAGGCGCTGCGAGGGGCCGATGTCGCGGTCGTCTCGACGGCTGAGCGCCCGGTCCTGGACGCGCTGCTCACGATCCCGCCGCCGCATGTGATCGACATCAGCGGGCGGCTGGGCCGCGAGGTGGAGTCGCTTCCAGGCTACGAAGGGCTCGGCTGGTGACCCGCGTCCTCATCATCGTCCAGAACCTTCCGGTGCCCTTCGACCGGCGCGTATGGCTGGAATGCCAGGCACTGGTCTCGGATGGTTATCGGGTCGCCGTCGTGTGCCCCAAGGGCGAGGGCGACCCCGCGTACGAGGTCGTGGACACGGTGGAACTCCACAAGTACCGGCCCTACGCGCCCGGCGGCAGCAAGCTCAGCTTCGTCACGGAGTACGCCTACTCGTTTCTCGCGACCGCGCGGCTGACGTTCAAGGCGAGACGATCCGGCCGGTTCGGGGTGCTTCAGGCGTGTAACCCTCCCGACATCTTCTGGCCGATCGCCCTGATCCTCCGCGGCCTCGACCGCACCAGGTTCGTCTTCGACCACCACGATCTGTGTCCCGAGCTCTACGAGTCCCGTTTCCCGGACGGCCCGGGGCTGCCCTACCGGATGCTGCGGGCCCTCGAGCGCAGAACTCACCGGACGGCGGACCATGTGATCTCGACCAACGACTCCTACCGGGACGTCGCCGTGACGCGGAGCGGCAAGCCGGCCGCCGACGTCACGGTCGTTCGCACGGGCCCGGACCCGGAGCGGCTCCGGCGCGGCCCCGCGTCCCCCGAGCTGCGCCGGGGCAGGCGGTTCCTCGCCGCCTACATCGGCGTCATGGGACCGCAGGACGGCGTCGATATCGTGGTCCGGGCCGCCGACATCGTGGTGAATCAGCTGCACCGCGACGACATCGCCTTCACCCTGATCGGCTCGGGGGACTGCTTCGACGAGCTGGTGGCATTGCGCGACGAGCTTGGCCTGGCCGGCCACGTGGAGTTCACCGGCCGGGCCCCGGATGAGCTCGTCGAGCGAATCCTGTCCACCGCGGACCTGGGTCTGTCGCCGGACCCGAAGAACCCCCTGAACGACGTGTCGACGATGAACAAGACGATGGAGTACATGGCCTTCGAGCTTCCCGTGGTCGCGTTCGACCTGCGCGAGACGCGCGTTTCGGCCGGGGACGCAGGGGTATACGTGGCGCCCAATGACGTGCACGAGTATGCGGCGGCGATCGTGAGGCTCATGGATGACGAGCCCAGGCGCGCGCACCTGGGAAAGCTGGGACGGGCCCGGGTCGAGCAGGAACTGGCCTGGACCCATCAGCGGCGCGCCTATCTCGGCGTGTACCGCAGCCTGACCGCCGGCAGCGAGACCGCGGCACGGACCGGGAGCTGACATGTGCGGGATCGCCGGGTGCTATCAGCAGGCTGATGGCCAGAAGCTGGTGGACACCATGAGCGACCGGATCGCGCATCGTGGGCCGGACGCGACGGGAACCTGGAGCCACGAGGACGATCAGGTGGCGGTGCAGCTCGGCCACCGGCGGCTCTCGATCATCGACCTCAGTTCCGCGGCCGACCAGCCGCTGTCCAAACGCGGCATGACCCTCATCTACAACGGCGAGCTGTACAACTACCGGGCGCTGCGGGCCGAGCTGGCGGCGCAGGGTGTCCGGTTCGCCACCCACTCCGACACCGAGGTCGTGCTCGAAGCCTGGCGGTCCTGGGGACCCGCCGCCCTGAGCCGGTTCCGCGGCATGTTCGCGTTCGCGCTGTTCGACGCCAGGACTGGCGATCTCGTGCTTGCCCGTGACCCGCTGGGCATCAAGCCGCTCTACTACCTCCCACGTGGC
>Ga0081540_1001601_pt1 | contig 19299 bp, 13 predicted proteins | sample TabmetS2T1R1_FD_71024 | JGI IMG/M metagenome (GOLD analysis project Ga0081540, IMG submission 71024) | Tabebuia heterophylla rhizosphere microbial communities from the University of Puerto Rico - S2T1R1 | ecosystem: Host-associated > Plants > Roots > Rhizosphere ... | reverse complement strand
CGCATGCGCACACTCAGCATGCCACCGAACCCGCCCGTCATCTGCCGCGCGGCGATCGTGTGGCCCGGATGTTCCGGCAATCCCGGATACAGAACCTCCAGCACTTCGGGGTGACCCGACAGCGCCTCGGCGATGCGCCGCGCCGACCGGCAGGCGCGCTCGACCCGCGGAAACAATGTTCGCATGCCCCGCAACAGCAGGTAGGCCTCAAAGCTGCCGAGGATCGCGCCGCCGCCGCTGCGCACCGCACAAAGACGGGCCCAAAACGCGTCCTCGCGTGCGGCGGTCAGGGTTCCGGCGATCACGTCGCTATGGCCGTTCAGGTATTTTGTCGCCGAATGCATGACGAGATCGGCCCCAAGCGCCAAAGGGCGGGTCAGGACCGGCGTTGCGACAGTGCTGTCGACGGCAAGCACCGCCCCGGCTGCACGGGCGATCTCGGCGGCGCCGGCGATGTCGGTGATCGACCACAGCGGGTTGGCGGGTGTTTCGATCCAGAGAAGGCGGGTCAGGCCCGGAATTACCGCTCGGCGCAGGGCATCAAGCGACGTGGCGTCGACGAATTCCACTGCGACGCCCCATTCGGCCGCGAAATTTCGCAACCAGCTACGCAGCCCCCAATACATGACGCGGGGCGCCACAATATGGGCGTCGCGCAGCAGGGACTGGAAGATTGCTGCAGCCGCCGCCATGCCGGAAGAGAACAACAGCGAGGCGGCGCCGCCTTCCAGCGCCGTCAGCAAAGCTTGCGGCTGGTCGTAGGTGGGATTGTCGGCGCGGCCGTAGCTTCGCCCCCGCCGATACTGGTTGTCCGGGTCCCGCAGAAAGGTCGTCGCCGTATGAACCGGCATGATGACCGCGCCGGTCGATCCCTCGGTCCAGCCGAGCGCCTGCGCGGCCAAGGTTGCCGGGTGGGGCGGTTTTCGGTTCATCCACTTTCCGCCGCGGCGGTGCGGGCCTGCGCTACAGCGTGGATGTGGTCGCGCAAGGCGGGCTCGGTTCCGAAAAGGCGATGAAGATCGCGCGCCGCAAGGCTCAGCAACTGGCAGTAGCCGAGCGCCACGACATCGGCATTCCGCCGATCGGCTACGAGCAAGGCAAGCTCCCCGAAGAAGTCGCCGCTGCCGAGCTGAACCGGCGTCGGCAATATCCGCACCTCCACCGCGCCGGACGAGATGAAATACATCGCATCGCCGCGCTCGCCTTTATGGACGATGACCTCGTCGGGAACGGCAAGCCGCGGACGCAGCATACGCGCGACGGAGCGCCGGGCCTTCGCATCGAGCACCCCGAACATCGGGACCCGGCTGACCAGCTCCTCGCGGTTTAGTCCGAGATCGAGCGTCGGCCGCACCTCAACCGCGCGCCGGCGCGGCCGCAATTTGCGCTGCAGATCCTCGTACATGTCTTGATTGATGATGGCCTCGCCGCGCAGCCGCCGGTATCGCTCTTCTTCCAGGCGGGCCGCCATGCGGGCGAGAAACTGCAATTCGAGCTGACGCGCGTAGGTCGGGTATTGCAGCTTCAGCGCGGCGATTGCGCGATCGATCGCACCAAAGCGTTGGTCGAGCTGTTGCGCCATGGCCTTTCTTGGGCCGGGGCCGAACACTTCCTCGATTTGATCGCGGTTGAACGCGATGACGTTCTGCAACACGAAACGCGCAGCCAGCTGCACTTCGAAACGGTCACCGAGAAGCCGGGCGAGCGGCCGGGCGATGCCGATTCGATGATGGATCGCGCGCGACAGCCGCAGGGCCATATTGAAAGCAAGAATGCGCGAGGCCGCCTTCTGGTAACCCTCGACGCCATCGCTGCGCGCTCCGTCCCGCAGATGCGCGGCATGGGCGAGAAGGCTGACCGCGACCCGGCGTGATACCGTCCTGCTCTCGAAATAGTCGAGACAGAATTCCTGCTCGCGATCGGCCAGGACATAGAGCGCGACCCGCTCCCTGAGCTCCGCCGGCAATTCGCCGTCTTCGACAATCGATCCAACCGGATCCCGCGCATGACCATCATAGACTTTGGCGACTTCGGCGACGATCTCGGGTGCGATCTGATGCTGACGACCGACCGTCTCGATTTCCTGCGGGATCGACGAGAGCGAAAGCCCGATCACCCGCTGACTGACCGCAACTTCCGCCGGAGCCAGGCTGCTGATCTTGAGGAGGCGCATCAGCGGCCGCATGGTCGGGGCCGTGACCAACAACGTGAAAAGCACAAAACCGGTCGCGAGGATACCGACGAACTGGCGAACCTCCGGGGGCAGCGCGGTGTTCTCGGCGGCCGCCAGCGCCAGCGCGAGGGAGACCGCGCCGCGCATTCCTCCCCACAACATGACGAGCTTATGGTGGCGGTCGATCGGCTTGGCGATCCCGGCGAAGCTGAGCATCGGGATCAGTCCGTAAAGCGTCAGGGCGCGCGCGACGAGGGCGGTGATGACGAGCGCGACCAGTAGGCCGAGATCCTGCCAGCTCGCCCTTTCGAGGAGTTCGGGTGTCTGCATGGCCGCAAACAGGAAGATCAGGGAGCTCGCCCAGAAGGCCAGCTGCTCCCAGGTAACGACGAGGCTCTCCCAATTCGACGGCGCCAGCCGGCGGCGCCCGCCGGCGCTGACCGCCAGCGCCGCAGCGGCAACGGCGACGACCCCGGAAACCCCGATATAATGATCGCAGACGACAAAGATCACATAGGCGAAAGCAATCGTCAGCGTCGCCTCGGCCAAACGGCTCGCGCGCAAAATCGGGATGAACAAAGTCATGCCCCAGCCGGCGACGTAACCGGCGGCAAGACCGCCGCCGAACTCGCGCGCAAAGGTGACGAGACCGTCCACCGGATTGGCGGGCCGGTCGCCGGCCAGCATCGCGACGGCGAGTGAATAAATCGCGATCGCCGCGGCGTCGTTGAAAAGGCTCTCTCCTTGCACCAGGGTCGACAGGCGGCGCGGCGCCCCGATATCGTGAAAAATCCCGACCACCGCGACCGGATCGGTCGTCGCAATGATCGCGCCGAGAATCACGCAGGCAAGAATTCCAACCGAGGAAATGGGCCATAAGGCGAGCCCGACGACAAAGGTGCAGACGATCACGCCGATGACGGCGAGAAGGAGTACCGGACCGACCTCGTCGCTCAATTGTCGAACATCGACATTGAGCGCCGCCTCGAACAGCAGCGCCGGCAGAAAGACATAGAGCAGCGACTCGGCGCTGAGCCCAAAATCTTGGAGCCAGCTCACGACATCGCCGATGATGCTCCCGGCGTGCGAGGCGAACGGGAGGTGGGCAACGCCGCCGATAGTGATGCCGACGATGGCGAGTAGCACGGCATAGGGGATCGACAGGCGCTCGGCGAGCGGCAGCAACAAGCTGACCAGCCCGAGTAGGGCGGTGACGGCAAAGACGGTCTGGATGGTGTTGGTCATGGCTGCCGGCCGAGGGAACCTACCGGCAACCGCCTCCGGTCACAAGACGGACAGGACCAGATCTGAGCGAGATCGGGAATAAGGGAAGAGGCCGCCAAACGTTTGCCCCGGCGCGGGTTTGCAAACGATTGGCTCGCCTGAGGCCAACCTCTAAATATGCGGAATGACACAGAACATCTATGACAATGAGGAGTTCTTCCGGGAGTACAGTCGGCTGCCTCGTTCGGTCGAAGGTTTGGACGGGGCTCCGGAATGGCCGGCGCTGCGTGCTTTGCTGCCGGACATGCGCGGCCAAAGGGTCTTGGATCTGGGCTGCGGCTTCGGCTGGTTCTGCCGTTGGGCGCGGCAGCAGGGTGCCGCTCACGTCCAGGGCATCGATGTTTCGGAAAAGATGTTGGCGCGCGCCGCGGCCGCTACACCGGACAGAGCGATCATCTACACCAGGACCGACATGGAGAGGGTCGAGCTGGCGCCGCAGGCATTCGACCTGGTCTACAGCTCGCTGGCGTTCCATTATGTGGAACATCTCGATCGGCTGATGTCCGCGGTGCGCCGATCGTTGACCCCGGGCGGAAGCTTGGTGTTCTCGGTCGAGCACTCGATTTTACCGCGCCTGCCGAACCAAGCTGGTCCCTCGCTTCTGCGGGACGCAAGACTTGGCCGGTTGAGGGTTATTTAAACGAAGGCCCTCGCTCTACGGATTGGCTCGCCAAGGGCGTGATCAAGCAACACCGGACGCTTGCCACCTACATCAATATGCTGCTCCGACTTGGGTTCGTGATGTATTGTGTCGAGGAGTGGGGGCCGACCGAAGAGCAGGTAGCGGCGATGCCGAGCCTTGCCGATGAGCGCCAACGCCCGCCGTTCCTGCTGATCGCTGCACGCCGCTGAGCGGCGCCATATCAGCCCTGCGCCTGGCACGCCAATAACCGGCCTCTCCGCAGGCCTGAAAGCGATAGTGGGGTATCCATCGAGGACGATGCAAAGGCGCTCGCCGTCGCGCTCGCTCGTCCAGGTGTGCTCACAATTGCGGCGAAGATGTTCTAAAGAGGTTAACGACGGCACGGATCTCGAACAAGAAGCGATCGGCCAGCCGGCAGGTCGTCAAGCGACCGCGACGCGATAGGAGGTCGCCGGAATGCTGCTTGTATAGATAGTTGCAAAGCCTCGTGCTCTCCTCAATACTCGGTTCCTTTCTACAGAACCGATGCGTTTACACGCCGCGCATCGAGGCAACGCGAGCAGCATATGATTCTGCGGAAGCTAGCGACCGGCATTATTTTGGGGGCAGTTGTCGCTGCGATAATCGTGGCGAGTGGTGTCGGCTTCTTCGATCGCCCGGCCGCCTCCCCAGACAAGCCGATCGAGTCGGCGTCGGCGCAAAAACGCGGCGGCGTGCTCCGCGTGTTCCAATACGACAGTCCTGCGAGCATGTCGATCCACGAGGAAGCGTTCAATTCAGCCCAGAATCCGATGATGGGCGTCTTCAACAACCTGGTTCTCTTTAAACAGGACGTGCCGCAGAACCGGATGGACACGATCGAGCCCGATTTGGCAGCCAAGTGGTCGTGGAACGTCGATACGACCGAGCTTACCTTTCAGCTCCGGCATGGCGTGAGCTGGCACGACGGCAAGCCTTTCACCGCCGCGGACGTCAAGTGCACCTGGGACCTGATCCTGGGCAAGAGGGAGGATAAACTTCGCACCAACCCGCGCAAATCTTGGTACCGCAACCTGGATTCGATCAGCACCGCAGACGACACGGTGACGTTCCACCTGAAGAGGCCGCAGCCGGCGTTTATTGCCCTGCTCGCCTCGGGCTATTCGCCGGTCTATCCCTGTCACGTGCCGGCTCAGGACATGCGACAGCACCCAATCGGCACCGGGCCGTTCAAATTCGTCTCCTACAAGCCGAACGAATCCATCAAGCTCGTACGGAATGCAGAATACTGGAAGCAGGGGCGTCCCTACCTCGACGGTATTGAATGGACAATAATCCCCAATCGCTCGACGGCGATTCTCGGCTTCGTCGCGGGCAAGTTCGATCTGACGTTCCCGTTCGGCCTGACCGTACCGTTGATGAAAGACATACAAAAACAGGCGCCGCAGGCGGTCTGTGAATTACAGCCGGCAAACCAGAGCACAAACTTGATCGTGAACCGCGACGCGCCGCCATTCGATAATCCGGAGATACGCCGGGCTATGGCCCTGGCGCTCGACCGCAAGAGTTTCATCGACATTCTTGCCGAGGGGCATGGCGACATCGGCGGTGCGATGCAACCGCCACCGCAAGGCGTCTGGGGCATGCCGGCCGAAACACTGAGAACATTGTCGGGCTACAGCCCCGATATCGGCAAGAACCGCGAAGAAGCTCGCAAAATCATGGAGAAGGCCGGCTACGGACCCGACAAGCGGCTGGCCGTCAAGGTGTCGGTCCGCAACACGCCGCCCTTTCGCGATCCCGCCGTTATTCTGATCGATCAGCTCCGAGAGGTATACATTGATGGTGAGCTTGAGACGGTCGAAAGCGCCACCTGGTTTCCCAAGGTTTACCGCAAGGATTACAAGATCGGGCTAAATCTGACGGGCCTCGGCGTCGACGACCCCGACGCGCAATTCTATGAAAATTACGCCTGCGGCTCGGACCGTAATTACACCGGCTACTGCAATCCCGAAATCGACAAGCTGTTCGATCAGCAATCGATGGAGCGGGATCAGAAGAAGCGCCGCGGGCTCGTTTACGAGATCGATAAAAAATTGCAGGACGACGGTGCTCGGCCGATCCTTTTCCACAACCGCTTTGCGACATGCTGGCACCCGCAGCTCAAAGGGCTGACGATTATGGTCAACAGCCTCTTCAACGGTTGGCGCATGGAGGATGTTTGGCTCGAGAAGCAACCGACACTTCCTTCGGCAGGGGAGGAGCCGTCAGCTCCTGCCGACACCGAGAAGCGGACACTCGCACCCCCTTCGACCCCGCCAAGTGACAGCCGGGCGGAAAACGCGCCATTGAAAACGCCTGAGGTTTCAACCGCGGCTGCGGCATCTCATGCCGAGCCAGCAGACAATTCGCCGAAATCCCCCGAACCTCAACCGGTGCAGCAATCACCCGAACCAGCACAACGACAGGCCGCCTTAGGTCAAACCTCGCCCGTCGCCGACGAAAGGGAGCAGCTTGATCCAGCCGTCCGCGATTTGATAACGCGCGGCTGGGAGTTGTATCACCTCCCTTATTCCGCCGTGAGATGGAACGATGCCCGGCGCAATTTCGAGCGAGCCTTTGAACTGGATCCGCAATCCACCGAAGCTCGGATCGGCCTTGCCTCGATCCTGTCCGCCAAATTGGCGGATGGATGGTCCCCCGTGCTGCAAGAAGATCTGCCGCGGGCAGAGAACATATTAACGGAAGCGTTCAACAAAGGGAGTGTATCGAACCGAGCGTCGGCTCACGTTGCGCTCGGTTTTCTCCGCCAGATGCAGAACCGGTTGGTCGAGGCCCAGAACGAGTTCGCGACGGCGGCTTCCCTAGACCCGTCGAACGCCCGAGCCCAACTTCACCTCGGCGAAACGCGCTTGTTCCTGGGTGAACCGGAAGCCGGCATAGCGCCGCTTGAAGTGGCGATCCGGCTTGACCCGGATGGCCCCAACCTCGCCATTGCCTATTGGGCCTTGGGTACCTGTCACCTTTTGTTGGGACGGGTGGACCAAGCGATCGATCTGCTGCAAAAGGCGCGTGCTGCCAATCCTCGATTTTGGGTGCCGTATCTCTATCTGGCTGGAGCCTACGGTTTGAAGGGTGATCTCGACAAAGCGAAATCCGCCCTCGCCGAGTCGATACGATTAAGGCCAGCCGTCAAATCCCTGGCGCGGATGCGGGCCGAGAACCGTTGGCTCACCGAGCCGCAATATCAGGCGCTCCAGGTCAAGACGCTGAACATCGGATTACGCCGGGCAGGCTTCCCCGATCAGTGATCGGCAGCGGTGTCGTGGTAAGCGACGATCACCCGTCGCTGTTTCGGATATTGGACGAACCCCCGAAACAGCGCCTAGCGCCGGTTTGAATGGATCCGGATTGTCGCCTTATCGCGACCGAGCGTCCTCTCGTATTCAGCGAATTCCCGTAATGCGGCGTCCCGCTTTTTCGGATCGAGAGGGACCTGCTCTTCCGCCACTCTCGCCGCTCCGCGGGGCGACGCTAAACTGAAAATTGGCTTAGCGTCTTAGAGCGGGTCACCGCATCTTGACGACGACCTTGATCGCATCGTCGACCCGGTCTCGGGCATAGCGGATGGCTGTGGGTACTTCGGCGAGCGGGAAGGTGTGGGTGTGGATCATCTTGGCGTCGAAGCGCTTTTGCGCCATCAGCGCGGCGGCACGGTGGGTCGCGCTCCTGCCTTCGCCACGAATGCCAAACACATAGATGTTGTTGCGTACGAGATGGGCGAGGTCGACCGGCACCGGCTCGGCGGGGAAAGCAGCGAGACAGATCCGCCCGCCCCGATTGACCATCCTCGCTGCCTCGTTCAGGGCGTTGGGCGCGCCGGAGCATTCGAGCACATACTGCACGCCCTTTCCGCCGGTGATGCGCCCGACAGCTTCGACCGGGTCGTCGCTATTGACGTTGACAACCTCGTCGGCGCCGAGCCGCCGGCCCATTTCGAGCCGGCGATCGCGCGTGCCGGTCAGGATCACCGGCTGGGCGCCGAGCGCTTTGGCGACGCCGACGCCCATCAAGCCGATCGGTCCCGGGCCCGTGACCACAACGGCTTCGCCGGCGATGATCCCGCCCATCACGTCGAGGCCGTACATTGCGGTCCCCGAGGTGACGATCAACGTCGCCTCCTCATCCGTCATGTCGTCGGGAACATGGACCATCGTGTTGATGTTGTTGACGGCGTATTCGGCAAACCCGCCATCCGTGCTGAAGCCGTTGGCGCGATGCCCTTTCGCCCGCCAGCCGTAATTGAGGCACGAGGTGTACATGCCTTCGCGGCAGCGGGGACACCGCCCGCACCCGGCATGAACCTCGACCGCGATGCGGTCGCCAATCTCGAATTCATCGACGGTCGGTCCGAGCTGAACGATGGTTCCCATATATTCGTGGCCCGGCGTGAAGCTCCGGTTGAAGGGCAGCTCGCCATCGACCAGCGCCGGCACGCCGTGCTTGATGATCTCGATATCGGTGGCGCAGACCGCGATCGCGTCGATGCGCACCAGCACCTCGGCCGGACCCGGCTGCGGCACCGGCTTTTCCACCAGTGCCAGCTCCTCGGGATTGCCGAGCACCCAAGCCTTCATCGTTTTCGGGATAGGGTACTCGTTGGCGCGGGGTTGACTCATGAGAAAACTCCAGAGAATCTGGTCATTGGCGGTTTGCGGTGTCGGGCTGCGGCGCAGAATCCAGCCAGACATCGGTTAGATCCTGGCCGATGAAATGGCTCGGTGTAATGCTCCACCCCCTCAGCCGCGCCGAGGTTGCGACGATGCGGTTCCACCACAGAAGGGGAACCGTATAGGCCTCGGTTAACGCGTGGCGCTCAAAATCGCGCACGATCTTCGCCCGCTGCCGCGGGTCACTGGTAACCGCCTGGCCGATGTAAAGGGCATCGAGAAAGCGGTCAGTCGACCCGGAATAGTTTACCGGCGATAGGTCATGCGAGACGAATTTAGTCAGTTGGATCGTCGGATCGTCAAAAAAGTCCCCGGAGAAGTCGAGCGCCACATCGAACTGGCCGCTGTCGATGACCTTTTGCCACTCCCAGATGTTGCGCCTGTCCTGTGTCGTTTCGACACCGATTTCGCGCCAACTCTCGGCCAGCAAATCGGCACCGGCGTAGTGCGGCATCGGAATATCGCGCACCATGACGGTCAGCTTCAGGTCGTGGATGCCAGCTTCTGCGAGAAGCCGTCTTGCTTCGTGGCGCGAGGCGGCAATATCGTGCGAAAAACCCGGTATCGTCACCAGCTCCGCTTCGGGCGTCGCCATGCTTGCCCCCGGACGCAAAACTCCCCCGACATATTTGAGGAAGGTTGTGTTCTGGAGCTTTTCCGCCGCGCCCCACCGATCGATGGCGAGCGACAGCGCACGCCGCACCCGGGCGTCGTCAAACGGCGGGCGTTTGCTATTGAAGGCGACCAGAAGCGTCGACAGCCACGGGCTCTCGCTGATCTCCACGCGATCACCGAGGGCCTCGACGAGATCGTCACGCTGCACCGGCGTGATGCCGCGGAACTCCGCTGCAATCTTCCCCGTCTTATAGCCGCTCATGACCGCGGCGCCGGTCATGAAATCGGCCCGGTAGCCGTCGAGATAGGGTCTGCCGGGCTCGAAATATTTGTCCCAGCGCGCGCCCCGCCAATATTGCCCTTTGGCGTGCTCGCCAAAGACAAACGGACCGGTGCCAAGAATGTGGGTTTTGGGAAATTGCGGATCCTGGGCAAGCTTGGCGGCGCTGTAAATGCAGTTCCATGGAGAGGCGAAGTTCGCCAGCATCTCCGCCTCCGGCCACTGCAAATGGAACACCACCGTGCGTGGGTCGGGCGCATCGATGCTCCCAATGGCCGCATAGTCGACCTTGCGTGCCGATACCACCCCGGCCGGCGGGTGGGCGATGCGCTCGTAGCTTGCCTTCACATCTGCCGATGTCAGCTTTGAGCCATCGTGAAAGAGAATGTTGGGCCGCAGCTTGAAAGTATAGGTGAGACGATCGGGAGACACAATCCAGGATTCAGCCAAGTCGCCGACGATCTGCGGATAATTGGGGGCGTCGAATTTGAGAAGTGTCGAGTAGTGCGGCGCCACCGGGTGCAGAAATGCGAAGGATATGTTCGCGTGGCAATCATAATTTCCAGGCTCGACGAGAACGGCAAACTCCAGAATGCCGCCACGCTTCGGCGCGGAGTCTGCAAGAGCGGCGCTCCCCGATGCGCCAAAAGCTGACACCAGTAGCGCGGCGGAAAGCAGCGCCCAAACGCGCAAGTTCGCCGGGGCGGGCGGCCGAAACGTCGGATGAACGGGGGTCAAGTTTGGGACACTCGCGCGGCTACCGTATCTGCCCCCTTTGCCAGAGCTCGAACTGCCCGAAGAGCTCGTTCTTCTGATCCGCGCTCAGTGGCGCTTTGCCGGAGGCCTGCTGCCGCTCGTCGATAAATCGCGAAAATATCGCACGGAGCTCCTGCAGATTGGGGGCGGTCGCCACCGGCCCGTTGCGTTGCAGCCACTGTTCTGCCGGAGGGAAGCGTCGCCAGCCAGGGAGTTCGGCGCCGATATTCACCTCCTGCCACTTCGGATGGTGGCCCGGACCGAGCAGCGACTGAAAGCCGGTAAAGAAGGCCTCGACAAAGTTGACCAAATTCTTGTGCCGGTCGCTCCCCACCTGGAGATTGGCGGCCATCAGCACAGCGCCGACGGCCACGGTATCGACCGTCCGATCTTGCGGAACCAGCCCGGGATAATCCGCAGCTGTGAGCCGGGTCGGGACGTAGGCCGCGGTCACCGACGGATCGAGGGGAATGGGGAGGAAATGAAAACCGTCCTTATCGCTCAGCCCCACAAAGAGAGGCGCGGGTTTGCCGGCGACAAATGCTATTGCGGCGATCTCGCCGCGGCGCAATTTGGCAAGCGCCACCTGCTGATCATCATTGACCATGGCGACCGGAATCTTCAGCAGATCAAACAAGCGCGCTGCAGTAATCGCGGTCCCAGCGCCGCGCAAATCCACGTTGACTTTCCGATTTGCGAGGTTGGCAACGGATCCGATTTCTCGCCGCGCGAGGAGATGAAACTCCTCATTATAGAGTTTGGTGATGTAGCTCGCCCAATATTCGATGCCGGGGACAATATTCTGCTGCCTGGCATAATCGAGCACATCAACCTGCAGGATCGCCATGTCGATGCCGCGCAGCAGCTTGAGATCGGTGAGGTTTTGCAGCGCCCCTTTGCCGACCACCGGCAGAACCCGCCGCGTCACTCCGTCATCGACAATATTCGCCATGTCCTCTGCGATGCGCACCGAAATGCCGTCAGCGCGGGCGGTCTCGATCTGCACAAGCCCCCGATTGCGCCCAGGTTCGGTTGCCGAAACAGCCGCGGTCTTTGCATAGCACGTTCGGACGGCAGGGTAACAGAAGGCGACGATGACCGACGCCGCGATTATCCAAGCCTTCATTCAAGTCTATCGCCCCCGTTTCGCGTCGCCGCCGCTCAGCTGTCGTTTCGCTTCGGCCATACCGAGATCGAGAGCACGGCCATACCATAAGCGGGCCTCGGCGGCATCGCCCTTTACGTTTCGCAGACCGGCGCGATCGAGAAAAGCCGGGTCGAAAGTAGCGCCGAGACGCAAGGCTGCCCTCCCGTCCCCGCCGGCAGCCGCTCGCTCGTAGAAAAGACGCGCGGAGGTCAAATCGGCATTACGCAGCATCGCGTCCCCGTGTTCCAATAGATTGCCGATTTCGGCGGCGGAGAGGCGCGTATCCGGCGGTGCAGGGACGGCCGCAATGGCCGGCAGCGAAGCAGCTGCGGGTTCAGATTTCGCGGACAGGTCGAGCACCGAATTTGTTGCCAATTCGGCGCCCGGCGACAGGCCGTCCGGCACCATGTCGACAGCTGCCGCCACAATCGGCGCGGCGGACGACGAAAGCGGCGCGACGGAGAAGGGCTGCAACGCGGGCGCTTTGCCGGAGGCCGGGATTGGCGGAGCGATCGCGGCGGTTCCGAGCTTGCTGTCTTCCGGCCCACTGCCGCGATCAGCGGGCGGCGAGTTGGCGGGGCCTGACGATTGATCCTGCAGCTCAGGCGCCTGCGCGTGGGAATTCGATATCGGGGCGCCGCCAGGTGACGCCAACAACAAAAAGCCGGCGGTGAAGAAAACTCCGGCAATCGCGGTTGCAACCACGCCTACGGCGGCCAGGTAGACAAGGTTGCCGACCGAAGCTGCCCTGCACCGCAGCGTGTCGGGGATAGGGCGAGCGTCCAAGGCCGCCTCGCCTCGCTCCGTTGCCCCTCGCCCTGGGCGGCGGAAATCCTGACGCAAAATATGAGGCTCTTTCCGCACTATCCCCGCGGTTGTAAAAGCTTGATCGTCAAAGAGGTTAACCATAATTCACCCCAGTTTTATATTTTTGGAGATTGTTGCCATGATATCGATTGGGGAAGCTGCGGCCGTCAGTAATCTGATATCACGCCGCCGACGGCGACGCCGATCAGATCTGTTGTACGTGTTCCCCTTCGACTGGGGCCGGCTGTCCGCATCGGGAGGAGACTAGCGCAGGTGGCAGGCGACCGCGTGGCCGGGACTGACTTCGCGCAGCTGCGGGACATCCACCCTGCACCGTGCCTCGGCATACGGGCAGCGGGTGTGAAAGGTGCAGCCAGGCGGAGGATTGATCGGGCTCGGCACATCACCCTGCAGCAGCTGCTTCTTGCGCTTCATCTTCGGGTTCGGGATCGGCACTGCCGCTAGCAAGGCTTCGGTGTACGGGTGCAGCGGATTGGTGAATAGGGTCTGCTTGTCGGTGTATTCGACGATCTTGCCGAGATACATCACGGCGATGCGATGGCTGATGTGCTCGACTACGGCGAGGTCGTGGGCGATAAACAGATAGGAGAGGTTTTTCTCGCGTTGCAGATCCATCATCAGGTTGATGACCTGCGCCTGGATCGAGACATCGAGCGCCGAGACGGGCTCGTCGCCGATGATTAGCTTGGGGTTCAAAGCGAGCGCCCGCGCTATACAGATGCGCTGCCGCTGGCCGCCGGAAAATTCATGCGGGAAACTGCGCATTTGTTGGCGGCGTAACCCCACCTGGTCGAACAGAGCCGCGACGCGTTCTTCCTTGTCCTTGCCGCCGGCGATGCCGTGAACCTGCAAGGGCTCGCCGACGATGTCGCCGGCCGACATGCGCGGGTTCAACGACGAGAACGGGTCTTGAAAGATGATCTGCATCTGCCGCCGATGCGGCCGCAAAGCGGCCTTGCCAAGGCGGGTGATGTCCTGACCATTGAGCTGGATCGTGCCACTGGTCGGCTCGACAAGCCGCAGGACGGTGCGCGCGACGGTGGACTTGCCGCAGCCGCTCTCTCCGACGAGCCCCAGGGTCTCACCTTCATTGACGGAAAAACTGACCCCGTCCACGGCGTACACGTGTCCGGCGGTCCGCCGCAGCAAGCCTTTTTTGACCGGAAAATGCTTTTTGAGCCCCTCGACTGTTATCACCGGGGCGGGCCTCGAATGCGGCCCAGGTGTCGGGGCGACCTCCTGCATGGCCATCTCAGGCGTCCCGCCCCCCATAGAGCCGTTCGGAATGCCAGCAGGCCGCCCAATGCCCGGGGCGCTTTTGCTCATAAGCCGGCAACTGAGCGTGACACCGATCATCCGCGAAGGCGCAGCGCGGCGCAAAAGTGCAGCCGGGCGGGAGATTGTTCAGCGCCGGTACCATGCCGGAAATTTCCTTGAGTCGTTGAGCCGAATTGGACGTTCGCCCGCCCATGACTTCAAGGCGCGGAATGGACGCCAGAAGGCCGTGGGTATAGGGGTGGAGCGGCTGCCCGAACAGCGTTTCGACCTCGGCTTCTTCGACCTTTTTTCCGGCGTACATGACGATCACGCGCTGTGCGGTCTCGGCGACGACCCCGAGATTGTGGGTGATTAGGATAAGCGCGGTGCCGAGCTTGTTCTGTAATTCAAGGATCAGATCGAGGATCTGCGCCTGGATCGTCACGTCCAGGGCTGTCGTAGGTTCATCGGCAATCAGCACCCGTGGGTTGCAAGCGAGCGCCATCGCGATCATCGCCCGCTGCCGCATCCCGCCGGACAGTTGGTGCGGATACTCGCGCGCCCGCTGAGCCGGCTCGGGGATCTTGACGAGCCGCAGCATCTCCACCGCCTTCTCGGCGGCAGCACTCTTTGACAGGTCCTGATGCAGCCGAACGGCCTCGGCGATCTGGTGGCCGATTGTCAGCACCGGGTTGAGCGAGGTCATCGGCTCTTGAAAGATCATCGAGATCTCGTTACCGCGGATGTCCCGCATCTCGGATTCTTCGAGTTGCAACAGATCCTTGCCTTCGAGGTTGATTGTACCGCCTACGATCTTACCCGGGGGATTGGGGACCAAACGCATGATCGACAAAGCGGTCATCGATTTCCCACATCCAGATTCGCCGACTACCGCCAGTGTCTCGCCCCGCCGCAATGAAAACGAGACGTCGTCAACCGCTTTGACGACACCCGAACGGGTGAAGAGATAGGTCTGAAGCCCTTTGATCTCGATCACCGTCCCGGCATGTTCGCCTGCCTTCGTCACCGCGTAGGAGGCTGCCGATTTCCGGTCGGTCGTGATCTGCTCGTTCTGCATCCGAGGCAACCTGCCCTTCTAATCGGTTTCTAATCGGTTTGATAAGGTGGGTCTCGTTCCGGCGCGAACGCGAATGGTCAGCTGCGCTGCCGCGGATCCAGAATGTCGCGCAGAGCATCGCCGAGAAGGTTAGTGCCAAACACGACAAAGCTGATGGCGAGGCCGGGAAAGATAACCAACCAGGGCGCCGTCCGCACGTATTCGGCCGCCGATTCCGACAGCATCCTTCCCCATGAGGGATGCGGCTCCGGAATGCCGAGGCCCAAGAATGAGAGCGTCGCCTCGGTCAGGATCGTCGAGCCGAACTGGGCGGTGGCGAGAACGATCAACGGCGCCAAAGTATTGGGCAGAATATGGCGCAGGGCGATGCGGACCTCGCTCATGCCGATCGCCTTCGCCGACTCGACAAAAGGCTGCTCCCGCAGCGACAGCGTATTGGCGCGGACGACCCGCGCCGAGTAGGGGATGAGCGGGATCGAAATCGCGATGATCGTGTTGTGAAGCGACGGGCCGAGAGACGCCGCCATCAGAAGCGCCATCACCAACAGCGGCAGCGACTGCAGAATGTCGATGAGCCGCTGGGCAGCGAGGTCAATCCAGCCCCCGAGATACCCGGAGAGCAGGCCAATGATCACGCCGATGCTGACTCCCAAGGTCATCGAACCGCAACCAACCGCCAATGAGATGCGGGCGCCGTAAACGATCCGGCTATAGACGTCCCGTCCCATGAAATCGCAGCCCAGCCAATGCGCCGCACTAGGCCGCGCCAGCGAAAGCGTCGAATTTGTCGACAGTGGGTCATAAACGGTGATCAACGGCGCGAAGAAGGCGGCAAACAGGAACACCGCCATGATCACCGCTCCTGCCGCACCCAACGGATAACGGCGGGCAAAAAAACGGACAGCGCTCCATTTGCTGTCGACATTGGCGCCGGCCTTGGATAACTCGGCACGGTATTCAATGCTGCTCACGACGTTGCCTCCGGCTGAACAAAGTTGCTCGCTTTAGTCCGAGTATTTGATCCGCGGGTCTAAGGCCGCGTATAGCATGTCCACAGAAAAGTTTACGACGACGACGATGAAGGCGATGTACATTATGATGTTTTGCACGATCGGATAGTCGCGCCAGCGAATGGCTTCGACGAGAAAGCGCGCCACTCCGGGGATGTTGAAGACGGTTTCGGTGACGATCAGGCCCCCCATCAGAAAGGCGGCCTCGATCCCGATCACCGTGACGACCGGCAGAACCGCATTCTTGAGCGCATGATGGTAGTTGACGACGTGCTCGGATGCTCCCTTGGAGCGGGCGGTGCGGATATAGTCCTGCCGCAGCACTTCCAGCATCGAGGAGCGGGTCAGCCGCGTCATCAGAGCCGAACTGCGAAACCCGACGACAGCCGCCGGGATGCTGTACATCCCCAGGGCGGCCCAGAAGGATTGGGGAGCGTCGGTATAGATCGGGATCGTGCCGAAATAGCTGACGAAAAACATCAGGACCAGCAAGCCGAGCCAGAATGCCGGCATCGACAGCCCCGAAAGACTGAGCACGCGCAGGACGTAATCGAGGCGAGTGTTCTGTCTGACGGCGCTTATGACCCCAAGCGGCACTCCGAGCAGCACCGCAAACGCCAAGGCGAGGACCGCGACCTTGGCGGTGATCGGGATGCGGGGCAGGATCTCGCGGATAGCCGGGCGGTCCGACACGTAGGAATAACCAAGATCGCCCTGCAGCAGCCCGCCGATCCACTGCGCATACTGCACGGGCAGCGGCTTATCGAGGCCCAGATCCTCCATGATTTTGGCCTTTTCGGCCGGGTCGACAAAGCCCGCAGCATCAAACAGGATATCGGCGATGTTGCCAGGCGCGAGGCGCAGCATCAGAAAAATGATCACCGATATCCCGAACAGCGTCAGGAGCATCAGGCCGAAACGCCGCACCAGATAGGATCCCAATTTCTCCTCCCTGACCCCCGGCGGGGTAACCCGCGGGGTATCGTGTGCGGGACGATAGCACGCCTAGGCAGGGCCGGTCGATCGCGTCTGTGTGATGATTCGACCCATCATGAAATTCTTCGTGAGAACAAAGGCTTGGCGGTCTTCAGGTCGCGATTCCGGGGCTCGCGCCGGCGCTATTTGTCGAGCCAGAGGTCTTCGAAGCGGTTCCCGTTATAGATGCTGTTGACCATCGCGGTGTAGCCCTTGACATAAGGATGCCAGCAGGTGCCGGATCGGTTGTGCCACAGGATTGGGCGCGCCGCATCCTCGGCCAGCTTGCGTTCGACCGCCCAGACCAGCTCCTTGCGCTTTGCGGCGTCGAATTCGATCGATTGCCGATCGATCAGCTTGTCGGTCTCCGGGTTACAATAGCCGTCGTAATTGCCCTCGCTAGGACGCACAGGTGCCGCGTCATCTTGTTGTTTTCCTCCCTGATACCGCGGTGACGCTTCGATGGCGCGGTCCAGTCGCTTCGATCAGGGAGACTAGCGGCCTATCGGGCTGCCGATGTCGGGCCGTTATTTGTCAAGCCGGAGAAGCCGTTGCAGATGCTGCGGAACTTGGTCGAGCCTTTTGCCTTGGGGCTGCCCGCGGGGGTCGCCGCGGGCTCGCGCCCCTGCCACTGGGTGGCTCGCTGGCTGTAATCCGCCAGAAACTCAGTTGTCGAGCCAGAGGTCCTCGTACCGATAGCCGTTATAGATGCTGTTGACCATCATCGTCATCCCCTTGACCTGCGGATGGCGGCAGGTTGCTTGGCGGGGGTAGAAGATCACCGGCCGGGCGCCGTCCTGGGCCAATCTTCTTTCGATTTCCCACACCAGTTGCTTGCGTTTTTCCTTGTCGGGTTCCGCCGATTGTTGGTCGACCAGCTTGTCGAGCTCGGGGCTGCAATAGCCCGTGTAGTTGCGCTCGGCCGTACAGACATAGTTCTCGTAGAACTGCTGGTCGGGGTCGTCGACGGCGCTTTCGCTGACATTGAGGCCAACTGTAAAATCTTTGCGCATGATCCTCGGATACCATTGCGTGGTGTCCACGGCTTCAAGCACGCCGTCGATATATATTTCTTTCAATTGGTCGATCAGGATCACCGCGGCATCGCGATACGGGGGAATGTTGCGCGTCGATACCGTGACCGCGAGCCGCTTGTCGGGTCCATAGCCGACCTTCTGCATGATCTGGCGGGCGTCGGCGCGGTTCTTGGCGACGTCCGGATCGTACCCGGGCAGTGTCTTGAGCAAGTCTGGCGGCATGCTCCAGACTCCTTCGGGAGCCGGCAGCATGGTCCCGCCAATGTCCCCTTGGCCGTCGGTAATGATGTCGATAAAGGCCTTGCGGTCCAGGGTGAGAGACATCGCGCGCCGAAGCTCGGGATTGTCGAACGGCGCCTTGTCGCGGTTGATGATCAGGGTGCGGTTGACATTTGTCGGCGCCACCTCGCAGATCGCCTGCGGCGACTGGCTCTTTATGTCCTTCAGGATCGGGATCGTTACCCCGTGCGGTGAGTACATATCGACCTTGCCGGCGATAAAGGCGAGGTTCCTCGTCGACACATCTCTTATGATTGTCCATTCGATGCCGTCGAGATAAGGCCGCCCCAGTTTCCAGTAATCCGGGTTCCTCGTCACCCGGATGACTTCATTCGGCTTGAATTCGACAAATTTAAAGGGACCGGTGCCGATCGGGCGGCTGCGCATGTCGCGAGGCGATACATGGCAGGGGTAAATTGGCGCCCAGCCAGACGCCAGCAGCGCCAGCAGAGCCGGCTGCGGCCGAGTTAAGCGGAAGGTAACCTCGTAGTCGCCGTTCGTGGTCACCTCTTCGACATTGCTGTACCAGGATTTGCGCGGGTTGATACGAAGCTTCTCACTCGTCTTGCCAGTCAGCAAGTCCCAGGTGCATTTGACATCCTGGCCCGTAAACGGCTTGCCGTCATGCCATTTGACACCCTGCCGCAAAGGGAAAGTCAGCTCGGTCCCTTCCTCGTTCGAGGACCAGCTCGTGGCCAGCTCCGGAACGATCGACCGCATGCTGTTTTGCGCTACATGCTGATCGTACACGACGAGGTTGTTGAAGACCCCCATCATCGGCCGCAGCGCAGCGGTCGTTGACTCCTCGAGCAGCGACATGCTCGCCGGGCTGTCGAAATGGGAAATTTTAAGAATGCCACCCGTTTTTTGGGCGAATGCCGCGTCGGCGGCGAGCAACGCCAATGACAGCGAACCCGTTACCGCGAGCGCGCCTAGAACATGCTTCATCCCCTTTGCCTCCGTTCAAGATGCAGGCCTGCCCAGCCCGCCACATCCTTGTTGGCCCGTTTACAGGGCTCTTGCACAAAGCTGCAGCGCTCGGAGCTTAACACAGATCGATCGAGCACGACATGATCTTAAGGCACTACGAGCTCCGTCCGGCTACTTGTCGAGCCAAACACCCTCCATGCACTAGCCGTTGAGGCGGCTGTTGGTCAATTGTCGTCAGCCCCTTCACTCGCGGTTGCATGCAGAGTGCGAACCGGGAATAAAGTAGCACCGAGCGTGA
>Ga0081540_1001600_pt1 | contig 19304 bp, 18 predicted proteins | sample TabmetS2T1R1_FD_71024 | JGI IMG/M metagenome (GOLD analysis project Ga0081540, IMG submission 71024) | Tabebuia heterophylla rhizosphere microbial communities from the University of Puerto Rico - S2T1R1 | ecosystem: Host-associated > Plants > Roots > Rhizosphere ... | reverse complement strand
TCCTTCGCGCCAAAGGAACCGCCCAGGTAGAAGAAGAATGAATTCCCCCAACCTCTTCGCCGAGCTCAAGCGCCGCAACGTCATCCGCATGGCTGGGCTCTATCTGGTCGGCGCCTGGTTACTAACTCAAGTGGCAAGCACCATCTTCCCAATGTTTGGAGCGCCCGAATGGCTGCCACGCATCATTGTGATTTTGCTCGCGATCGGCTTCCTGCCGGCGCTGATCTTGAGCTGGGTCTTCGAGCTGACTCCGGAAGGACTCAAGCGTGATGAAGAGGTGCCACCTGAGCAGTCGATCGCTCCGCAAACCGCGCGGTGCATGGATCGCATGATCATTGTCGTGCTCGTCCTCGCCCTCGGCTACTTCGCTATCGATAAGTTCGTGCTCACCTCTAGGCGCAAGACTGCGCTGGTGGCCGACACGGTGCCTAACGAGTCAAAGTCTATCGTTAACGCAAAATCGATCGCCGTGCTGCCGTTGGTCAACAACAGTGGCGATCCCAGCAACGAATATTTTTCTGACGGTCTCTCCGAGGAATTGATTGCGGTTCTGGCTAAAATTCCAGAGCTCAAGGTCATCGGCCGCAGCTCCTCTTTTTTCTTCAAAGGAAAATCCAGCGATTCTGCTTCAATCGGTCAAAAGCTCGGCGTGGCCAATCTCATCGAAGGCAGCGTTAGGAAACAGGGCGATCGGGTTCGAATTGTAGCCGAATTAATCAATGCCGCTGACGGACGCTCACTCTGGTCTGAAACGTACGATCGGGAGTTGAAAGACATTTTCGCTGTGCAGAATGAGATCGCCACGGCGGTAGCAGATCAAATGAAAGTGAAATTGTTAGGCCAATCCGCACGACCTGAGGCCGTGATTTCAAATCAAAATGTCGCCGCCCACAACGCAGTTCTCCAATCTGATTTTTATTTCCAGCAGCAAACGGTCGAAAGTGTGCGCAAGGCGATCACATTTCTGCAAGAGGCGGTTCGTTTGGATCCCAACTATGCCATCGCTTATGCCAAATTGAGCCAGGCCTGGCGGCAGTACGCGGTCAGTTTTGCGATAGATGATGCGCCGGCAGCCTACGATGAAGCGCGCCAAGCTGCGGACAAGGCAGTTAGCCTCGCACCTGACTTGCCTGAGGTGCGAATGACGGTTGGCTTACACGCGTTAAACCCCGCGCTCGATTTTGCTGGCGCCGAAAAGGAATTTCGCCGCGTCCTGCAAACGTCTCCGAATAACGCTGCCGCTAAAAATGCGCTTACGCTTTCGTTATTGGCTCAGGGTCGGCTGAACGAAGCTGAGAAAGCTTGCCGGGAGGCGCTCTCGTTAGATCCTCTCCTCACCACCTTGTGGTATAATCTCGGACGAATCACACTCGCAACTGGCCGTTATAAAGAAGCCGAGGACACGTTTCGCAAGGGACTTGAGCTTCAGCCCAGCGCTTCTCGTTTTCATACTTTCCTCGCTACGCTCGATATTTTGCAAGACAGACAAGCGCAGGCGATGGCGAATGCGCAACGCGAGAGCGAAGGTTTCTGGCGAGACTATGCGATTGCTTTGGTGCAGCAAACGCTTGGCGACAGAACGGCGTCCGACGCCGCCCTCAAGGATTTTATCGCCAGGGATGCGACCGGCGGCGCGTTTCAGATAGCTGTCCTTTACGCAGCTCGCAAAGAGCCTGAGCAAATGTTTAAGTGGCTTGAGACCGCCTACGCGACCCATGATTCCGGCATGGTTCAGCTCGCCATTACACCTTTCTTCATCGCCTATCACAATGACCCGCGTTTTATCGCATTATGCCAGAAGCTTAATGTGCAGTTGCCTGCGACTGCCGCGAAATGATGAGCGAAAAGCCTTCCTTCTTTTCCGAACTGAAGCGGCGCAACGTCATCCGCATGACGGGACTCTATCTCGTCGGCGCATGGCTGGTGGTGCAAGTAGCCGGCACCGTGCTGCCAATGTTCGGCGCACCCGAGTGGCTTCCCCGCGCAATCGTTGTTTTGCTGGCCATCGGGTTCGTTCCCGCGGTGATCTTTAGCTGGGTTTTCGAAATCACGCCGGAGGGCCTGAAGCGCGAGGAAGAGGTGACGCCCGAGCAGTCGATCACTTCGCAGACCGGGCGACGGATGGACCGGATGATCATTGTGGTGCTGGTCTTGGCGCTTGGCTATTTTGCCTTCGATAAATTCGTGCTTACACCCAGGCGCGAGGCTGCGCTGGTGGCCAGCGCCGCGCCTAACGAATCAAAATCTGTCATTAGCGCGAAATCGATCGCCGTGCTGCCATTTGAGAACCTGAGCCGCGATCCTGACAACGCCTTTTCACCGATGGCGTGCAGGACCAAATCCTCACCGACCTTTCCCAGATTGCGGAGCTGAAAGTAATCAGTCGCACGAGCGTGATGCAGTATAAGAGCGGACTTGCACGCAATCTGCGCAAGATTGGTGAGGAGTTAGGCGTGGCGCATGTGTTGGAAGGCACTGTGCAACGGGCCGCCAACAAGATTCGGGTGAGCGCTCAGTTAATCGACGCCCGCACTGATGCCCACTTGTGGGCGCAGACCTACGATCGCGACCTGGCCGATGTCTTCGTCATTCAGAGCGAGATCGCCAAGGCCATTGCCGACCAATTACAGGCGAAGCTTTCGCCTAACGAGAAGAAAGCGATCGAACAGCCGCCCACGACTGATTTGGGGGCGTTCGACTTATATAGCCGGGCGAAGTCACTTCTCCTCACGGCAGGTTTCAGCGTTACTAACGACCCAGACGTGCGCAAGGCAATAGAGCTATTGGATGAGGCGGTGAAGCGCGATCCGTCGTTTTTCGACGCTTACTGCCAGCTGGCCCGCGCGCACGAAATCCTCTACGCAGCGGTCGGTTTTGATCATACGCCAGCTCGCCTTGCGCTGGCTAAAGCTGCTCTGCAAGTCGCGACCCGACTACGATCGGACGCGGGCGAAACTCATTTGGCACGCGCGAATTATCTCTATTACGGGCCGCGCGACTATGATGGCGCCCTCGCCGAATTGGAAGTCGCGCGCCGAACTTTGCCAAATGATCCGCGTCTCTTTGAGTTGACCGGCTACATTTTGCGCCGTCGCGGTCAACAGGAGGAAGGGCTACGTGATTTACAACGCGCTGTGGAACTAGACCCGCGCAACTTTTTTACACTGCAACAGATCGCCCTCAGTTATCAATTCCTCGGGCGCAACGCCGAGGCGATCGCTACGTTGGACCGCGCGCTCAGCGTTGTGCCAGACAACGCTGAAACGCAGGCAAATCGTGCTCAGTATGAACTCCTCTGGAAAGCGGACGCTCGGCCGCTTCATCAAACAATTGACTCAATCCTCGCGAAAGGACCGGACGATATTGTTAGTGCCGCCGATACGTGGTTCGCGTGCGCGCTGGCCGAACGCGATTCGGGTGCGGCCGAGCGAGCGCTGGTTGCGGTCGGCGACAATCCCTGCTGGGTCGAAGGCGCCATCCGATTAAGCCGTGATTTTGGGGAAGGGTTACTGGCACGCATGACCAAGAATGAGGCAAAGGCGCGCGCTGCCTTCGCAGCAGCTCGCGCACAGCAGGAAAAAATCGTGCAGTCGCAGTCAGACTACGGACCCACGCTTTGTACGCTTGGTATGATCGATGCCGCCCTGGGGCATAAAGAGCTCGCCTTGGAGGAAGGCCGTCGGGCGATTGCACTGACGCCGATGGAAAAAGACGTTATCGATGGGAGTCGCGTCCTTCAATATTTCGCCATCACAGCAGCCTGGGCTGGAGAGAAGGAGCTAGCGTTGCAGCAACTGGAAACGGGCTTGCGAGCTCCCACCGCCTCGCAGATGCTGAGTTACGGCGCGCTTAAATTGTCGCCCTTTTGGGACCCGCTACGCGGCGACGCGCGCTTCGAGCAAATTGTCGCCTCCGTTGCGCTGAGGGAATGACCCAAACTTCCAGCTTCTCTTTAGCATTGGCGGCTCATCGAAACTTTGGCGAAAACCGCTGCACAACAGTGAGCGAAGTTGCATTTCAAATGACTACACGACGGCAATGAAAAAATTGAAATAAGCCGCGACTATAGCACTGACGACCGTTTATCAGCGCGCTTACTTCGACACAGACCGAGCAGCCAATTAGGACCACGCACCCCATTGTTTTGGCATTTTTTGTCATGCTTGTCATTGATGCGGCGATCAGGTTTCGCATCGAACCGATCCGTGCTATTTAAATCGAGAAGCAAGCGAAAGGAACGGAACAGCCTGGAATGTGTGGCATCTGTCACTTGCTTTCCGTTTTTCTTAGCCACAGGGTAGCTGTAAGCGTGATCGATCCGAAACTGCCATGAAACGTCCCAAAGAAACCGACTCTCTTTTTAGTACTTTGCGACAATTGGCAAAACCGAAACCGGTAAGTGTGATTGAAAAGGTCATCCGGGACGGAGCGGACCGCGAGCTTTGCCGTATCAACGCCCTGGCCTTTGCAGCCCAGCACAAGCTCAACGAGGAGGATGTAATTGCGGCTTTTCTTCACGCTGCGCGACTCGGCATTTTTGATATGTCCTGGAACATCCTTTGTCCCGCTTGCGGTGGCGTCCTCGATTCAGGCGCGACACTTAAGACTGTAAAACAGGCAGAATACAGGTGCGTCCTTTGCGCTGATGGGTACGAACCAACGCTCGACGAAATCGTCGAGGTTACGTTCACCATCAGTCCGCGAGTGCGACGGATCGCTGCTCACGATCCCGGGACGCTGCCCTGGATCGAATACTACAGACAGATCTTTTGGAGTTCCGGAGTCGATTTGCCCGATGATGAGACATTGGCAAAATGGGTTAAGGAAACGACTCTGGATGCTCTCACGCTTTCAGCTTGCGAGAAGGCTGTGCTCTCGCTGCAGTTGCCTGAAGGATATGTGATCGTGTTCGATCCGGTACTTCACATGTCACAGCATATCGAGGTGAAGGGCGAGCCGGCGCGCGAAAGCCAAGCGCTCTCCTTCGTCATGACCAGGAACCACCCGCCAGACGGGATTGTTCAGATGCGCCCCGGCCCTCTGACGATGACGTTAGAGAATCGCTCAAATGTGCGCACGTTCCCCGCTGTCTGGGTCGTTAGCGAAAAGGTTCACGATCTCGTCAACAAACGTCGCCCCTTCTTGACCGCGAAACGTCTTCTGACCAACCAAACATTCCGGGATATTTATCGCACCGATGCCCTCGACGTAGATCAGAGACTCAAGATTACGAGTCTCACCTTTTTGTTTACCGACCTCAAAGGCTCAACGGAACTTTACGAACGAGTTGGAGATCTGGTTGCCTACGATTTGGTGCGCGCTCACTTCCGAGTCTTGAATGAAATCGTCGCGGCGGAGAGGGGCGCGGTAGTGAAAACAATCGGCGACGCTGTGATGGCGACGTTCCCGACGCCAGACCGAGCAATGGCAGCTGCGCTGAAAATGCGAGAAGCATTGAAGGACTTGAAAGGCGACTTGCTGCTTAAGATCGGTATCCACGAGGGGCCTTGTCTGGCGGTTTCGCTGAACGATCGGCAGGACTACTTCGGCCGGACCGTAAACATCGCTGCCCGCGTCCAGGGACTTGCGACGTCGCGTTCCATCTTTGCGACCAGACGAGTGGTGACGGACACCGAAGCTTCGAAGCTTTTGCAGTCAAACGGCATCGCCGCGACTCCGGAGAAGCGGTCACTTCGCGGCATTGCCAAGCAGATCGAGATTTTCGAAATACCGTGAAGAGATCGCCTTGAACCATGGTTGTTGGGCAAACCTGATTAAACTGCACTCAACAATAGAAACTAAAAACGATGTCTGAGCGAGGATGCCCTCATCTCGACGCAATCGAATCGATTAAGCAACCGGAACGCCGCGAGTGCGAAGAGTGCGTTAAAACCGGGTCACGCTGGGTCCATCTGCGCACTTGCCAGACATGCGGCGTGACGCTGTGCTGCGATAGCTCGCCAAATCGTCACGCCAGCAAACACGCGCATACAACCGGACATCCGGTCATCGCCTCTGCTCAACCTGGAGAGCGTTGGCTATATTGTTATCCTGACAAAGCGTTTTGTGAATACTGAGCGAGGATTTTGTTACCTCGATGGTCACGCCGTCACTGTCGCGTCCTTGTTTGAAATTGTCAGAAACTTCCACCTCGCCAGAGAAGAACAAAAGTCACGTAGTGCGTTACCAGCAACAGGGGAACCCAAAACGCAGGGATCCAATAGGCCGGGCCCATCGCAACCGGGGCGTCGTAGATAGTTGCCGTCGCAATTGCCACGAGTAGGTCAACAGTTCCAAAAACATTAAAAACCCACACCGCCGGTTTGGCCGCGCGAGAACCATGCAACACTAATGGGATTGCGACGAAGGCAAGAATCGCTGTCACCAGATCGCCAAACGCCGCCGGCCAGGCAAACTTGGGCGGTAGCCCAGGATACGTTGCGCCGCGGGTTAAAAACATCATCCCAGGTGTCTAGTTGAGTGTAAAAGCAGTATCGGGATAAGAATCTGTCGCGGCCGAAGCAGTGAAAGTTGAGGCCACAAATAGATCCGCGCCGCGAGATAGAAGATCACGGTGTTTGCCGCGACGTTCAGTGGCAAGATACGGTCAAAGATAGCAGGCACATCGTCATCATGACGTCGTTCGATCACAGAAAGCGAGCGCATACAGTGCGCATTTTCAAGCTATGATGGTTGGAGTATTATCGGGTCGGATCTCCAATCTCGTTATGAGCGGCTTCTTCGCGGAATTGCAGCGGCGGAAAGTCTATCGCGTCGCGGCTGCTTATATCGTCGCTGCAGGATTCATCATTCAAATTGGTTCTGCGGTTTTTCCGGCATGGGAATTGCCGAATTGGAGTTTGCGGCTCGTGATCGCGCTTTTGCTGGTCGGTTTTCCGGTCGCGCTCATCCTTGCCTGGGCTTACGACGTGACGCCGCAAGGAATTCAAGCCACCCCAAAGGTTCCTGGGGGGCATCGCCGCCGCAATATTATTCTCCTCGTCGCCGCCGGCGCTATAATTTCTACCGCTGCGGGATTTTTTCTCTTGCCGCGCGCCTCGGCGCGCAAGATCGACAAATCGGTGGCGGTGCTGCCCTTTCAAAATCTGAGCGATGAAAAGGCAAACGCGTATTTCGCCGAGGGCATCCAGAATGAGATTCTGACGAAATTGGCGACGGTTCGGGATCTCAAAGTCATTTCGCGAACTTCGACGGCGAAGTATCAAAGCAAGCCGGACAACTTAAAGGCGGTCGCGCAAGAGCTCGGCGTTTCCACTATCCTCGAGGGGACGGTGCAGAGAGCTGGCGACAAAGTTCGGGTGAATGTGCAGTTGATCGATGCCCGCGCCGATACGCATCTTTGGGCGAACAGTTATGATCGTGACTTTAAGGATGTTTTAGCAGTTGAGAGCGAGGTCGCAGCGCAAATCGCGGACGCCTTGAAAGCAAATCTCTCGCCGAGCGAATCGCATGTCCTCGCAGCGGCGCGGACAGAAAATACGGAAGCTTATGATTTTTTCCTACGCGGTCAGTACGAGTTTCATCAGGCAGAGAGCAGTCTGGCCGCAGATGCTTACGATCGTGCCGACGCGTTTTACCGAGAGGCGCTGGCACGCGATCCAAACTTTGCCGAGGCCGCCGCGGAGCTCGCACGCAATCGACTATCGCGACACTGGTTCATCTCTCCTTTGGCGCCAGCGGAATTAGAGGAGGTGAAGTCGCTCATTGACCGCGCTCTGGCGCTGGCTCCAAATTCTCCGGAAGCGCACTTTGCGCTGGGGTTATTCTTTTATTGGGGTCATCGCCAATACGAGAACGCGCTGGCAGAGTTCAATCGCACGTTGGAATTGCAACCCAACAACGCCGACGCGCGGGCGTTTTGCGCTTGGGTCTATCGCCGGCGCGGTGAATGGAAGCGCTCGCTTGCCGATTCTCAACGAGCGGAGGAACTCGACCCGCGTGACGCCAGCATCCCGACCAATATCGGAGCGACCTACAATGTATTGCGTATGTGGAAAGACGCGGAGCGAGCCGAATTGCGAGCTCTCGCCATCGATCCGCACAACACGCAGGCAGCGATGTTTCTTGTCGGCACTCGCCTCACCACGACGGGCGATGTCGCCTCGGCTCGGCGAGCACTCGATGATTTTCCAGAGGTAATCAAAGGCATCCCCGGCGGCGCCGGCGGCCCCCGTGGCGCTACCGGAGCCGGCGACATTAGTGCAGTCATTGGCTGGCCGGCTTACCTCGACGTGATCCAAAGACGTTTCATCGATGCTTTTCAAGCTGTCGAGAAGAGGGTGGTCAACGACGATCGCGCGCATCTTCAACAGCTTGCCGGGCGTGTCGCCATTCGCGTGCTGGCGGGAGAGCCTGAGGCAGCCAAATCAATGGGAGAAGAAGCGCTGCCGTTACTCGAGGCCAGATTCAGAGAGCGACCGGATGACACTTTCGCGATGACGGAGCTATCTTGGGTTTACCTCGCCTTGGCACGCAATGCCGATGCGCTACGCCTTTCCAGACAAGCGGCGGATACAATCTCTATCGAAAAGGATGCTCTGGCCGGTCCAATTTTCCAGATCGGGCTCGCGCAAATCGAGGCACATGCGGGCGCACCTGAGGACGCCATTAAGAGGCTTCGACATTTGCTCTCGATGCCGGGGGGCGGGATGGCGTCCATCGCTGCTTTGAAGATTGACCCGGTCTGGGATCCGATCCGCAACCGTCCTGATTTCCAGCAATTGCTCTCAGGTTCGGAGCAGATTGGACCTAACAAGTAACAGGAATTGAATCTTCGCAACTTCTCTGCCGAACTAAAGCGACGCAACGTGTTGCGCCGCCGGCGATATGTTACCTAGATCGCGGCGCAGGCGCCGCCCGGTCGAATCATAACCGCAGCCGACACGGCTGTCTCTACAGTTTCGCTCGAGCGCGCCGCCGGCTGCGCAGCAACCGGCGCACTCCCCACACGATGAAAATCAATACTGCGACCGCGATGATTGCGAGCGCCACAAGATTCCGAGTAGGATTGGTAAGAATGTAATTTGGATATCGCGCGTAAAAACCGTTGAAGCTTTCAAACGCTGCTGGCAACGCAGTTAAGTCTGCTCTCGCCAACTCAAGGCGGTGCTCGTTGGGATGGTACTGAGATCCGAATCGGTAGGCGCGTCCCGCCCCGTTTAATTCGATATGGCCGCCCAGGATATGGGTAAGCGGACGCGTCTTTAAAAAGTCGATAACCCTTAGGGCGCTTTCGCGGTAAGCTGCAGCATCGTCAATTAGCAATCGACCCGGCAGCAGAAAATCTCCCGAGAAAAGGATGCCGGTTCTGCCGTCGTAAAATGCTACGTGGGTCGGATTGTGCCCCGGGGTTGGAATTACGTCCACAGTTCGGTCGCCTAAATCGAGGTGGGCCATTCCATTTGGCCAGTTAGCGAAACCGAAGAACGCCCGAACCCCTTCCAAATCGAAGGGCACGACCTGGACCGATTGAAGAGATGCAAACTGAGGATCGCCAGCGCGATGATCCAGATGCCTATGAGTATGCGCTACCAGCAACGGAAGCTTTTTGCCGTCCTTATCCGGCAACAGCTCGAAGATCGTTTTCGCCAATGGCATCGCTTTCGGGTCGGCCACGGCACCCGTATCGATCAAGAGCGCTTTGTTGGAGCCGATGAGGAGATAGATAAAATTTGCTTCAAAGTCTGCGCATGGACTCTGACGTAGGATAAATGTTTGCGGTTCGTACTGATGAATCTGAAGGGGTTCTTGCGGGGTTGCACGGCAATCTGGGGCACCTTCATTCCAGTGCACGTCTAACGACCCAGGCACTGACTGGGACCAGGCCAGTGTTGCTGTCAGAAGAAACGATGACACCGCCACGCAGGTCGCCACTTGTGCTCACCTCCAAGCATCTCGCCAGATATCGGGATACCAGCGGCCCTCGTCCATCTCAATGAGGTCAAAATAAGTGAGCACCCTGCCATCATCTCTCAAACCAAATTGCCTAATCATCTCAGCGAGGACGTCGGTCTCATCATCGTGCCAGCCTCGTTTGCTAATGAAACTGTTGTAAATCAAAATCTCCTCTTCCGTAAGCGGCCGACCATTGGCAAAGCACCAGTCGAGAACTTCCGTGTCGGTTTTTCCAGAAACAACTTGTTCTCTAACATCGTCATATCGGACCTCCAAATATCGGCACGTCCGGCCATCGAATCCTTGTCCCAACCCCTCCTGGTAGTCCTTCGGAAGTTTACCCTGCGCGTGGAGTCGAATCTTGGAGCACATCCGAGCAAAATAGAAAACCCCGCAAGTCTTCTCGAAACAACCTTTCAGTCCGTCAACTTTCATAGTGATAGCTGTTTTCCTAGCGCCGGTTTAGATGCGACCCTGAGCAAGAACGACCACACTTAGCACGTAATTTACGCCTGTAGATTAGGGATGCCAGTGGCGATAGGCATCGTATGCGCCTAGCGCGAGACTAGTTCGGGCTTTGCTATGCTGATCGATCTGTTCGGCAAGCCATTGGAACCATTCCCAATTCTTTCTCGAACCTGCGCGCTCACGTTCGTATTCCACGTAACCGCGCAATTTTCGCCAAGCGACGCGCACGGTCCCACCCAGCAGTTCGTCGACTACGTTCAACGGAACCATGCGCGCGAACACCGCATAGCCCAGAGATTCCAGAATGCAAGCTATGGACTGGACGGCTTGAAAAAGGCGCCAATCAGCCTCGATTTGTGAGGGCGTTGTACCCTCGGGAATTGCCTGCACCAGGGTCATCGATTGCATCCAGGCCGGGGTCAAAATCGCCTGGACAGCTACAAAGGCGGCGCGTTCCTCTCGATCCCTGCGCGCTCGTCGCATCTCAATCAATCCGAAAACGACAGCCGTAAACACCGTTAGGGCCGTTGCTATATTTGCAATCGTCGAAAGATCCACTGCACCAATTTGCTAAGACACATCGTTTGATGTCACGCAAATTTCCTCTTATGGGCAACGTCAGCGGTTTGAACACGGCTTGCACGTGAGCACATGAAGAACCTACCGCGGCCTAGACGGCTCTGACTTTTGGACGATTGTGCATTAGTTAGAAATCTCACCTCATATGAGCGGCTTCTTCGAGGAGGTGCAGCGGCGAAAGGTTTATCGGGTTGCGGCCGCTTACATCATCGTCGCGGGATTCATCATTCAAATCGGTTCAGCTGTCTTCCCGGCATGGGACTTGCCAAGCTGGGCATTCCGCCTGGTGGTCGTGCTTCTGTTGATGGGATTTCCAATCGCATTGATTCTGGCTTGGGCATACGACATCACTCCGCAGGGCATCCGAGCAACTTTGACGCCGAGCACGTCCGGATCGCATCGTCGGCGCAATCTGATAATGCTGATCGCGATCGGCGTGATCGTCTCAGCTGGAGCGGGTGTTTTCCTTTTGCCCCGTGTGGCTGCGCGCAAGATCGACAAGTCGATTGCGGTCCTGCCATTCCAAAATCTGAGCGATGAAAAGGAGAACGCCTATTTTGCCGACGGCATGCAGGACGATATCCTTACCAATCTCTCGAAGATTGGTGATTTGAAAGTCATCTCGCGCATGTCCGTCATGGCGTATCGTGGCGATGCTGTGCGGAACGCCCGCGAAATAGGCAAAGTTCTGGGCGTGGCCACGCTTCTGGAAGGCAGCGTGCGTCGGATCGGCAATCGCGTCCGAGTGAACGTGCAGTTGATCGACGCGAACAACGACGAACATATTTGGGCGGAGGATTACGATCGCGATTTAACCGACGTCTTCGCCATACAAACAGATCTCGCGCAAAAAATTGCCTCTGCTCTCCAGGCAAAACTTTCTCCAACCGAAAAAGCACGACTCGATAATCGGCCAACCCAAAATCCCGACGCTTACCTGCTCTTTGTCCAGGCACACGATTACGCCAGCCAGAAGGACATGCGCCGCGACACGTTTTTGAAGGCAGAGCCGCTCTTTGAACAAGCCATCAAGCTCGATCCAAAGTTCGCCGCGGCTTTTGCTGGTCTCTCCTTAGTGCAGAGCTGGATCTATCACAGCTTCGATCCAACCTCCAGCCGCCGGGAAAAAGCGCGCCGCAACGCCGATGAGGCCTTGCGATTGCAACCGGATCTTCCCGAAGGCCATCTCGCGCTCGGGTTCTCTTATTATTATGGCGACCGCGATTACGAGCGCGCCCTGGCGGAATTCGAAATCGCCAGGCGGGGACTGCCGAACGAGTCCGAAGCCTATTTTGCCATCGGCGCCATCCAGCGGCGTCAAGGCAAGTGGGCGGAATCAAACGCCAATTTGGAAAAAGCCGCCACGCTTGATCCGAAAAACACAGACGTCCTGGTTAACCTTTGTTTCAGTTATATGGCCCAGCGGGATTTCGAAACCGCCAGCAAAATTCTTGATCGCGTCGTTGCGGCATCGCCGCAATCGTTTGAGACGAATATATTGAAAGCATTCATGGCGGCCCAATGGAAAGGCGATCTTAGCGCGGTCGAAAAAATATTTTCTTCAATCCAGCCCGAAACCGATTCGGATGGTTTAATAACAATGGGCCGGGCCTGGCTTCTGATGCTACAGCGGAAGGTGCCCGAAGCACTTCAGGTCGTGCAAAAATTTCGCGGCGAGACATTGTTCAACACGACCACTGCCCCTTGCCCAAAGGCTTTGCTGGAAGGCCAGATTTACCGGCTTCAGGGCGATGAAGTGAAAGCTCGAACAGCTTTCGAACACGCCCGCGTCGTTTCGGAGCAATTGTTACGCGAGGCTCCTGACGATCCAGCTCGACATGGCCAGCACGGCCTCATCCTTGCGGCGTTAGGTGAAAAGCAGGAAGCGATCGCTGAAGGCAAGCGCGCAGTTGAATTGTTACCCGAATCCCAGGACGCCTTTGATGGGCCGCTAGGAACCGCTGCGCTCGCCCAGATTTATGCCTGGACCGGGGAATTCGACGAAGCATTTCGCCTGCTCGATCATTTGCTCAATGTCCCCGCCCACGGTCTCACCGTTCCGATGCTCAAACTCGATCCAGCCTGGGACCCACTCCGCAAAGATCCGCGTTACCAGGCTCTGATCGACAAGTACGCACCGAAGAGTTAACACGCGTTTTCAGCATCGATATGAAAAACATCTTCGGACTCAGCATACCGCAGACGCTGGAAGAGGTCTGTGATCCCCAGCGCGTCGCCCTGCTCGTTTACGACATGCAGGTCGGCATTTTGAATCAGATCAAAAACCCGGAGCAAATCACGCTACAAGTTCTCAAGGTGTTAAGTGCGGCCCGCCACGCCGGAGTTCGCGTATTGTTTTCGCGGCATCTTTCATTGCCAACACAACTAATGGGCATGTCTCAATTCCGGATGGCCATGGCATGGCAACGAACCGACTGGCCGGAACAGGTTAAACCATGGTTTTTGCGTAACGATCCTTCCTTTCGAATTATTCCGGAGTTGGCGCCACGTCCGACTGAGGGCGTATTCGACAAATTGGCGATGTCAGCCTTCGAAGGAACCTGGCTCGATTTTGCTCTGCGAGATTGCGGCATCAACGCCTTTATCGTTGTCGGCGTCGCCACCGAGATTGGAATCGAACCGACAGCGCGCCACGGAGCCGATCTGGGGTACATTCCTGTGCTGGTCACTGACGCGTGCGGCGCCGGCAACGAAGAAGCCGCAAAGCGGTCCATCGAAAGCTTGAACTTTACCGGAGACGCGCTCCTGACCAGTACAGAGACGATTTGTGAAGTCCTCCGATACCAATCCGGCACTCGCAACCCGTAAAGATCAATCGATCCGCGGCAAGAACTCTTCGCGGACGATCTTTCCGTCCTTCACTGTGTAAATACCGACTTCGGATAGTTTTCGCCGCTGCTTCGAATTCTTGTCGGTAACGTCAGCATCGTATTGCACGACGAATCGATCGTGCGCGACAAACGGACCGTTGGCGGTGAAGCTATGGATTTCCGTTGCGTTCACCCACCAATCGATCTTACCTCGCACGCCTTCCTTCCCGCGCGTTTCGGGCGAACCACCGCTCATGCTGAACGCCTCGACGCTCACGATGCTATCGTCGTAAAGGGTGTCGAGCGCTTCGTACCAAGCTTGCTTGCGAACCAACTCCACTACCTTCTTTGCAAGTTCTTCAGTGTTCATTTTTCCTCCTGCTATTTCTCGTCGGTTACCTGCTGAGAAATTTCTCTAGTTTATCGAGCACACTGTTCCAGCCTTCTGTGTGATCGTCGCGTGACGCTTCGTTTGGAAGCTTTTCGTGAGTCAGGCGGATCTCCGTACCGCCCTGTCGATCGAAGAATTCCACCGTAACGATACTGCTGTGGTTTTTCCAATCTTCGTCCTCTTCCAATCTCCAGGTGAAGACGATCTTCTTGCCGGGCTGCAGCTCGCGGTATTCGCCGGATATGGTTACCTCTTTACCTTCCGGGTCTGTGCACTCCCAATGGAACTGGCCCCCTACTCGCGCGTCGGCGACCAGATTACGAGTTCTAACATTTTCCGGACCGAACCACTCCTTTAATTGCACGGAATCGGTCCAGGCAGCATAAACCTGATCGCGCGGCGCCCTAACGAAACGTTTTATTTCCAGTGAGACCTTTTCCGATTCAGCCATAACTTCCAACTTATCGATAAGAATCCGTGTGATTTAAAGTCGGCCAAGGCTGTCACTCTCGACAAACTTCTTGAGCTCGGAACCAATAAGCTCAGTCCAGCCTTTCTCGAAATTCTCGCGAACGAATGCCGCAGTTTTCGGGAATGTTTCCAAACCTTCGTGCGTTAACTTCAATCGCGTTTCTTCGTTTTCGGGAAACAATTCAAACGTAACCAATGAGCGGCCTTCGTGGCCTTCGTATCGCCAGGTGTAGGCGATTTTCTTTTGCGGGATGACCTCCGTGATCCGACATCGATGGTCGTAAGCATTGCCCTTGTGCTCGACCACAAAACCGAATTCAAAACCGACTTCCGGCCTGAATTCCTTGAGATCGAAGTACCATTGGCGCATTTGATCGACATCGGTTAACGCCTGCCACACCCGCGCCACCGGTGCGTTGAAGGTGCGCTCGATCACGATCGCTTCAGTTGTCATTGCTTTTGTTGTCATGTTGTTTCTGTTTCTACGATTGTTGTAGTCGTCGCCGCGTCACATCTGAACGCCGATCCGTTTTTTCCGCTGTCCCTGTTTGAGAGTTCATTCTTTTGATTTTTCGTTTGACGTGGTGTCGCCAGCCACTCCGGCTGCTCGGCCCCGGCGGACCTGTTCGAGGACCTTGGCGGAAGCTTTGTCGTTTCCGTACTCGTCGTGCCACCTCCACCACTCGTACGGCACGGTCTGAGGGTAGCCCTCCGGCGAGTTCTCCCATTCCTCCTGACGCCCGAGGGCAGTGATGTCTAGGTAGTTCCAGGTGTTCCCCATCTGCTCGTCGCCGCGGTTATTGATGAAGTAGGTCCGGAATACGCTGGCGCCGTCGCGGATGAACGCGTTGGTGCCGTGCCACTGATCCACGGCGAAGTCCTTGTCGAAGCCGTCCGTGATGGTGTACCAGGGAATGAACTGCCAGCCCATCCGTGTCTTTAGGCGCTCGATATCCTTCTGCGGCGCGCGAGAGGCGAACACGAGTGCCGTATCGCGGGCGTTCAGATGAGCGGGGTGAGCGACCTGGTCGGCCACCATGGAGCAGCCGACGCATGCATGTTCGGGCCAGCCGACCACGCCCGGCTCGAAGAAGGCTCGGTAAACGATCAGCTGCCGGCGGCCGTCGAACAGATCGAGCAAACTAGCCTTGCCCTTGGGGCCTTCGAACTCGTACTTCTTCTCCACGGCCAGCCACGGCATCCGGCGACGCTCGACGGCCAGCGCGTCACGAGCGTGAGTCAACTCCTTCTCCTTCACGAGCAGTTGCTGGCGCGCAGCCTCCCACTCCTTCGGCGACACGGTTCTCGGGGGGTTCATCTGCTTCTTTTTCTTTGAGACTTCCTTGGTTTTCATTTTGATTATTCCCTGTCTTTATTTGTTTGCTGCTGCTGTAAAACTTACTGAACACGAACGCTGCCGCTCCTCCGCCGGACGTCGCACCGACGGCCATCAGAGTAATATTAGCGATGCATGCGGGACACATGTCGGTTTCCTTTCACTTCGTTTTTTTCTTTTCCGCTGGCCGGTTCTCCTTTTCTAAATATTCGGCCAGGCGATCGAGCGATCCCTCCCAAAACTTGCGATACTCCTCCACCCACTGGGCCGCCTGGTGGAGCGGTTTGGCATCGAGTCGCATTTCGTGAACGCGTCCATAACGTCTGCGCCGAAGCAACCCGGCCTTCTCCAGTACGCGTAGGTGTTTCGAGACGGCGGGAAGCGACATGGCATGAGGTTTCGCCAAATGTGTGACACACCTATCTCCCCGCGCGAGATGAGCCAGGATACGCCGGCGGGTGGGATCGGCCAGAGCGGCGAAGGTGCGATTCAAAGTTCTGGAAGAATATTTAACCATCTGGTTAAGTAATAGAGTCGATCCAGCTGCAATGCAAATGAAAAATTCAACGTTCGCTTGAAGCTGCAAAGACGGGGACGCACACTCCCCTGTGCTGAGACAGCCCTGCAATACAGGACGCATCATGTTTACATCTCTCCCAGAACCTTGTGACGAGAGCGTAATTCGGTCCAGGCCAGCCAGCGCGCCTTGTTCGAAATTTGCCGGGCGCTGGGTGCTTGTAGCCACAACCCTCGCTTCCAGCATGGCCTTTATCGATAGCACCGTTGTGAACGTGGCGCTGCCAGCGTTGCAAACGAACCTGAGCGCCACAATCGTCGACGTGCAATGGGTCATCGAGGCTTACTCGCTTTTGCTTTCGGCGCTTCTGCTCGTCGGTGGATCCCTCGGAGATCACTACGGACGGCGCCGGGTTTTCCTGATTGGTGTCGCTCTCTTCGCTGTGGCGTCGGCGTGGTGCGGCCTCGCTCCTAACATAGATCAGCTGATCGTGGCACGTGCAGCACAGGGACTCGGTGCAGCGCTACTCGTTCCGGGCAGTCTCGCAATCATTAGCAGTTCGTTTCCGGAAAACGAACGGGGACGCGCGATCGGTACCTGGTCGGGTTTTAGTGCGATTACGACGGCTATTGGGCCGGTGATCGGCGGCTGGCTCATCGAGCATCTTTCCTGGCGCGCGATTTTCTTCATCAATGTTCCAATCGCATTTTTGATAATCTTTATCTCACTATGGCGTGTTCCGGAGAGTTCCGACAAGGAGAGTAAAGGACTCGATTGGTTAGGCGCAATTTTAATAACGTTTGGCTTGGGTGCGTTAGTTTATGGTTTGATCGAATCTTCACGACTCGGCTTCGGCGATCGATCAGTGCTCGCAGCGCTCATTGCAGCAGCCATTCTGCTAGCTGCTTTCCTGATAATCGAGACGCGGCTTCCTAGTCCAATGCTGCCGCTCGCTCTATTTCGATCGCGAACATTTACCGGAGCGAATTTGCTGACGTTTTTGCTCTATGGTGCGCTAAGCGGCACCCTTTTCTTCCTCCCGCTTAATCTGATCCAAGTCCAGCACTACTCGGCTACTGCAGCTGGCGCGGCTTTTCTCCCGTTTATCTTAATCATTTTTCTTCTTTCTCGCTGGGCAGGCGGGCTGGTCGAACGTTATGGATCCAAGATCCCGTTGGTTGTCGGCCCGTTAATCGCAGCTCTGGGCTTCGCGCTTTTTATGTTGCCCGGTTTGAATGCCGGTTACTGGCAAACATTTTTTCCCGCAGTTGTTGTGCTCGGAACAGGCATGGCCGTAAGTGTCGCGCCTCTAACCACGACGGTGATGAATTCCGTCGCACCGAATCGCGTCGGGATTGCATCCGGCGTGAATAACGCGGTTGCAAGAGGGGCAGGACTGCTGGCAATAGCCGTCCTTGGAATCGTTATGCTGAATTCCTTTAACCATGCGCTCGATCGGCGATTGGCCGACGAGAACGCGCCGCCCGTCGTGTGGCAATCATTGCAAGATCAACGTAGTAAGCTCGCCGGCGCCTCACTTCCTGAAGAATTGGACCAGGTAACCCGACAATCCATTGGACAGGCGATCGGCGAATCTTTTGTGCATGCTTTCAGACTAATCGTCGCGATTGGAGCAGCACTGACTGTCGTCAGCGCGATCGTTACTTGGCTTCTCATCGGCACACCGGCACAAAAAGAGTATTCGCGCTCTCCAAAAGCTTTCGTGGATTGAATTCATGTGCTTACGATGTAGTGCTTATGGAGAAAAAAATTTCCGGACTTCATCACGTGACTGCGATCGCCAGCGATCCGCAGCGAAATCTGGATTTCTATGTTGAACTTCTCGGTCTTCGTTTCGTAAAACGCACAGTCAATTTTGATGATCCGGGAACGTATCATTTCTATTTCGGCGATTGGCGCGGGACGCCCGGAACTATCCTGACATTTTTTCCGTGGCCCGGTGTACGACGCGGCATTCGCGGCACCGGCCAAATCGAGGCGACCGCGTTTTCAATATCGCCCGACTCCGTCGACTATTGGCTGGAGCGTTTGAAACGGCAGCATGTTGCAGCGGAAAGAACCGCGTCGCGTTTCGGAGAAGAAGTGATTCGGTTTGTCGATCCAGACGGACTCTTGCTCGAACTGGTCGCTTCAAATTCGCTCCCGTCAGTTGAGCAATGGCCTGATAACCCGATTCCTCCAGAACATGCGCTTTGCGGATTCCACAGCGTCTCGGCGGCCTTGGAAGGCTACGAAAAGACGGCGCGTTTGTTTACCGATACATTCGGCTACCGTTTAATTGAGGAATCGGGAAACCGGTTTCGGTTCGCATCGGGTGACGATAGCGCGCCGGGACGAATTGTTGACTTGCTTTGCCTGCCTGATTCCGGCGTCGGGCGTGTGGCGGCCGGGTCGGTGCACCATATCGCGTTTCGCGCACGTGACGAACAAGAGCAACTTCAATGGCGCGAACATCTCGTCGATCTTGGTTACAACGTGACGCCTGTAATCGATCGCATCTATTTTCACTCAATCTATTTTCGGGAACCCGGTGGAGTACTGTTTGAGATAGCAACCGAGCCTCCCGGTTTTACCTCGGACGAGACAATCGAAGACCTCGGAACCGGTCTGCGCCTCCCTCCATGGCTGGAACCTGCGCGTTCGCAGATCGAGAAAATTCTGCCGGCAATCCGGGTGCCGCACAAAAAATGAGACCGCAACCGGATTTTCTTCACGAATTCGTTCAGGGTAACTCGAGCCGAACGCTGTTACTCCTGCACGGCACGGGGGGAAACG